>Ga0326728_10000346_pt1 | contig 187820 bp, 175 predicted proteins | sample MB3enrmetagenome_FD_207602 | JGI IMG/M metagenome (GOLD analysis project Ga0326728, IMG submission 207602) | Lab enriched peat soil microbial communities from McLean, Ithaca, NY, United States - MB31MN | ecosystem: Environmental > Terrestrial > Soil > Wetlands > Peat | place: USA: New York... | reverse complement strand
GTGTTTCCACCCCCCCCCCCCCCGGGGGGCCCCGACGCCGACTTCCACGTTGCCATGGATTTCGCCATGGATGTTTCAATCCACGCGCCCCGCACGGGGCGCGACAACGCGATTGTGGAGGAGTACGAGGACGTGGGTGTTTCAATCCACGCGCCCCGCACGGGGCGCGACGGCGGTCACCACAAGCTGGCTGCCTGCGCTGTTTGGTTTCAATCCACGCGCCCCGCACGGGGCGCGACACCATTAATCGAGTGTTCGAGGCGATCTACCTGGCTGTTTCAATCCACGCGCCCCGCACGGGGCGCGACTTCAGGAGATCGATCTCAGCTTTGCCCCGTTTCGCGTTTCAATCCACGCGCCCCGCACGGGGCGCGACAATGATGCCCAAGAACGCCACCGCGCCAACCACTGGGTTTCAATCCACGCGCCCCGCACGGGGCGCGACAGCGGTACCGATCCGACCTCCGCAATGACCCTGAGTTTCAATCCACGCGCCCCGCACGGGGCGCGACCAGCGGGCGGCCATACGATGTGTCGCCCGGTCTGTGGTTTCAATCCACGCGCCCCGCACGGGGCGCGACGTAAGCGATGTGCTCACGCCGTTCTTGCGCCAGATGTTTCAATCCACGCGCCCCGCACGGGGCGCGACGTGCGTCAACACTTCGCTCCGATAGCCCGCAAGAGTTTCAATCCACGCGCCCCGCACGGGGCGCGACTCAGTATTCAGCAATCGGTCATATCCACTGACCGGTTTCAATCCACGCGCCCCGCACGGGGCGCGACCTGCTCGAACCCGTGACGCGCGCGGCGGTGGAGGGTTTCAATCCACGCGCCCCGCACGGGGCGCGACCCGGCAGCGGGTGGCGACACATACATCTGCAACACGTTTCAATCCACGCGCCCCGCACGGGGCGCGACGCGGGTTCCTGCCTATCAGTCCGCAACGGGCAGATGTTTCAATCCACGCGCCCCGCACGGGGCGCGACTGCCGAAGCTGAGCGCTGAGAAACGGGAGTCGCTGTTTCAATCCACGCGCCCCGCACGGGGCGCGACTGAGCAATGGCAGACAATCCTAAGCGTACAACGCTGGTTTCAATCCACGCGCCCCGCACGGGGCGCGACGAGCCTCGCCCCCAGAGGCGAGTCGCTGATCGTGTTTCAATCCACGCGCCCCGCACGGGGCGCGACCCTGCATAGAGTCATCCCGGCTCTGGATAATGCCGTTTCAATCCACGCGCCCCGCACGGGGCGCGACCTGCGCCCCGGTGGCCGACCCGCTCAGATCCGTGTTTCAATCCACGCGCCCCGCACGGGGCGCGACGGGCGTCATGCTGGATCTGTGGAACGCGATGGAGGTTTCAATCCACGCGCCCCGCACGGGGCGCGACACGGAGATCCGCAACAGCCCGGCGCCCGCGCGGCGTTTCAATCCACGCGCCCCGCACGGGGCGCGACGGCAATTGCTATAAGCTCATCAACCCCAACCACTTAGCCGAGCCCTAGCGCGGACCTCCCGGCCCAGCGCATCTCCATCACACCCTGACGCGGGCGATCCCCGCCGCGCCCCTGTAAATTCAATCATTTCCGCCCTCCGCGAACCTCCCCACAAACCGCCGCTCGCTTCGGGTGCGCACCGCCCCCAAATGGCCCTTCCGCCTCATACCACCAGCGGCCCCTCCGGGTCGTATGCGGTCTTTGCCCCCACGTGCTCCAGCCGCTTCCGCCAGTTCCCGCCCAGAAAGTAGAATCGCAGGCTGTCCACTGCCGGGTCCGCGATCCTCACCAGGGCCGCGCGAAACGTCGCCCACTGCGCCGGGTCTACCATGCACTCAAACACTGACTGTTGCACCCTCTGGCCCCAGTTCTCGCACACCCGCGCCACCTGCCGCAGGCGCCTGCGCCCCTCGACCGTCTCCGTGTTGACGTCGTAAGTCACCAGCACGAACATCGTCAGCCTCCCACAAAGCAAAGTGAGCCCGACTCGCGCTCATTTCCAGAAGAACGGCGGGTACGCGTCCAGATCGCCCCGCAAATGCCTCGCCAGCAGCAAAGCCTGCGCGTACGCGATCATCCCCACCGGCAGTTTCTCTTCCAGAAACGGATGTGTCATCTCGTCCTGTTTGCGCGTCTGATACGCCACCAGCACCGTCTTGCGCGTCGCATCGTCCATGGTGACCCCACCGCTCTCCGTCTTCTGAAAGCCCTCGGGCTTCACCTGCTGCCGATTCACCAGCGTCAACGCCAACCGCTCTCCCAGCAGCGGCCTCAACTCCTCCATCAGATCCAGCGCAAGCCCCGGTCGCCCCGGCCGATCACAGTGCAGAAACCCAACTGCCGGATCAAGCCCCACCGTCTCCAACGCCGCTCGCACGTCATGTACGAGCAGCGTGTAGAGAAACGACAACAACGCATTCATGTTATCCAGCGGTGGCCGCCGACTCCGCTCGCGGAAGAAGAACGCGTCTTTCGCAACTTCGATCAAATGGTCGAACACCCCAAAATACGCCCGTGCAGCGTCCCCTTCGAGCCCGCGCACTCGGTCCACTGAATCGGCGCCCGGAAGCTCGTTCAGCGTCTGCCCCAGCCGCGCTGCCGCGGCCAGCATCTCCGCCGACCCCGCGCCATCGCCCCGCTCCCGCGCTCCTCGAAGGAGCACCGCTCGCGAGTTCGCGACTTTCCCGATCACCACCGCGCACGCGATCAAAGCCGACCCCGCCGCATGGTCCGCACGCCGGTATTGCTCCCGCCGCAGCAGCACGTTCCCGCTTACCGGTCCTTGCACGCGCGCCAGAAAATGCCCGTGCTCGGTGAGGAACGACACTGCCACGCCGCTCTCCGCGCACAGCCCCATGGCCGGCGGGCTCACGCCCACATTCCCGAAGCACACCAGCGACGCCAGCGTGTGTATCGGCACGCGCAAGCGGTCTTCCCTCTCCACGCGTACCACGACCGTTTGTCCATCCCGCGCCACCCACGCGCCCTGCGTCGTCACGTAAAGCGTGTTCAGCAGCTTTCGCATTATTTCCCCGCTGAATCCCTCAACTGCCGCTCCACGTATCGCGCCACCAGGCCAGGACGCGCGGGCATCTCAGGCATGCATATCTCAATCAGCGAACAGTTCCTGCACTTCTTCTCGTAAACCGCCGCAGGTGTCTTCCCGGAAGCGAGCAGCACATGAACCCGCGCCGCCAGTTCCTCCGTCTCACCACGCAGGCGTGCTTCGAATGGTACCGGCCAACGCCGACGCGGCTGGCCGTAGAAAATCGCACCCTCGCCAATCTCCGCACCCAGCATCTCTTCCAGACACAAAGCCTGCGCGCACAACTGCACCTCGTCTCTCCTGTCCGGCTTGGGCCGCCCGCGCTTGTACTCTATCGGAAACACGCGCCACAACCCGGAACGCCCGACCAAGCGCACACAGCCGCGCTCCTTCGCGTCGAGCAGGCGAAACTCCACCATGTCCGCCTGCCCGCTGAGTCCCAGCCGCCGGGATTGGACGCGCAACCCGCGAGCCACAACGAGTCCCGGCCGGCCTTCGGATTCGGCGCCATGCACACGCTCGTGGAGCAGCTCGCCTTCCACCGTGAGCCAGTTCTCCGCCCACTGCTGCTCGATATGGATCAGCGCGCACTGCCGCTCGCAGAACGCCATATGCTGCAGCGCCGACAAGGCGACCAGTTCGTCCTCGGAGAACACGCGAGTCAAACCCCCAGGAAGCGCCCTGAATCAGTCAGTCCGGCTTCCAGCACTCCGGCCATGTACCCCAGCAACTCCGGATCGTACTTCAGCGTCCATTCGTAAACCTCGTCATCGATAATTGGCGCCAGACTGTACTCCCCAACCTTCGAACGCCGTACCCGAACGCTGCATTTCAGCAGGGCCAGCGGATCCACACGGTCATGACGTTTGAGTCTGTCGGCAAGCTCTTTGTCCACCACAGCCGTGACCGTGTTTTCGTCAATGACCTGATACAACTCGGCCACCTCCGGGAACTCCCGCTTATTCTCGGCATTCTGAATGTGCTCCGCCTTCTTCCCAAGTGCCTCCTCTTCCAGTTCCTTCTTCATCGCCATTGTGCACAGCTCGGCCGGCGGCAGCGCGTTCACATCGATGTGCTGGAAGCATCGTTCGAGAATCTTCGTCGGTGTCTTCAGCGCCGAATGTTCGGTGAATCCTCCGCTCCCGATCTTCAGAGAAACTGCGGCCAATACCGCCGACGTTTGTTCTGCTTCGCGATTCAGTCGTCCTCCAAGTTGCACCATGCTCGCCGTCGGACCCACTTCACGGACGGCGAAACGAAAATCAAAATCCAGACCGGCTTCAATACAACTCGTCCCGACGAGCGCCCAATCTCTGTCGGCTTGGTCATTGAGTTTGTCCTTCACTTTTTTGACAATCTCGTCTCGGTCCGCGGGCGCCAGAGCAGTGGAAAGATGAAATATCGCATGCCCAGCCTTCCGACACGCGTCCGCGAGAACCGCAGCGGATTGAACGGTATTCAGCACCACCACGCGCGGACCGGGCCGGCTCTTGTCGAAAACGTACTGCCCCAGCTCCGCGGGTCCCATGGGTGCCGGTTCCCGGACGTAGTGCACGCGTTGCAGTTCGGCTCCTTGGGCCTCTCTGCGGACGATTTCGGGAACCAGCTCCGGCAGGGGCTGTGGCGGGTCGATAATCCCCCTCGGCTCCCAGAAGCGCGCCAGAGATCCCGATGCCAGCACGATGTGGCAACCCCACTGTTCGGTCAACTCGCGCAGCCATAGCCACGTCTGTGGCCACAGCCACGAGGGAATCGCCGCGTGCGCTTCATCGATGAAGATCGCCGACCCCGGCAGTTCGTGCAACTTGCGCAAACGCGCGGGGTGGTTCGAAGCGAGCGTCTCGAAAAACTGAACGGCCGTTGTTACCGTTACCGGGCAATCCCACAGCGTTGCTAGCTGTCTCGCTTCCACCGATTGGTAGTCCGCCTGATGATGATGCGCCACGACCGCGCGCATCGGGTCTTCGCCGGCAAGCACCAGAGCCTTGCGGTACGTCTCTACCGATTGATTGATGATGTTCACGTAAGGAAGAACGACGAAGATGTGCCGCAAGCGGGGTTTGGATTCCTTCGCTGCGCGCAGAAGGTGAGCCATCACGGCGGTGGTTTTGCCTGTGCCAACCGGGCTGTCGCACGCGTAGAACCGGCAGCCGGGATCGGAGCGTTCCCTCAGCTCTTGATAGATCAGCTGACGAATGTCATTCCGCGCGGTGCGCTTCGAATCTCCCCCAGTGAGGCCCTCGACATACCGATCCAGCGCAGCCAGCCGCTTGTCCCATTCAGTCTGGGGCGGCTTGACGGAGACCTCGTTCCTGTAGTTCGTGGCCGTGTCCCCGTGGTCGGCGTCCACCAAGCACGACAATGCCAGCCGCCACGTCAGCCCGGACCATCGCGTCCCCGCTAACCGCCAGTTCCCAGCCTCCGCTTCCCGCCCCTTGACACACTCGAACAATGCGTGATGCAACTCTGCGTATTGGGGCAATCGTTCGTCGACGTGTCCGGCCACCCAGCCGTTCTCGGCTTCTGGCTCACGCCGCAGGCAGCGGCTGTGCCCAAGAAGCTCGGCGAAAAGATCGGGAAAACCGGCATGATGACTGTAAACAAGCGCCGCCGCCTCCGCTTGCCCGCGCTCCATCAGATACTTCACGCCCGCGTCTTCGTGGGGCACCGCCAATTTCTCGCGGGCGGAGGACCTCAAAACCGCCTGGTTCTTCTCGTCTACCTTGCCCAAGTCGTGCGAACGTCCGGCAAACGCCACGGCCTCCTCAAACTTCGAACGGTCTCCGATCCAGAACTGAGCGGCATCGCGAGCATATGTCCGAGCCATCTCCTCGACGGCTCGGACGTGCTTCTCATACTCCTGGGCCGGAATACCCTGCTTCGGTCGCGCGCTATGAGCCAACAGCGGCATATGCTTCCACCATCAGATCGCGCAACGGCGCGACCCTAGTCTGAAGCCCTTCAGGCAACGCTAGAGGCGCCTCATAGTCCTCCCAGCGCTTGGACGGCTCGTCAGGGCGCTCTCGCTTGCGCGGAGTCAGCGCCGCGATTAACTCCAAGTCGCTGGCCGAGCCGAGAGCCGACTTGTGCTCGACATACCATGCGTGCCGAATTTCCACTGACGCCCGTATGTAGGACGATGTCTGGGAGTAAGCCAGAGGAATCAGGTACTGGAGGACCTCGATGTCCCGTGCGGTGCATTCCGTTTTCCTCGCGGCCGATGCGTTCACAAAAAATGGCATTGTATATACGGCGTGCTCGACAACACGATACGCCAGCGGCGCCATACCGCGATCCTTCCCCGCTTGTACGCCGCTCTTGTTTGTTGTCGTCAGCCGCTCGATCGCTACAGGTGCAATAGACAACCCAAGTCCGAACTGAGCTACACCGGTGGCCAGATGTTGAGATACTTTCTTTTCAAGGAACGTGTTTCCGAACACGCGTGCGTCCCAGTACTTTGGCAGGAACTTGCCCTCGTTCGCCTCCTGGATCACCTTCTCTCGGTCCCGGCCCCGGCTCTCCAGAATCTCGAACTTGCCAGCGTCAAGACGCTGAGTGAAACGATCCTTGATGGTTTGCCAGGCAGGCCCATCCTTATCTTCAAGCAGATCTCTCAGCTTCCGCTTGAACGACACCGGCGAAATCTCCCCCCTTCTGTCCGGCCTGGTACGCGGGTCGCTCTCTCGATCCGGATCGCCATTTGGATTCGAATTGACTACTTCGATTACGAGCAACCCAGTTGCCCGCCGGATAATGTTCTCATTCTTGTCGCTCATGCCTCGTCTCCTTTTTCATCGGTCTGATCTCCTTCAGTCCTCGCATCGCGTACCAGATAGCCCAACAGCATCTCCGCCTTCTCGGCGTCGGTCAGCGCTCGTTCCGGCACACCGCCCTTCAAGCCATCTGACACCTCGGCCATCCGGCGCAGTACCCACCGCCCACCGCCGCCAGCGGGGTCGGTATCAGCCCAGGCCTTATAAACTCGCAATCGGTCGCACAGCATCGACAACGCCTGAACGGGATTCAATGCTGCCACGGCCAAGTGCTGGTTCCCCAAGAGTTGCGGTGGCACGTCGCCCTCTCTCTTCGCCTCGCAATAGCGCAGGTGCAATAAGTCCGTTAGGGACAAAAACCGTCCCAGCAGGAATGCATGGTCTTGCATGAATGCCTCCTTCCGTTCGCCTAACTTGTAAAGACAGACAGCCAGGATCGTACAAGCGTCCACGGCCGCCCTCCGCCCCAGCGGCGGCACATCCGCACCTGAGCCAAACCGCGCCAGCAAAGTACCCGCGCGTTCCAGCATAATGCGCAGAATTTCTCTCGCGGCTTCTTCCCGCACCGGGCTCTCTCCGAGAAACAGGTCATAGACACGTCCAAGCCCGCAGCCTGTAATTCCCTGTCTCTCGGTCCCGCCACGAATCCACAAGGATTTGGTCGCGCGCAGAACCTCGCCAGGAAACAGGCCCCGCGAACGGTAAAGTTCGGCCGGAGCGCCCTTTGTCTTCCCCGGCAGCCTCGCCGAGATCGCAGGTGTGTTGGCAACGCCCGCTCGCCACTCAGCCAGAGCCTCCCGGATCCTGGTCACGAAGTACCTGCGGTTGATCTCCACTTGAACCTGGCCCTTGCTGATCCGGTGCAGCACCAGTACCCGGCAAGTCCAGTCGCGTGTGACCGCCCCTTTGGCATCGAGAGCCTCGACGAGCGATGTCGCGGCCGATTCAAAAACCGTTTCCTTCTCACCCTCTCCGACCTCGGCAAGCACCTGCGCGAGTTCCACGTCGGTGTCTGCGCTTTGCTCGATGTAGGTAATGAGCAGGTCGTTCTTGTCTCCGCGCGCCTCGGGAACGCTTCGCCACGTCTTGTCGCGGCGCTCTTCCGAAGTTATCCAGACTGCCGCCCGATAGATGTCGCCCACCGTCTGCTTGCCCACCGGGCAGATCGCCGCTCCGATCAGACCATAGCGCCCATGGCAGCCAGTGTCCGGATTCATGGAGAACAGAAGGGTGTTGTCGATTACTGGGAATTTCACGGTGGGAAATGTCCCCGTCTCGACCGCCTGCTCTGTGCCCGTCAGCGCGCAAATGCCGCCACCGCCGCCGGCCTCCGGTTGCTGCGAAAGCACACGATGGTAGAGGGCCCCCATCCGTGCGTGTGCCACCCTTTCGAGATCGTCCTCCCATCGGCGCATCACATCAAGCACCAGAGTGACTTTCTCCTTCTTGACTCGTGAGGTCTTCCGGTCCACATTGCCGATCAGCAACGTCCCGCCGATTCCCTTCGGTGTATCGTGGCCCTTACAGATCTCGGCGATCACTCCGTCCCTGATCTCCTTGAGGAACAGGACAACGTTCAGATCGGCGCGCACCACCCGCTCAATCAGCAGATAAACAGCGGGCGCTTCGTGTCGATTCTCGCGAAACAGCGGCTGCAACTCGAGGGCGAACTCCTGTAGACGCGTCTTCAGTCTCCGGCCAGCGGCCTCAGAAATCCTGGGATCGGCCATCGAGCACAGCCGCACCAGGATTGCGGCTCGATCTTCAGCCGGAAGATCAGTCCTCCGCAGCAGTTCGCGCTCCGGGTTACCGGCCGCTACATCCCACAAAGGAGCTTCCAATTTCAGCGCAGGGAAGCTGTTTTGATTGTCTTTCTGCATCTTGAAGAGCCGAGAGCTGGCGTCCCAAGCCCGCAATTCGACTTCGGCGGCGTGCCCATTCTCATCGAGACTGGCAATCACAAAATCGCCCTTTTCCTGCGGCTTTACCCAGTCGTGTACCTTCGGGGGCGCAAGCCCAACCGCGCTGAGGCTCCTCGCAACCTCTTGCAACTCAGACAGCATAATCGAGCACCCCCTGTCGTATGGCCACGTTCTGACAGAACACTGGCGACACCTTGCCGTTTACTGGCTGGTCGAAAACTGCATGCAGCATCGAAGGAATTACCAGATCCACGCTCGTCTCAACCGCCGTCTGAGGCCGGAAAGGACCCACGTAGGACGGAACGAACTCCTTCCAGCCAAGGCACGGACAGCGATACCATTGCCCCTTCGCTAGTCGCCTCAGGAACATTTCTTGCAAGGCGTGAAGGTGATTGGTTCCATTGGGCGACCGTGTTGCCTCCTCCACCACGCCGTAGAGGCGATAACATACATCCACCAGGATCACGACCGGAAGTTGGTAGGAATCGCCCCCGCGGACCTGGTTCGCCTTGCGCAGCGGCCCTCCATAGTTCGTGACGTAGCGGTCGAATTGGATTGGTTTGCAGATCTCAGCACGGGTTGGCCGGATGTACGCACTCTTCATGCGCGCAATCGCTTCAAACATGCCTTTCGCCGCGGAGAAAGAGGGCGCGGGTGCCGATATTGCCGCCGAACCACTGTCAGGTCTTGTCCACATCGCTGCCGGTCCTGCGATCTCCATCTTCACTTCGTATTTCTGGGAAAGTGCATCGGTAAAGATCATGCACAAAAACTACTCTCCGTCAACCAGCATGTCAACGCAGGGTAAAAATATTCTTGACTCAGCAGGCTTTCCATGCTAAAGTCCTTGTATGAGCAAAGGAAACGAGCCGAAGACGCTTCAGGAAGCCATCCTGTACTTCTCGAACATGGACAACTGCATCAACTACCTTGCGGCCCATCGGTCGGAGTGGAAGAACGGCGTTGTGTGCCCGACGTGCGGCTCCAAGGACGTTTCCTACATGCCGACGCGGCGCGTGTGGCAGTGCAAGGGACGGCATCCGAAGTGCCAGTTCTCCGTAAAGGTCGGCACGATCATGGAGGATTCTGCCATCACCCTCGACAAGTGGCTTACAGCGATGTGGATGCTGGCGAACTGCAAAAATGGCGTCAGCAGTTACGAAGTTTCGCGTGATCTCGGAATTACACAGAAGAACGCATGGCACCTTCTCCATCGGATTCGTCTTGCGACTCAGGACCCTGTTACTGGCGGCAAGCTCGGTGGTGAAGTCGAGGTCGATGAGACCTTTATCGGCGGCAAGGCGCGGAATATGCACAAGGATGTTAAGGCGCGCCGGATTCAGGGACGCACCGGGCCAGAAGGAAAAGCTATCGTTGCCGCCGTTCTGGAACGCGGCGGAAAGGTTCGTGCGAAGGTCGTAGACAAGCGCCGCAAGCACCAGCTTCAATCGCTGGTACGTGAGCACGTCGAACCCGGCTCCGCACTCTACAGCGATGCTCTGAAGTCCTACGATGGGCTGGGCGTGGACTACGCCCATCAGGTGATCGATCACGCTGTTGCCTACGTGGACGGCACCGTACATACGAACCATGCGGAAAATTTCTGGTCGTTGCTCAAGCGGGGGATCAATGGCACCTACGTTTCGGTTGAACCCTATCACTTGTTCCGCTATGTGGACGAACAGGCTTTCCGCTACAACAACCGCAACGATATGACGGATGCGGATCGTTTTGACGCCTTGGTAGGAAACATTGTCGGCAAGCGTCTGACGTCGAATGAACTGACCGGCAAGGTGGGGCAAATACCGTCGGTCAACTAATGCTGTTGGTCGCTTGCCTCGGGGCCGTCGGAAGGCTGCCTGACCTTCCGTTTCGGCCCGCGCCGATTCGGATTGGCATCCACCTGTCGTCGATACTCTGCCAGACGTTCCTTGATGACGCTGTGCGGAACCGAGAGCACCTGATCCACGAGAGCCGTGAAGCGTTCGTACTCGGCTGAGTATTTCATCCATCACCATCGTACCATCGCTATTTGGTCCTTTTGTGTCGAGCGTCCCACTCCGTCCGGAGAGAGTCGATTTTGCCGCGTCTGACAAGTTTCATGTGATCTGCGACGATCCTTTTGCTAAGATCACTTACCCATCGCATGTCTCGCATTTTGTCTCGGTAGTCAAAATCATCGCCGAAGGGGTTAATTTCATCATTCAAGTCCTCCACCATGTCGTCGATGATCCGGCGAATACATGCCCGGAAATCTTCTCGGTTGTTCACATCCCGTACAAAGTTCTTGGGGGTCGTCAACACCTCCTGCGATTCAGGGTCTTTATCGAGCACGCATCTTACGCAGTACATCAGAAAGTACCGCGTCAACACATACCGAGCGCACAATGCGTTAGTTATACCCGCTGATGCGGTCTCGATGGCATCCATGATTACCTGACAAAGTACAATCCGATCAGCGGTGACCTCAGGTCGCCCAAACAGATCATTATGCTTGTCTTCGAATACCTGATATCGCCTGTGCGTAGCCCACGGTTCCTTCGCATCAAATGCCATGAGATAAAGCCCTGCGTCTTCGTTCTTGATTCTGATGCCGGGGTCCAGTGCTTCGCCCCGCTTAATCTCGAAGCTGTACTGCCCTGGATAGTGAAGCCGGAACTCGTTCTGTAGACGAATTTGTAACGGGTTGTTGGCCATGAAGTCGCGGGCTTTAACGCCGTTCTGATTATTTGAGAACTGCGTTACTGTAGAGGCAAGACTGGAGTGTTCGTCTAGCTGGATGAACTTTGTGAGGATTCTTAGCTCATCTGTTAGCGACCCTTGATTCTCAAACAGAGCAGTGAGGCTTTGGCATCCATTAACGACGTAGTAGCCTTTTGTGGTAATCCTTCGTGGGGAAGCGGTTAGCTTCCGAGCAATTACGGTCACGCCATTATGGAACAGCGGGAAAAACTTGTGGAGAGATTTGTCTTTGATGCTCTTAACTATGTCCTTATTGACGCCGGTCTGACCAAGGGGACCACGGACGTTGAAGGCGAACAACGATTGATCAGCGATCCCGCTCAACTTGACAAGTTCGCTCGCGCGTACTGGCGCTATCAAAGCTTTGGTCTGAGCGTTTACGTTGTACTTGGTCACTGCATATCCGCCGATGTCAAACTTCGCTAGGGGGTGAGTAGGCAGTTCACGGGAATCCGAGATATATGTGGCCTCAAGTTGCTTCTTGCCAATGAATGCAATGCTGGGAGCAGATCTGAGATAGTTTCTTCCGTTCGCGTCGATATCGAGATTGGACACAAACTCTCCACGGACGGCATAGGTGCCGATCTTCGAGGAGAGATCGCTACGCTTAATCAAGGCCGCAATCTCGGCCTTACCTGCCCCGCTGACAAGATTGCTGATGGTCGCCTCTGTTTCGAACTGCTTTAGGGTTCCCGCAAATGTGCGCAATTGCGCATCGCCCTGTTTCTTCTTCGGATCTTCAGTGATTTTCGATTGAAATATGGTGATGGTCAGATCTCCATCGTTGACCCATATTCCATCGACACCTTTATCATTGGCTTTGTCACAGACCGCATCTACCGCCTCACTCTCGTGCAGGCGATAGTAGTTCTGTAGATACCAGATGAGGAACGCTGCGCTATCCGTGCGCTTCGGCGCACGCTGTGCGGAGATCAGATCGAGTAGATTCGGGTAATCGACGTTAATCATGACGGCAACTCCGCCCTCATCGCGGATTCCCCATCGTGACGGTGTATCCAGCGGGTAGGGCAGACTCAGCATACGCCCTCCCTAGCTGCTGAGTCAAGAATATTCTCGCCCAACGCAGGAGTGAAAACGGCCGGGCGGTTTATTAAGTCCTAGCCTGAGGTTGACCGACCGGACTGGCGTGCTGACAGAGCCTTAATCCACCTGTTGGCAACGGCAAAGTTCAGCAAATTGCATCGGGATTGAGGCGGGGCGAGCAATTGCTGGCTTGGTGATGCACGCGTAGCACGCTGAACAGCGATATTCGGCAATATCGGTAGGCAACGCAAACGGCTTCCAGGGAGCCGGCGCGCCCACACGGCCCCAACGTTTCGCGCACAGTTGGCCCACGTTGCGCCCCAAAACGGCAGGTTGGCCCGTTCTGCCAGACAGGCGCGTGGCGCAAAGCCGGGGAGCATTGCCGCTCAAAACGTCAGGACCAGGAATTGTTCCAGACGCTCAGAAGGGCTACACTACGGGCAGAAGCATGAGAATTGAGACGCGCATCCGCAAGCTGGAAGCAAAGATGATTACGGACCCGATCATCCTGCACTTCGCCGACGGCACCACGCGCGAGCTTTGCTGCCGAGGGACCTATCTGCTGAGCTTGATGGGCCACGTATGCCAGGGAGAGGATCTCAGCCCCCGGCAGGCCGAGCAATTGGATCTGGTCCTCCGGTCCGTGTGGGCCGAGGAACCGGGCGGCGCGCGCGTGACCGAGATGGTGCGTTGCCTCCTGCCTGCGCTAGAGGAAGGACGTGCGGCTGATTCTGTCTCGCGACAATCACTCAAATAAGCGTCAGTGCTCTTCACACACTTCACACGGTTCACGCGGTTATGCCTAATCTGTTTTTGGATTCAAGAATCGGTCCAGAACACTTCTTCCCGCGCGTGAATACAGAATAGAGCGAACCCCGTTAACCGCGTGAACTCTGTGAAGCTACTCACTTTCCACTTCAAGCGGGCCAACCCCCACGTAACACCATGACAGCCTGCCGTTTATCGTGCGCTGACGCTTCTCCACCGTGGGTCGCAACAGGGCGATGGCGCGGCCGAGAGCCGTCTTGCTCAGGGTCGGACGGCCTTTGGCAACACAGTCGTTGTTGTAGTCCCGCCAGAGTTGGTCGAAGGGGATCAGTGCATCGGGTTCGGGGACCGTATTGCGGTCGAGCCAGACGGCAAGCGGGTCGGTAGTCTGCCGGAATTCATCCATGGCCCGCCGACTGGATTCACTCTCGCTGAGCCCGTTGGCTCGGATGGATGCGAGGGCCTCGAGCGCCTTGTTCAACACACCGCTGAGTTCAGCGGGGTCGGACAGCATCGCGTCCAACTGGTCGCGAGGCAGCCTACCGGGGTCGCCGGCGCGGAAGACCCGCTCGAAGGGGACAACGACCCACCGGCGGAAGAAGGCCGATGATGCATCCTGGCTCTTCGGTGGATGGTTTGCGGAAAACACCAGGCGCGCAAACGGGACGAACTCAAAGGACTCTTCGAACTTGCGCTCGGCCAGCAAAGCATCGCCGCCCGTGATCGCCTTGAAAATCGATGTGCTGGAGAGGTCCTCGCTGGGCAGGTCAGGGCAGATATTCGCCAGCTTGCCGACCAGCCGCGCGACCGAGAAGCGGTCGTTTTCCAGCCGGTGCAGGCTGATGGCAGCCACATTCTGCCGCCCAATGAACGACAGAACCGCGCGCAGATAGGTGGACTTCCCATTCGCACCATCGCCCATCAGCAGGATCGCCTTCTGAATCGACGTGTCCGGGGTCATGAGCCAGGCCGGGATTTCCCAGGCGATGGCCTCCGAATCGGCCGGGAAGACTTCGCCAACGAACTTGTCCCAGGCAGGGCAACACGCCGCGGGGTCGAACTTCACGGGCAACTGAACCGGTGACAGGAAATCCGGCGAATGTGGTGAGAGCGTTCGAGCGTTGACGTCCAGCAGGCCGTTCAGCACATTGACGACACCGAGTCTGGGCTTCTCCCACAGCAGGGGCGCATCGACCTCGGTGTATTTCACCACCTCCTCGGCCTTGTGGCTGCTCCATTTTGAGGACAGCCGCATGCGCTCCAGAAGCCGTTTTACCTGCTCGCGAACAAAGGAGGCACCATCCGGGTGATAGCTGCCGCCGCGGAAGATGTACAGTCGCCCGCCAGCGTCGCGGGCAAACCGATGCCTACCGGAGATTAGCTCCGCAATCTGATAAACGCTGATGTCGCCAGCGTCTGTCGGGTTCTCGAAGTCGGCGGCCTCCAGCAACTCCAGGACTTTTTCGGGTCCGACGTTCGCCAGCAGATCATCGATTCCTTTCCCCTGAGCGATATCCCAGTTGACGAAGGCGACTTCTGCACCACGGGTCCGCAGTTCGCGTGCCAAAAGGCTTCTGGCGACCGCAACCTGCTCGTTGGTATCAGCGTCCGCGTCAAAGGCGATGGTCACGCGGCGGCTTCCCCAGACGATGAGGTTCAGGTCCGGGATCACGCCCTTCACGTCACGTCGGTCCCCGTTTGGTCCCGTGGTTTTGCCAACCGTGCCGCGCCAGGTCCAAACGCCGCCCAACCCCAGCGGCAGGAATCGCTGACTGCTCGATTCGTAGTTCGCCAGGCGCCAGAGTGCGAGCGTCTTGAATTCACCTTCGGTCACAATCACCGGGGTGGTGACCGCATTCAACAACTCCGAAGCAAGGCCTGGAACGAAGTAGATCATGTTCCCTCGGCCGGGCGGAGACAAGTACTTGCCGCGCTCCCTGGGTCTGTTGTCTTTGTATTCTATGTCGGGGTGATCGCGACGTAATCGCCACTCGCGTACGCGGGACTCGCCGGGGAAAAAGTATGGGATCGCCAGCCCCTCGTAAGAGGCATAATCATGTCGGCCGACGAGGAGGCGGCCAGTGTCGGAATCAACGCGCCGGATCCTCGCGGCGTTGGCGAGATCCTTATCGATCCATCGCCGGACGAGGTTGGCGTAATCTGCGTCGGAGAGCGCGACGCCGGTTTCATCATTCACCGGTGGCTGACTATTGCGTGTAGCAGTCTGCTCAACGGCCTTGCGGTCGGCCGGGGGGACGGCGCTGTGTACTTTGGCAGCCATCTATCGCGGCATCCCCGCCGACTCCGCGGCTTCGGGCTTGACCTCCTGTCCATTCGGCGAGCAGCATGGGCAACACGTCGGGCAGAAGAGGTCGCGCAGCCTCAGCGGCGAGTGCAGGACGTCGGGATGGCAGCCGCACTTCGAGCAGAGCGCGGAAATGCGGTTGTGGCTCATGCGCAGGCAGTCCTTCGGTGACAGCTCGGGTGGGGATGCGGGCCTCTTGGCGCTCATTGGCGACCGCCGAGACGGCGAGCGATGCGCGGCTGGAGCCCGGCGTCCGCGAATGCGGTGCGGAGGTGGCGCATCCGCTCGTAAACGGTGGACCGTGCCATGCCGAGAAATCGGCTCGCCTCGGTCGGTGTATGTTCAATCAGCGCGCATGCGAGCTGCTGATCGGCGACACGCAGAGTATCGAGGACTCGGCCAACATCTGAGCGCAAGTCGATTTGTTGCGCCCCCGCGCACCCACTGGAGTACCGGTCGGTGTCCAGTGGTTCAAACCGCAGCCGACAAAGGCGTGCGCGGTGCAGCGAAACCATGCGCGCGGACACTACACGTTCGATGAAAGTCCGCAAAGACGCACGGGTCGGATTGAAGTGCGGGAGTGCCCGCCAGCACGCCATCAGGCCCTCTTGTTGGAGGTCCTCGCGGTCAGCTGGGGGGACCACACCGCTGGCCACCGCTGCACGCGCCCGGGCGCCGACGACTCGAAGTGCCAGAGGATGGACCTCCTCGAACGTGGTCTCACGCATCGGCGCACCCCGGGTCATGGAAGTCCGGCTGGCGCTCCACCTCAACCATCAGCGCAAGGCCGTGATGGACCTCGATGGTACGGATCTCGCCGTCGCCCAGCTTCGCCACGACGTCCAGCAGGTCGATTGTCTGTCGCTTCAGCAGGAAGTCGGCGAGCGCAGCTTCCGGCCGGGGGGCGTTGTCGCCGCCCATCTTCAGCTTCTGGACGATGCGGGGCGGCGGCTCGAAGACCGGCATACCTCCCCTGACTTGTAGCCCTTCAATGCGGCCGAAATTGATCTGCTGGAGGAGTCCAACGAGCCGGGCTTGTGGTTCGGTGAGAACGGACTTGGCGATTGGGTAATCCACACGGGCACTCCATCTGTAAAATCAAGGAGCTCCCCAACGCGACACATGGCGGGAATTGCAACCTCTGCCGTTCCTCGCGTCTCATCCCGAGCGCCGGGGCAACTGCCTTCAGCGTTCACTTTGAGGCAGCAACAAAGTGTGCCGAAAGTGTCTCGGGAGAATCGAAAACTTGGGTTCTGCAGGTCGTTGAATCTTGAGGGAAATGGGTGTCCACGGTGAGCCGCTAGCGGCTGGCACATCGGCGCGGAACGCGTCGAGAGACTCTCGTGAGACTTACCCTGCCGTGTTCAGAGGATGTCGGCGCACCCAATTGATCCGATATCGTATGTGGGCTGAGGTCTTTTCGCGGTCAGCAGACTTTCCAGCCCCGTCAACCGCGTCGGCAATTCCCTCCCAGGTTTCCACGATCTCGCGCCAGTACGTCGGCAGGGCTGCGCCAACGCGATGGAGTTCCCGACAAACATCAGGGAGCTTCTCCATCCACCCTTCCCCAAATCCCGCGACGGCGGTGGCGACCTTCCGATGATCTGACGCGTTTGCCGGGAACCCTCGGCCCCTACGGCTTGCTTGCGCAACGCCGACTGCTGCGGGCGAAACTATGCCGGCCAGGGAGTTCGGGGGACTCAGAGTTTCTGGACTTGAGCCGCCCCGCCACTTCTCGCCGCGTCGGTAGGCCGTAATGATCTGGACCGTACGATCCGTGAACTGACGATCACAACTCGTGCATCGGTATTCGTCATCTTCCTCCAGCGCTACCTGATATTCCGAGCGAAGCACCGCCATTTGACAGTGCGTGCACTCGATCATTTCAACGCGGTCGAGAACTCCCGCCTGAGCGAACATATCGAGGGCGGAGCGCATTTGATTCGGATCGCTGGTCAGGTAGCTCGCCAGGTCGTCTGCACGGATAACCTCCGCTGTTCCCATTGCCCGCAGCTGGCAATCGAGTTTCTCCAGGACACCAGCGAGGTCCGGGTGCTGCTCAGCCAAGCGCGCGCATTCTGTGAAGAACATACCTCAACACGTCCTCCGTGTTCGGCGTGGGGAAGTTGACACGGGATTTCGCGCCAACGATGATTACGTGCACTTCGCCCGTCAGAGGGTTGACGGCTGGTCCGGGCTTAACGCCCGACAACCAATAGAAGTTGCCGAGGTGGCCGACACCGTTCTTCCGCACACTCTCCATGGCGTCGTCGATAAACTGCTCGCCGAGCACGGAGGCCCGTGGACTTGGACTGCGTGCCGAGACCCGCCTTCCCTGGAGCGACCGATAGTCGATTCCGTGAGAGCGCGCCTCGGCCTGACCATTTTTCTCGATTTCGTGAAGCCTGTGGATCACCGGACGGAGATCTAGGTGAGTGAACTGCTTGATGTCGAGCCAGGGACTGATGAGTCTAGTGAACTGCTCAGCGAGTCTCTCGTAATCTCCGTCCTCTTGTAACTGGGTCATCTGGAGCACCGCTACATTGGCGTTCAAGTCCCATTCGAAGGCCGTGAGCGTGCGCGTCAGGTGGTGTACGTAAGCCTTGAGGGTGATCTTCTCGCCGTTCTCAGATTCCTTTTCTTCGTCGTGCTCCTCCGCTCGCTCTGTGTATTCCCGCTTCTGGACGGCCGTTACGCGCAACATTCCATTCGCATGCGTGACAGAGGAGAGCGTGAGCTTCTCTGGGAGGATCAGCGGAAGCGTAGCGTTGAAGAGCCTCCCAAGACGGTGTCCTTTCAAGAGACCCTGTACGTGGTCGGGGTCCTTCCACGCCTGCACATCGCCCAGGGGTCCCCGGTAGAGGAAAACGTGCTGTTTCCCCCAAGGGGCCAAGGAGTCGAGGAACGCCACCAGTCTTTCGTATGTGAGGTCACCACCGTCGAGAGCTTCCTGAAGTCTCTCGCGGAGGTCCTCCTTTGTTCCAGACCTGGGCAACTCGGCCTTCTTCAGGAAGTCCTGGACGTGCGTCTTCCTGAGGGCTAACACGAAGTCGATTAGCGCCTGTTGTTCTTCGGCACTGTACTCAGGCGGACTGAGCAGCCTCGGACTGTGCTCGTCGGGCATACGAATCCCCTCCTTCAGCCGAGGACCGTTGCCGTGGATTCGATCATCACCGATCCGGCCCGAGCCTCCCAATCCACGGGTACCTTGGCCTCTCTTCCCTTAAATGCTACCAAAGAACAGGAAATTACGGATTTGTTTTAGGAAATCCTGGCGGACACTTTCGGCCTCCTGCGCGTAGATAGTAGGCAGCAAGCCACCGGATAGCGCGGCGACCGCAAGGCGGAACTCGTTGTTGGGGGCCGGAATATTACGGCCATGCGAGAACACCGCGCCTCAATTGCTCCGCGAACGGTCGACCTGACGCAGGTGCCCGCAGTACCCTGGGCGTGGGTCGATGAGCACGTTTACGCCGCCATCCGTGGATGCAGCGTGAAGGTGCTGCAGAACGAGCGGCGCCTGAACATCGGATGCCCGTTCCGGCGCGTGAACGGCACAACGATCCGATACAAACTCGGGGACATCACGGCGTTCATGGAATCGCAACCCGGCGGCGGTGGAGCTGTGAATCCGAGCGAGCCCGTGGGTCGAATGCCGGGCCGGCCACGCCGCTCCTCGACTTGACTTTGCCAGGCGACTGAAGTGACCAATGGTGACGAGCTGAGGCTGGCCTGCAGGGCCAACAGGCAACGATGAGCGTCTTCAAAAACGGCAGGCTCTATCACTACGAGTTCAAAGTGGACGGGCGCAGGTACCGTGGTTCAACCGGCACCGCGAACAAATCCCAAGCGATCTCGGTGGAGCGCCGCCAGCGGGAGCGGCTGGAGAAGAGCTACAGCCAAGTTATCGAAGAGGAAGCCCGCGAACAGCAGCGAAAGACGATCCAGCAGGCGGCAGACGAGTTCTTGGTCGAATACAAGGCCAAGCACGAATCGCCTACGTTCGCGGTGTACGCTCTCGGACACGTAACAGACCACCTCGGCAAGAAGCTTGTCGTGGAGATCACGCCGACGGTGGTGAAAGGCTACCAGACCGCTCGGCTGGCGGAGAAAGCCGGTCCGAAGAGCATCAACAACGAAGTGCTGCTGCTGTTGAGGCTCTGCGGCGACCAGGGCGATCTGATCCGGGCGAGGTTGCGCCGCGAGAAAGCGATGAAGCTCGCGACCCCACCCTCGCCGGGGCGCGCCTATACCGCAGACGAGAAAGCGCGCATGCTGGCGGAAGCCCAGAAGCTGCGCAGCAGGAACATCTACCCCGCGCTTGTTGTGGATCTGAACTGCGGGCTTCGCGACAAGGAACTGCGCGAACTCCGGTGGCAGCAGGTCGATCTCGTGCACAAGAAGACGTTGACGGTGGGCAAGTCGAAAACGGCAGCCGGCACGGGGCGTATCATCCCGCTGAACGAAATCGTCCTGACGGCGCTTCAGGCACACGCGGCATGGTATGTGAAGCGGTTCGGCGAGTGCAAGCCTGAGTGGTGCGTCTTTCCCGCCGGGAGAGGGCAGCCGAACGATCCTACCTCCCCGGTGACGACGCTGGGGACGGCGTGGACGAAGGTACGCGAGAAAGCCAACGTAGTGGGGCGCTGGCACGATAACCGTCACACGCTCGTGACGGAACTGGCCGAGTCGGGCGCTGGCGACGAGGTGATCATGAGCATCGCCGGGCACGTCTCGCGGGCTATGCTCTCGCGCTACTCCCACGTGCGGATGGAAGCGAAGCGCCGCGCCCTCGATGAAATCGCGGCGCGCCAGCGCGAAGCCGATGCAGCGCGCCTGAGGGACACCCAACGTCAGCAGCAGCCTGCGGCGGTCTCCTCATCACTTGCGGTTCAATAATTCGCGATTCACGACGACATCGTTATAGTCTTGACCGGAGTGATTACTCGTTGTACAGTTAATATAGATGCGGCGTTTGCTTAGTCGCGGCCTCCTATCTTACCGACGCTCAGTCGGGCAGTCTTGGTGTCTCTCACTAAGTCTGTCATTTCCCTGTAAATCCATTTGCAGTTGAACCCGGAAGGCTCGGGTAATTGGTATCCCACTGGTCTGCTAAGCCAGGGTCCCTCGGGACATAGGCGTTCGAGTCGCCTGCCTTCCGCCAGATCTTTGACAATTTGCGATTGGGCAGTTGGCTGAGAGGCTGAAAGCGCCGGGCTGTAGCCCCGGATTCCCTGCGGAAACTCCAAGGTTCGAATCCTTGACTGCCCACCAACGTTCGGGTGGCGCAATCCGGTAGACGCATGCGGTTGAGGACCGCATTGTTGCGAGTTCGAATCTCGCCCCGAACACCACAGGCTCGTAGCCCAACCAGGCAGAGGCAACGCGCTCAGACCGCGTCCAGTGTCGGTTCGAATCCGACCGAGCCTACCATGTGCGCCCGTAGTCCAACGGCAGAGGCAGCCCGCTCAAAACGGGCACAGTGCTGGTTCGAATCCAGCCGGGCGCACCAGATGCCCCGGTTGCCGATGGTGAGGCCAGCGGATTCCAAACCCGCGATTGGGTGTTCGAATCACCCCCGGGGTGCCATGCGCCGCAACAGCAAGTGGCGAGCGGCCGAGCTGCAAACTCGGCGTGCGCGGTTCGAATCCGCGGCGGCGCTCCAGATTTCTCGCATGCGGAGGAGTGGACGAGTTGCTAAAGTCACCGGTCCCGAAAACCGGCGTGAGGCCCGCAAGGGTCCACCGGGGGTTGAATTCCCTCCTCCTCCGCCAATCAAGTTCGCGCTTTCGATGGATCGAAGTGAAGAGCACATTAAAGTGCTTGAACTTTGTTGCCGGAGTAGTTTAGGATGTAAGTGCGTGATACACGTATTCCAATTCGGCACCGAAGTCACAGGTACGCAGAGGCGCATCAATCATGATGCGCGCGCGGTGACCTGACCGTCTTGGAATAACATTCCGGTTTCAAGAAGGGGCGGCCACCAAAAATGGCCGCCCCTTTTGTATTTTGGGCCAGTGATTTGAGGTGTTTTGTCTAACTTGTTTCCCGATGGAGGCGAGGCGCTACAGGTGTGTTTGAACGCAGCTCTTTGACAACTGAATGAGCACCACAAGAAGTGTGAAGCAGGCGGACGTGGTATATAGGGTGTGCCCTGGGCCTCCAACCCAGAGAAGAGATTTCGATTATCTCCGTCCGCTCCATAGTTTCGCGGGCGTGGCCCATTGGCTGGGCATCGGATCGCCTGTCCGATCAACGGAGTTCGATTCTCCGCGCTCGCTCCATGCCGGAGTAGCTCAAGTGGAAGAGCGCCGCACTCGTAGCGCGGAGGTCGGGGTTTCGAATATCCCCTCCGGCTCCAGCCGATGTAGCTCAATGAGAGCAGTTGCACGGTAAGCAACCGATGAGCGTTCGATTCGCTCCATTGGCTCCAGAATCCCGGGCCCTGTAAGCATTGAAGGCGATGCGCCGGACCTGTAATCCGGAAAAGCCAGTTCGAATCTGGCACGGGGCTCCATAGAGGTGAAGCTCTCCGGGCGAGCAGTCGGCTGATAACCGACCGGGAGATAGTTCGATTCTATCCACCTCTACCAGTTTCAGTGCGGATAAGTGAACCGGTGTCACGCGAGGCTCATAACCTCTGAAAGTCCGTTCGACTCGGAAATCCGCAACCATGGGTACGTCGTTCAACGGGAGGACCGCTGGCCTGCACCCAGCAAATGAGCGTTCGATTCGCTCCGTATCCACCAGATTCAGCGGGATCGCCTACGTGGTCATGGCGTCTGGTTGAAGCCCAGATCATCTCCGTTCGATTCGGAGTCCCGCTACCAGATGTGGCCGTGGCCGAGTGGCTCAGGCGACTGACTGTGGATCAGCCCACGAGAGTTCAATTCTCTCCGGCCACCCCATCTTGCTCACCGTGCGGCGGGGGAGAGCAGGCAACGCGCAGCGGAGTTGTATGGTCCGCGAACGCCGCGACTTTTGTGGGACGTAGTTCAGCGGCAGAACGTGGGCCTTTGGAACCCAATGTCGATGGTTCGAGTCCATCCGTCCCAGCCATTGGCCGGTAGCTCAACTGGCAGAGCGCTGCGCTCTGAACGCAGAGGTTCGAAGTTCGACTCTTCGCCGGCCAGCCATTTTGCCCCGTTCGTCCAACGGAAAGGATCGAACGCTACGAACGTTCAGATCGCGGTTCGAATCCGCGGCGGGGTACCAGTTTTCCGCCCGTCGTTCAGGGGAAAGGACACAGCGCTCCGAACGCTGAAACCGCCGTTCGAGTCGGCGCGGGTGGACGAGATAAAGGGCGCGTCTTCCAGTGGCCAGGATGGGGCACTGTCTATGCCTCGACGGGAGTTCAATTCTCCTCGCGCCCGCCAGTTTGTGAGGCTGTGGGCAAGATGGATTAAGCCACCTGATTCTCAGTCAGGAGATCGTCGGTTCGAATCCGACCAGCCTTACCAAACGGCGCAGAGCACGAACGGATGAGTGCCCTGACTTTCAATCAGGTGATAGTGGGGTCAGCACCCACCTGCGCTACCAGTTTTCGGGTTCGTCGCTCACGCTGGCCGAGCACCTGCCTCTTAAGCAGGACTTCGAGAGTTCGATTCTCTCCGAACCCACCAGAATTGACGGGTGGCAGAAAGGTAATGCGCGCGGCTGTTAACCGCGTCCGTGCTGGTTCGAGTCCAGCCCCGTCAGCCAGTTTTGCCGCAGGGGAGGCCGGAGCCTCAAGCCCGCTTATAACGGGTCGCGCCTGATTAGCGCCTGGATCGTGGATCGACACCACGCTGCGGCACCATGCCAGGGAGGTTCGCTGGTCGCGGACGCCTCTCCTACAAAGAGGAACAGTTGAGTTCGATTCTCAGCCCTGGCACCATTTCGGGGTCATCCGTCAATGGCGCAGGCAACCAGCCTTTTAAGCTGGAAATCTCGGTTCGAGTCCGAGTGGCCCCACCAGTGTTCCCGTCGTCCAACGGACAGGACTACTCGGTCCTAACGAGTCAATGCCGGTTCGAGTCCGGCCGGGAATCCCAAATGTGGGCGCGTCGTCCAACGGAAAGGGCCTCAGGTTTCTACCCTGAAGATGGCAGTTCAAGTCTGCCCGCGCCTTCCATGATGTCGCCAGTCACGGGCACCGGATCAGCCGCGCGAGGAAGCAAGGAGCACTCGGGGAGTACCCCCAGAGTACCCCCAGTTTCCCCCAGTTGGCGGCCCACCGGACGTGTAAATAGCGTATTTTCAACGCGAAGCGGCTACAACCGGCCTTGCTGTTAACCGAAGGGTTGTAGGTTCGAGTCCTACCTGAGGAGCCAATTTCCTTCAAGGAGTGCTGGCCGGTTGCGTAGCGCTCGAACATACATCGGATGATGGGCGCCCGAGCGGGGTTCGGTGCGATCGTCCGTTTTCCGTCCGGGCCCAGCAGCAATCGTCGTCGTGTGGTGTTGGGCCTGTCGGTGTCGGGAACTCCTCGAACTCGCCGCCTATGCGTGGCCAACTTCCGGATCGCCGGCCATTCTGGGGGGGATGAACGATTCGGCCCACCGACGGCGGCTGTTTAGTCCTCGAGGTGCGCCAGTCCAGCGGTCTCGGCCCAAAGGCGCCGAGCCATCGTGTCGTCTTGCGCATCCCGGCTCGGTTTTGTCGGGCGGCACTGGTGGAAGTATTCGCCCGTCACCGTGGCTACCTCGGGTGAGGACGCTAGGAATACCAACGTTTCCGCGCCCCGTTGCGGGGAAAGGGCGAAGTGCTTGGCAACGCGAACTCCAAAAGAGATGAGTCCGCCAGTCCGATCACCGAACCGAGTCGCCACAAAGCCGGGATGCAGCGAGTTGGCCGTCACGCCCGTGCCGGCCAGCCGCCAGGCGAGTTCGCGGGTGAAAAGGATCGTGCACAGCTTCGAGCGGGCATAGACCTTGAACCCAGGTCCGCCGTAGCGGAGTGTCTCCAAGAGGTTGCCCCGATATGCTTTGGCAGACTGCAGGTCATCGAAATCGAGAGTGGCCAGCTCGTGCGCGTCCGAAGCCACATTCACTACTCGCGCCGGCACCGATGCCAGGAGCCGCTCTCGCAGACAATGCGCCAGGACGAAGCAGGCCATATAGTTCAATGCGAATGTGCGCTCCAGGCCGTCTTCGGTGAGTTGCCGTGTGCCGAACATGGCGCCCGCATTGTTGATCAGGACATCGATTCGCGATTCGGCTGCGGCGATCTCCGCCGATACCCGCTTCATTTCGCTTAGCCGCGAAAGATCCGCATAGTAGATGCTGTGAGGCGCGGCAGCCGGGCAGTCACCCAGCCGCTTCATGGCCGCCTCGCCGCGCGCAGGATCACGCGCAATCTGGACGATCCGCGCGCCCATGCTGGCCAGGCTCTCGGCTGCCGCCTGGCCAATGCCGGACGTTGCGCCGGTGATCACTACGACTTTGCCGCACATCGCTTGATTCACTGTGTTTCACACACTATCGCATGTTTTCGAGACGCGGGAGCGCCCGACTCCCGTCCGCTCATCACCGAGGGTCTACTTGCCGTTGCGGGTTGGCTGTCGATATCTAGCTGGCAGGCGCGTGGAGCTGGATTCGCCATGTCGTGATTCTGCCTGGACCACGCGCGATCCGGAAGTTGCGCTGGCTCCTGCGGCGAGTTCGAGACGTGTCCGGACTGGGTGCCCACGATGGACAAGCGCCGGCGGTGCGCTCGAATCGCCCTGAAAACAATAGACGTCTGCCGGTTCGATCAGAGAGTCAACTGAGCCGCAAAAGTTCGAAACGTGTCCAGACTGGGGAGCCACCCAATTCACCGTTTTCTTAACTTTCCTCTTTTGCTTCTTCAAGTTGCCGGTTTGAACGCCCGTGAGGTCCCCAGATCGGACTCGAACTCTTCGCGCTTCGGTGGAGGAATCGATCACCGCAGCAGAGGGGCGTCCGCGGGGTTCCAGGGAACCAGGAAAGGCCGAACGAACTCGCGCCGGACGCGATCGAGCGGTTCGCCGCGAGTCTCGATCTCCTCCAGGCGGTGTGGCCTGAGTCCGGCCTTGTGCGCCCAGATGAAGGTCGAAATCTCGTCGGGCTCGAAGCCCATGAGGCTTGTCGCCACCATATCCGTGGCCAGCGGATTCGTGCCAGCGACGATGGTCTCCATGGGAACCTGGGTTCCATCGGTCGGACCGTTTCCTTCCATTGCCGAAGAGCCATCGATCACCACCAGGCCGAGCTTGTTCGCGCGCACCATGTCTACGATCGGCGCCGCAGTAGCGGAGGGCTCGATCTTGGACGCCATGTCGTGCATGTTGCCGCGTAGCGCCTGATAGATTGCACCCGGGTAAAGACCGATGACATTCTTCATGCCCAGCGTGACCCCGGCCAGAACGTGGGTTTTCATCATGGGCACCGAGCAAAGCAGGTCGGTCTCGGTCAGTGATCGATGTAAGGTCAGCTTATCGAACAGCAACGCGTTAGGAACATTCACCTCTACCAGATCGCCGGTATGAAGATTCACCAGCGGAACCTTTTCAGTCTCGCTGAATTCGCTATAGCCCAGCTCGTCAAAGACGCGCTTCTGAAGGCCGTTGAGCAGATCTTTGTTGGAGGTGCGGAAGGTCTGGTCGTTGCGTACATTGAACGGCGCCGCGGCCGCCGAGCCCTCGCCGATGGAAATATCCTTGTGCGCGCTTCGCATCAGCCGCACGAGCGCTCGCATCACAGGCAGCTTGGTGGTGGCCTCGGGAATCGGCGCGACCAGATTGGGCTTGAGCATGATGCGCTCCTTGCCGCGAGTGATCGCCGCTATACCGCCTAGCAGCTCTACGGCCTCTTCCACGGCGGCTTCTATATTCCCCTTGCGGATCCTGACCACGCTCACGACTGGCCTAGCTTCCGCAGCCTGGCACGACGCTAGCGTGCCGGTAAGCACGGAGATGGCGGCACTGGACAGGAACTCTCTGCGCGTTCGGCAAATCGCGAGTTTAGGCTCCATAAGGCCGAACACGAGCGAAGGGGCCACGAGGTTCCGTCGAGTGCATGTGCCTGGCCGCTTACCTCATCTGCGATGTCGACCCCGACTTCGTTTCCGCTTTCCAGCGTAACACCCATTGTTAACATGTGGAAGGCTGGCAGGTCCTCCGGGACGAAGCACTTACGTATATATCCCCGATCCTGGATTGTCCGCCCGACATGCTCGGAATCGGATGGTTTCGAACACGATCTCGGCTGGGCACCCAGGCTGGATGGACGTACTAATGTCGTCCGGATGCCATTGGCCTCAAAGCAATTGAAGTGGTTCGAGCGGACCGCGTTTCAGGCCACAAAAGTTCGAAACGTGTCCAATGTGGGGAGCCAAAACAATCAATCACTTCCAGACAGCAAAACCCCAGAAGCCGACCCTGGAAATGGCCACTTTGCCCAATTCTTTGCCCATGGTTTTCAAAAACGCACGAGTGCGACGGCTTGTGATGCACCGAGATCGTTTGTTGAGCGTGTGAGGCGGCCGGCTGCGCGGCTAGCGCCAAGGCAGGGTGTAGGAATGCTCGTCGCCCATCTTGCATCGCAGCACTTCTCCGGGTGTGTAGCACGCGTCAAGATTACCCTTCGCCGAAACTAACCCCCCATGACAGTTGCGGCAGACGACGGCTTGTTCCACTCGTTGTTCGAAGGATCGCTGGCGAGATCCGGGCCGCTCGGATATCGAGGTTTTGCTCGACTCGCCGTCAAACACCGTCCTGCACGAGGATGGACAGCGAACTTTGGAAGGACTGATCGGCAGCACCGCTAAGTTGCTGGAGACCATGGCGGCTCACCTCCTCAATCTGTGGCGGTGGCGTCGAAATCATCCTGGCGAACTCCGCCAGCCTGCCGAGCAGTGGGAGAATGGGCCATCGACACAATCGACGGGTTTCTCCGGCTGCGCCCCTGGCTCCCTCACGCTGGACCCCGGTGTCGGCACGATGCACCCGATCACCGCGAGGCGCATCCATGCCGCCGCGCTCGACGATGCGGCGCGTTCACAATGGGCGGGATTCGATTGATTTGTCTGTATTGACGAAAGGCGCGGCCTGCGCGAGCTTGAATCTATGACGATTCTTTAGGACGCAATAGAAGGCGCGTTGCATGACCTGCCGGAGCACGCCCTGGCAGCATTGATCGAAAAAAAGCTCGCCGCCCAGGGCGTGACGCTGTCCGAACGGCAGCGCAAACGGCTTACCCGGAAGCTGATGCGAGGCGATGCAGACAACATCCGTCTTTGGAACTGGACGAGATCGTGGCTCACGCTGAGCTCCGCGTGTTGGAAGAAGTGACCGAACGAGAATGTGTGGCCATGGCAGCCTACCACTCCGCGATCAGGCTGGAATGCATAGGCGCTGGTTACCGCTCCATGGACGAGTTCCTGGCTTCCTATTGCGGGGGACGGTGAAGACCGTCATCAAACGACTCGCCAGGCTGGAAGACCAGTGTGCACCTCGCGACCAGAAGGCGCGGAAGTGTTTTCGCCTGGTCGTGTGCCAATCTGGCGCGAAGACGCGTTTGGAGAATGCGACGTGCAAGCGGACGCTTTGTCCGGACGGCACGGTGATGGAGTTCGTGGAACTCTTTGGAAGCAACGAGGGACCGGACAGCGTGACCGCCGAGGAACTGGACCAGTGGGTTGCCAGCTTCATAGGCGCCGCTGACGGAACCGGCGGCCGCATTGCCGCAAGCCTGGACTCGAATCGAACTTCCAGTCGCCGCAGCCGGGTGACCAGAGCCTTCATATTGGCCTCTCCACCCCTGGGACTTCTATCGGAAATTGTGGAGCTGCTCGACCGCTGGGGAGTTGTCAGAGAGCCGAACGAAAGCCTGGCTGAGACGTTCTCGCGAGCCATAGGGTGGACCCCGCACCAACTGCGCCAGGAGCTGACGCGACTGGAACGACTGGAATCGCGCTTCATACCGGCTGGGGAGCCGATAGTGCTTCAGGTCGTGTATATCTCGCCGGACGGAAGCTCACGAGAGGGACCGCGAATTGAGGTTCCAGCCGGCCCGAAAGGCCGCCATTGGCGCGACTCGTGGCGGTGGAACCGCAATCAGAACGACTACCGATAATGGTTGATATCGTTCCCACGAAGTGCGCCCTGCCCAATCAACGGTTCGCTGACAAGCCCTCCGAGTCCGTTGGTAGACGCGATGACTCCATCTGGAGCGCCCCGGTTCTCGATCCAGTTTGGCGCATATCGGCTATACTCAACCAAAATAGCGAACCGCCTTTTCGAGAACCGGGTTGCGAAGAACCAGCGACACAGATCGATCCTGTTGCTGTGGGCATGCGCCGCGACCCTGCACGCCCAGACGGCCAAGCCTCCGATGCTGCGGATCGATACCGGCATGCACACGACGAAGATCACGCGAATCGGAATGGATGCTGCCGAGCGATTCCTGGTAACGGGCTCGTATGACAAGACGGTGCGGGTGTGGGAGCTGGCGACGGGACGATTGTTGCGGACCATCCGACCGCCGGCGGGGACAGGGAATGAAGGCCAGATTTATACCGTAGCCTGACGCTGGCTGCGCCAACACTTTTGTGATATTTCTTGAGGCGGGTCGTAGTCATGTCCCGCTTCTGGGTTTGCCTTCTGGCGGCGTTGTCCGCTGTGACGCAGGCCGGAGCACAGGGCAGCGGATTTGAAACCAGCCCGCTGACCGGACCTGCGCTCCGGAACGTGATCGCCTTCACGCGTCTGCTTGGGTACGTTCAGTACTTCCACCCCAGCGATCAGGCATCCGCCATCGACTGGGAAGCATTCACCGTCTACGCGCTCCCACAGGCAGAAGCCGCACAGACACCGGCCGATCTCGCCAACACCCTACAGAATCTGTTTGGACCGGTGGCGCCGACCGTGCTCGTCTACCCCACCGGTCAGACGCCGCAGATCCCTCCTGCGCTGAAACCGTCCGACTTTACCGGGCTGTCCGTTACACGGTGGGCCTATCTGGGATTCCCGTCGACCATCCAGAGCCCCTACTCGGCTTCGCGCATTTCTCAGCCGGTGCCGAACGGCGTCATACCGGCTGGTTTCACCGATCCGGCCTCCGCTTACACGGCCGATCTCGGCGCGGGTGTTTCCTGTTTCGTGCCCGTGGACCTCTATCAGAACTCGCAGGGCACTTTGCCTCAGCCCACCGCGGTGCTGCCGTCGCTGCCGGGTCCGCCGTGGCAGGTCAGCGCTCGCGCCGTGCGCCTGGGCATCATGGTCCACGCGTGGAACGTGCCGCAGCACTTCTCCCCGTACTTCGACGTCGTCAACACCGACTGGGGGCAGGCGCTCGCGAACGCTCTCACTGCGGCTGCCATCAGCCCGGATGAGCCCTCGTTTTATACGGCGTTTCGGCAGCTTGGCGCAGCCATGCACGATGGACATGTCAGCGGCAATTCCGGCCGCGTGACAACGACGGATGTGCTCTACGTGCCCCCTCTGGCGTGGGACTGGATTGAGGGCAGTCTGGTAGCGACTTTTGTCGCCGATTCGCAGGGTCAGGACATTAAGGCCGGCGACGCCATCGTGTCCATTGACGGGCAGGCTCCGTTCGACCTGCTCGCCGCTGCGGAAAGCCTGATTTCCAGCGCTTCCCAGCAGTGGAGCCGATATGAGGGGCTTATCGACGTCGGGGCTGGACCCTATGGCAGTACGGCGCAAATGCAGATCGAATCCGGCGGCAATCTCCACAACGTCGCCATGACCCGAACCATCTGGACCAGCCCCTGGCTATGGGAGCCACTCGGCGCCGTCCCGGAGCCGCGTCCGCAGGCCATCGCCGAACTCGACCCCGGCATCTGGTACGTGGACGTATCGCGCGCGGCCAATGCAGACTGGAACACGGCCCTCGCGAATCTGCAGAGCGCGAGCGGAATCATCTTTGATTACCGAGGATATCCGCAGTTCTTCCCGCTGGATAACCTCACTGCGACCGATTCCCCTGGGCTCCGCTACCTCATTCCAACGCCGCTCCTGCCGGATCGAACCGGCATGACATTCCAGAGCAGCGGCCTGGAACTGTACCCGATTCAGCCCTTCCTGCCGGCAAAGTTAGTCTTCCTGACGGACGGCCGTGCCATCAGTCAGGCGGAGACCAACATGGGGACCGTGGCTGACGTCCACCTTGGCGAGATTGTGGGCGGCCCCACTGCGGGCACCGACGGCAACGTTACCAGCTTCAATTTGTTCGGTCTTTACTATTTGGGCTTCACGGGCATGAAGGTGCTGAATGCCGACGGCTCGCAGTATCACGGCATCGGCGCCCCGCCAACCGTTCCCGTCATGCGCACGCGGGCGGGAGTGGCCGCGGGCATCGACGAGGTGCTCGCCCGCGGTCTCGCGCTGCTGCAGAATCCCGGCGTGCGCCCCATCGGACCGTGGGTTTCCAGCGCCGCCAGCTATCTGCCCGAGAGCGCCAGTCCGGGCGCGATGCTGTGCATCTTCGCTCCGGCCGTTGGACCCAGCAGCAGCGCCACTATGACGCTGAACGCCGCCGGCCTGGTGGACACCACGCTCAACGACACGCAGGTTCTCTTCGACGGCGTCCCTGCGCCATTGACCTATGTGGGCCCGACCCAGGTGAACCTCATCGTGCCCTATGAGCTGGCTGGGAAGACGCACTCGCAGATGACCGTCGAGTACAAAGGGCAGCAGGTGCTCTCGCTGGGCGTGGCCATTCTGCCTTCAGCCCCGGCCATTTTTGCGATGGATTACTCGGGGATCGGCCCTGGGGCGATTCTCAACCAGGACGGCTCGCTCAACTCGGCCGGCAATCCCGCGGACCGCGGGTCGGTGATTCAGATCTTCGCGACCGGTGAAGGAGTGACCGATCCAGCCGGAGTCGATGGGAAACTCGGAGCGGATCCGTTGCCGCATCCCGTGCTCCCGGTTTCGGTGCGTATCGGCGGCATCGACGCCGACGCCATCTCCGCCGCTGGCGGGTCGGGTCTTGTGGCGGGAGTGTTGCTGGTGAACGCGAGGATCCCCGCGGGCGTGGCGCCCGGTCAGGCGGCGGTTTTCCTGACCATCGGCAGCGCGTCGAGCCAGCCGGGCATTACCGTGAGCGTGCGCTGAGGAGGCCGCGGATGAAATGCACGAAACTTGTTTTTGTGAGCGTTCTCTCCGTCGCGGTTGCGTGCGCGCAGACCGCGCAGAGGTTCACTTCGCCTTACCTGAGCGCGGCGCGGCAGGCATCGGCATGGCTGGATACCCTTGCGGTTCCACAGCCAACCGGCACTGCGTGGCTTGTGTCGCAGGGCGGGCAAGCGTCTTATGTCACCACCGGCGTGGATGCGGGCGCGGCCGGCATCGGGCTCTTCTATCTGCGTTTGTATCAGGCCACCGGCGACCAGGCGGCGCTCGCGAAAGCGCGCAGTGCCGCGGACTTTGTCGATAGCCAATACCGCGCGGGCAACATGCAGGGCGACTACGACTGGTTCTCCGGAGTGGCCAGCGGCGGCGATTTCTTCCTGACGCTCTATGCCGCAACCGGAGATACCACGTTCCGGGATCGTGCTACCTTCGCGGGAGACTGGCTGGTAAGCAACGCGATTGCGGATTCCAACGGTTATCACTGGGAGTTTCCGGGCCTTACCAACGTGTACACCTCGCTGGCCCACGGCTCTGGCGGAGTCGCTCTGTTCCTCACACAACTCTATGAAGTAACGGGCAACGCGACGTACCTGCAATATGCCGAAGGCGCGGTGCAGTGGTTGCGGCAGTACATCGTGACTCTCGGCGATTCGGCGATCGGCTGGAAGCGCCTCACCACGGACAGCGGCGTCTACAACGGCTGGTGTGGCGGATCGGCCGGCGTCTACCTGATCCTCAAAGAACTGTGGAGGGCGACTGGCAAAAGCGATTATCACGACCTGATGGTGGCCACCGCTCGCGGCCTTGTTACCGCGGCGGACTGGAGCTGCTCCGGCGGCGGCGCATACTCCGCTTCGGGCGGTTGTCCGGCGGGCGAGGAGCCGTTGGCGGCATGGGGATACGGCGTGCCGTCGAACAGCGACTATCCGGAAATCATGTGCCACGGCGTAGCCAGCATCGTGATTGCGCTCTTCGATGCGTTTCACGTCACCGGCGACGAAAGCTTTCTGGACCCCGCGCGCGCGGGGGTGCGCTGGCTCCAGTCGGTCGCTCAGGTCCAGCCGCAGGGCCAGCGGTGGGAACACATCTATCAAACCGGGCTGCTGGAACCGGGGTTCCTGACCGGCACGGCATCGGTCGGCTACGCGTTCCTGCGTTTTGCAACCATGGATACCGGAGCGCGGACCGTGGACGGCCGGGCCGCAGTCGCCCATCGATGGCCCCCCAATCCGCAATACCTCAGGGTGGCTGAGGCGGCGGGCGAGTATCTGCTGAGCATTGCCGATCACCCTCAGCCCGGCCAGGCTCGATGGCTCACCTACATCCTGCCCAAGCCTGCGTGGGCCAGCGATCCGGTGGGATACCCGCTGGAATACGACAGCGGCTGGTATACAGGCGCGGCCGGCATCGGGATCTTCTTTCTTGACCTGTACGACGCCGAGCGGCGAGTCCCGGCCGCTCCGGACGAGTTCTCACACATGAACCCATGAGGCGCGTGGCGTCGCGGGCAGCCTATTGCCGCTTCTGGGGCGACATCGGCACGACCACCGGAGATCTCTGAAATCCCGGCCTGATCTGCCGCACGAGGTCCGTCAATCCGCCGAGATCGAAGTTTAGCCCCGAGAATGGTGCGGTAAGTGTTCGCAGCCTCCACCGGAAAGCAGTTGGCGCAGGAGCGCGAACGAGAATAGCTTGCGATAATGCCAGATATCGTTCGGCTTCCAGCCCGCGACACGGTACTTTCCGATAAGCCCATTTTTCAACAAGAGCGTTTGTCCCACATGGTGACTAAAGGGAATCGTGACACTTCCCAGAACGGGACTGGACCGACGTAAGAATGTCAAGCAAACTTCCGGGTGCGCCGTGATCCAGGCGCACTCACTCAGAAGGGCGGGCGAATCTCGGTCCGCCTGCAAATCTTGACCGCTCTTTCATTGCTTGCTGTCGTTGGGGTACCGCACTACCATATAGGGGACCAAATAGGGGACCAAGCGACTAACGCCATCCGCCGGCGTCGCGGAGACCAACAGCATAGCCATTGGTCGAGCGTGAGTTGTCTAGACCGGTCGCCGGCGCAGTGCGTGGTGAGGAGGATCGATGGGCAACTACGAGCGAAACCAAGCCGCCTTTGGTGGCTCTGCCGACGCGGGCTGGGACGCGCTCTGCCGCTTGTTGCAGAATAGCCGAGTGCTGGGACTGCTGCGTCTCGATCTCCCGACGGTGCTCGCGCTGCCTCTGTATTACTTCGTGTTTCTCGGGCTGTACGCTGCCCTGAGGCGATCAGATGCCGCGTATGCCACGCTTTCGACGTCACTCGCATTCGTTGGCGTCACGCTCTTACTCGCAACGCCCACCGCGCTCTCGATGCTCTCCCTCAGTGAGAAGTACGCGGCCGCCACGACAGAGCCGGTGAGAGTCCACTTCCTGGCAGTAGGAGAAGCTGTGTTGACCACGGATATCTGGCACGGGACGGGAGCCATCATCGGTGGCCTCCTGCTGCAGAGCGGCGCCGTGCTGATATCGGTTGTCATGCTCCGGAGCAACGTCTTCACCAAAACAGTCGCCTACGTGGGCATCGTCACGCATGGGCTCGATCTCGCCCACGGCCTTCTCGGGCCTCTCGTGCCGGGTGCCGGCCTCGTCCTAATGGCGATCGCCGGCCCACTCTACCTGATATGGTTCCCGCTGGTCGGCCGAAGGCTTCTTCAGTTAGGACAGCGCCGGGCATCTCCCACCGTCGTGGACAGATAGTCGCGCATCTGGAAGTTGGCCAGAAAAGGCGTCCGGGAAGTGGCGATTCTGCCTGGTCGGTGATGGACACTACCTGACATGCGTTAGGTTCCGGCGCAGCTCAACTTGGCTTGGAGCGAGTCACCAGACGAAAAGTGGGTTTCTCGGAAAGTGGCCCGGCGCAACGGCTACCGATATTGGTTGATATCGTTCAGCTTCCAGCTCGCGAGACGGCACTTTCCGATAACCCCGTTTATCTGCCGGAGCCGTCAAGTTTCCGTGCCGCGGACTTCGAGAACTCATGCACGAGCTCTACTGCCGCGATCGGATGGCGAATTCCCGGATAATGGCGGGCGGTACGTTCTCCGAGAGCAGCGCGAGGGCCGAGAGGATGAGCCGCGTTTGCAGAGCGGCGTCGTTCGGGGCGCCGAGCGGATAGCCAAACGGGAGATCCACAAACAACGCCCGCGGTGACGCGACCTGTTCTGTGATCTCCCTGCACAAAGTAACGGATACCGTGGGGATGCCGGCTCTCTCGACGATGCTCTGGATCAGTCCGACCGACTGATGGCACATCGGTCAAACGGGCGTGAGCAGGACGGCATCTACTGCATCCTCGGCCAGCATGCGCGCAACCTCCGGGGCGGTGCCGTCGATCAGGCGGCCCGGCGCGGAGATGGAGCCCATGAAGCTGAAATGACGAGGTGCGACAGAGCCGATGACGCCCTGGGCCGCCAGGGCTTTCAACCGGTCCAGCGGCAACGCCAGATTCCTGTCGGAAGCAATCCCGCGGCCGTCAAAGGCATCGCTTCGGTGAGCGATGCGCAAGGTGTTCAGAGCAGTCTCCGGCGAGAGCACGCGGTAGGAATAGTCTCCTCCACGCATCGAAATGTCGAATGGGGGCTGGTCGGGCTTGAAGAAAGCCGCGGTGGTGATCGCCGCGACCCGCGCCTCGCGCAGCGGCTTGCTGAGGCGTGCTCCCGGGCTCCAGTCGGCCCTGCGGTACGGGTATGCCTTCATGAAGACCTGGTAGGCCAGCCTGAGGTCGGAGAGTTTCGCCGTGCCACACCCCTCTTCAGCTTATTGCCGCAGTGCCTTCATGGCGCGCCATGCCCTGAGCGCGCCGCGAACGGAGCCGCCGTGTCATTGCTTACCGCGACCGTCAGGGAGCGGTCTCAACGCGTGTACTTCAGACTCACCATCAACTGATTCGAACGGAAGTCCTCGAACGCGTAGAGGCGCTCGGCAAGACTGTACCAGCGCCACTCCGAATTCCACTGGACGCCCTTCGCCAGTGGAATCGAGAGGCGGGCTGTGGGCTGGTAGTAATCGGTTGGCTGGCTTCCCGCCGAAGTAAACAGCGAACCACCGAAAGAGAACCGCGGAGCAAAGCCATGCACGGCTTTCGGTGCAAGGTCGATCAGCGCCGTCGCGGTGTTTCCGTTTTCCAGATACGCCGAGAGTGCGGTGCCCAGCGTTCCGGGATCGAGGTAGAGGATGTTCGAATTCACGTTGGAGCGCGTATACTCCAGCAGCACGCTCACGTTGCGCCCGTTGTTGGGGAGCCAGGAAAGCGATGCCGATTCGGCCCGGCTGGTGAACTGGAGATTCACCGATGGATCGGGATTGTTGTTGTTCAGCTCGAAGAAATCGCCGGCCAGCCGCCAGCCGGTCAGAAAATCCCATTGCGCGCGCGAGTGCAGCTTCCAGTAATTGTGCAGGCTGGTGCGGAAGTACTCCTCCCCGCCCGTGGCCGCCTCGAAATCCGCGCTGGCGCGCACGTGTTGCTTCCAGCGATAACTCGCGCCCGCGAGACCCGTGTTGCGCGAGAGGCTGGCCGATTCCAGCGGAAACTCCGATAGCGGCGATCCCCGCACCGTCGCGTCGCCCCACTCGTACCGCTCCCCGCCGTGGACGGTGAGATTCGGAAGCAGATCGTAAAACACCTCGATCTGCTGCTCGTTGTCGTTGAGGACCAGACGGTCGGCGTCGGGATTGGTGGTCAGGAACTGCGATCCCGTGGTCAGGTACTCTTCCATGAGCAGCGATGATGTGGCGTTATGCAGCCGATCCGTGGACCAGTACTCCACAATGCGCAGCCGCCGAATCGGTCTTGCCTCCACGTTGAGCGATCCGCTGGTGTGCGGCATTTCCGCGTCCGCCGTGGCAATATCCGATCCCGAGTTGTAGAACAGGAACGTCGCCGGCAGGAAGAAAGTGCCGTTTGCCAGCGATGTGTAGTTGGTGGTGAGGCTGGGATCGGCATAAAGAAACTGCCCGGAAACGCTCAGCCACGAGAGTGGATTCGCCGCCAGCAGCGCCTTCGTATAGAGCGAATCGCCGCGCACTCGATACAGTTCGCTCAGGCTGCTCAGGTTGAGCTGCTCGCCGAAATACGTCGCCGTGTAGTCGCCGTTGTTCAGCGTTGTGTCCGAAGCGCCCTGATCGTCCCGGAACGTAGTGCCGCCCTCCTCCAGAACCAGGTGCACTCCGTGCGACTGGATCTGCACCCCGCCGCGGAACGTGTTGGTGCTGTCGCTGATGGAGTTGGACACCGGATAGTTGTTTGGGAACGCGGTGAAATCGGTGATGCCGTCGCCATACCAGCTACTCCGCGACCAGCCGAAATAGGGGCTGATCCAGCGCCCGGGCAGCATCTCCAGCTCGACATCCGAGCTGCGGATGCGCGTATCGAAGCTGCTTTCGGTGAGCAGCGAGCCGGCGCTCGCCGCCGGATTGGCGAACGACGGCAGAAAATCGAAATACGCCATGTTGCGGTAATCCGCGGTGAGCCGATAGAGTCCGTTCTTCTCCACCTCGATGCGCGCCGCGTTGTACGGGTCGCCGCCCCAGGAGCTGGCATGAACTTCGAGCCGGTCGAACAGCGGCTTCACCGGCTGCACGGTGAAGTCGAGGCCGATCAGCCGCGGTCCCTGCGACAGGTCCACCGTGCTGCGATAGACGTCCGCATTGCCCAGCGGCCCCTGAACAAATCGGTAGCCGAGTTCGATGCTGCCGGAGATGGGCGAGTCAGCCGGCGTGGCCACTGGAGCGTCGGGCGATGCGGCTGAACCTGAAGCCGCGGCGGGCGCGGTCTGGTCCTGCGCCACCGCCGCAACCAGAAACGAAGCGACCAGCAACAGGGTTCTCATCGCAGTAACGCCCCATCCACGTACGAGCCATGCACCCGCACATGGCAAACCGTGCAGTTCTGGAATTGAGGGTTGCGTAAATCGTGAAATGCCGGCGGTACGCCGCCCAGCGTCGGATGCGCCGTCGACGGCTGCGGTACGGGCAGATTCGAGTGGCATTCGAGGCAGACAAACCGCACCTCTTGCCGAATCAGCATGCGCGGATTCGCCGAGCCGTGCGGCTCGTGGCAAGCCGCGCAGCCTTCCAGCCGCACGGGTGCATGCTCATAGGTGAAAGGCCCGCGCATTTCGCCGTGGCAGCGGAAGCACCCCGGTTCATTCGCGAACGATACGCGCATCATCTCCGCCATGTTGCTGCCGTGCGGATTGTGGCAATCGACGCAGGACATGGCGCCTTCCGCCAGCCGATGCTTGTACGGGCGCTGGAAGTCCGCCCAAACCGATTGGTGACAGCCGGCGCATAAATGGTTCACGTCGGCCGTTTTCTTCACCATCAGCGGCCGGCGATCGGCGCCGTGAATCGAGTGGCAGCCCACGCAGCCCGGCCCGTCCTTCGCGTGGCCGTCGGCGACAGGCCCTACCGGCGTTCTCTCGTTTCTGTGGCAGGAAAGACAGAGCTTGTTCTGTTCGTCCGGAGTCATCTTCCCCGGATTGCGTATATCCGACGCCGCCAGCGAATCGGCGTGTTTGGCGCCCGGTCCATGGCAGGCTTCGCAGGCAAACCCGGCATGTCCCAGATGTTTGTCGGTCTCGACAACGTGATGAGGATTCTTCTCGAAGTTCTTCGAAATCTCGTCGTGGCAGGCCGCGCACTTATCTGAACTGGCGTGGATGTCCGCCGTTTGAGCGAAGGCCGCCATGCCCACAAGGAGCATGACGGCCAGAGGGAGATTCGAATTGAGTCGCATCAACGGGTAAAGGTTATTGTCCCGCGTGGACCGAATCGACGGAGAAAGCGCCGTTGGCGTCGTGACAGACCGAACAGGCTTCTCCAAGCGACGTGGTGTTCGACAGCGCGTGGGATGCCGCCGCCTTCTGGACGTGGCAACCGGTACACGCCGACGTGAACGGCTGCACCGGATTGATCAGTCCCTGCGGATCGACCACCGGATTCAGATTGGTGGTCAGATCGAGGTCGTTCTGCTCGGTGCTGTTGACGTGGCACACGGCGCAGTCGGTCAGATCGGTGGCCGAGCCCGTTGGGCTCATCACCGGGAAGAGCACGCCGGAGAAATCGTTGTGACTTCCCCCAAAACCGACGACGATGTATGGCTTGCCGCCGTTGGCCGTGACGTTCACGCCATCGTGAATGCGGTGCACCAGCAGGTTGAAGTTGATTCCCTGCGGCGGCTGCGTTTTATCGGAGGCCACCACGGCAGTCGCCCGCGTCGCGGCGTCCGTGTTCGACGGATTGTGACAGAACACGCAATACTCCGTGTTGTTGCGCAGTGAGCCGTGAACCTGAAGCGAAACGTGGCACTGGTTGCAGTTGCTCAACTGCACCACCTCGCGCCTCGGGGTGACCGGAGAACCGTCCACCGAGAAGTACATGACCTGGTTTGGCGCGCCGTACGTGATAGCGGTATTGACGGTGGCGCCGGCTACCAACTCCGGTACGGTGTCGGTTCGCCGCGCCTCCACGCCGATCGCGTAGGTGCCGGTCGCATTTGCGGGAACGGTGTGAGTGAACGTGTACATGCAGGTTCCGGTTGACGGGCAACTGGCGTTCGCCGCGCTTTCCGTCACGTAACCGGGCGTCGTCACACCGCTTCCAAAACTGGTGTAACCGTAATCGCTGGTCGGACCGGCCATGGTGAAGGAGATGGAGCCCAGCGCCGAAAGTGCCACCGGGTTGCCGTGCTTGTCCTGAACGGTGAATGAGACCACCGGAGCGGTTCCTGCTGCGCCGTTCTTAATGCCCGTGATCGTCACTGCCAGGCCGGAAAGCAAACTCGAAGCACTCGGCGCCACGTGAGCGCCCAGAATCGACGCGTCGAAGTCCATTTCACCCTGAGGGATATGGCAACCGGCGCACTCCGTGTCGTCGGTCTGGATGCCGCCGGGGTGGTTCTCACCGGTGGCGAAGTTCACGTTATCATGGCATGCGCCGCACGCCGCCCGGCTCGGTTCGGTCATGAACGCTTTCGCCTGCGCGGCGCCAGTGGTTTGGGAATGGCAGGTCTCGCAGCGTCGCGGGTCGCCAGGATCGGCCGGGTAAACAACCGTGGAGAAATTGTTCACTGAATTCATGTAGCCGATGATCTCGTAAGGCGTGCCGGCGATGACGCTGGGCAGCGACGCGCCCATGTGGACTTTGTGGATCATCACCTTGAAATCCAGCGTGTTGCCGGTGGACGGATCGACGTTCTGCGGCTGGTGGCACAATACGCATTCCTGGACGCCAAACGCGTGTCCGCCATGGAACGCCAGTTGGTCGTGGCAGGTGTTGCAGCTCGCCGTCCGCACCACATCGCGGGTCGTGGTCACCGCCGCGCCGCTGGGAACGAAGTTGTACGTGTTGCCGGCGTAATTCGTGCCCAGATTGAAGGCCGTCAGATTGCGGCTGGCGGCAATTCCCACCGTGACGGTCTGGGTTATGTCGAAGCCCAGCGGCGCCTTTTCGGCGTACGTGTATTGATACTGCCCCGGACCCAAAGCAGTGCCCGGACTCGACGCCTCTTCGAAAGTCGGCCGCGTGACGGTCCCCAGTACCTTGCCGGTTGCCTGGGCGGTCACCAGGGACACATATTGTTCCTGGCCGTGGGGGATGTAAGAGCAGAGGAATGTCAGCGAGACCGCGCCTGGGGTGGTCACACCAGCCGCATCCAGCGGCAACCCCGCGGGATCGGTGAGCGTGTAGGTTATGGTAATGGCCCCGCCGGGCGTCAGCGTGGCCGAGTTAATGGTGATCGCCAGACCCGGACGCACAAAGTCAACCAGCGCCGGATCCGCGTAAAACGCCTTATCGCGCCTTGAATATAATGACTTCTGCGACCCCGTTAGGGCCAGGGTTCCGGCAAGGCCAACCAGAACCCCCAGGATTCGGACGAAGCTCCCTGTTCGCATTTAGGCGACTCCTTCGTGACGGCTACAAATGCAGCGATCAACAAACCGGAAGCAGATTGCCAGCCAAACCTAAGATTCTGTTAAGCTTCGGTTTGTCATCGCATCTGACGTGGTATTTCGCACCATGCTGGGGTATTTCTCAACGGCGATTGGGTGAAAACCCACATCGTTTCGGCGCACTGGGTGTACACACCACATCAGGTTCTGTAGTGAAATCCATCAGTCGAAGTTCTCGACAGAAATCCTGCCTGCGTTAGGTGGATTACAGAATGCCGAGCAGCTTTTCTTTGATCTGATCCGCCGTGAAGGGCTTGCGAATGTAGCCGGTGGCGCCGAGTTGAATTGCCTGCATCACCTTGTCCTGGCTTCCTTCGGTGGTCACCATGATGACCGGCAACGTTCGCCATGCTTCGTTGGCCTTGACACACTGCAGGAACTCGAGCCCGTCCATGTTCGGCATGTTGATATCGGAGAGAATCAAACCCACGTTGCTGCCGTTCAGCTTGTCAAGCGCTTCCTTGCCGTCTCCCGCTTCAATGACATCGCCAAGCTGGAAGTCGGTGTGGCGCAACACACGTTCGAGAATCTTGCGGATGGCCGCAGAGTCGTCCACGATCAGGACATTCAGGGGCATTCAGGCTCACCTCGCCGTCAAGGTGCATATCGGCAGGGCCGGTCAGCTCTTGAACGCGCGAAGCGGCCGGCACCGGGCGGAGCCGCCCACGTTGAATTCAGGTAGAGCCGGGCGGCCCGCTCCGTCGTGCCGGCATTTGTCCGCAAGCCTACCGCGCCAGAGCGCGTTCCAGCGCAGCCTCGAGCAGCAGGACCGGGTCGCCGGTGCGGACGAATCCATCCATCATGTCGGGACCGGGCATCAGGCCGTGGCGTACTCTGTCGTTTGCGGAATTCAGCTCCTGAAACCACTCCGCAGGAGAGTCGCGCTCCACTGGCGAACCGAGCGCAAACCGCAGCATGTCGTCAATGACCCGCGCCCGCAGCGGCGGAAAGGTCACATCGACCAGATTGAGGTAAACGGACATCTTGTGACGATAGAACGACGCATCCGATTCGTCCGGGCCCTGCTGCCAGTCCAGGACCTTCGCCAGGAAGTCTTCGAGCCGATCGCGCCATTCCGGCGTGGCCTGCTCATCCCTGGTGACCCGAAGATCGCCATGGTAGACAACCTGCAGGGCTTCCCGATCATATCGCTTCTCTTCGTCCGAAGGCCCGGAGGCCGGCCGCGACGCGCCACACTGCTCCGCCGAGGCGTGGCTGGCGACATAATGCTGGAACGCAGCGGACAGTTCGGCGGGCAGGCCGCGCCCCAGCCCCGGCGAAACCGTCGCGAAGGAGCGATCGTCGGCGGAGATTCCGTTCATCGCCGAGCCGAGTTGCACGAGCAGCAGATGCCGCTGATCGGGCGTGACGTTCAGGCTCTGCACCATCTGCAGCGCCGGCTGAAGCTGAACCGGTGACACGATGGCGCCCAGATAATCCGCCGCAAAGTGAATGTGGTCGTCATTGCGGCGCTCGTCCGGCGTGAACGTCTGATCCACTATGAGGCTCAGAACCGCGTAGTAATCGCTCAGATCGGCTTCGCCCTGATCGGCGCAGGCGAGCGGCGGCGGAGCGGGCTTCGGAATCTCCACGAACAGCTCCCGCGCCCGCCGCTTGTCCAGCGCGAGCATCAGCTTCACGGCGCGGCTTTCGAGCGAAAGCTGATCGAGTCGCGGCACACCGGCCTGGTTGTACTCGCCCGCCAGCGGCCGGACATGCCAGCGCTCGCGAGCCTGCCCGCCGAGCTGAAAGGCGCGTTCGATCAGCGTCAGACGCGTGGGTTTGTCGGAAATGGCGCCGGAATCGAGCAGATCCAGCAGCGCGCCGGAGCCGAATTCAGGCGGCACATTACCAGTGAGATCGATCACCGGCCTGAACTTCCCGGGCACCTGCAGATCTGCGCCCGGCGCGAGCGCGATACCCAACAGAGCACCGGCAATTGCCCGCCACATCAGAAGTTCACGATGGAGGCGAAGCCCTCCGGCTTCAGGCTGGCCCCGCCCACCAACACGCCGTCAATCTGCTCCTCGGCCATCAGCTCTTTCGCGTTTTCCGGCTTCACGCTGCCGCCGTACAGGATGCGCAGGCCATCTGCCGCCGGCGGGCCGAACTTCGCCGCAGCCAGGCCGCGGATCGCCGCGTGCGCGTCGGAGGCCATCTGCGGGGTCGCCGTTTTGCCCGTGCCGATGGCCCACACCGGCTCATAGGCGATGACGATCCGCGCGAACTGTTCCGGCGCGAGTCCAGCCACGCCGCCGGCAAACTGGGTATTCAGGACTTCGCCGGTTCGACCCGCTTCGCGGTCCGCCAGCATCTCTCCCACGCACACGATCGGCTTCAATCCCACCCCCAGCGCCGCAACGGTCTTCCGGAACACGGACTCGTCCGTCTCGCCGAAATACTGGCGGCGTTCGCTGTGGCCGACGATCACCCACGGCACGCCCGCGGCCTGCAGCATGTCCGCGGAGATCTGGCCGGTGAACGCGCCCTCCTTTTCCCAGAACACGTCCTGCGCGCCGATTTCAACGTTCGATCCGCGCGTGGCCTCCAGCGCCGCGGCCAGATCGACGTAGGGCGCGGCAATGACGATTTCGCGGTCGCGGGCGGCCGCCACCAGCGGTATGAACTTCGTGAAGAATGCGGTGGTATCGGCGGGCGTTTTGTACATCTTCCAGTTGCCCGCCATGACAGGTTTTCTCATTGTATGATCTCGCCCAGGAAACTGCTTCCTTTCCCAATATGTACAGCAAAATTCTCCGCCACCGTCTGGCCGATGTCGGACAGCGTGGCCCGCGTGCCCAGATCCGCGCCGCGCGCGCGCCGCGGCGTGTACGCCAGCAGCGGCACATATTCGCGCGAATGATCGGTGGAAGGCGTGGTCGGGTCGCAGCCGTGATCGGCCGTGAGAATCAGCAGATCGTCCGCCGTCAGCTTTTCCTGAAGCCTCGGCAGCCAGCCGTCCACTTCTTCCAGCGCCCGCCCGTATCCTTCGACGTCGTTGCGGTGCCCGTAGAGCATGTCGAAATCCACGAGATTCACGAAAACCAGGCCGTCCGGTTCTTCGTCCATGGCCTCCAGCGTCTTCGCCATGCCGTCGGCATTGCTGGTGGTCTTCTCGTGCGGGCCAATGCCCCGCCCCAGAAAGACATCGAAAATCTTTCCGATGCTGTGCACATTCACGCCCGCCTCCTCGAGCTTGTCTAGCAGCATGCCCGGGGGCGGCGGGACGGCATAATCCCGGCGATTCACCGTGCGCGTGAACGAACCCGGCGATCCGATAAACGGACGGGCAATCACCCGGCCCACCTCATACGGCCCGCGCAGGATCTCGCGCGCGACCTCGCACATCCTATATAGCTCCCACAAAGGAATCACTTCTTCGTGCGCGGCGATCTGAAACACGCTGTCGGCCGAGGTGTAGACAATGGGCGAGCCGGTGTGCATATGCTCGGCGCCCAGTCGCTTGATGATCTCGGTTCCCGACGCCGGGCAGTTCCCGATGGCCGAGCGGCCGATGCGCCGCTCGAATTCGTCGAGCACCTCGCGCGGAAACCCGTCCGGGAACAGCGGAAGCGGTTTTTCCAGATGGATGCCGGTCATCTCCCAGTGCCCGGTGGTGGTGTCCTTTCCCGGCGATGCGAGCGCGCAGCGTCCATACGAAGCCATTGGCTCCGCGGCGCCGGGAACGCCCTCCAGCGGCCGGATGTTGCCCAGTCCCATCCGCGCGAGGTTCGGTATGCGAAGACCACGCTGCCTGGCGATGTTGCCCAGCGTGTCGCTGCCCGCGTCGCCGTAGGCCGCGGCGTCCGGCATCTCTCCGATGCCCACACTGTCGAGCACGATCCAGACGACGCGGGAGAAGCGAGGTGTCATGTGGCAGGTTTGGCGGACGGGCCCGGAGGGTTCCCCGGCTGAGGGCCCGCCCCACTAACGGCCTTTAACGCGCCGTTGATGCGATCGGTGAGCATGGCCACAAAGCGATCCGGATCGAAGCCGGTCATGCGGCTGGATAGTTCGCCGCGTCCGTCGAACACCAGAGTCGTGGGAATGGAGCTCACGCGCAGCAGAATGGAAAGCCCGTCTTCGTAATACGCCTTGTTGGTCCACTTATTGGCGGAGAGAAACGTCGGAACAATGGAGCGGTCCTCATCGGTATCCACGGAGAGAAATACCACGTCGCCGCGGCCGCGAAACTGCTCCATCACCTTGTCGTAGAGAGGATGCTGCACGCGGCAGGGTCCGCACCACGTCGCCCAGAAATCCATCACGATCACTTTCCCGCGAAGCGACGCCAGCTTCAGCTTGCTGCCATCCACTCCGGTGAGCGTGTAGTCCATGGGATCGGAGGCCTGAATGTTGGGATCGTATTGCTTCAGCTCCAGCCGATGCTGCGCCACCACCTCGCGTCCGCGGTCCCACGCGGCCAGTACAATGTCACCCAGCCCAACCTCGGTGCCTTTCCATTGGCGATAGATCTCGCCCATACGCTCGCGGTCGCGGGCGCGGTCCGCGTCGGTCACGCGCGGATCGCCGATGGTGAAGGCCATGGCCAGCCAGTTCACGGCATTCGCCGGATCGCCCGTCTGGCCGTACCAGTAGCCCGCTTCGCGAGCCGCTTCGGCGCTGGGAGAAACATCGAAACTGCGGCGCGCCAGTTCGATGGCTTTGGCTGGAATGCCGAGGATGCCCTGCGCGCGGGCCTCGAACAGGATGGCGGTCGCCAGGTGCACGTCGGTTTCGATGATGTGCATGGTCCCCTGCGGCCCTCCCTCCGGCTTTTCGCGCGCCTGCCGGGCGCTGACGGTGAGCAGCGTCTCCAGGTGCTCGGCATGCGGCAGCGCTTTGCGCGCCTCGTCCGGGGTACGGCTTTTCAGTTCGGCGTTCGCCGTCTGCTCCAAAATCATCGTGTCGTCGGGATCGTGCGCCAGTACGCGCTCGCCGTAGAGTTCGATGCGACGGTAGTCCTTCGCGTCGATGGACCCGCGCACCAGCCCCCGCTCGATTTCCAGACGGCGCGCCGTGTTGGGATACTTCTGCAAGTGATTTTCGAGGGCGCGGATGAAATCCACCGGACTCGCTCCGGCCTCCTCCAGCGCGCGGTTCAGTTCCTGATTCTCGGCGTCCGTGGAGCCGACATTCGGCGGCGGCGGGGTTTGCGCGGCGCCGGCGCAAAGGGAGCCCAGGAGAAGGAGAGACAACAACTTCATTTCGATGATTTCGCTTCCGTGGCCGGATGTCCGGCGTGGATTTCGTCGGCCAGACTCGCCGCTCGGTCCCGGTCCATATGCATGAACGATTCGTTCTTCGCGATGCGCTCCAGCAGCGGGAGAAACTGCTCCGGCGCTGCCAGCCGGCGCGCGTCCCAGAGCATGCGCACCTGCAGGAACGCCTGATCGACGCCCAGCTTGTCGAAGTGGATCGCGCTGTCCAGCCCGAGGTAGACCTCCTCGGTAGCGGTGATGCGCTCGAACCAGTCGACGAGCTGTTTGGCGGCCTCATCCACGCTGTAGTTGAAGGAGACCTCTCTCACCGTCGCACCGTCCTCGTACCGGAAGGTCTTCTTGCCCATGTTGGCGACCTTCAGTCCGGATTCGAGGGGACGCGAGAAATCCCCAAGTTTGTCGGCGAGGTCGAACATTTCCCGAACGTCCTGGGGATTGAGATTGAACTCACGGCCGTTGGCGTCGTCCTCCGCCCGCCGGTACACAACATGGCCATCCTTTTCAACGGTGATGGAGACGAACTCGGGGTTACTGCCCTTGAAGAACTTCGAGTAGACGATGCGCGGGTCGGCGACCGCGGGGATGATGGCCAAACAGAAAACCATGGCGAGGCGCGCCTTGTGGGGCAGGCACTTTGCCTGCGGCGGGCTCGCAGCCCGCCGGCGGTCTGAGAGACCGCCGCAGCCCGAGGGGCTGCCCCACTTCATCCGCCGGGAATTCACCGCGCCACCCCCGCTGGGACGCGGGAACGCGTGGCATGACAGATCGCCACCGCCAGCGCGTCGCTCGCGTCTTCGGAAGCCACCGGTTCCTCCAGCCGCAGCAAGGACCGAACCATGAGCTGCACCTGCGCCTTTTCCGCGCGGCCATAGCCAACCACGCTGGTCTTGATCTCCAGCGGCGAGTACTCTCCCACCGGCAGCTCCGCTTCCGCGGCCGTCATCAAAGCGACTCCTCGAACATGCGACAGGCGCAAGGCGGTCCGGACATTGCGCGAAAAGAACACCTCCTCCACGGCCACGGCGTCGGGAACAAACCGCCGAATTACCTCGCGCAGCCCGGCGGCGATTACGAACAACCTGGTCGCCAGCGCGTCCTTCTCGCTGGCGGCGATCACGCCGGCGTCGATCAGCGTGTGCGAACGGCCGTCGGTTTCGATAACCCCATAGCCGGTCCGCTCGGTCCCGCAGTCAATTCCGAGGACGCGCAATCTACGCCGCGGCGCTCAGGCCATCGCCTCCAGTTCCTTCTCGTCCACGTCGAAGTCGGAGTAGACGTTCTGGACGTCGTCGTGCTCCTCCAGCGCTTCGCTCAGTTTCAGCATTCCCTGCGCCTGCTTGCCCTCCAGCTTCATCAGGTTTTTCGGCACCATGGCGATGGCCGCGTCCACGGTGGGAATGCCCGCTTTCCGGATGGCCTCCAGTACCGTCTCGTGAGCTTCCGGCGCCGACAGCACACTCCAGTGGTCGCCGTCGTCGCGCAGATCGTCCGCGCCGGCCTCCAGCGCCAGGTCCATCAGCCGGTCTTCGCTGGCGTGTTCCTTCTCGATGACGATCTGGCTCTTGCGTTCGAACTTCCAGGCGACACTGCCCTGCTCGCCGAGGTTCCCGCCGTTCTTCGAAAAGACGTGACGAATTTCGCTGACCGTGCGATTGCGGTTGTCGGTGGCGACGGAGACCAGCACGGCCGCGCCGCCGGGTCCGTAGCCTTCGAACATGATCTCGTCGATCTGCCCGCCTTCCAACTCGCCCGTACCCCGCATAATCGCGCGTTTGATGTTATCCGACGGCATGCTGACCGCCTTGGCTGCGAGGATGGCGGTACGCAGCCGCGGATTTCCGTCGGGATCGCCGCCGCCCCCGCGGGCGGCAATCATGATTTCCTTGATGACGCGCGTGAACACCTTACCGCGCTTCGCGTCAAGGGCGCCTTTCTTGTGCTTGATGGTGGCCCACTTCGAATGGCCTGACATGGTGAACCTCCGGCCCGGGCTCGCCGAGCCGCAAGCGATGAGATGATTTCCTGAAACACAGAATACCAGAGATGCCGCGCGCGGGAATTCCACGACGCCACTCCACAATAGGACACGCGGCTTCAGCCGCGTCTTGCCCGACACCGAAGAGACGCGGCTTGCACCGCGTGTCCCTCGCTCCGCAAAGCGAACAGTGTTGACTTCAGAACTCGATCACCACCATGCGCCCGTCGGTATGGATCTCGTCGCCGGTGCCGTTGAAGGCGCTGGTGGGCACACTGTCGCGGTCTACCAGTGCGATGCCCCTCACTTTGCCGGTGAACACCAGATCGCTCACCACCTTGGCGCGTTCGCGGTCGATATCGGAATCGATCTGGTGGATGAAGGTGCGCTCCTTGTCGGAGAAGCCGATGCCGGTGTCGTGGGTGGACGAGCAGACCCACACCGGGCGGCCGTCAAACGCGCCCGGCCTGCGCCAGATGCGCACATGATGCCGGGCCGAGAACGTGTTCACCAGCTTCTGGAGAGTCAGCTCGGGGGGGCGGCCGTCAAGAATCAGGACGGACATCGGCGCTTGCTTATAGCCGCTCATATCCGCCATCGCCCGAAACGTCTGGAACTTCGACGTCTCGTTGAGAGCGTCGGAAGCGCTCCACCCGGCCGCCTCGAACGCGCCGCGGATCTGCTCCTCGGTACCGAGAAACATGATGTTGGTGATGTCGGAAGGCTTGTTCGTCTTGTCGGTCAACGTGCGGAAGGGCTCCGAGTTGACCAGCGCGACCAGAGCGTCGGCGGGACCGATGTCGCGCAGCTTCGGCGGTTCCACGAGCGCGGTCCACTCGAGGGCGGCAGTCAGGGTCAGCGTCATCTCGACGCCGGCTGGGTAGTTGATGCTTGCGTCGGTCTTGTCCATGGCGGCGGTTTTGGCGGCGCCCAGGATCCCGGCGAAGTCGGAGTAACGGTCCGTGAGCTTCGCGATCCCTTTGTCGAGTGCGGCGCTGAGCGTTTGATTTGCCTGAATGCCCACGATCCGGCCGTCGCCGTTGACGGTTTCCCGTGCGTTGTCGATGGCCGTGAGCTTCGCGGCCAGCTTCGCGCGATGGCCCGCGGCATCGCGGATTTCGTCGAACTGCGGCGTGAGCCGGGCCTGTGCGCCGGCCTTCGTCGACGTCACGTCTTTCACGCGCCCCGTGACGGTGGCCCCGGCGTTCATCACGATTTGGCCGTTTATAACAACCGGCGTGATCAGCACGGCCGAGATCTGCTGGCCCACGGTTGCCGATTCGCTCGACAGCGGCGCCGTGAGCCGGATCTGCAGCTCTGTTCCCACCGGAATCTCCCTCCCAAGACAGGGGAGAACTGCCATAGCCATCAGAGCTTTATATGGCCGCATAGGTCCTTTCCGTATTATGTACCTGGCCCGTCAAGTTTCGCCTTGTATTCGCCTTTGAAAAGTGCTATTCTCCCTTCTGCCGCAGCTCGCGGCGGAGAACACGATGCCGATCGCACAAATGCTGTTACCCGAATTCGATCAGGAGATGGCCAGCACGCGGAAGATGCTGGAAATCGTCCCCGAAGACAAGCTGGATTACAAACCGCACGAGAGGTCGATGACGCTGGGCCGGCTGGCCGGCCACGTGGCGGAGATGCCGGGCTGGATCGCCACCACCATCAGGACCGAATCCCTCGATCTTACGCCCGGCATGACCCCGTACGTGCCGAAGTCGCGCCAGGAGTTGCTGGAGGGTTTCGACAAGCAGGTGGCTGAAGCGCGGGCCTTGCTCGCCGGCGCATCCGACGAGGACATGGCGAAGACGTGGGCCCTGACGTTCGCCGGGAAACCGGTGTTTTCCATGCCCCGCGCGGCGGTGGTGCGAACCTCGGGGATGAACCACCTCATTCACCATCGCGCGCAACTCGGCGTCTACCTGCGGCTGAACAACGTCGAGATCCCAGGCATGTATGGTCCTTCTGCCGATGAGATGAAGTTCTGGCAGAGCGCGCAGGCCTGAACGGGTTCTGAAGAACGCGCAAAACCGCTTGCTCTCGCGCGCGGCTCGGAATCGGGGAACTGCCGCTCACGGAGCCGCGACCGCGAGGGAGCGGTCGGTCAGCCCTTCTTCAGCACCAGGGTCTACCCTTGAATTATTGAATGGAAGGGAGGACATTGCAAACACAACCGGCAGTCAGTGTTGTCGTCCCCTGCTACAACACCACTGCGTTTATCGCGGATGCCCTGGACTCTCTCAATAGCCAAACCTTCCGGGACTTTGAAACGATCGTCGTCAACGACGGCTGCCCGGACACTGCCAACCTGGAGCGCGTTCTGCAGCCTTACATGGATAATGTTGTCTTCCTGAAACAGGAGAACCGCGGTCTGGCCGGCGCCCGAAATACGGCAATCAGGGCGGCCAGAGCGCCTCTGATCGCGCTGCTTGACAGCGACGACGTTTGGGAGCCGAATTACCTGGAAGATCAGGTCCGCTTTCTGCGGAACCGACCCGAAGTCGACGTCGTGCACCCCAACGCCACGTTTATCGGGGACAGCGCTCTTGCCGGCAGGTTGTTTACCGACCTCTGTCCCGCCGGTTCCGATACCAGCTTCCACACGGTAGTGTCCGGGCAATGCTATATCTTCGTCGGCGTTACCGCCCGCAAAGACCGGGTGACCAGGAACGGGTGGTTCGACGAGAGCCTCAGAGCAGCCGAAGACCTGGATCTCTGGCTGCGCCTGCTGCACGCCAACGTCAGGTTCGCCCACAACGCCAGGCCGCTGGTCAGATATCGGATGCGCCAGAGCAGCCTGAGCGACGATCGCTCCGCTCTGGGCGTAGCGACTCTGCGCGTTTACGGCAAGCTGTTAAAGGAGCTCACGTTGTCGCCCGCGGAACGCAGCGACCTGGTCGGCGCCATCAGCAGAGTGAATGCGGAACTCGATCTGGTGGAAGCGAAGAAAGCGCTCTACCGTGGCAACTATGCGGAAGCTTCGCGTCTGTTTGCGCTTGCCAACCGAACTTTTCAGAACGGGCGGCTGCGCCTGGCCGCGCTGGCTCTGAAGGTCTGGCCGGCATTGCTCTCTCGATACGTGCACCGGCGCTTCCCCACGGAACGGGAATATCTGCACTGATCCTCCGTCCGCAGTTCACGGGTCGCACCGATGGCAGTGGCTGACGGCACCCGTGCTATTCTGTGAATTACTTCGGTAGAGGCGCGGGAGCCATCAGTAACCGCGGGGTAGTTTCGGGCAGCTCCGAAACGCGGCGAAAGGGGCGGCAGTAGTTCCCGCCGAAATCGCGCCGGACAGCAGCGTTCGGCCGGTTGGGGGGTGCGGTTAAGACCGGCCCACTGTCATTCGGATGGGAATGGTGACCATCGGATGGAGCGCTATCGGGGCCGCGACGACGCCTTTCTCGCCTGCGCCTCATTTCCTCCTTCCGGTCTCCGTTCCAGGCTGAACGGGTTCGCCCATGAACGTCTTTGAACTGACGCAGGCGCTGGTGGACATCGAGTCCATCACGGGCAACGAAGCGGCGGCCGGCGACTACATCGCGCGGCGGCTTTCGCCCCTTGCCGCTCGCAGCGGCGGGCAGGTGGAGCGCCTCATGGTGGAGCCGAATCGCTTCAACGTGCTGGCCACGTGGGGCGATCCGGTGGTCACGCTTTCCACGCACATCGACACCGTTCCGCCCTGGATTCCCTCTTCCGAGGATGCCGACTACATCTACGGGCGCGGCGCCTGCGACACTCGCGGCATTATCGCCTCGATGATCTGCGCCGTGGAAGAGCTGGTGGACGCGGGCACGCGCGGAGTGGCGCTGCTGTTCGTCGTCGGCGAGGAGCGCAACAGCGCGGGAGCGTATCATGCCGCCAGAAACGGCCGCGGCTCGCGATTCCTGATCAACGGCGAGCCCACGGAGAACAAGCTGGCGGTTGGCTCCAAGGGCGCGTTGCGCATGGAAGTGGTGGCCAGCGGGCGCATGGCGCATTCCGCGTACCCCGAGCTGGGCGAATCGGCCATCGACAAGCTGCTCGACGCGCTCGAGGCGATTCGCGGCGTGCCGCTGCCGGTGGATCCCGTGCTGGGCGCCTCGACACTCAACATCGGCACCATTGCGGGCGGCCGCGCACCCAACGTGATCGCCGACGAAGCGCGCGCGGAAGTGCTGATCCGTCTGGTGGACGATGGCGAAGCCACGCGCCAGGCCGTTCACTCCGCCGCCGAAGGGCGCGCCGAGATTCGCGACATCCTGAGCATCCCCGCGGCGCACTTCCGTTCCCTGCCCGGCTTCGAAACCACCGTGGTGGCGTACACCACCGACATTCCCGCATTCGCCGGCGCCTGGGGCGAGCCATTTCTGATCGGCCCCGGCAGCATTCATGCCGCCCACACCGCGGAGGAGCGCGTGGAGAAGCGCCAGCTCACCGAGGCGGTCAGCCTTTATAAGAGTCTCGTTCAACAACTTCTCAGAGGATGAAATGACACAGCCACGCATTGCAGTCGGAATCATGGGCGCCACCGGGATGGTGGGCCAGCACTTCGTGAAGTTTTTGCAGAGCCATCCGTGGTTCGACATCACATGGGTGGGCGCGAGCGATCGCTCGGCCGGAAAGAAGTACTCGGAAGCGACAAGCTGGCGGCTGGACGGCGAGATGCCGGCCACGGTGCGGGACCTCACGGTGCAGGATTGCGTTCCCGACAATGCGCCGCGGCTGGTGTTCTCGGCGATGGACGCTTCGGTGGCCACCGAGAAGGAGCGCGCCTTCGCCGAAGCCGGCCGCGTGGTGGTGTCGAATTCGAAGAACCATCGCATGGAACCGGACGTTCCGCTGCTGGTGCCCGAGATCAACGCCGATCACCTGAAGATCATCCCGCTGCAGCAGCGCCGCCGCGGCTGGAAGGGCCAGATTGTCACCAATCCCAATTGCTCCACCATAGCGCTGACCATGGCGCTGGGCCCCATGAAGCCGTTCGGCATCACGCGAGTGCTGGCCACAACCATGCAGGCGCTTTCCGGCGCGGGCTATCCGGGCGTTGCGTCGATGGACGCTACCGCGAACGTGATCCCGTACATCGGCGGCGAAGAAGAGAAAATGCAGCAGGAGACGCAGAAGATCCTGGGCGACCTGACCTCCGACGGCTTCCGCCCGCTGGATGCGCTGGTGAGCGCGCAGTGTAACCGCGTGCCGGTAGTGGATGGCCACACCGTCGCTGTATCGGTGGAGTTTCGGCGGAAGCCTTCGCTGGACGAACTGATCGAGGCCATCGGGAAATTCCGCGGCGTTCCGCAGCAGCGCAATCTGCCCAGCGCGCCGCCGCAGCCGGTGATATATATGACGGGCGACGACCGTCCGCAACCGCGCCGCGATGCCAACCGCGAGAACGGAATGGCCGTGTTCGTGGGCCGCCTGCGCGAGTGTCCGGTGCTGCACTACAAGTTCATCGCGCTGGGGCACAATACGATTCGCGGCGCCGCCGGGGCCGCGGTGTTGAATGCCGAGTTGATGTATACCGAAGGGATGCTGGACTAGTTCACAGGCTGAAGCCTGTGCTACCTGGTGGCACAGGCTTCAGCCTGTGTGGAGGCTTTCATGATCGTGATGAAGTTCGGCGGATCGTCCGTCGAATCCGCCGCGGCCATCGAGCGCGTAGCCGGCATCGTGCGCAGCCGCATCGACCGCCGGCCCATCGTGGTGGTCTCGGCCATGGGCAAAACCACCAACCGGCTGCTGGCCATCGCCAATGAAGCCGTCCACGGCCATCGCGATCAGGCCATCACGCATCTGCGCGAGCTGCGCGATTTTCATCTGCGTGAATCGGGCATGGAGCGCACCGTGGAAGATCACTTCCAGGAGCTGGCCGAGCTGATGCGCGGTCTGGCGATTCTCGGTGAGCTGACGCCGCGCTCCATCGACGCCCTCTCCAGCTACGGCGAGCGCCTCTCCAGCCTGATTGTGGCGAACCTGTTCCAGCATCACGGGGTGCGCGCGGTGCACGTCGATTCGCGCAAACTGATCGTTACCGACAATCGCCACACCCAGGCGGCGCCGCTGTTCGAGGAGACTTACCGGCGCCTGGCCGAGAGCCTGCCTCCTCTGGCGGCTAACGCGGTGCCGGTGATGGGCGGCTTCATCGCTTCCACCGCGGACGGCGTGCCATCGACGCTCGGGCGCGGCGGTTCCGATTTCACAGCGGCCATTGTCGGCGCGGGCGTAGGCGCCGAGGAGATCCAGATCTGGACCGACGTGGACGGCATGCTCACCTGCGATCCGCGGGTGGTCGAGGGCGGCCACCGTATCCGCCGCATGTCCTTCGAGGAAGCCGCCGAGCTCGCCTACTTCGGCGCGAAGGTGCTGCACCCGGCCACGGTGATCCCCGCGCTCGAGAAGAACATCCCGGTTCTGATCCTGAACTCCCGCCGGCCGCAGGTGGAGGGAACGCGCATCGTCGCCGACGAGGTGCACAGCTCGAATCCAGCCAAGGCCATCGCGTCGAAGACGGGCATCGTGGTGCTGAACATCCACTCCACGCGCATGTTCATGGCCCACGGCTTCCTGCGCCGCATCTTCGAAGTGTTCGACCGCCACGCTGTGCCCGTGGACATGATCTCCACATCGGAGGTCAGCGTGTCGCTCACCATCGACCCCACACCCGAGCTGCCTGCCATCATGGACGAGCTTCGCGCATTCGCTGAGGTGACCGTGGACGAGAACCAGGCCATCGTGTGCATCGTGGGCGAAAATATTCGCTATACTCCCGGAATCGCCGCGCGTGTGTTCAATGCCCTGGCCGGGATCAACGTGCGTATGGTTTCGCAGGGGGCGTCGGCCCTCAATCTTGGCCTGGTTGTGGCCGGCTCCGACGTGAAGGCGGCCGTTCAGGCGCTGCACGGCGAGTTCTTCCGGGAACTCGATCCGGAGGTGTTCGATGCCTAACCTGGCCATCCTGGGCTACGGCAAAATGGGCAAGCTGATCGACCAGCTCGCGCCCGAATACGGCTTCACGGTGGCCGCGCGTTGCGATATCGATCGCCCCGAGCCGCTCGACGGCATCGACGTCGCCGTGGAGTTCTCGGTCCCCGGCGCAGTGCTCAGCAATGTGGAGATGCTGGCCGTGCGCGGCATTCCCGTGGTCATCGGCACCACCGGCTGGCTGGAGCATCTGGACCGCGTGCGCGAGATCGTGGAGTTCAACGGCTCGGCCGCGGTGTGGAGTCCCAACTATTCCATCGGCGTCAACCTGTTCACGCGGCTGGTGGCGGAGGCCGCGCGGCTGCTCGCCAACGAGGATGCCTACGGCGCGTGGGGCTGGGAGATCCATCACCACACCAAGAAAGACGCGCCGTCCGGTACAATGCTGAAGCTGGTGGAGACCATGAAGATCGCCGGGTACGAGAGGGCCATCGACGTCGGCTCCAGCCGCGCCGGAGCACACCCCGGCACGCACGAAATCGGTTTCGATTCGGCGGCGGACACCATCACGCTGCGGCACACCGCGCGCAGCCGCGAGGGGTTCGCCCGCGGCGCTCTGAAGGCGGCAAAATGGGTGATGGGCCGAAAAGGCCTGTTTGAGTTCAGCGAGGTTCTGTTCGGGAGGTGAGACATGTTTCAGGGCTGCGGCACGGCGCTGGTAACCCCATTCACACGCGACGGCGCGCTTGACCAGGCGACGCTGCGCGCGCTGGTGCGCCGGCAGATCGAGGCGGGAATCGACTTCCTGGTTCCCTGCGGGACCACCGGCGAGAATCCCACGCTCACGCGCGAGGAACACCTGCGCGTGGTGGAGATCACGCTGGAAGAAGCGAAGGGCGTGGTCCCCGTGCTGGCCGGCGCGGGCGGCTACAACACCGCCGAAGTGGTCGAGCTGGCGCAGCAGGTGGAAGAGCTGGGCGCCGACGGCATCCTGTCGGTCACGCCGTATTACAACAAGCCCACACAGGAGGGGCTGTACCACCACTACAAGGCGATCGCCTCGGCCGTCTCGCTGCCCATCGTTGTCTACAGCGTCCAGGGTCGCACCGGTGTGAACATCGAACCGCTGACGCTGAAGCGCCTCGCGGAAATCGACAACATCGTGGGCGTGAAAGAGGCTTCAGGGAATCTGGCGCAGGTGGCCGCCATCGTCCACCACGTGCCGGAGCGTTTCGCCGTGCTCAGTGGCGACGATGCGGTGACCATTCCCGTGATCGCCCTGGGCGGCCGCGGATTGATTTCCGTCAGCGCCAATGAAATTCCCACGGAGATGACGCAACTGGTGCGTAGCGCGCGCAACGGCGATTTCACATCGGCGCGCGACATCCAGCGCCGCTTCTTCCCGCTGCTGGAAGTGAATTTCATCGAGTCGAATCCAATACCAGTGAAAGCCGCCATGGCCGCCATGGGCCTGCTGGAACCGGTTTGGCGGCTGCCGCTGGTGCCGCCCTCGCCCATCAGCCAGAAGAAGATCGAAAGCGTGCTCGACGGCCTCGGGCTGCTCGCCGCGCGGAGCGTGCATGCGGGCTGAGGGCATGCAAACTGAGATAGAGACACTGTTCGATTCGCCCCCGCAGTCTTACACCGAAGAACATTTCGCCCTCTTCCAGCGCTTCAAAGACGCGTTGAACGAGGGACGCGTGCGCGCAGCCGAACCGGATGCATCGGTGCCGAGCGGATGGCGCGTGAATGCATGGGTGAAAAAAGGCGTGCTGCTGGGCTTCCGCATGGGCGTCATCGTGGACATGTCGGTGGACCCGGTGCGCCAGCCCTTCTTCGACAAGTCCACGTGGCCAGTGAAGCGGCTCACCGCCGCGAGCGGGGTGCGCATTGTTCCCGGCGGATCGAGCATTCGCGACGGCTGCTACATCGGCCGCGGCGTCACCTGCATGCCGCCCATGTACATCAACGTAGGCGCGTGGGTGGGCGACGGCGCCATGGTGGATTCGCACGCGCTGGTGGGCAGTTGCGCGCAGGTGGGGGCGAATTGCCACATTTCGGCGGCATCGCAGATCGGCGGTGTGCTGGAGCCGGTGGGCGCGCTGCCCGTGATCGTCGAGGACGACGTGCTGGTGGGCGGGAACTGCGGCGTGTATGAGGGAACGGTGGTCAGGCGCCGCGCGGTGCTGGGCACGGGGACCATCCTGAACCGCTCGACTCCGGTCTACGACGTGGTTCGCGGAGTCATTCACAGAGCGACGGAAACCGAGCCGCTGGTGATTCCCGAGGAAGCGGTGGTGGTGGCCGGCTCCCGCGCCATTACCCACGGACAGGGAAAGGAATGGGGCATTTCCCTGTACACGCCGGTGATCGTGAAGTACCGCGATTCGAAAACGGACACGAAGATCCAGTTGGAAGATTTACTAAGGTAGAAGCATGGACGAGCACGCTCCCGACCTGATGGTTCTTGCTGGGGACGAGGTCGACGTGGACGCCAGCACCGCTGCAGCCATCGAACGGGGCATCCGCGCAGGCGATGAAGGACGGGTTGTCCCCAGCGAGGTGGCGCATGAACTCCTCCGCCAATGGATTTCTGAGGCCTTTCCGCGGAATCAGCGTTAATTAAGTGAGTCTATCGTGACCATTCAAGTCCAGGCGCCTTGGGGAGGCGCACGCCCATAACGTCAGGCGATCTGTATAATCGGGGCATGTTTGCAAGGAATCACGCCGTTGCCCTGATATCACTGTATCGTCGGATAATCTGGGCTGCCGTCAAATCGCTCGGCTGGTGGTCGCTGCTGGTGATTCTGTCGGTTGTCTGCTGCGCCCTTCTGCTGATGCCGCCGGTGCGCGATCAGTTAACAACCGAGGCGTCCCTTACCGTTGCGACGTGGGGGTTGGTCGTTGCGACTCTCTTTCTGTTCTTTGACAGCCTCCTCAAGGGCAGAGAGCAAAGGCGGCGCTGGGAGCGGGAACACGCTTCCAGAGCTAAGGCGCAGGCGGCTCGCTGGGAGCGCGAAGATCGCCTCCGGGAAGAGGACGCAAAACCGAAGGTCGTCGTAGAAACTGCAAAAAGGGACGATGCTCCAGAGAGATTGTGTTCAAGTGCCTGAATCTGGGAAGCACGCTCTGTTTCGTCGACAAGATGGTAGTCACATTCATCGATCGACCAGATAGCGCTAACCCCCAATTTACACGCCAGATTTCGGACCTCGTTGGACCACCGGTTCTGCTTCCTGGGACGGTCTGCTCACCACGTATGACCCCGCGGAATTCGTCAAGGATGGGTTTCGGGAGGCAAATGCGGTGTTCATTCTGATAGGTTCACGGGGACAAGTGGCCACTGAGCCGGCATGGTTCTACGCCTTTCCTGACTCGACATGCGGCTACGGATGGCGCAAAGGTCGTCTGGCTGATCGTCTACCCGGTACGATCACGCAAGAGCCACGATCAATTCAGGAAGGAGAATAGTCCAGGACTTTCTCTAACAAGTCCCTCGAAGAAACGATGAGATAGAATCGCGGACGTGACCTTCGAGTGGGACGCACGGAAGGCGGCGGCGAATCTGAGAAAGCACGGCGTGGCCTTCACCGATGCCGCCACTGTTTTCCGTGATCCCCTTGCGACGACGTTCCCCGACCCCGACCATTCGATGGACGAGCTCCGCGAGATTACTCTTGGCCATACAATGAAGGGGGATCTGGTGTTCGTCGCCCACTGTGATCGCGTCGGACGGACTCGGATCGTTAGTGCAAGGCGGGCAACCAGAGCGGAGCGCGAACAATATGAAGAAGGAGCCAACGGTTAGGCACGACGACTTGCGGCCCGAGTACGACCTCTCTCAACTGAAGGGCGGCGTACGAGGGAAGTACTACCGCGCGGCCACGGCCGGCACGAACCTGGTACTGATCGAGCCCGATCTTGCCGATGTGTTTCCTGATGCCGCGTCGGTCAACCGTGCCTTGCGCGTGCTCGCGGAAGCGGCGCGATCAACAACGGCAAAAAGGCGCAGACGGTGAGTCCGCTTTTATTCGGTATGATCCATAAACGCCCTCTATCGCCCCCATCCACAATTCCTTTAGCGCTCCGCCGCGCGTTCGACTAAGCTGGAACTTCTCTTACATCGTTCGTAAGACCATCTCTCCACGTCGAGGAGACCATGTCGTCAAAAAGAACACTCGCGCTCATACTGCTGCTCGCCTCTTCTTCTCCCCTTCTGGCCGTGGCGCCCGTGATGCCCTTGGGCGGACCCGGCGAACTGGCCGCTCTGAAGACCGCCGTCAAGGCCTCGCAATCGGCCGGCGACAACGCGTGGATGCTGATCAGCTCCGCGCTGGTGCTGATGATGACCGGCCCCGGTCTGGCGCTGTTCTACTGCGGCCTCGTCCGCAAGAAGAACGTGCTGGGCACCATGATGCAAAGCTTCGCCATGATGGCCGTCATCACGCTGATCTGGGCCATCTGCGGCTACAGCCTGGTGTTCGCGCCGGGCACGCCGTTCATCGGCGACCTGCGTTACGCATTCCTGCGCGGCGTCGGCGCCGATCCGAACCCGGTGTATGCGCCCACCATCCCGCACCAGACCTTCATGGTCTATCAGCTCATGTTCGCCATCATCACGCCCGCGCTCATCGCCGGCGCTTTCGCCGAACGCGTGCGGTTCGGCGCCATGATGGTGTTCTCCACGCTGTGGGCCTTCCTGGTTTACTTCCCGCTGGCGCACATGATCTGGGGCGACGGCGGATTCCTCAACGCGTTCCTGGGGGGCCGCTATCCCGTCTTCGACTTCGCCGGCGGCACGGTGGTGCACATCAGCTCGGGGTTCTCGGCGCTGGTGACCGCGCTGTATATCGGAAAGCGCCAGGGCTACCCGCAGGAACAGATGATGCCGCACAGCCTGGTGCTGAGCTTCATTGGAGCGTGTCTGCTGTGGGTGGGCTGGTTCGGATTCAATGCCGGCAGCGCTCTGGCCGCCTCCGCGCTCGCCACCAGTGCGTTTGTGGCCACCCATTTCGCATCCGCGGCCGGGGCCGTTTCCTGGATGGTCGCCGAGCGAATCCATCGGGGTAAGGCCAGTGCGCTGGGCGCCATTTCCGGAGCGGTCGCCGGGCTGGCCACGGTCACTCAGGCCTCGGGCTTCGTGCAGCCCTTCAGCGCCATCCTCATCGGCTTCGTCGCCGGCGCCGCCTGCTACACCATGGTCGCCGTGGTGAAGGAGAAGTTTCACTACGACGATTCGCTCGATGTGTTCGGCGTGCACGGCGTGGGCGGGCTGATCGGCTGCCTGCTCACCGGCGTCTTCGCGACGCGGCTGGTGAACAGCGGCCTGAAACTGGCCAGCGGACAACCCGCGCCCCTGGGCGCCATCGACGGCAATCCGGTGCAGGTGCTGAATCAGCTCATCGGCGCGGGCATGGGAATCGCCATCGCCGTCGTCGGAACGCTGGTGGCGCTGAAACTCACTGGCTGGATCACGCCGCTTCGCATCGGCGACCAGGCGGAGGCAACCGGCATGGATCTCTCGATCCACGGTGAAGAGGGATATAATTTCGAGGTCTGACGCCATGATCAAGATCGAAGCGATTATTCAGCCGTCGAAGCTCGACGCGGCCCGCGAGGCGCTGAAGGGAATCAGCGTGGAAGGCATGACCGTCAGCGAGGTGCGCGGCCATGGCCGGCAGAAGGGCCACAAGGAAGTCTATCGCGGACGCGAGTATTTCGTGGATCTGCTGCCCAAGATCAAGCTGGAAATGGTGGTGCCGTCCAGCCGCCGCGATGAAATCGTGCAGGCGCTCGGCAATGCAGTTCGGACCGGCGCCATCGGGGACGGCAAGATCTTCGTTACCGACGTTGCCGAGGCCATCCGCATTCGCGACGAGGCGCGCGGCGAGGCGGCCCTGTAGTCGAGGTGGGGCAGGATTGCATCCTGCGCGCGGTTTGCAACCGCGCTTCGCCAGGCCGAATGAAAATCGTTGCCCAGAGGGCACCCAAGGTTGAAAACCTGCCCCACGACGGCCGAGACCAGTGCCTTGGAGTTCGAGGAACTCCCTGCTATGTTGATACGGGGCTGAGCAAACGATGAGATTCCTCCGGGCATTCCCGTGCGCCACTGCCTGCCTGGCGCTGCTGGCCGCGCCACTGGCCGCTTCGACACGTTTGTTGGTGACCGTCACGGATCCACACACCGGCCAGGCGGTCACCGACCTGAAAGCCGGCGATTTCTCCGTCCTCGACGACAAAACGCCGCGCCCGGTGGAATCGGCCGAGCTGACCACGGAGCCGGTGGACATCATGCTCCTGCTCGATACCAGCCTGGTGGGCGAGGCGGTCCAGCCCGTGGCCGGCAATCTGATCCACCAGCTCGACCCCAAAGAGCAAATGGCGGTGATCTCGTTCGCCTCTTCCGCCGACCTCGTGCAGGACTTCACCTCGAGCCAGGGGCTGCTCAACGAGGCGGTAAAGAAGATGAAATACGGCAACACGCCCCAGGTGCTGGACGCCCTCTATGCCAGCATCGACGGCGGGTTCGGCAGCAGCCCGTTTCGCCGGGTCATCCTGCTGCTGACCACCGGCCTCGAGGGCGGCAGCCGGGTCAGCGACAGAGACGTCGTAAAGCTGGCGAGGAAAAATGCCGTCTCCATCTTCCCGGTCTACCTGGCCGGCTCGGGCAAGTGGCTTTTCGACGAACTGGCGCGGCAAACGGGCGGGGCGAGCTTCCGGGTCGGCGATTTACGGCACATGAAGGTGGCTCAGCCGGGTCCACAGATTTTCGCGGCGTTGCGCCGGCACTATGTGGTCACGATCGCCGGGAATTACGAGCCGAGCGAGAAGCTGAAGATCCGAGTCAACGGGCAGGACAAGCTGTTTGCCTCGGCGCTACCGCTCGAGTAGCCTGGCCGTCAGCCGCCGCCACCGTCGCCACCGCGGGCGTTCATCACCTTGGGCGTGGCCAGGTAGCCGACAATCTGGTTCTTCTTCACGTCGTTGACGACAATCTCGTAGGGCTGCTTCGCTTTGGACGTATAGAACTGCAGGGGCTCGTTGATGGTGCGGTTATCCTTCTGCGTCTTCTTGTCGTCGGCGGTGATCTCGAGACTGTAGCGGTTGTGCTTCGGATCGGTCTTCTTCAGCTCCAGCAGCACGTCGCCCACTTTCTGCGGGGCCTTGCCGCGCGACAGCGTGAACTGGACGTAGTTCCGCTCGCCCAGCGTCTTCAAGGCATCCAGCTCTTTCTGATTGGTGGCAATCAGAGAGCCCTGGCCGGTCAGCTCGCCGTTCACCCGCTTCAGATCGGCGATGGTCTTCTCCAGGTCCGATTTCGTCGCGGCGACGTCGGTCTTGACTCCGCTCACTTCCGTCCCAACAGCGGTGATTTTGGTGTCGGCATCCTGCTGAACCGCGCTGACCTTCGAGTCAAAGGCCTTCGCCTGGGCGGCCTGAGCATCCTGCAGCCGCTTCTCGGTCTCGGCCACTTCGCGGGCCGCTTCGGCTTTCGCTTCTCCGGTCGCCATGCTCATCTGCCGCCGCTGGGCCTCAAGCTGGTCGCGCAGAGCATCGATAACGTGCCGGCTGCTTTGAGCGCTCAGAGAGTGCGCCTCGCGCACCTTGGTCAGCTCATCCAGCAGGGAGTCCCGGGTTGTGGCCAGGTCTTTGCGGACATTGCCAAGCTCTACAAACAAATAGATATTCGCGGCGATCAGGGCGATCACAATCCCAAAGAGAATCGCGATTTTCGTTCCTGATCCGCCACTGGGCGGTGGCGGCGGCTGATACGAGGGGAGCGCGCCAGGGGCGCCGGTTACGCTCATCTTACCTCCATGGTCAAGATTCCAAACATTTTCATTGTAACGTGACGCGGGATCGGCGTTGAACGTTGCGGGTGTATCCTCGGAGCATGGCAGGACCACAGGAATTCGTGACCGTGTACCGCTCGATGGACCCGGGCGCCGAGGAGGAATGCCGGAAGGTCCTGGCAACTCTCGGCCATGCGCACATCCATGCGCTGCTCCGCAGCGACAGGGATCTCGGGGTGCCTGAAGGCGTTTGGGAGGTTCAGGTTCCGGCCGGCGATGCTTCCCGCGCGGATCGGATCATCGCCGCGCACCCGCCCGCGCCGGATGAAGTGGACCCTTCGCACGACCTTGATCTGGTGCCGATCTATGAGAGCGGAACCCCCATTACCGGAGAGGTTGAAGTAATGGGAATTAAAGCATTACTTGAAGCAAACGGTATCATGGCCGTCAGCACGGGCGACTCCGTCCAACCGGAACTGCCCTTTTCGCTCAGCGTTGCCCGCGATCAGGCGGATGAGGCACGGCGGCTCATCGCCGAAGCTCAGTCCGCCGCCCAATCCGAGACTCAACCCGATGAGTAACCTGCTATTCTGTGCCCTGCTGGGGGCCGGATTCGCCGTGGCCGCCGTGCCGGCGGACTATCCGGGTAAGCCTTACACATCGCCGCAGGCGATTCCCGGACGGCTTGAGTGCGCGCTCTATGACCGGGGAGGTGAGGGCGTCGCCTATCACGATACGGACGCCATCAACCATGGCAGCGGCGAGCTGAACTACCAGCCCGGCCACTGCGAGCCCGGCGTGCCCGCGGAGATCTGCCATTTTCGCGAACACGAGGGCGTGGACATCTCCTACACCAAGCACCTGGCCGACTTCACCCACAAAAACCCCTTCGAGCCCGACTACGAGCAGCTCTACATCGGCTGGGAAGCCGACGGCGAATGGACTAACTACACGGTGGAGGTCAAGCAGCCCGGCCGCTACAAAATGGTGGTGCTCTACTCGCACGCGCCGAACACGGTGACGTTTTCGCTGAACGGCAAGCCCGCCGCCGAGTGCCACCTGCCAAAGGAGACCGGTGACTGGCATATCTGGAACAAAGCCGAGTGCGGCGAGATCACGTTCCCGGAGAAGGGCCTGCAGCTTCTGACTCTGCACTACAACAGCGGGAATAATCTGGCTTACTTCGATTTCATCCCGGTGACCGCGAAGTAGCCCCGCGTCGTTCGGCGCCGGTTTCTCGCCGTTCAGCCGCGCCACGCCGCCTCAGGGGCGCAACCGTTACAGGCGCCGCCGGGAGTGTGCTTAAATGGTTGAAATCGCTCTATGTCTGACGCGGCCTTCAAAATCCGCCGGGACATCAGTGCGCTGAAGCGGCGGCTGCGGGAACTCAGGCTCATCGTCAAGGGCGCGATCTCGTCCCGTCACCCCGTCATGGCGCATATCATCCCGATTCGCCGTTGCAATCTTTCCTGCGCCTACTGCAACGAGTACGACGACCATTCCAAACCAGTCCCGAAGGAAGTCATGTTCCAGCGGCTGGACCGGCTGGCCGCACTGGGCACGACAATTATCACTTTCAGCGGCGGCGAGCCTCTGCTGCACCCGGATCTCGACGAGCTGATTGCCCACACCCGCGGGAATGGCGCGCTGGCCTGCCTGATCACCAACGGCTATCTGCTGACGGCCGAGCGGGTCCAGCGGCTGAACCGCGCCGGGCTCGACCACATGCAGATCAGCATCGACAACGTCATGCCCGACGATGTGTCGAAAAAGAGCCTGAAGGTGCTGGATAAGAAGCTGCAGATCCTCGCCGACCACGCGCTGTTTCACGTGAACATCAATTCCGTGCTGGGCGGGGGAATCAAGGACCCGGAGGATGCGCTGGTGGTGGGTCGGCGGGCGCTGGAACTGAGCTTCAGTTCGACCGTCGGCATTATCCACGACGGCGGCGGGCAGTTGAAGCCGCTGGGCGAGAAGGAACGGCGAGTCTTCGATGCCATGCGCCGGCTGGAGAAATCGAACTTCGCGCAAATCAATTACTTCCAGGAAAACATGGCGGACGGCAAGCCGAGCGACTGGAAGTGCCGGGCGGGCGGGCGGTACCTCTATATCTGCGAGGACGGGCTGGTGCACTACTGCTCACAGCAGCGCGGCTATCCGGCAAGGCCGCTGATGGAGTACACGCTCGCCGACGTCCGGCGGCATTACCTGACGAAGAAGAGCTGCGCGCCCTACTGCACGGTGTCGTGCGTGCACCAGATCTCGTACTTCGATTTCTTCCGCGACCCGCAGACGCTGGACGACGGCGCGGTGGAGCGCGTCCCGCCGCGTGAAGGGCTGGTCCAGATCGAGTAGGGGATGGACACGCGGCTGACGCCGCGCGTCCAGAGTCAGTGTTCGTTCTTATACATCCGGTAGAACATCACCATCACGGACGTCAGAAAGACAGCGCACGAACCGATCCAGAGGAGCAGTCCGGCGGTTTGTTGATCCGTCTGCGGATCGAAATGCCAGACAGTCTGCAGCTCGTCGAGGATGTGGAGCGGGTCCGTCGGCGCAAGGTAGCTGCCATAGTGACCCGGCGCCATACTCGCCAGCAGAAGACCAAGCACGGACGCGACCACGGCCATCGCGAACAGGTAAACGATGGCGGGTGGAACAGGCTTCAGCCTGTTGGCCGCCGCCGGCGTGTACAGCGGAAGATACAGCAACATGCCGCCGAGAAACCAGCTTGCCGCCTGCACTGCTTCCACGCGCGGGTCGCGCAGCGCGGCGTTGTACAGTGAAGGCACATACCAGATGACCAGCGACACCGCGGCTGCAACCCAGGCAGTCGCCGGCGGAATGCGCACCCGGCGGGCGACCACGAGCGGCAGTCCCAGCACCAGCAGCAACGGAACCGCCAGATTCAGCAACAGTTGCTTCACCACGTGCGCGCTGAGCAGGTACACCTTCGAGAACAGTTCGAGGGGCGACGTGTAAATGCCCGCAATCAGCAGTGCGGACACCGCCAGACAAACCGCAACGCGCATGATGTGTCCATCTATATCAAACGCCGATGCCTGACGTGCTGATTCTCGGCTGCGGCTACACCGGCCGCCGCGTGGCACGGCGGTTGCTCGCGCGAGGCTGCACGGTGATTTGCACTGCAAAGAATTCGCGAGAGGGCGTTGTCGCGCTCGATCTCGAACAACCCGGCGCACTCGCTCGACTGCGCGAGATGGTAAAGCCCGGCGTCCTCGTACTGCACTCCATCCCGACACTCGCGGGCGAGATGGATCGCATCGCGGTGGAGGCGCTGGCGGGCGCCGCGCGGGTCGTGTATCTGTCGACAACCGGTGTCTATGGCGATGCCGAATTTGTGGATCACATAACGGCGGCGGTCGCGGACGGCCCGCGCATTCGTACAGAGCAGGCCGTGCTGAGCGGCCCATGGTCGTCCCTGGTCCTGCGTCCGGCGGCCATCTACGGACCGGGCCGCATTGCCCGCAGACGCATCACCACGGCCATTGTCAGCCGCATTCATGTGGGCGATCTTGCCGCGCACGCCGAAGCCGCGCTGTTCAGCGATGTCGCCGGCGCCTGGCCGGTAGCCGACGAACTGCCCTGCCCTTCCCTCGACGTTGCCGAATTCGCCGCGAAGTTGCGCGGACAACCAGCGCCGGTCTTCGAACCGCATCCTGCCCACGGCCGGCGCGTTGACGGCAGGGCCATCCGCCGGCAGCTCGGGATTACTCTGAAGTATGCCTCTTACCGGACGGGCATTCCCGCGGCTCTTGAGCAAGAGCGCCTCATGGGCGATCTTCGCCGCGGCGACGCTCCAATGCCTTAGCGCCGCCGAACCATGGTGGCAGCACGCCGTCATTTACGAAATCTACCCGCGCAGCTTCGCCGACAGCAACGGCGACGGCATCGGCGATCTGAACGGTATCACCAAACACCTCGATTACCTCGCCGATCTCGGCGTGGACGCCATCTGGATCACGCCGTTCTACCCTTCGCCGCAGGTGGATTTCGGATACGACATTTCGAATTACGAGGCCATCGATCCCCAGTACGGCACCATGGCCGACTTCGACCGTCTGGTGGCGGAAGCCGGCAAGCGGCACATTCGTGTGATCACCGATCTGGTGCTCAACCATACCTCCGACAAGCACCCGTGGTTCATCGAATCGGCGTCCTCGCGCACCAATCCCAAAGCCGACTGGTACATCTGGCGCGACGGCAAGGGAAACGGCAAGCCACCCAACAACTGGATCTCGTTGTTCGGCCATTCCGCCTGGCAGTGGAACGCAAAACGGAAACAGTTCTACTATCACGAGTTCTATAAGGAGCAACCGGACCTGAACTGGCGCAATCCGGAAGTGCGCAATGCCATGTACGACATGGTGCGTTTCTGGCTGCAGCGCGGCGTGGCGGGGTTCCGTCTGGATGCCATCACTTCGTTGTTCGAGGATCCCGAGCTGCGCGACGAGCCGGTGCTGTCCGGCGCCAACGCGTTCGGCGATCCAAACGTCTCGCGGGTCTACACAGACAATCTGCCCGAGGTCCATGACGTCCTGCGCGAGCTGCGCCACGTCACCGACGAGTTCCCCGACCGCGTGCTGGTGGGCGAAACCTACGTTTCGAACGCGCGGGAGCTGGCGAAGATGTACGGCGCCCACAACGACGAGTTGCAGCTTCCCATGGACACCCAGCTCGGTTTTCTGAACCACATCTCAGCCGACGATTTCCGGCGCGTTCTGCGCGACGCCGAAACCGGCATCAACGGCAACACACCCCTGTTCGTCTTCGACAATCACGACAATACGCGGAGCTGGAACCGTTACGCGGACGGCGCCCATGACGCGGTGATCGCCCGCCTTATCGCCACTCTTCTGCTGACGCCGCGCTGCGCTTCGCTGATTTACTACGGGGAGGAGCTGGGCATGGAGAACAACGATCCGCAGCGCAAGGAAGACGTGCGCGATCCCATTGGCATTACCGGCTGGCCCAAAGACAAGGGCCGCGACGGCGAGCGCACGCCCATGCAATGGACCGACAAAACGGACGCAGGCTTCAGCACGGCCGCCTCGACGTGGCTGCCGGTGGCGCCGGACTTCCAGGAGCGCAATGTCGCTGTGGAGCGGCACGATCCGAATTCGCTGCTGAGTTTCTACAAGGCGCTCATCCAGCTACGTAAGACCAACCCCGCGCTGCGCGAGGGCGACTTTGTGCTGGTGAACGCGACCGATCATAACGTGCTCACTTACCTTCGGCAGGCGCTCGACGGCACTCGAGTGCTGGTGGCGCTCAACTGCACCGGCAGGTCGCAGACGCTGCATTTTGAAGCCGCCGGGCAGGCATCCACTCTGCTGAGCTCATTCGCCAAAGCAGGCCAAACGGAGGACCTGGGGCGGCTGATGCTGCCGGCGTATGGAAGCTGGATCGGCCAGCTCAAGTGAGCCGCATACAACACGGTGACGGGGTGTGGGGCAGCCTCTCAGGCTGCGGCGGTCTCTCAGACCGCCCCGTCGAGCGCACACGAACAGGCGGGCCGGGAGCCCGCCGCAGGCCGAGGGCCTGCCCCACACTCGCCAACGGACTTCAGCGGCAAAGGCCGTCGAGCAGCGCCGCGGGATTGTTGCGAGGCGGCAGTGGCAGATGCCGCGCGGCCATCGTGCCTTCGAGATTGTCCGGGCCGGGCGGCAGAGTGAGGTCCGTGTCCTCGCGATAGAATTCGTCGCTCTCGGCTTCGGGCAGCGTCACGAACTCAAAGCCGCTCGCGCGATACAGGTCCAGCAGCCGCGGCAGCACCTCCGCGTCGAAGGCGCCGATGTGCATGAGCAGCACGTACGGAATGTCGCGATTGTAGAGCGCGTGCGACATGGCGCGGGAGAACTCGATGTTGTCCTTCGCCGCCGCGAGATAGCTCGTTTCGAGAAGTGAAATCGCCTTATCGTCGCCTTTCGCCCTGCAGCGGGCGTAGGGCCCGTTCCACATGTAGTCGCCGAAGCTCATGGTCACGCCGGCGATTCTGTAGCCATGTTCCTCCAGAAATCCCCGAATCGCAGCTCTCTTCTCCGGCGTGTCGCCTTCGGCGAGGTACGGGAACCGGAGCCATCGCCAGTCGCCGTCCGGCATCTCGCGGGTCAGCAGAGGCTCGTTGTTAGCGACCTCCGTCTCAAACTCGGCCAGCGAATGCTGATTCGCGTTCATGTGCGACCAGCCGTGGTTGCCCAGCGGGAAGCCAGCGGCGCGCCACGCGTTCAGCACTTCCACATCGGCAGGCTGCTTTTCCACGTTCAGCCCGTTGACGAAGCCATACGTCGGCGGAACGTGCGCGTCGCGCAGCGCCGCGATGACTTTCGATGCCACCTGTTCGGGCGTAACCCCCGGCGGCAGCGGGCCGTGCACGGGCAGATCGTCGAACGTGATGGCAATCCGCGGCGACGAATCGAACAAAGACAGGGGCACCGCTTCAGCCATGGCGGCGTAACCGGCCGGCGAGGGATGAAGGTGATCGCCGCAGTCGTAGGCCGGAAGCAGCCGCTCGGGATGTTCCGGGTCGCGCATGACCTTGTCGAAATCGACAACCGCGTCGAAGTGGCCGGGCGCGCGGATCCATTGATTGATGGCCGCACGGTCGGCTTCGGTTTCGGGGCCCGGGTGATAATATCCCGACCCGGTGAACGGCATAATGGTCGCGCCGATCACCTCGATGCCGTGCGTGTGCGCGCGGGCGGTCATCTGCTCGTATGCGGCAAGGATGTTGCGGACCAGCGTTTCGTGGGCCGCATGCGAAGCGTCGCCCGTGCGCCCCAGAGCCCCGATATCGTTCACGCCCTCGAGAACAATCAGGTGGCGGACGCCGGCCGGCGCGAGCACATCGTGATCGAAGCGCGCCAGCGCGTTCGGCCCCAGGCCGTCCAGCAGGACACGGTTTCCCCCAATCCCTTCGTTGAGGACGCCGATCGATTGCGTCGCGGGCGAGGCCTGCAGCCGCCGCGCCAGCGCGTCGGGCCAGCGATCATTTCCGTCGGTGGTCGCGCCGTGGCCGTCGGTGATGGAATCGCCCAGGGTCACGATGGAAGCGGCCCCCGGGGGCGCGGCCACATCCACGCCGCAGATGAAATACCAGTGTTCCACCTTCTTCGCATTCGGGAGGTCGGCCGCGGAAACCGAATCGCCGTGCGCGATCCAGGAGGTGGCGCGGGAACCCGGATGTCCGGTCTGGGTAGGCGGTGGGGAGTCGAGGTGCAGCGTGATGGTGAGATCGGAGAGCGCGGCCACCGGATAATCGAGCGGGTCCGACAGATAGTCGGCCCCGGCGGGGATCGTCACATCGGGGCGTCCGGCAAAGGTCAGAGCCTTGTCGGCGCCCTTTTGCGCGACATGAACGGCCGTGAGCTGCAGAGGGGCCGTGCCGAACCGGTTGGAGAAGCGCACGCGCAGTTGCGGCCCGCCGATGGAGAGATGAACCACCTGCCGCAACGTGGCGTCGCGAAGATCGTCGGCGGATAACGCGTTGCTGGGCTCGGGCAATTGCTGCGATGCAGCCCAGGAACCCACCCAATGAGTTTGAGCGCAGGCCAGCGAGGCCGCGGTAAGCACGAGCAGCAGATTGAGGCGCACTGGTAAGAAAATATCAGGTTCGGACCTATTGGGGTTCGCAGCATACCCTGAAGAAGATGAACTCACGCGCGAGGATCACGGTGGTGGGCGGCGGCATTGTCGGTCTGGCCGCTGCGTATCGCATCGGACAGAGACTCCCGGACGCACGGATCGCCGTGCTGGAAAAGGAACCTGAGGTGGGGCGGCACCAGTCGGGCAACAACAGCGGCGTGCTGCACGCAGGTCTCTATTACAAACCCGGTTCGACGAAGGCGCGCATGGCGGTCCGCGGCATTCGGCAGATGGTCGCGTTCTGCCGGGAGAACGGAATTGCTCACGAGGTCTGCGGCAAGCTGGTGGTGGCCTCGAATGAGGAAGAAGTGCCTCGCCTTCGCGATCTGCTGGCGCGTGGGCAACAGAACGGGCTGGAAGGGCTGGAGTGGCTTGGCCCCGAGCAGATGAAGGAGATTGAGCCGCACGCCGCGGGAGTGGCCGCGGTACGCGTGCCGCACGAAGGGATTGTCGATTATCCCGCGGTTTGTTCGACGCTTGCTCGCAAGATCAATGGGCACGTGGTCACTGGCGCGCGAGTGGAGCGGCTGACGAAAACGAACGGCGCCTGGCTCGCGCACACCAGCGCGGGCGATTTCGAATTCGATGTGCTGGTGAACTGCGCCGGCCTCCACTGTGACCGCGTGGCGGCAATGGCCGGCATCCACCGCGACATGCGCATCGTGCCGTTCCGCGGCGAATACTACCGCATCAAGCCGGAGCGCCAGTATCTGGTGCGCAATCTGATCTATCCCGTAGCCGATCCGAAGTTCCCTTTCCTCGGCGTGCACTTCACGCGCCTGATTCACGGCGGCGTCGAGGCCGGACCGAACGCGGTTCTGGCGCTGGCGCGCGAAGGCTACCGCAAGCGCGACATCAGCGTGCGCGACATGGCCGACGTGTTCAGCTACTCCGGCTTCTGGCGATTTCTGGCGCGATACCCGCGCATGTGCTTCGACGAACTGCGCCGGTCGTTCAGCCGGGAGCTGTTCTGCCGGTCGCTGCAGAAGCTGGTTCCGGAGATTCAGGTGGACGATCTCGAAACCGGCGGCGCGGGAGTGCGCGCCCAGGCTCTGGCGCCCTCGGGCGAGCTGATCCAGGATTTCCGCATCGTGCAAACCGCCGACGCCGTGCACGTGCTGAACGCCCCCAGCCCCGCCGCCACGGCCTCGCTGGCCATCGCCGAGGAAATCGCGAAACAACTTACGGTTGAGTGAGTTGCCGTCGCCAGCCTAACCCCGTTTTCACAGTCCGCGGCCTGACAGGGTGCTGAAGAACGCTGCTGACCCACCGCTCCCTCGCGGTCGCGGCTCTGTAAGCTCGCCGATTCCAAGCCGCGCACACCATTACGCGGTTTGCGCGTTCTTCAGCACCCTCCTAATCTAAAGGTGGCCGGGAAATGGCCGATCATCCCGGTAGCCGCCAGGCCCATGCGCGACAGAGACATATCCCCGGACGCCAGGATCGGCGAGCACGTTGAAATCGGTTACGGCACACGAATTTACGCCGGCGTGCACATCGCGGACGGCTGTACCATTGGCGACCACTGCAGCATCGGGTTGCCGGCCGGGAGCGTCGCCGGAGAAACGGTGATCGGACCCGGCAGCACCATTCGCTCGCACACCTCCATCTACCGCGACGTGCGGACCGGTCCGCAATTCCAGACCGGTCACCATTCTTTGGTTCGCGACGGCGCGCTTCTGGGGATCAATCTTCGCCTGGGGAGTTACTCCGATATTGAAGGCGCGTGCGAGATCGGCGATTATGTTCGCCTTCACGGATATGTGCACATCGGCCGGGGAAGCCGCATTGGGAGCTTCGTCTGGATCTTCTCGTCCACGATTCTCCTGAACGACCCTCTGCCGCCGTCGCACGTGGAACGCCCGGTGACCATCGAGGATGGAGCGGTGGTCTGCGCCACGGCGCTGGTCATGCCCGGCGCGGTGCTGCGGAAGGGCGCGTTCATCACGGCCGGAGCTCACGCGTATGGCGAGGTGCCCGCCGGCGCGGTGGTGGAAGGCCCGCAGGGCAAAGTGATTTCTCACGTCGCGATTCTCGCGCACATGGAGACCGGCACATGCCATCCGTGGATGCGCCACTTCGCCGACGCCTACCCGCCCGAAGCGCAGCCGCGCATCCAGGCTCTTTTCGAGGAGATTGTCGCGAGCCGGAAGCGGTTTCGCCGGAGCGCACGAGGCAGGTGATGATCGAACTCCTCTCCGTGGTGATGCCTGCCTACAACGAGGAGGCGGCCGTCGAAAACGTCGTCCTCGATCATGTTCGCGTGCTCGAGACGATGGTGTCCTCGGTTCCACGCTGGGAAATCGTCGTCGTTGACGATGGCAGCAAGGACCGCACCCCGAATGTACTGGAGTCGCTCCGCGCACGTGTGCCTCAGTTGCGAGTCGTCAGACAGGAGAACCAGGGCATCTTCGGCGCGGTGACACGCGCCTATAGCGAAGCCCTGGGAAGCCACATCTATTCGACGGGCTCCGACGGTCAGTGGCCTGCATCGAACCTGCCGAAGATGATGGAGGTTCTCAACAACGGCGCCGATCTGGTGATTGGACTGCGATCCAACCGGCATGAGGTATACACCGCGTCGCGCCGCTTTGTCTCGTTCTGTTTCAACCGAATCGCTGAAGTTGCCTTCGGCGTTGCTATTCGCGATGCCGGGAGCGTAAAACTGGGGCGTCGCGACGTTTTCCGGATGAAGCTTGTTTCCCACAGTCCGTTTTTCGAAGCCGAGCGAATCGTACGCGCGCAGCGAGCGGGATTCCGGATCGACTTCGTGCCGATCCTTTTCGGACAGCGGACCGGGGGGAGATCGACGGCGGTGAGCTGGAAGAATGTCGAGAGCTCCGTTTTCGACATGGCGAGATTCGCACTGTCAGTGGGTCTGGGGCGCCAGGAACAGCCGGCGGGTGAACTCCTCGAGAAGATGGCAGCCGTCCCACACGTGGTGGAACGCGAGGGCGGATCCGATGGGTACAATGCGGTCGATGCCGCGGCCCTTCATGGACAGGGCGAAGCGGCGGAGCTCGGTCTCGTCGAAGCCAAACACCGCTAGCGTTTGATGCACGCCGCGGATCCGCGGCGCGATCGCTGCCAGCTCGGGCACGGCGCACTCGAACAACAGCCCCCCGCCGGGATGACGCTCCGGCACGGCGCAAAGCTCCTGAACGCGCATGACCGTCAGTTCGTTTCCGAATGTCCGATACTGCCGGACATCGCGGTCAATGACGGTTCCGCAGGCAAACGTGGTCTTTTCGAGGAAGGTCCCGGTGCTGGTGGTGTAACCCTTCCCGGCGATTTGCCGTGAGAGCCGCTCGTGGAGGTCCGATGCCGCCTCATCCACCTCGGCCGGCTCGCCGCCGCACCAGACCAGCACGCGCGGCGAGGAGCAGGCGAGCTGATCGAACCAGTAGACATCGTTATAAAAGGCCTCGGCAAGGCTGTCGCGTCGGGATGCCGGTGCGCTGAGCCAGGCGTTTGTTCGAACCGCCGCCAGCGATGAGCGATCGGAGAACGTCAGCTCGCGCGCCCGCGGAGGCAAAGGAATGGAGCGGATCAGGCTCACGGTCTCATCGCCGCCCCAGATCACGCGCACATCGCACACCGCGGAAAGCGCCTCGCTGATCGCACGATCGTGGCCGTAGCGAAGCACGGTGGCTCCAGCGCCGGTCTGCCGAAGGACCCGCAGCATGATCTCCACTGCGGCGAATCGGCGCTTCCGGCGCGTACCACGTTGGTGTTTCCGGCGAGAAACGAATACAACCACGAGTACAGAAGAACCGTGCCGACATTGGACGGCGGGATATGAAAGACGATGCCGCGCGGCAGCGCGATCAGCTCCGGAGGATTGAGCCGCATGAACTCGTCGCGCAGTTGCGCCACGGCCGCCGGGCGCATGGTAAAGCCAGCCGCCTGAAGATCGGGGTAATCTCGCGCTTGCGCGTCGCCGAGCAACGCTTTCGACAGGGCCGCACAAAAATCCATGCGCGATTGCGCGAACGGCTCATCAACGGGCGCCTCCCGCAGCCGGCGTGTGACATCGCCGAGCTCAACCTCGGCCACTTCCGGCGATAACTGCTCGACGATCATGCCGCCTTCTGCGCGAACGTGTCGCTGCAGCCTCGGATTTCGGCGCGCGGCACGCGTCCCAGGACGCTGAAGCAGCGGCCGCGCCAGACGCACGCCGGATTGTCGTCGCCATGCAGCACGCCGAGATCCTCAGTCAGAATGGAGTGCCCGGGGTAGCTGAGCGGCAGCGCGCTGATCGCCTGGATCACGCCGGGAGTGCCCGGCGGGGCCGGTTCCCACGTGCGCGGATCGCGAATAATGATGTCGCTGAAGTTGGTGGTGTGAAAAAACCCGTCGCTGCCCTCGAGAAAGATTCCGCCCACCTGCTCCACCATCCCGTAAAAGTTGTAAACGTGGCGCAATCCCGTGCGCTCGCGGATGCGCCGCCGGAACTCGGCTGCGCCGACCGCGATCTCGGTCATCCTCTTCCAGCCGCCGCTGTGTACGAGAATGCCATTGGACAGGTCGAGGCCGGCCTGCTCGACCGCGGGCACGAAGTACTTCCAGACGATGAACGTGAACCCGAAAAGGAAGAACGGAGCGCCACCATGCCGGCGCAGGAAATCGGACAGCGCGGCGACATCCGCCTGCATGCCGTCGTTCAGCGCAAAGACCTGGTTCCGGCCGAAATTCAGCATGCCGAGGACACCGGCGGTCCGCGCGCTGAACTCGTCCCGGCGCCCGAGAACCGATTTTGTGTCGACCACGATCATGGGCAGCCGTTCGGGACCGAGGATGCCCGTCATGGTATGGGCCAGAGCCAGCGTCTGACGCCGCGCCGTGGTCCTGTCGAGGAAAATCCGGCTGGGCTGTTGTCCGGTGGTGCCGCTGGAGGTCAACGTTACCGAGATCTCGGAATCCGCCACGCTGGCCAGCTTGTGCGACTTGAACAGCCCCACCGGCAGCCACGGCACGCCGGACAGCGTGGACGCGTGAAGCCCATCCGGCGCCATCGCATCGAGGATTCTCCGATAAGCGGGGCAGCGCGCGGCGTGCCACGCGGTGAGCTCGTTGCAAAGGTCCGTGAGCACACCCTCCTTGCGGCGGCTGTCGAGACTCCAGGGCGGCAGATTGAAGAGCTCTTCGACGGTCATAGCGCGCGCAGCCTCCGGTAATCCGGCTTGCCGCGCGAGGTCAGCGGCATCGAATCCACGCGCTGGAAGCGGAACACCGCGGGATTGAGGCCGAGCTTCCGGGCCACCTGGCGGCTGTACGACTGGAAATCCGCGTCGCTGCCATGCTCGCAGTAAACCACCAGGCCCTCGCCGTTCTCGACAACCGCCGCAGGCCCGTGCGCCCGGAACATCGACTCGACCTCATCCAGGTTCAGGCGCAGACCATAGACCTTGCAGAAGCGGTTGGCGCGTCCGGTGACAAACAGGCAGCCGGCCTTATTCAGGTAGCCGAGATCGCTGGTGCGCAGACGGCCTCGGAGTTCGTCGCCGCGCGCCAGGTCCTCCGGTCCGCTGGCGTAGCCCATCATGACGTTCGGGCCGGTGTACACAATTTCGCCTTCTTCGATTCGGAACTCGCCGCCCGGGACCGCGTATCCCACGCCGCCGAGGTTTGCGCGAACCTGGTCCGGCGGGAGCACGGCCATTCGCGCCGTGGCCTCGGTCTGTCCGTACATTACGAAGAAGCGGCCGCGCCGGCTCTGCATTACCTCGTGAAACATCGAAATGAGGTTCGGTTCCAGCCGGCCGCCGGCCTGGGTCAGGGTCGCCAGCGACGGTACGTCCAGCTTCGCGAGGTCCAGACGGCGGAGAACCTGGAAAGAGTACGGCACGCCGGCGAGTGAAGTGCACCGCTGATCGCGAACGACGTTCCAGAACTCGGCCGAAGTCAGACTTTCTCCGCACAGCGCGAAGGAGGCGCCGGCAACCAGGTGGCTGTTGATCACCGACAGGCCGTAGGAGTAGTACATGGGGAGCACGGCCATGGCGCGGTCGGCAGGACCGATGGCGAGCGCCGCGCGGATCTGTGTCGCGTTGGCCAGAACGTTAGCCGCCGAGAGCCGCACCAGCTTCGGGCTCCCCGTGCTTCCGGAAGTCGATAACAGCACGGCCAGGTGCGGATGGATGCAATGCTCGAACGGTCGTGTCGCTCTCCATAGCGATCCGCCGTTCAATGCCGCGTAATCCGGTCCGGGATCGGTGCGGGCCCCGAAGATGAAATCAGGACGGTACGGGCCGACCAGATTCGCCGCCAGCGCCGGGTCGAGATCCCGATCCGCCAGAATGACGGCATGTCCGGCGAGCAGCGATCCGAGATAAGCCGTGAGCGACTCAAAAGTCGAATCGCAGAAACACAGCACCAGCGCTTTGCGGGGCGAAGCGAGGGCTTGCGCGTGCCGTTCGACGCCGGCGCGAAGATCTTCCCCGCTGTACCACTTCCGCGAGCGCGCTTCGAAACACAGTTCCCTCAACCGCTCGCCGGGTCCCAGCAGCGCCGCCGCGAGATTTTCAGATGACGGCGCCACCATCCACTCCGATCACCTGGCCGGTGACATAGGACGCGGCGTCGGAGGCGAGAAACAGGATCACCGAGGCCACCTCCTCCGGCTCGCCAAACCGGCCCAGACTGATGTGACGAAGCTGCTCCGCCGAAGCTTCTTCTCCCAGCGTCTCCAGCATGCGGGTGCGGATGAACCCGGGGGCCACCGCGTTGACGCGAATCTTCATCGGCGCCAGCTCCTTCGCCGCCGATTGCGTGAGCCCGATGAGCGCGGCTTTAGATGCGGCGTAGGCGGCCTGCCCCGCGCGGCCGCGAACGCCAACCAGCGATGAGACGTTCACGATAGCCCCGCCAGTGCCGCCCATCAGGCGCGCCGCCGCCTGCATGACATGAAAGGCGCTGAAGACGTTGTTCGCAAACATCCGCTCGAGACTCGCGGAGTCCATTCCGCCCAGCAGCGCGGAGGTCAGCGTGCCGGCGTTGTTCACCAGCACGTCGAGGCGCCGATATGCCCTGAAGATCCGCTGGCAGCACGAGCCTGCGCCTTCGGCGGTGGAGACGTCGGCGGCGACAGCGAGGCACTCCGCTCCCGATAACGCCCGCAGTTCGTCCGCACGCTCGCCGACTCGCGCCTCATCCCGGCCATTGAGCACCACCCGGGCGCCGGAGCGGGCAAAGGCGCAGGCCGTGGCCCAGCCGATCCCTTCCGTGGACCCGGTGACGAACGCGACTTTGCTCTCAGGATTCAACCGTCACTCCGTGCCGGGAGAGGATGTCCATGCCCTTCGCGAAACTGGCCAGGTTAATCACGTCCTGGGTCTCCAGCATGATGTCGAAGTTCGTTTCGATTTCGGCGACGAGGCGCAGGTGGGCGATGGAATCCCACTCCGGAACGCCGCGGTATTCGTAACCCTCAACGTCCGGCGATTCCGGCACTCCCAGCGCCGAGGAGAACGCGGCGATCAGTTTTTCCTTGGTCTTCATTTCGTCTGGCTCCTTGTCTGATCGGGCCGAGGATCCCGGCAGCAGTACACTTCGATCCTGCGAAAACTTCCAGGCACGGTGACCGAATCAAGGCGTCGATAGTCGCGGGCGAGCGTTTCGATCACGCCGGCGAACACGCGGGACCCGCTTTTCGCTCCGCCTCGAAAGAATTGCTCGTCCTTAGTGAGTTCCTCGTCGTCCTCGACCATGTACACGATCGTGTCGGGTGGATGCGATTGCAGGACCTTTGCGTCGGCCTCGCAAATCGAATCCGGGCACACATCGATGTAGTGATTAAACGCGTAAGTCGGAGGCCGCAGGCCCGTCACGACGTAAAACAGAGGGAAGTAGGGGTAGACCAGCAGAGTTCCATTGCGGGGCGTATTGGCGCGGATCAGGGCGGTGACTCTCTCCGTCACGGACAGCGTTGGTTCGGAGAGGCGGAGTCCTTCCAGTTCGGGAAGGCTCGATTCATGAGTTGCGGCAGTAACCGGCCTTTCCGCCCAATACATCCACGAATATGGCTTCATGAACCTGCTGCCAGCTGTCGCGTATATGAGCACGACCACCAGTGACGCGACGATCCACAGCGACACCCGCTTGCCACGCTTATCCAGCCGCTCCAGAGCAGCCGCAACAACCAGGGCCACGCCGGGAACGACCATCGGGCAGTATATGGCCCAGGAAAGTGACAGCATATACGCGATGCCCAGTGAAACCGCCGCCAGAAAAAGGATCTGCTCGCGCCGGCGGTCTGTCCGATCTCTCAAAAAGCCGGGCAGCAACCGAATCACGATATAGGCTGATCCGGTAATCGGAAGGAATTGAATACCAATGAGCGTACATGCGTACAGGATGGTCTGTGCCGGAAAAGGGGGATAATGGCGCGTTCCCGGGATGGGACCCTGCGGGCTGTAGGATCCGGGCCAGAAGGCGCCCGTACTCGCCGAGACATACGCCATTGTGATCGCAAGGGCTGTCAGGCCAGCGAACACGTAGATCCGTTTGGGCCACTCGTGTCTGGAAGCACCTCGCTTTCGCAAAACCCACGTTCCCAGCGACAAAGTGAGAATCACTGCGACGACGAACCAGAGAGGAAACTGAAGGAAAGGCCGACTGAGCACTTGAAACCACGTGCCCTTTGACGTACTCGTCATGAGCATCGTCCGGAGGAACGCACCCAGCGCTTTTCCCCGCTGCAGCCAAAGGAGGAAAACTGCGATTGGAACCGCCCATCCAGTTGCCACAAGTGCGAGGAAGCGGACCGCTATTCTACCGCCGGTCCGCCGATACATGATGGCCCCCCCGCAGACAACAATCGCCGCCAGAATACCGAGCCCGGTGGTCTGTTTGGTTAGAAACGAAAGAGCGGCGAGGAATCCGGCCGCGACCGCCAGCGAGTTCCGTCCCCATGCGCCGGTCGCATCAAGGCAGCAGCTCACGCAGAAGCCAGAGAGCACGGACCAGAAGACCGAATCATGATGGTAAATTGCCAGAGAATCGGCACCATCGGCCGCAAAAACGATCATGGACAAGACGACCGCGAGAAGCGTGGAAGCGGAACGGAACACTCTTGAGAGCCACAGATACAGAGCGGCCGCGAGGACTGTTCGTTCGATCAGGGCCTCCAGCCGGGTCACTATCAGCTTGCTCCCGAAGAGCTCGATCAGAGCTGCTGCCTTGAGAACATGCAGTGGCGGCGTGAGGAACAGGAAATCGCGATAGGGCATCCTGCCTTGAAGCAACTGTTGCGCCACATAAAACGGCGTGGCGCCAGCCGAGGGCGCGAGGAACCGATTCCAATAAATGGCCGTGAAGGCAGCGGTGAGGAAGGCGGCGAGGCAGGCCCCCGCGAGAACGAAACGCCGGCCGGCCGGCGCGTTCGTGGCGACCGAAGTAGAAGCGCTCTCGCTAGCGGCATCCGATGACAGGGTTTCCGTTGCGATGGGCATATGGGATAGCGGATCAGGCAGTAGCGGGTTCAGGCAACCGCGACGTCCGCTCGTCAAGAGAGGCTACCGCCTCCGCCACCGTCGCGATCTGTTCCTCGGTGAGTTCCGGGAACATGGGAAGCGACAGAACTTCGTCCGCGGCGCGCTCCGATTCGGGGAAATCGCCGCGGCGATATCCGAGGTCGGCGTGAGCCGGCGTCAGATGAACGGGCACGGGATAGTGGATGCCCGTTTGCACCTGCCGCTCGGTCAGGTGTTTCTGCAGAGCGTCGCGCCGCTTCGAGCGTACGGCGTAGACGTGGAACACGTGAGTGCGATCGGGCATGGTCCGCGGCATTTCGACGCCCGCGCCGTCCAGATGATGGCTGTACCGCCAGGCGTTCACCGCGCGGCGCCGGTTGGCCTCATCCAGATACTTCAGCTTTACCGAGAGAACCGCCCCCTGAATTCCTTCCAGACGGTAGTTGAAGCCGCGGAGCACGTGCATGTATTTCTGCTCCTGGCCCCAGTCCCGCAGCATTCGCACGGTCTTCGCGCAGTCGGCGCTGGCCGTGACCACCGCGCCCCCTTCGCCGTACGCGCCGAGATTCTTCCCCGGGTAAAAACTGAAACAGGCCATGTCGCCCAGGCTGCCCACGCGGCGCGCGTGGTATCGCGCGCCGTGCGCCTGAGCGGCGTCTTCGATCACCACCAGGTCGTGCCGGCGCGCGAACGCAACGATGGGGTCCATGTCGGCGGGCTGGCCGTAAAGGTGAACCGGCAGCACCGCACGCGTGCGGGGAGTGAGCGCGGCCTCCAGCCGCTTCGGGTCCATGGTGAAGGAAGCCGGGTCGATGTCCACGAAGACCGGCCGCGCCCCGGTGTAGCGGATGGCCGCCACCGTCGCAACGAACGTGAAGGGCACGGTGATGACTTCGTCGCCGGGACCGATCCCCGCCGCCAGCAGCGCCAGATGCAGGGCGCTGGTGCCCGAATTGACGCCCACGCACCAGGTGTTTTCGCAGTAGGCGGCGAACTCCCGCTCGAAGCGCGCGACCTCAGTGCCCAGAACGAACTGGCTGGTATTCAGGACGTTCAGAATGGCCGACTGAATCTCCTGACTGATACCGCGATACTGCGCTTGCAAGTCCACGAAGGGAATCATCGAATGTTCTTTTGGCCTCCATCTCCACGGGCCGCCCGCGGTCCAGCATCGACTGGGTTGCCGCTTCCAGCAGCCGCACCACGCGCAAACCGGTCTGCCCGTTCGACAACGGCGTAGCCCGGTTCTCGATGCATTGCAGAAACTCCGCCGCCTCGACGCCGAGCGCCTCCCGGCTGTCCAGTTTCGGCGCCCACATGTCGCCCATGCGGTACTCGATCAGTTTTCGATACACATTGTCCGGGTCGTTCGACACCACCACGCCCTTGTCGTAGACCTTGACCTTTTCGCTCGGTTCCACATCGTCGTAAACCACCATGCGCTGGCTGCAGCCGAGAAGCGTGCGGCGAATCTTCATCGGCGAGAGCCAGTTCACGTGGATGTGCGCGATCTGCTCCCGTTCGAAGAAGCAGGTCATGTAGGCGATGCTGTGCGCGCAGCCGGCGAGCGGGCTGATGCCGGTGGCCGAAACCGCGACCGGAGAGCCGGGAAGCAGGTAGTCCATGATGGAAAGGTCGTGGACCGCCAGATCCCAGATGACGTTGACATCCGGCTGGAACAGGCCGAGGTTGACGCGCACGGAATCGTAATAGCGGCAGTCGCCGAGTTCTCCGGCGTCCAGAAGCTGTTTGATCTTCTTCACCGCCCCGGTGTAGAGGAAGGTGTGATCGACCATCAGCACCAGGCCTCGCTTCTCCGCCTCCTCGATGAGACATTCGGCCTGCGCCGCGGTCGATGTCAGCGGTTTTTCAATGAGCACGTGCCGGCCGGCCTGAAGCGCGGCCATGCCGATCTCGAAATGCGACTCCACCGGCGTCGCAATGGCCACCGCGTCCACCAGATCGATCAGCTCTTTCGGGCTGGCGCTCACGTTAACGCCAGGATGACGCCGGCGGGCCAGATCCTGCCGCTTCGGTTTTGGATCGCAAATCGCCGCGAGGACGCAGCATCCGTTCTCGGAGAAATTCCGCGCGAGGTTCGGGCCCCAGTAGCCGTAACCCACCACGCCAATTCGAATCACCGTGTGCCTCCTAGCTCCGCGCGACGATCTGGATGCCCCCCAGGATCAGCGCCAGCCCGAACAGCTTCCAGAGCGAAATCGACTCGCCGAATGCCAGCACCGAGCCAGTGGTGACCAGAAGGAACGTGCAGCTCACCAGGATCGGATAGCCGACGCTCACTTCCACCAGGGTCAGGGCGCGAAACCACAGCAACGCGGCGAGGGCATAAAAGCAGATCCCGGCGATGAAGAACGGACGCTGCGAAAGCTGCAGAGCCTGAGGGAGAAAACGGGCGGAAAACTCGAACCCGGTCTTACCCAGCTCCCGGCGCAGCGCCAGGTTCGAAAAGGCGGTCAGCGCCGCCGTCAGCACGATCAGTCCGTAGCTCTGAAGGTTGCCTTTCATCGTTCGCACAAGTCCCCCGGCGGCAGGATTGTCCTTGCATCCGACACGTTCCGGCGTGACGGGACGGGTTTCCCCCGCGGTTGCCGGAGCACGATTGTCTATCGACCGGATGATGCGGCGACCTTAGACAGGTAAGGGTTCTCGCCCGCACCTTGAAACGTCCCAGGTCAGGCAAATATCGCCATCGATCTCCCCCGTGCTGGTTTGGCCTGAGGGAGCGTGAGACGCGAGGTGATCTCCCGAGTAGAAGAAGTGCAGGTGATAGTCGAACGTCCACCGGAAGAAACGCTGCCGGGGAGTAACCATCAGCACGCGTTCGCGGGCCACGCGTTCCATCTCCAGAAATGCCCTGGTGAGGGATCGGCTGTGCTCGATAACGTGTGCAAGCACTATGACATCGAAGGACTTATCGGGGAGAGGGATTCTCTCCACCGTGCCTTGCAGGTGCTGCTTAGCGGCGGATCCAGGATAGATGTCAAGCGTCCATACTTCGTGGCCGGCGCTCCTTAACCTGGTGGTCATGGCTCCGGCACCGGGGCCGATTTCGAGGATCTTTCGGCCTGGTTCGCCGAGATTCCCGAGAATCCAGTCCATCTGCGCCGGCGTAGTGTCGGAGTCCCGCATCGCGTAGGCGCCGGCGATGGCAGCGTTGGCGGCCACAAACTCCTGGTCTGTCATTCTGAAAGCGGCGTACTTAAAGTCAGCACGTGCAGCCGGACCCAGCCATCGCTTCACTGCCCACGCGAATGGCCGTGATTCTCTCAGAATCGGGGGCAGCCATTCATCGAGCAGTTTGCGGACGGCGTTCGTCCGGCGACGGTTCAGGACAACGCGTGGCAAGGCCTTGCGCAGGGCCACGTCCTATGAATCGTCGCCGCCTCGATTCGGCTTTAGAGTGACGCGGTGAGGCACGTCGGGCAGTCTAAACCCGTGAAGCGACAGCACCGATCTTCGAAGCAGGGTATGTCAGTCATCGCAAGCGCGGCACCGGCGGATTCCGGATACTCTCCCGCACAGTCAGGGTCCGGTCCTTCCCGCGCCCTGCGCACCCTGCGCATCTTCGCCATTGCCGCCGGGCTGCTGGAGTCCATCGTCTTCCGGAACTATCTTTTCCCGGACGACATCTCCTACCTCGAAATCGCGCGGAACTACGCTGCCGGGCACTGGCCGGCGGCCATCAACAGTTACTGGAGTCCGCTGCTGTCCTGGATTCTGGCCCTGCCCATGAAATGGCCGGGCGTTTCGGATCGGTGGGAACTCACTCTCCTGCACGCGGTTCTGTTTCTGGCTTATCTGGCGGCCCTGTTCTCGGCAGAGCGGCTCGCGGTGCGCATCGCCGAAGCGGTGCGCATGCCCGCGGAGCTGTTGCCCACGTGGTATGTGACGGCGTACTGCATCTTCCTTTGGGCCGCTCTCTGGGGTGTGCGCATGCTGTTCTGCCCCGCGGACATGATCGCGATGGCCATCGTGCTCGGCCTCGCGCTGCTCACCCTGAGCGTGGCCGAAGGGCGAGCCACTGTCCGGACGTACTGGATCACAGGTGCGTTGCTGGGGCTCGGTTATCTGGCGAAAGCCGCGCTGCTTCCGGTCGCGCCGGTGTATCTTGGCGTGATCGTCTGGAATCTGCGGCACAGGCGGGAACGGATGACTCGACTGCTTCCCTGCCTTGCGGCCTTCGTGCTCGCGGCCGCGCCCTTCATCGTGGCGCTTCGAGTCGAGAAGGGCTACTGGACGGCGGGAGAGGCGGGCCGTCTGAACTATGCCTGGGAAATCTGTGGCGCGTCGCGCTGGACGCACTGGCAGGGCGAACCCGGCGACATCGGCACGCCGCTGCATCCTGTGCGCCGGCTTTTGTCCTCTCCCGCGTTGTACGAGTTCAATACGCCGCTGCCCGTAAGCTACGCACCCTGGTATGACCCTTCCTGGTGGTACGCCGGCGTGCGACCGCACTTCGTTCCGGCGAATGAGGTTCGGGCGGTGGCGCGCTACAGCGCCTGGATGCTGGTCCTGCTGCTGTTGACGCCAGGGGTCGGCCTGGCGCTGGCGATCGCGCTGTGGAAACGAAAGGCGACCATCGCCTGGCCGGCGGCTTCTGCTTCCCTGGCACTTCCCGCCCTCGCGTCGATGGGACTCTACGCTCTCGTCTATGTCGATCGAAGGTACATCGCCGGGCAACTCGCCATTCTCGGGTTCCTGATTACCGCCGCAGCGATGCCACTGCTGGCCACGCCCGGTCTGCGCAAGGCGATGCGCGCCGTCGCCGTCTGTACCGTGCTGGCATTCACGGGTTTGTTTCTGGCCGGCTCGGCCGGTTATGGGCTCAACGATCTGCTGACCTGGAAATCCGGCGATTTTACGCGTAACGACGAATACGACCGGGCGGCGGAGCTCCGCGCGCTGGGGCTGAAACCCGGCGATCGCGTTGGTTACATCGGATTTTCGTTTCGCGCCTACTGGGCCCTCCTCGATCAGGTGAAGATCGTCGCCGATATCCCGGTTCATTTCCCGCGGCGCGGCGGGCTGGCCAATCCGGAGGACGACGATTACTCGGAAATCGACACGTTCTGGCGATCGCCGGCCGCCACCCAGCGGCACGTGCTTGACCTGATGAAAGAGGCTGGGGCGCACGCCGTGATCGCCGACGTCGTGCCTTCCTGGGCGCAAACCGCGGGCTGGGTGCATTTACGCTCCCGAATCAGGATGCCTTCGGGGCGCCACGACGTCTACGTCCGCTTCCTCGACTAACGCGACTACTCTTCGCCCGCCGCCTGCATGCGCACCAGCGCGTGGCGATAATCGACCGTCAGCACGTAGCGGCTGAGAGCCGGATAGCCGAGCAGCCCGGCCACCTTCACCCCGTTGTACCGGCTGAACGTGTCGAGATCCACCAGTACAACATCGTCGGATACGATGTCCTGTCCGGCCGTTCGAAAGTGCACCGCGTATCTCATCTGCGGGACCTCCGAGGCTCCGGCAGCGCCCTGAACACGGCGCATTTCACTGCCCGGGCCCGGACCGCCCATCTCGCGCGCGGTGGTTCGGGAGAGCGCATTGTGCGCCGCCCCCGTGTCCAGCAGGTAGTATCCGTCGTGCAACCCATTGAGAACCGTTCGCAGCAGGAGCACGGCGTTGACGGCGAGCGCCCCGGTGAAACGCTCCCGCGGCACTGTGGCGCTTTCATAGGGCGTCAGCTCCAGGACCTTCCCGGGCAAATCGAGGCGCACCAGAAAATCCGAAAAGAGCGCAAGGGGTACGACGCCGTCAGCGCCATTCACCACCTTGTGGTCCACCACATCCACCGGACAGTCCCGAAGAGTGAGCGGTCCGACCTCCACCGAGCGCGCGACCGTATGGAAACCGCCCTCGTCGGGTTGTTCGCCGAAACCGATCAACGAGAGATGGGCGCCAGCCGGCAAGCCCGCGCTTCTGGCAACGGCAGTCGAGACCACCAGATGTTCGGCGCCGCTGTCCAAAAGCAGCCGCACAGTACGGCCGCCGTTGATGCGGACCTTGAGGTAAACGCCCACGGCACGGCCGGGCTCGGGCACGAAGGAGAGAAGCTTCAGTTTGTAGCTCTGAGGCGCGGAGGGAGCCGCTTCGGTGGCCGGCTGCCCGGCGCTGGCGCTGGTGGCCGCAACAACGAACCCGAAAACGAGCGTCAGACAATCAGCCGCGCGCATTGGCGAACCCACGTGCTCTATCGACTGCTCCCCGGGCTGAAGATTACGTTAGCATTTCAACTTTATGACGAATTAATGTCAAAACGCAAGAAGAGTGTAGCTTGTACTACTTTTTTGGTGTGCGCGGCTCGAGGCAGCTCTCTGCGATGGGTCTCGGTGAGCGAGTCGAGTAGAATGAAGGTTCGGTGAGGTGCGAGAGTGGTTGAATCGGGCGGTCTCGAAAACCGTTGAAGGGGTGACTCTTCCGTGGGTTCGAATCCCACCCTCACCGCCATAATATTTACCGCTGACTCAATGGCTTACGTAGCTATTCAATCTGGATCGCAATAGGATCGTAGTCACTCGCCGGAAGATGCCGACAAGCGCGTTTGTCGTTTGTTCTTTCGGACGGTCACAACGACCGCGACAAAGGCCGGTTGCAGGTGGGCTCGTATTCGAGAACCAGACGATCCTGCCGGGCCGGGCTAAGCGCTGCCTCGCAAACTTCAAAGACAAACCCGGTTGGCGCCCGCCGCATCAGCGACGAACCGAAGTCCACCAGGTGAGCCTCCAGCGCGCGCTGTATGTTGTCGGCTGCTCCGATGTAGATCCACTCGCGTGTGTTCGAGATTCCATAGACTCCCGAGGCAACCGGCGCGTAGGTCCGAACAGCGCCCGTCGTCAACGGCCGTGGAATCAACTGATCCCAGCGCTGCTCATTTCCCTTTCCCCTCCGGGGTCTCGACCATGGGAACGGAAAGTCGTGAGGACTTCCTCCAGTTCACCCACGCCAATGCCGCGCAAATCGCGCTGCACCCAATCGCGAAGCCAAGAGCGACGTGCCCAAACGGGCGGGACATGATCAGAACCGCCGGACTGACGATGAACGCCACCGTGAGCAGCGTGGCCGTCGTGGTGTAGCTGGTGCCGGTGGACTTTTGTTGAGATTCAAACATGGCAAGACTCCTCGGTTTGTGCAGGTGCCCTAAAAGGGGAGGGGATCAGACCGCGCGACTTAGTTCAGGCGATCCGCGAGTGGGCAGGAGTACTCAGTCATTAACTATCATAGGTTAAGTATCGGCGCTTGTCCAACGGCCTGAGTGAGACAATAGACGTGTGGATTTACTATCCACGGTGAAGAGGCTGGACCTGCAAAACCTGAGAGACCTTCTTCATTTTGGCGGCCGGCCGTGATCGAGGCACAACGCGACGAGATCGGAGACATTGGCCTCCCCCACGCACATGACCGTATCCGCCCCACCCCAATAAATCTTCACCGTCCCATCGGGCTCCGGGACTGCGCCGCAGGTGAAGACCACGTTGTGAACGTATCCGGTGACTTCCCAGGGATCTTCGGGCTGCAGAATCCACGAGTCGCCCACTCCGATCACCTTCGCCGGGTTTTGCAGGTCGTGAAGAGCGACCCCCAGGCGATAGACCGATCCGTCCATGGTGCGGAAAACGCCGTGGTATATGGAAAGCCATCCCCGGTCTGTCCTGATCGGCGGAGCTCCCGGACCGATCTTCATTTCGTCCCAGTGATACGGCACGGGCTTCATGATGAGTTGCGATTCTCCCCAGAAACGCAGGTCTGGAGAATACGATATCCAGATGGACCACGGAGCGATTTCCGAATGAGGACGGTCCAGCCGGGCATGGAGTCCGTCGAACTTCTCGGGGAAGATCACCACGTTGCGGTAATCAGCCTCCGTGATGAGCGAGAACCGCTCCACGTGAACGAAGTCCCTGGTCTTCGCGAGGGCGATCCGCACGCCATTCCGTGAGTAGGCGCTGTAGGTGATGATGTATTCCCCTTCCAGCCGGGTCACCCGTGGATCCTCGACACCGAACTCTTCATAGGTTGCAAAGGGGCCGTCGCGCGCCGGAGTCAGAAATGGCTCGGGATCGGCCGTGAAGTGGAATCCGTCGGGGCTGCGCGCCAAACCGATGATGGACCGCCCGGTGCGCAGATGCGAGCGGAACAGCATGATGTATTCGTTCGCGTGCTTCACCACCGCCGCGTTGTGGACCGTCTCCACCGGATAGGGGATCTCGGCTTTGGTCAGGATGGGGTTGTGAGCGTAGCGCCTGACAATGTCCGGCTTCATGATGGCTTCGCCGCTTCCAGATCGAAAATCGTCTGGTAAACGCGCTCATAAGACTTCACCATCGTCTCGATGGAAAAGCACTGCTCGACTCGCCGGCGGCAGGCCCCGCGATCGATCGCGGAAATGTGATTGAGCGCCCGCACCGCCTCATTGACGTTGTTGACCAGGAAGCCCGTCTGGCGGTCGATGATGACCTCGCGGCAGGAGCCGAGGTCCATGGCGATCACCGGCACCCCGGCGGCATTGGCTTCCGCCATAACCAGTCCGAACCGTTCCGGAATCGTGTTCAGGTGCAGCAGCGCACGGGCGCTCGCGAACAGTTCGTTCTTACCGGGAACGTCCACCGGCCCGATGTAGCGGATGGTCCGATCGAGATGTGGCTCCACCTGCTCGCGGAAGTATTTCTGGTCCTGGATAATACCGGCGATGAGTAAAGGCAACCCGGTTAGCCGAGCGACCGCGATGGCCAGGTGGACACCCTTGTCGGGGTGAATCCTGCCCAGGAAGATCAGGTGTTCGCCGGCACGTTCCTGGAGCGGGTACAACGAGAGGTCGATTCCGTTATAGACCGTCGCCAGATAATTGAGCCCCGGCGCGCGATCGGAATTGCTGATGGAAACAAAATACCCGTCGCGATATTTCTCATACACCGGCATGATTCGGGGCGATGAGAAGCCGTGGATGGTGGTGAGGACCGGCGTCCGAACCAGCCGGGACCAGCACAGCGCCATGAAATCGTAGTGGCTGTGGATCAGGTCGAACTCGGCAGCGTGTTCGAACGCTTCGGAGATATGGAGGTATTCGGCAACCTTGGGATCGATCGTCGAATCCTCTTCATACCCGCGGTCCACCACGGCATGCAGGTGAGCGCGGGTCACGGAATCCCTGGTGGCGAACAGCGTCACATTCCAGCCGCGGGATACCAGTCCTTCGGCGATATTGCCAGCCACCGTCTCCCAGGCGCCGTACTGACGGGGAGGCGTTCGCCAGGCCACCGGGGCGAGGACAGCTATCTTCTTGTTTGGCATTGTCGCTAATTCATGGCTCCCAGGACCTCGGCAAGCGGCACGGTTGCGAATCCCGTGGCGTGGTCGGCCAGACCGTAGGGGATGATCAGTTCGCCGTTGTGGACCAGAGCGCCGCAGGTGTACACAACATTGGGAACGTACCCTTCGCGCTCGTTCTGGTCAGGCTTCAGCAGGGGTTCGCGGAGACGGCCGATCACCTTCAGCGGATCGTCGCGATCGAGCAGGAACGCGCCAATGCAGTATTCCCGCATTGGACCGACGCCGTGACTGAGCACCAGCCATCCGGCATCGGTCTCGATCGGAGATCCGCAGTTCCCCATCTGCACCAGCTCCCAGGGAAAAGCGGGTTTGAGCAGCATCCTGGGTTCGTACCAGAAATGGACATTGTCTGAAAACATCAGGTAAATGTTTTCGTTGTCCTGGCGGGAGAGCATCGCAAAGAGACCACCGATCTTCCGGGGAAACATAGCCATGCCTTTGTTTTCGGCGGCCGGGCCATTCAGGGTGGTGAATCGAAAGTGGAGAAAGTCGGAGGTCTCCACCAGTTCCGGCACCACGATCCGGCCATCGTAGGCCGTGAAGGTGGCGTAATAGGTGAGTGTTCCGTCGTCGTCCTGGAAACGGACGAAGCGGGCGTCCTCAATGCCGTTGCGCTGGGAAGGCGTAGCCGGGAAGAGAATGCGCTCGGAGATTTCCTGGTCTGGCTGGAACTGAACCTCGTAGTTGGACCGGGCCAGTATCCAGATCCCCTGCGCATCCTCCAGGTCTTCATGAATCATTCCATCCGGCAGGCGGAACTGCTCGGCCTGGAGACTCGCTCGAAGCTCGTCCAGTCCGAAGGACTCTCCGAGTTTATGCATGACGCGCCGCGTAAAATCTCCGGTCAATCGCAGTTCCGAGAGTTTCCGGCTGAATAGCTCTTTCTCGTACCGGGGATTGGGGATCTGCCGCGGCTCGGTGAGATAGCCGGTCGGAGTGAATACCTGGATCCGTTGATCGGGATGGATAATACCGGTTCGAAACGTGATTGAAGAGACATGCCCTTCCCCGGTGGCGCGCAGGCTGAGAATAAACCGCAAAGCGCCGGACTGCACGCCGGTCTGATCGGGGTGCGGAACGATGGAGGGGTTGAACAGCGCGGCCGATTCCAGCGAGTACTCGGCCAGAAAGTAGGAACCGATCAAAAGCCGCCTCTGTTCGGAAAGTTCCTCGTCGCCGTACAGCAGTTCACGGACCTCTTCAAAGCGCTCCAGAAAAACTCTGCCGATGGCCTGATGCCGCGGGGAGAATTCAGAGCAGATTCCGTCCAGCAGCGCGACCACCTGGTCCTCCGGCAGCGACATGATCCTGCCGACAATCCCGTCGACCCGCTGGGAATCCCCTGGGTTGAAGGGCCGCAGAAGAACGCGCGACTGGTCGGGCTTCAGGATGGTGCTGGTTCGGTTGAGGTGAATGGGCATGGGATGTTGTCACGGGAGACGACACAGCGACCGGCGATTATTCCTCGATGGCGATCGGCTCCTTGAAACTCGTTAGTATGTTTTGCGCCAGTTGCATTTCCGCCAAAGAAAGCAGGAAAGCGAGGGTGGATTCCGCTCCCTGATTCCCGTTGACCCGATCCACATGCAACCCATCGCGGCAGCCTCCCGTTTCGGGAGAGTACAGCTCCAGGCCGAGATCGTTCCATCCGATGAACCAGTCGAAGGCGCGTTGTGCCTGTTCGTACCACCAGACGTCCCCGCTGGCGCGATAGGCCTCCAGACAAGCCGAGACAGTCGCCTGCGCCTCGATGGGCTGCTGGTCGAAGTCGGCGCGGGCGCCGCCACGCCGGTAGAACCCATTGCTTCCGATGGGCCGGAAGTGGCCCTTTCCGGACATTTGCAGTTCGGTCAGCCAGCGCAGGGCTCGCAGTCCCCGCGCCAGCACCCCTGGTTGTCCGGTGGCCTGTCCGCTCAGAATCAGGGCATGCGCGAGCTTCGCGTTGTCGTAGGACAGTTCTTCTTCAAACCACTGCCAATCCGGGTGCGAACTCGCGTCGAAGAGCTCCATCAGCCGGCCAGTGAGGGTCTCGCGGATCTGGTTGGCCAGGCTGTCGCCGCTCAACCGGCGCAGATACTCGTGGATACCAATCAGTCCGAAGGCCCAGGCCCGCGGTGAAGTGAATCCGGTCAGGGCCGGCAGCGCCGACGCGAAGAGCTGCCCGGCCATCATCTGAAAGCTCCGAAAAGGCGAACGCCCTACTCCTGTGCCCAGCGCCCACAGCGCCCTCCCGTGCGAGTCTTCCGATCCCTGAGCGTCCAGCCAGCGCCGGTCGAAACTCAGGTGGTTGTGGAAGCGTTTCGTTTGCAGATCGAAAGCATGATGAAGGAACGCCGCGGACGTGGTGGCCAGTGTGCGCACGGATTCCGGCTCCTCGCCCAACTCGCCGAGCAGCGCTGTCAGGATGAAGGCCCGGGCGTTATCGTCGGTGCAGTAGCCCTGGGCAAAATTCGGAACGGAAAAAACAGCGTGTTGGAATACCCCGGTGGAATCGGTCATCCGCGAGAGATGGCTCAGTTTCAGCCCCGGCAGTTCGCGCGGCTTTTGATCGAGCGTTCGGGTGGCCAGGAAATTTCTCGAGTGCACGGTCACTTCCAGCCGGGAACACTCAAAGGAGCGCATGTACGTCCGAGCCACGTTGCTCCAGACCATCTCGCGGCCAATCCGGTAAGCGTTCTTACGAATGGCGTGGCGGCGGGTGTCGTCCCGCAGCAGCCCGATCACCTCGCGCGCGATCGCCGGCGCGTCGCCAAAAGGCACCAGCACGCCACGGTCGTCCGCCAGCAACTCCGCGGCGTGCCAGTACGGCGTGGAAACCACGGCTTTGCCGGCGCCAAACGTGTAGGCCAGCGTGCCCGACGTGATTTGCGCTTCGTTCAGGTAGGGCGTGATGTACAGATCCGCCGCGCCGATGAATTCCTTGAGATTCTCAAGATCCACGAATTCGTTGTAGAAAATGACGTTCCTGCCGACCCGATTCTTCTTCGCGAGAATTTCCAGACCGAGCCGGTAGGCCTCCCCGTGTTCCCGCAGCTCGTTCGGATGGGTAGCGCCGAGGACGATATAGACGACATCGGGAAACTCCTTCAGGATTTGCGGCAGCGCGTTAAGCACATATTCGATTCCCTTGTTCGGCGAAAGCAGGCCAAAGGTGAGCAGCACCACTTTCCCTTCCACCCCGAACTGGTCCTTGAAATAGGTCGGATCGACGAAGCCTACGTCGGGAATGCCGTGCGGGATGAGATCGATCCTGGCTGGCGGTGCGCGGTAAATCCCCTCGAGCATCTGTCGTCCGCGTTCGGCCATGACTACCAGCCTTGTGGAGAGCGAGATGAGCCCGTCCATTACGCGCCGCTGGTCTGCCCGGGGCTCGCGCAGAACCGTGTGCAGCGTAGTGACCACGGGCATCCTCAATTCGCGCAGGAGCGCCAGAATGTGACCGCCGGCGGGACCGCCGTAAATGCCGAACTCGTGCTGCAGGCAGACGACATCGACGTTATTGATGTTGAGGAAGTCGGCGGCGCGCAGATAGGAGGACAGGTCCTGTTCTTCAATCTCGAAGCGGACCACCTCCGGGTACTCGTAGCCGCCCGGAATGTCGTTCACCGACACGGCGAAACACTGGCACTCGGGATGCGCGCCGGCAACGGCCGCAAGCAGATCGGACGTGAACGTGGCAATGCCGCATTTGCGGGGCAGGTGGTCGCCGATAAACGCGATCTTGCGGATTTTGGAATCTTCCTTCATGAGGCGAGGATGCGGCGATACTCCGGCTGCCACATGGCGTCCTGAACCTGTTGCACGATATCGCCGAAGTCGACTCCGGCGAGGCCCTCCGCGTCCGCGGCCTCGGCGACGGCCACCGCCACCGTCAGGGAAACGCCGCGCAGGTCGTCAATATGCGGGAGAAGCGAAGCGCCGGGCTGGCGCACGGTCACCAGACTGGAGACGGCGCTCGCCGCCGCCGCGAGCATACCGTCGCTGATCCTGCTGGCTCGCGAGACGATTGCGCCGAGGGCCAGACCGGGGTAGAGCATGGCGTTATTCGCCTGGGCGACGACATATGTCACGCCCTTATGCGTGACCGGGGCGAACGGACTGCCGGTGGCGATCAGCGCGCGCCCGTCGGTCCAGGCAATCAGATCGGCGGGGTTAGCCTCGGCCCGCACCGGCGGATTGGAGAGCGCGAAGATGATCGGCCGTTCGGCATGCGCCGCCATTTCCTTGACGATTGCTTCCGTGAAACTGCCAGAAGCCGCCGACGCGCCAATCAGCATTGTCGGTTTCACCCGATGCACCACCTCGGCCAGGCTGATGCCTCCTTCATTCGTATCGTGCTTCCAGCCTTTGCAGTCGGCGGCGGGCCGGGCGTATGCCGCCTGGTAGTCGCGCAGTGGATCGGCCATGTCGGTGGTGAGCAATCCCCGGCGGTCCACGCACCAGAAGCGCCTGGCGGCATCCTCTCTGGAAAGCCCCTCGCGCACCATGGCGTGGTGAATCTGTTCGGCGACTCCGACACCCGCCGTGCCGGCGCCAAAGATGACCACCCGCTGGCTGCGCAGCGGCGTGCCGCAGACGCGGACGGCCGAGATCGCCGCCGCGAGCGTGATGGCGCCGGTGCCCTGCATGTCGTCGTTGAAGGTGCAGATCCGATCGCGGTACTTCTCCAGGATGCGGCGGCCGTTGCCCGGTGCGAAGTCTTCCCACTGCAGCAACGCATGCGGGAACAGCTTCGACACGGCTTTGACGTAGGCGTCGATAAACGCGTCGTAGCGCTCCCCGCGGATCCGGGCGTGGCGGTTCCCGATGTAGGTGGGATCGTCGAGCAGGCTTTCCCGGTTGGTGCCCACGTCGAGCATCACCGGGATCACACGGGTGGGGTCCACTCCGCCCGCCGCCGTGTAGATCGCCAGCTTGCCGATGGACACCTCAATGCCCCCCACGCCCCAATCGCCGATTCCCAGAATCTGCTCGGCATCGGTGGCAAGGATCAGGTCGATATCGCCGGGCCCGGCGCCGAGGTTGGCGAACGCCTCCTCGATCGCTTCGGCGTGATCGATGGAAAGATACACGCCACGCGGAGGCCGGCACTCGTGGTGGTACTGCTCCATGGCCATGCCCACGGTCAGATCGTTGACGATGGGGATCATCTCGCGCAGGTGCCCTGAAAACAGCCGGTAAAACAGCACCTCATTGCGGTCGTGCAGCGCGGTCAGGTAGATGTTCTTGCTCAGCGCATCCGGCAGCCGCTCGTACTGCAGGTAGGCACGATTCACCTGAGTTCCCAGCGTGCTGATGTCCGGCGGGAGCAGACCGGTGAGGCCCAGCGCTTTCCGTTCCTCCGCCGTAAAGGCCGTCCCCTTGTTCAACACGGGAGAACAAAGCACCGCCAGCCCGCGAGCCCGGGTCTCGTAGTGACCGTCTTCGTTGGGCCGGTGTTTCGTCATCGGCGCCAACTGCGGGATGGCTCTCTGGCGCATGCCGCTACCTCTCTCCCGCATCCGTGGTGGCAAGCGACAACGCCCCAACATATGCTTCCGCGTCGGGCGACGCGCCCAGGTTCGATCGCACGGCATAGCTCTGCCGGTCAAGGAGCTGATTGGATCGATAACTCAGGTTAGCCACCAGGGTCACGCAGAACGTTTTGAGACTGCGGGTGTTGGCGGCAAGGTGCAGCATTCGCCGCAGGATCTGTGGATATGAGTAGAACCGATCGCTGAACCGGTTCACTTCGTCCATTACGTCCGTCCAGGTGAGGTGCGCGTAGCGGGCCACCGGATAGGTCAGCGTGTAATACTTCCAATCCTCCGGATAATTGTTCGACAGGATCCTGCCTTCGCGGTCCATTTGGTCGTAAAGTTTGGTTCCCGGAAGCGGCGTGAGGATCAGAACGTTGGCGGCGTCGATGCCGTACTCGATGCCGGTGCGAGCGATCATCTCGCCAATCCCGCGCTGGTCCGTGTCGATGCCTACGATGAAAGATCCGACGACGCACATGCCGTGCCGTTGAATGCGGCGCACGGACTCGCGGAAGTTCCTCCCCTTTTGAAGATTGAACTTCTTGCCTACTGCCTTGAGCCCTTCCTCGGTACAGGACTCGAACCCGATGAACGCGCCCTGGCATCCCGAACGCGCGGCCAGATCCAGTAGTTCCTCGTCGTCGGCGAAGTTGATGGTCGCCTGGCAGATCCACGGCGTGGTCAGCCCTTCGCGAATCATCGCTCGAAACAGATCTTTGGCATGCTCGACATGGTCGCGCCGGGTACCGATGAGATTGTCGTCCACGAACAGGATGATCTTCTCGCGGATCGAGCGCAGTTCCTGAATCACGTCGGCGACGGCGCGGTGGCGAAACGTTCCACCATTAAAGGCCGTGACGCTGCAGAACGTGCAGTTCAACGGACAGCCGCGCGTGGTCTGAACCGAACCGAAATAGTACCGGCCGCGCAGCAGGTCGTGGCGGGCGGATGGGATGCGATCCATGGCGCTGATGCCGCCCTCATACACCGCGCGCAGTGTATGGTTCCGCGCATCCTCCAGCACCTGCCCCCACACGGATTCCGCTTCTCCCGTGACCACCGCGTCCGCATGCTCCAGCGCCTCATCCCGGCAGAACGTGGCATGAATGCCTCCCATCACCACAGGCACTCCCGCGGCACGATACATGGCGGCCACTTCGTAGGCCCGCGGCGCCTGGGACGTGAAGGCGGTGATACCGACCAGATCGGGTTTCGGCAGGCCCTCATAGTCGGGGCGCCCCAGATTCTCGTCGATCAGTGTCACTTCCCAATCCGGCGGAGTCAGGCCCGCCACCACCATGAGCCCCAGAGGCTTCCATACTCGATACTTGTTCAGACGGTTCCAGCGGACCTTGTTCAGGCTCACCACCGGATTGTCGGGATTAATCAGATAGAGTCGCATTGCCGAGCTTCGGCCTCCTCACGTCTCTGGCAAGGCCGACGGCTTCCAGGAGACAGATGAAATACCATCCGATGTCCGTTTCCCACCAGCGCAGTCCGAGGCGCGCCAGACCGGCGTGGAAATGATGGTTCCGGTGCCAGTTCTCGCCCCACGCGGACAGTTGCAGCGGCCCCAGCCACCACACGTTCCGGCTGGAGTTGCCGCCTTCGGGCTCACCGAGGTGCGTGAGGCTGTTCACCAGGCACTGCATATGGAGTGAATAGACCAGGCGAATGCCGCCCAGCCAGAAGAAGGCCGGCCACCCCAGCGGCAGCCCGCAACACAGCGAGAGCAGGAGGAGCGGGACTTCCGCATACGTCCAGAGCTTGTAGCTGCGGCGATTCAGATCCGGGCACCACTTCTTCGCGTTTGCCGGGGGCGACTGGTACAGCCAGCGCAGATGCGCCCACCAGAACCCGCCCTGCTGGGGACTGGAGATGTCTTCCGGCGTGTCGGCCCTCGAGTGATGGAGACGATGGTAAGCGGTCCAGCTCAGCGGAGCGCCCGAGCCGTTGAACATGGCGCAGAAAATCAGCACGTTCTCGACGATCTTGTTCAGCTTGAGGGCGCGGTGCGCCAGCGTGCGGTGATAACAGACAGTGGTGCCCAGGCCGCCGAGGACTATCAGAAGAATTGTCAGGCCCAGGATGCGAAGACCGGGCCAGGGGAAGATGACCAATCCGATCACCGCGAGCAGGTGGATCAGGACGAGATAAAGCAGTACTCCCGCTTTTCCCCGCGCGGGCACCCAGAACGGCTTGTGCCATGGGCAGATCTCAGGAGCAGCAGTCGGGCTCATGCAGCCCCTGGGAGGCAACCGAACCACCAAACGCGCCATCCCCTGCGATCTGTGCATTCACCATCACGACGCACGGGTGGCACGACGCCTGATGGTCAATTGACCGAATATGGTCGCGACCCCGGAACCACTCTTCCGCTTCGCTGAATTAAGCCCGGCGGTTGCTTCGCCGGTTCCGAGCCGCGCGCGCCAGCAAGCGGTTTGCGTGTTCTTCAGCACCCTGTTACAGCTCAGGGCAAATTAGTGCCGCTCGTGCTCGGTGGGGACGGGCCAGTCGACCGATATCAATGCCCTCCGGACGGGCGCCGGGACTGTGCGCGCGGCCGAGCCGGCTGAAAGGGGAAGTCGTGCGCGTGCACCTTGTAAACCCCAGTGACATGTCTTATGGCACTGCGATCATAACGCCCCGATGGCTTTTCGTCCTGGCAGCAGCAACGCCCGCCGTCTATGGCGACCCGGTGATCTGCGATGAGACACTCCAGGCCTTCGACCCCACCACGCTGCAACACGGCGATGTCGTGGGCATCGGCATCCACACCGGAAACGCCTTGCGGGGCTACCAGATCGGCAGGGCCGCGCACGAACAAGGCGCGTGGGTGGTTTATGGCGGAATCCACGCCACTCTCTTCCCCGATGAGTCGTTCGAACTGGGAAACGCCGACGCGGTGGTGAAGGGCGACGTGGCGGGGGGCGAGGCGCTGCACGATTGCGCGGGCGTGGGGCCACGAAGACTCTACGAGAGCGGGCGCATCGGCGCCGAACAATTCCTGCCGGCGCGCTGGGACCTTCTGCCGCCGAATCGTTATATGTGGGCCTCCGTGCAGACCGTTCGCGGATGCCCCAAGCATTGTTCGTTCTGTTCCGTCTGGCGCACCGATGGGCAGAAACCGCGGCAGCGCAACGTCGAGATGGCGATCGAGGAAATCGTGGAGCTGCGCCGCCGGGGGTTCCGCTTCCTGGCGCTGGCCGACGATAACTTCTATCCGGTCACCCTGACCGATCTGCAACTGGCCGAACGCCAGAATAATATCGCCCGGCTGGAGGAGCTGCGCTCCATCCGCAAAGAGCGCTTCGAGCTGATGGCGCAGTTATCTCAGTTGCCCTCGGACACGGTGTTCTTCACGCAAATCACCATGGAGGCGGCCGAGGATACCGACTTCCTGGATGCCATGCGCAGAGCGCGCATCCGCGGCGCACTGGTTGGCGTGGAGGCGGTGACGCCGGAGGGGCTGAAGGCGGTCTACAAGGACTCAACTGTTCCGGCGAAGACCTTGTCCGGCGATTGCGCACTTTCAAGGAACATGGAGTGCACGTGCTCGGTTCATTCATCTTCGGCCTCCCCAGCGACCGGCCGGAGACGTTCCGGGCGACCGAGGAACTGGCGAAACGGGCCCACCTCACGTTCGCCCAGTTTGTCATGCTGACCCCGTTCCCGAGGACGTGGACTTCGATAAATGGGAGAACGCGCAGCAGGCCAGGGAGCAGCCGGAGAACGTGGACGGCGTCCTGTTGACGCGCTACTGGCTGATTCCGGCGCGCGTACGCCCGAAGATGTTCTCGCCGCACCCGCTGATGAGCAGCGACGAAATTCGGGACCGGACGCAGGGCGTGTGGAATGGCTTCTACAGCCTGGGGGCCATCTGGGAGCGCTCGCGCTGCGTGAATTCTCTGCGCGGACGGATGGCGTTTGTGATGGTCTCGCTGCTGTATCGGCAGATGTACGCCAACACCGGGATATCCACCGGTAGCGCCCGACGGAGCCGGGCCAGTTTCGTGGCGGCCATGCTGGCGGCGCCGACCCTGCGATTGTTCCAGGGAAAGCCGATACCGGAGCTGAAGGTTCCCGCCAGAACCAAGATGGAAAGCCCGGCCACTTTCACGGTGCTGGGTTAGTCCCGGTCTCCAATGAAGGATAAACTAGCAGCATGGACTGGAGCCGCTGTAGCGCCGTTGATCGAAACCCTGGAAAGCTTGGTGGGGCATGGTGCTTTCGCGGTACCCGCCTGCCGGTCGCTGCGTTGTTCGAGCACATCGATCGAGGCTCGACGATAGACGAGTTTCTGGAATGGTTCCCGTCCGTCAGCAGAGAGCAGGTGCATAAGGTTCTCGTATTTGCCAGGGATTCTCTTGAGCAACCTACGGCAGTCGCGTGAAGATTCTTTTCGACGCCAATACGCCCGCTCCCCTCGCGCGTTTTCTGCGAGGGCATGAAGTAGTTCGGGCGGATGAACTCGGCTGGCAGGGACTGGAGAACGGCGTTTTGTTAGACGCCGCTGAGCAAGCGGGTTTCGATCTGCTGCTGACCTGCGACCAGAATGTCCGGCGCCAGCAGAACTTCACCAGCCGCAGGCTTGCTCTCCTTGTCCTCTCCTCGAATCACTGGCCCACGCTGCAGGGAGTAGCGGCGCGAATCGCCACCGCCGTTGATTTTGTGCAGTCGGGACAGATTGTCCGCCTCGACGTCGCGACGCTTTAGAGACGGGCTGGGTGCCGAGGCATCCCGAACCGCGAGAGAGCATCGGCGACGACACGACCGAGTGCACGCCGCTCCGAACACAGGGTATTAAGCGCCCATTCCGCACCTGAGCCCCCGCGGGCATCCGGTTGCCGCGTAGGTCTACAACGGCGCGAGAATATTGGTGTTGGGTGTCCCATTCGTGTCCGAGCGGTGCAATAATCCATTCGGGGAGGCCACTGTATGGAAGCCGAGCTGGGAGTAAACCCCATTGAAGCCTTGCGAGCCGAATAGGGTCCCTGATTGCCGATACCCGGATCGGCCACTCGGAGAGAGCCTCCCCAGAGACGGGTGTGAGGAACTCCACGTCGCGTTCTGAAAAGTTGCAATGCTCCGTCCGGACCGCGCGCCACACGGAAACCGGGCAGGCGCGACGTCACATTGACGAGAAACGCTACCCGCAGGACAGAATCGGGAACTCATGGTTCCCGCCAGAACCATGCCGCAGCCTGGCGCGAATGGGAAGGCTTCCGCGCCCAAACCGGCATGTGAATCGTGGGATGCCCGGGGGCACGGGCGCCGATCCGCTCACTATCGGGCCCTATGATCGAGTGGGACAGACCTGCGTCGGGCAGGACGCTGCCGCGGTGTGCGAGATCAGCATCCGGTTCAGCGCCTCCAGTTGAGCTGCAATCCGCGTCTCGTCGCCCTGAGCCGCGGCGTTCTCGATCTCCTTCCCCAGGCGAGTCATGCAGGGGAATCCGTAGCCGCTTCCCGTACCGCGCAGATTGTGGCCAAAGCGGCGGATCGTGTCGAAATCTCCCGCCGCCAGACACACCCGCGCTTCCTCGATCTGCTTCGGTTTGGAGGCAAGGTAGTGAGGAACCAGCTCCGCTATTCCTTCGGCGAGGCTTGCGGCGCCGGCCAACGAAGCTGGATCGATGCGCTCGGGCAGCGCGTAGGCGTGGATCGTTCTCAGCAGCGTGACGCGGTCCACCGGCTTGGCGACGTGCGCAACGCATCCGGCATCCAGACTGGCCCGCACCGCCTCGCGCATCGCGTGCGCGGAGAGGGCCACGATGGGCGTGGGCGTCACGCCCCGCCCGGCCTGCCACTCCCGGATCAGCCCCGTAGTCGCGTATCCATCGAGTCCGGGCAAGTCGATATCCATGAGAATCAGGTCGAATTCCTGGCCCCCGCGTATGACGTCAACCGCCTCCAGGCCGCTCGCGGCGAACACCATCTCCACCGGTTCCCCTTTCAGATAGCAAGCCAGCAGGAGCCGGTTGTCCTCGGTGTCTTCCACCGCCAGAATTCTGACCGCCGCTCCCCGGAGCCAACGATCCACGCATGTGACGGAGTCGCCTTCCGTGCGGGCAACGGCAGGCTGGCCGGCTTCGAAGGGAATGCGGAAATAGAAAGTGCTTCCCGATCCCATCCGGCTGGCGACACCGACGTCCCCACCCATCCTCTCCACCAGTTCGCGGCAAATGGCCAGCCCCAATCCGCTGCCGCGGGCGCCGGAGGGTTGCTGGGGCAACTGCGCGAAAGGTGCGAAGATGCGGTTCTGGTCCGCGGCGTCGATTCCCGAGCCGGTGTCGGAGATTTCAAAACGGAGAACCGCTTCCCCGCTGGGCAGCCGCGTCTTCCCGACTGCGACACTCACCCTCCCCGCGGCGGTGAACTTAACCGCATTGCTCAGCAGGTTCACCAAAACCTGCTGGATGCGCAAGGGCTCGCCGAGAACCCACTCCGGTATGCCGGCCTCGATCCGGACCGTCAGCTCCACCCCTTTCCGCGACGCCGACTCGCGGAATGTGGACGCTGCGTCGTCCACCGTCTCGCGGATGCGAAACGGAGTCTTCTGCGGACTCACGGCCCCGGCTTCGATTCGCGAGAAATCGAGAAAATCGTTGATCAGCGCCACCAGTCCACGGCAATTGCGCTGGAACATGCCGAGGTACTGCGACTGGTCGGCGTTCAGGGGAGTCTCCGAGAGCAGATCCGCGGCGCCCAGGATCGCGTTCAGCGGCGTGCGTATGTCATGGCTGATTTTTGCCAGGAACTCGGTCCTCGCCCGATTGGAAGCCAGTGCGGCGTCTCGCGCTCGCACCAGGGCCGCTTCGGTTTCCCGGCGCAGACTCACATCGCGCAGGAACACGTAGTATTCGCCGCCGGCTTCCGACAGCGGAAGGAAAGTCATTTCGGCGTCCACGACTCGGCCGTCCGGATGCACGATGCGCGCTTCGGTTTCCGCCCGGCCGTTGGCGCGCATCAGGCCGATGGCCGCCTCCACATTGGGCCGGTCCTCCGGATGGACGGTGGCGGCAATGGTTGCCGGCGGGTTGCCCTCACCCATTCCCGCCAGCGCCGCGTACGCTTTATTGAAAGACACGTAGCCTCCGGCGGCGCTCGCCAGCGCGATCCCGTGCAGTGCGTTTTCCAGGATTTCTCTGCGTCGCCGGAGAATCCCGGCCGCTCTGGACATCCCGTCGCTCAGCGCGCCAATTTCATCGCCGCCGCCTGGCAGCGGCGTGAGCGCCCCGCCGCCGGCCAACTGGACTACATACCGCTGCAGGCTGCCGATCCGTTTCGTGATTCCGGAGGCGAACAGCAGCGAAATCGCCATACCGCCCACGACGCCGAAGAACACGCATCCGACGGTGGTGGAGGACAGCTCCGCGCGCAGTATCGCCGCCCGCCGCAAATGGACTCCCCGCAGACGTTCCTCTTCCCCCAGCATCGAATGGAGGACGCTTTCCATTCGCAGGCGCTCGGCCTCGCAGACGGAGATTGCGGAGCGCAGTTCGTCCCACGACATCCGGCCGGATCGAAACTGCTCGGTGGTTACGAAGATCCACTCAATCCTGGAGCGCTGCAACACAGCCAGCTGACCCAGATAGCGCCGCTGCGAGGTCTCCCCCGCGGCGAGTTCCGCGAGGCTCTGCCGCGCCGTATCGAATACGGCAAACGCATTGCGCATCTTGTTCGCGAATGTCTCGTCTTTGGTGATGAAATAGGCGCGCATGTCGGCGCTGGCTTCGGTTTCGCTCGCGATGAGCTGCCGAACCTGTTCCGTGGTGCGCGCATAATGTTCGATGGCGTCCTGTTCGGACGCCTCACGGGCCCCCAGCACATACGAAGCGCCGGCGATCATCACCGTGGCCGCCGCCGGGACGGCTACCACGATCAGCCCCTTGGTGTGAAGGGAAAGATCCGTCCATCGCTTCAGGCGCCTCATGAGCTACTGTCCCAGGACCACCCGGAGCAACTCGCCCAGAGTGGAAATGCTGGCCTTGCTCAGGGAGGCGTCCGCGCCCAGGTCCGAAGAAACGGATAGATACAAGTCGGATTCGTTGGCCCCCGAGACGGTCACTATTCTGGTGCGCGGGAACCGTTCCCTGATCTCCAGCAATGCGGTGATCCCGTCGCCGTCGGGCAGCAGGATATCCAGAACGATTATGTCGGCGGCGCGCTGGAGCATCCGTTGGAGACACTCGGAGATACTACCCGCTTCTCTGACCTCAAAGCCGGCCGGATCGAGAACCGTCCTCGCCAGGGCGCGGAAATGCTCGTCGTCGTCAACCACCAACACCGTGGCTGTCTGAGCTGTGGCAATCCGCAGCATCGTGTGGTACTCGCCCGCCTGACGGGCCTGTGGTGTCATGCCCCGACATATCGGCGAGATTTCGCCGGATTCCAGTCGAAATGGCTCACAAGCTCGCGGGTTTTACCGATAAGGGTCAGCAACGAGGAGGAGAAGATGATCCTGGCGACCTTTTCATCCGACCCGGCTTTCTCCGCGGAAGTGCGTGCCGCGGTGGTGGGGCCGCTCCGTTTTGAGACGGTCTGGAATCTCGGTTATGAAGATGCGGCGCGTCTTCGCGGCGTCGGGAGCGATCAGAAATGCATCGCGGTCGTGGACTACGCCGAGCGCGCACGGGCCATGGCCGTGGTACGCGCGGGAAATGGCCGGGCGCAGATTGCCACCATCGTGGTGGGGGGAGGAGGCAGCCGGGAGGAACTGCTGGAACTCATGCAGGCCGGGGTGCGCGACGTGCTGCCGTATTTCACCTCGCGCGAGATCGAACTGGCGGCGGGACGCGCCGCATCCAGCCTGAGGGCGGCGGAGGAGGTTCTCGCGGATTTGTACGCTTTCGTTCCGGCGAAACCGGGCTGTGGCGCCACCACGGTGGCCACCAACGCGATGGCCATGGCGGCGCGCAACGCCGGGCAGCCGATTCTGCTGCTGGACTTCGATGTGCGCGTGGGCATGAGCACCTTTCTCCTGAAGGCGGAGGCCGCCCACTCGGTGGTCGACGCGCTGCTGCGAGCCGGCGAACTCGACGAGGAGTTGTGGAACAGTCTGGTGTCGCAGACGGGCAATCTGCATCTGCTTGGTTCGGGGCCGGTGGATTACTCGCAGCGGATCGAATCCGCCCGGTTCGCCGAGCTGGTCGACTTCGCCGTGAGCCGGTACCCGGTGGTCGGGGTGGATTTGCCGGGCTCGATGGACGACTACGAATGCGAGGTAATGTCGCGGGCGAAGCGGATCTTCCTGGTTTGCACGCCGGACATTGGCGCGTTGCACGTCGCCAGGCGCAAGTCGGTCTGGCTGCACGATCATCGCCTTGCGGACAAGGTGGCGGTAGTAGTCAACCGCACGGAGCGTCGCGCTTCGTTATCCATCGCCGACATCGAACGCATTGTCGAAATGCCGGTTCGCTACATGCTGCCGGCGAGCGCCAATGAGATCGCTCGAGCGGTGAGCAAAGGGACCACCATTGAGGGATCCTCTCCGCTGGCGAAGCAGATCGCGCGGATCGCGAGCGACATCGCCCCGCTGCGGTCGGTCCCGGCGAGTCCCGGCCCGATGCGGCGCTTTGTCGAGTATTTCTCGATCCGCGCGCTGCGCGAGGGGCAATTGGAGGAAGTCGCCGGAGGAGGAAAATGACCAGGGAAGCGTTGGTGAGCATCCTGGATTGCCTATGCAATGAAGCCAGGAATTCCATGCACGCCGCCTTCGGGCTGCTGGAACTGTCGAAAGAGCTGACGTCGGATCCCCGGTGGAAAAGCGGCGTGGAGATTGGCCGGGCCAGCGCCGACCGCATGCTGCGCTCCATCGACGACATTCGCGAGCTTCTGGTCAGTCCGCCAGCGGTGCGGGAATCCGGCGAGGAGTTCGACCTTGCGGATTGCCTGCGGGAAACCGTCGAGCTGTTGAACCTGGCCAACGGTTCCGAGGGGAATCCGATCGCCGTCTGCGTCCGGCCATCGCCGTTCCGGCAGGATCGCCACGCCCTCGAGGAGATCCTGATCCGGGTCCTGACAGTGGCCAGGCGACTCGCCGGACCTGGCGGCGTCCGCATTGAGGGAACCGCTTTGGCAGAGGGCTTTCGCCTCATCATCGACGTCTCGGACGCCTCCGCGGCGGAACGTCTGGCCGGCTGGATGAACGTGGATCCGGACCTGGCTTCCTTCCCCGATCCGGCCGAGGCGCCGCTCACCGTCGCGGCGATGGTCGCGGGAAAACGCATCCGGGCCATGGGCGGGACGGCGGAGGTGGCTGGGGTGGAGAACGCCCATGAAGGTCTGGTGGTGAATCTGCCCATGCTCGCGATGTCCGTCGCCGCGGGTCCGGACCGGCCGGGCCAGGCGATCCGTCCGGAAAGCCTCAATGTGCTGATGACCGAGGACTGCGACGACAGTTACGCTTTGAGCGCGCTCCTGCTGCGGGACGAAAACGTGTGGCGCGCCCGCAATGGACGCGAATCGTTCGACCTGGTCAGGAAGCGGCGTTTCGACATCGTATTCATGGATGTACACATGCCCGGCCTGGACGGATACGCGGCCATTCGCGCCATCCGCGACTGGGAGACCGAAACCGGCAACGCGCGCACTCCGATCGTGGTGCTTTCCTCGGACGATCTCGAAACGCAGCAGCGCTCCGCCGCCCATTCCGGGTGCTCGGGATTCCTCCGAAAGCCCCTGCACAAAGGAGAGTTGCTGAACGTCCTGGATCGGCTGAAAGCAGCGCGCTCCCCAGTCGCCCGATCCGGAGAGCCGCCGAGTTCCGAAGACTGCGCGTCGCCACGCGACTCGGAGCACTCGCACGGCCTCGCAGGTAGCGGCCCGAGCCGCATCGAATCCGGGAATCCCGAGCGCAGGGGTTCCCGGAGGCAGACGACTGTGACCGCCGCTGGCGCGGTTTCGGAATCTGTCCATTGGCGGCCGTTGACCTGACCAAACCTGGTCAACCAGATCGGTTGCATCCCGCTCCGGTGGTAGCATGTAGCGGACGGCCCGTTCGGCGTTCCCGCGATGGCGCATGAGCGAGGCAAGGAGAAGCTTTGGCCTCTGAAGGCTCGAAGGCGCAAACGGCGAAGTGGCTCCTGGAGAACGGCCCGCGAGAGCTCGAGCTGTTGTTCCGCGCCATCGTCTTTCACCCTGCCGTCCCCATTCTGATCACCGACGACGAACGCCATTACCGGGACGCCAGCGCCGGCGCCGAGAAGCTGCTGGGCCTCGCCAGAGACGACATCATCGGCCACAGAATGGACGATTTTGCCGACCCCGGCTTTAAGCCGCAGATCTCGGAGCTGTGGCGCAGTTTCCTTGGACAAGGCGAGCAGGAGGGCACCCTTCGGCTGGCCGGCCCGGATGGAACTCTGTGGGACGTCGAGTATACGGCCAAAGGCAACGTGTTGCCGGTGCGCCATCTGCTGGTTCTGCACGACAGGACGCGAGCGGAGCTTTCGGAGGAGCCCGAGAGCGGCGGGATTCCGTCGTGGGTGCAGGACTATGCGTTGTTCCTGCTGGACGTGAACGGGAATATCGTGAGCTGGTATTCGGGGGCAGCGCGCATTTACGGCTACGACGAAGGCGAAGTGGCCGGCAAACACGTGTCTCTTCTCTATCCCCGCGACGAGAATCCGAGCGCGGAGCCGCAGCATGAGCTGGATCGATCCGCCGCCGAGGGCCATTTCGGGAATGAAGGCTGGCATGTGGGGAAAGACGGGTCGCGATTCTGGGCCAACGTCATCACCATGGCGCTGCGCGATGAAAAGGGAGAGTTGCGGGGTTTTGCACGAGCCGTACGCGACTTCAGCGAGCGTCACGAAAGGGACGAGAAGTTACGCCGCAGCCGCGCGCGCGTCCGTCCCGTCCCCTCGGAATCGACCATCGCCGGCATCGTCTCCGGCGAATTCGACCGCATTCCCGAGGCCAACGACGCCTTCCTGAAACTGGTGGGGTACAGCCGTGAAGACCTCAAGGCGGGACGTCTGCACTGGCCCGACCTGACTCCTCCGGAGTACTCCGCGCTCGACGACCTGGCGCACGAAGAATGCCTGAGGTTCGGGGCCTGCACACCGTATGAGAAAGAGCTGCTGCGCCAGGATGGGACCCGCGTCCCGGTTCTGGTTGCCAGCGCGGTCTTGAAGCTTTCGCCCTTCCGATGGATCGCGTTCGTTCAGGACCTCAGTGAGCGCGACCAGGTTGAGAGCGTCGTGGACGAAGACGTCGCGGTCCAACAAAACTTCGAGGAGATGGTTGGAAACAGCGCGGCACTGAGGCGGATTCTGCGGCAGGTGGAAGTGGTCGCTCCTACCGATGCGAACGTGCTGATCCTCGGTGAGACCGGCACCGGAAAGGAACTCGTGGCGCGCGCCATTCACCGGCTGAGCTCGCGCCGGAATTCCCCTTTCATTACGCTGAATTGCGCGGCAATTCCGACGGGGCTTCTGGAAAGCGAGTTATTCGGCTACGAAAGAGGCGCTTTCACGGGCGCCTTGTCGCAAAAGATCGGCCGCTTCGAACTGGCCCACCGGGGCACTCTTTTTCTGGATGAGGTGGGCGACATCCCGCTGGATCTGCAACCCAAGTTGCTCCGGGCGCTGCAGGAAAAAGCGTTCGAGCGGCTGGGGGGCACGCGAACCATTCCCATCGACGTACGTCTGGTGGCTGCGACTAACCGAAATCTGACGCAGATGATGGGCGACAAGCTGTTTCGTAGCGATCTCTACTACCGGCTGAAGGTGTTTCCCATCACCACGCCTCCATTGCGCGATCACCCCGAGGACATTCCGATATTAGCCCGGCATTTCACGCAAAAGTACGCGCGCGCCATGAACAAGCGCATTGAGAAGATCCCGGCGGATACGATGCGGGCACTGGCGAGCTGGCCGTGGCCGGGCAATGTGCGGGAACTCGAGAACTTCATCGAGAGAGCGGTCATTCTCTCGCGTGGCCCCAACCTCCGTGCTCCTTTGGCCGAGATTCGGCCCGATACCCTGGAGCTGGCCGGCGACAGCACGCTGGAGCAGGTGCAAAGGGAGCACATCATTCGCGTGCTCCGGGAGACGGGCGGGGTGATCAGCAAGGCTGCTACCCGTCTCGGAATGCCGCGGACCACCCTGAACGCCCTGATGCGAAAGCTGGGGGTTTCGCGTAAGGATCTCTGACCCGTTTCCGCGCGAGTCAGATGACCGCGGTTGGTCACATGACCGTGGACGGTCAGTCGCCGGGATCATTGCGCGGAGGCCGGTAACAGCGCGAATCGCCTGAAAACGCCTTGCTCGTTCTGGCTCACAACCACGCTCAGAAGACATTGGCACGACTTTCCGGGTACCGAAACTCCCAGTTCGGAGCCGACCTGGCCACCGTCGCGAAACAGACAGGCGCGGATCTTTCTGATGCGAAAACCATCGTACTCCAGAAGCTTACCCTCGATGGTGACGAGCAGTTCGGTGTCACCATCGTGCGCCGCGCCTGCGAGGAACCGGTGCGGCAGATCGTGGTGAACTGCGGGACGGAAGCCGCCGTCGTCGTCGAGAAGATCAGGAGCCGGAAGGAGCCCAACTTCGGCTGCAACGCAACAACCGAGGTGTACGAAGACCTGGTGAAGGCCGGCGTAATCGATCCCACCAAGGTGACTCGCACAGCTCTGCAGAATGCCGCTTCCATTGCCTCTCTTATGCTGACAACCGAGGCCATGATCTGCGCGGCCGTGGAGGAAGCGGTGGACTAATGAACAAGAGAAATGCGAAGCGGCAAAAGCGCGAGGCGTCGCGCGCAAAAGCGCGGGTCAGAGTCTCGGAGCCCGACGTGCGCACGCCGGAGCAGATCAGGGCGGCGCGTGAAGCGAGCCAGCCCGCCGGCGGCTGGCGTAACGGCCCGAGCTCGCACCTCCCCACGCGGTCAGGCCGAAATCAGTCCGGCTCCACCGCAAGCAGTCCGGCGAAAGTCGACGCTTGAAGTCATGCTCCGCGCCATTGTCTGGATGTTCTCGACTCGCTGCCCCCATTGCCGCTCGGTTGAGTTCAGAGGGGTTGGCGTCCGCAACACATTGGAGAACGCCGTCCGCTGGCTCCTTCAACCTTATCGGTGCTCTCTCTGTGGTCGCCACTTCTTCCTGTTCCGGTGGCAAGCCCCGCTGGCGGGGACGGCGTAAGCGACCGCTCCATTTGCCGGCAGGTTCGCGCGGTTGGCCACGCGAACGCGGCCTCGAAGAGCATCTCGATTGCGAAGGCCAGTCTTTGAGGCGGCTGACTTCACTTCGCAACGTTGGCCACCTTCTCGGAGACAATCGCAACAGGATGGAATCGTTCAAGGATGCGTTGTCTGCGTTTTCTGCGCTTGTAGAAGTGATGCGGCGTCTGCACCATCGCCTGGCGGTCATCGGACAAGGCTCTGCGCGAGCGGCCGTGTGACGCCCGGCCAGCACGTTCTCTTCGTCGCCGGCGATCAGCCGCAGGCGCCCGGCGCCACCAACACCATGAAGATCCACTCGGTCACGACCCGGTAACGCTCCAACCGCATACAATACAGTCGTGGGTCCCCCCAAAGTCCTCCCCTTCGTCCTGTTCTTCGCCGGTCTGCGCTGCCTCGCGCAATCCGCGGTCATGGTTCCCGTCGTGGTTCACGATTCCAATGGCCGCGTTGTCGCCGACCTCCGCAAAGACGACTTCCTGCTCTTCGACAAGGACCAGCCGCAGGCCATCGCCAGCTTCTCCAAAGAGCCCACCGCCACGCCGGAACATTTCACCGCCTGGGTGTTCGACGACCTGAAATTCGGCGAACTCTCCTCGCTCACCCGCATGCGCGCCGCCGCCCTCCGTGAAATCGCCTCGCTCCAGCCGAGCGATCGAGTCGGCGTCTTCACCACGTCCTGCCAGGTAGTTCTCGATTTCACCGGCAACCAGGCGCGGATGAGGGACGCGCTCGCGCATCTCTCATTCCGGCCCCGTCCCATCTGCCCCGCGCTCAAAGCTCGCTTTACCCAGTTCGCCGTTCTCGATTCCGTCGTCCGCCGCATGGCCGCGCTGCCGGCGCAGCGCAGCATCATTCTTATGTCGCCGGGCTTCTTTGTCGGGCCCGACCGCGCTCGCGAACGGGAGAGCCTCATTGATCTCGCGGTCCGCTCGAAGGTCGCCATCAACACCATGGACGTGGATGGCCCGGTGGCTGCGACCAACGCCATGGCGCTCATCGAAGTCGTCCACGGCACCGGCGGCAGCTATGTTTCGGGCGGCGATTTCGAAGGCAACCTCCGCCGCCTGATGATGCCGGCAAGCCGGTACGTTGTAGCCTTCGTTCCCGCTCCCGGCGCCGCCGACGGCACCTTTCATCCGCTGAAGGTGAAGCTGAAAGACCCGCGGCCGCTCGACGTGCAGGCGCGCGATGGCTATCTCGCCCCCGCGCCAAAAGCCACCGTGATCAGCTCATCGGTGCAGGCGCCGGCCGCGCCGACGCGACGACTGCTCGCGCAGGCAGTGCAGGACCCCGGGGCAGCCGCGCCCAGACCCGCGGTGGCCGCGGCCATTCCGCCTCGTCCGGTGGCCCCGGAGGAATCGCCCACCGCGGAAATCACCTCGCGGGACGAGCCGCTGGCGTTTCAGGTGAGCGCTGGCGAAGTGCTCGTTCCAGTGGTGGTGCACGGTGCCGATAGCCACGCCGTGGGCAACCTGCGCAAAGAGGATTTCGAAATCACCGATAACGACAAGCCACGGAAGATCGCGAAGTTCTCCGTGCTGCGCGCGAGCACGGTGCATTACATCGGGTACCTGTTTGACGACGCCCGTCTCGCGCCCGCCGATCTCGCGCGCACCTGCGATGCCCTCCGCCAGCACCTCGCATCGCTTCGTCCCGGCGATCGCGCCGGCATCTTCACCACTTCCGGCGCAATCCCGCCGCTGGAGTTCACGGCCGATCGCGCGAAGCTCGATGCCGCGCTGCTGAAGTTGCAGCCTCCCGTAAGGGCGATCACTGACCAGGAGAGCATGCTCACGCTGTCCGCCGTCCTCGACGTCGTCCACCGCATGTCCACGCTACCGGCGCGCCGCGACATCGTGCTCTTTTCACCGGGTCTTCCGCAGGGCGATACCTCCGCGGTAATTGAACAGGCCAACCGCGCGAGCGTGGTCATCAACGCCTTCGCCATCGCCGATTCACCGGTTCTCGCCGCGCTCACCGACGGCACCGGTGGCGTGAACGGTACCGATCTCACCAGGCTCGAAACGCTGCCCGAGTATTCCTATATGCTCGGCTTCCTGGCGGAAGGCGTGAAACCCGACGGCAGCCTCCACACTCTCAGGGTCGCCCTGCGAACGCCAGGCGGGCTGACTGTGCAGGCCCGCAGTGGATATTCGGCGCTGAAGCGAAGCGACGATGCCGCCGAGGCCGCAACCGAGGACATTGAGAGAGCCGTCTTCTCGCGCGACGAGATCACTTCCCTTCCCGTCGATCTGAGCACCCGCTTCCTTCGCTCCGGCGACAAAGCGCGGCTCACCGTCATCGCCAGCCTCGACCTCCGTCAGCTTCACTTCCGGAAATCCTCGGGCCGCAACTACGACGACGTCCGGGTGGTTGCTTCGCTGTTCGACGACCAGTGGAACTTCATTGCCGGCGCGGAGAAGCTGGTGCAGTTCCATCTGTCCGACGCAACAAAGAAGCGGATCGAGCCGGGCCCGCCGGTCGCGGTTCGCACCGTCTTCGATCTGAAGTCCGGTTCATACCGCGTGCGCCTCGTCGTTCACGACGCGGAGGGACATCACCTCGGCGCCACCACCCGCCCCGTCGTCATCCCGTGAATGAAGTGACCGACCCGCGCGCGCAGCAAGCGGTCCTGAGCTAATATCGGTACGTCTTCCCCTGCAGGAACGTCCCGTACGCCAGTGGCCCGATTTGCTCGATCACGTTCATCTCGACGGCGGCGAGCTTGTAGGTCTCCACCGGATGTCCCGCGGACATCGCATACACCTGGTCGTCGGTGAACAGGCAATCGCGGAACTCGATGTGCACCGCGATCTCGCCGCCCTTGATCACCACCAGCGTCGCCGTCGGCGCTCGCGTCTCGGCGTTCACCGCGTTCACGATCTGTATGGAACTCTTGCTGGTCTTCAACTGAAAGTGAATGGCGTTGAGCCCGGCGGAGCGCTCCGAGTTGAACGACAGCAACTGCATGGCCCCTGCCCACGGCTCCTGCGCGTATTCGCCCTGCATACCGCCGATTCGCAACAAACAGAGGTTCTCGGCCATCCCTTCAGTTCTCCCGGTTTTCAATCATCTTGCGAACGCGGTCGAGTTCCTTCCGCAGCCGGCTTTCGCGCGCCGCAATCGAGACGACGTAAGCGAGCACAATCGCCCAGGCGGCCACGAAGCCATAGAACATATACGTGAAATTACGTGTGTCCATCGAATTCTCCTGACAGGGTGCTGAAATACGCCGCCGACCGACTGTTCCCTCGCGGTCGCGGCTCCGTACGGACCTCAAACGCAGTTGCCCAATTCCGAGCCGCGCGCGCCAGTAAGCGGTTTTGCACGTTCTTCAACACCCCCCTAAAGTGCGTGCGCGTGCCGCCGCAGCGCATCGAGTTCCCGGCGGATGCCTTCCTGGCGCATGCGCAGCAGCACCAGCGAAGCGGCCACCAGCGCCATCGCGAGCAAATTCCACCACAACGGCGACTCCATCCCCGGCGCCATTCCGCCGCCATTGCGAATGCTCAGCACCGGTCCGGGATGCTGCGTGCGCCACCACTCGATCGACTTCCAGACGATGATGACATCCACGAACGCGAAGATCGACAGTACCGCGGAAAGCCGCGCCCGCTGAGTGGGCTCGTCGATGGCACGCCGCAACATCAGATACCCCGCGTAGAGCAGCCAGCAAACCAGCATCGAGGTGAGCCGCGCGTCCCACGTCCACCAAATGCCCCAGATGATACGGCCCCAGATGCTGCCGGTCACCAGATTCACCGCCGCAAAGACCACCGAAACTTCGGTCACGGCGGCGGCCACGGAATCGAAACGGAGGTTCCTGCCGATCAGGTAAAGCGCGCTGCAGACCATAGCCACGAAGAACCCGATCATGCTGGTGATCGCGGCCGGGACATGAAAGTAAATGATTCGGTAGATGGCGCCCTGATTCGCTTCGTCAGGCAGCACCATGAAAACGCGGTACAGGTCCCATACGAGCAGCGCCATGGCCGCCGCGGAAAACAGGTAGATCAGCTTCTCACGCATAACTCACCCGATCAGAACAATCTCCACCAGCCCAAGTCCCAGAATAGTGAAGATGATATCGAAACCCACAAGCAGGCGCACCCAGATCATGTCCGCGGCCGTGGGCGGCGCGCCGGTCATCAACACAGTGGTCAGTTGAATCGCCCCCATGATGGCCGGGATCATCATCGGATACACCAGAATCGGCAGCATCAGCTCGCGCAGCCGCAGATTCACCGTGAGCGCGCTGAACATGGTGCCGATCACGGTGAGTGCCCATGTGCCCAGCGCAAAGACGATTGCCAGCCAGCCGATCTGTTTCGTCCACGCCACATTGTAGAAGATGCCGAAGACGGGCACGCAAACGATTTCAACGGCGATCAGCAGCACGAAATTCGCGATGCATTTGCCGAGGAAGAGCTGGCCTCCGCTGGTGGGCGACGCGATGAGCGAATCGAGACAATCGTTGGTCAGCTCGCGGGCGAAGCTGCGATTGAGCACCAGCGCGCCGGCGAAAGCAAACACCAGCCACAGCAGACCGCCGGAGATTTCGCGCACCGTTTCCGCGCTGGGATCGAACGCAAAGCTGAACAGCAGCAGAATCACCACCGCGAACGAGAGCGACGCGTTCACCGTCTCCTTGCTGCGCACCTCGGAGCGAAGATCCTTGCCGGCGATGGCCAGCACCTGGCCCAGGTAGATCACGTCACGCCTCGCCATAGTGGCTGTAGAGCCAGCCGGGGTCGTCCAGCATCTCCTGCGTGCGCAACCCGTGGAAGGCGAGTTTCCCGCGATTGATGAGAGCGACGTTGCTGGCCAGCTCCAGTGCTTCGCGGAGCTGGTGCGTGGACATGATGATGCTGCGGCCTTCGCGCTGCGCCTGCTTCAGCAGCGACTGCAATACGGCGATGGCGCGGTCGTCCAGCGCGGTGAACGGTTCGTCGAGGAGCAGCAGCGAAGGACTGTGCAGAAACGTGCGCGCGACGGCGAGCCGCTGGCGCATGCCTCGGGAGAACTCGCGCACCAGACCGTCTGCCACGCGCGCCAGCCCGGTGCGTTCCAGCCACTCATGGGCGGTGCGGTTGGGGTCGGGCATGCCGTACAGGCGCGCGAACAGCCGCAGGTTCTCCAGCGCGGAAAGTTCTTCGTAAACGCCGATGGAGTGGCCGAGCACGCCGATGTTACGGCGAGTTTGTTTGTCGCGCGCGTCCTGGCCGAGCACGTTCACCCGGCCCTTCGCGGGCCGCGAGAGACCGGCGATAATGCGCAGCAGCGTGGTCTTGCCCGCGCCATTGCGGCCCAGCAGCGCGAGGCACGCGCCCGGCTCGACGCTCAGCTCGATGTCGCGGAGCGCGGGGAAGTCGCCGTAATATTTCCAGACGCCCTGTATGTCAACGGCGTTCATGCAATCACACCCGCTGTGGGGCAGCCTCTCAGGCTGCGGCGGTCTCTCAGACCGCCAGACCAGGCGGGCTGGGAGCCCGCCGCAGGCAGAGTGCCTGCCCCACAATTCACGCGCGGCTCCCGCGGCGCCACAGCAGGATGGACCCCAGCAGCAGAATGCCGAAGGCCAGACCGAGGATCACGTACAGGCTGTCGTAGAGCCGCGGCGTCGCTTCCTGAAGCCGCGGCTGGCCGGTATCTTCGGGCGATGCCGCGTTCTGCGCAAGCGATCCACTGCCCGCAATCTGCACTTTGAAAGCGTTGCCCTTCACGGTGTAAATGTTGGCCTGCGTGGACGGCTCCTGCCCGTTGTTTTCCAGGTTGTCGCCGGTCAGCGTCACGCCGTTCGGCACAACCAGGCGCAGCGGCGCGGACGTGTCCACCAGCTTTCCGCCGACCTCGAGCGGGTTCAGCGCGGGAATGGTGTACGTGATATCGAAGCGCGTCTCGCCGGGCATCACCGGGTAATCGACGTGGTAAGTATTCTTCGCCTTGTCAGGGATGGTGGGCCGCGTGATCGGCATGCCGCCGGGCGGCGTGATGGAGACCGCAGGACTCGCGTTCAGCGCAGCCAGTGTTTCGAATCGCGCCGAGCCCGCCGACGAGTCGTTGAACGTTTTCGTGCCATCGTTCTGATAGAGGAACGTCTCGCTCACCGAGAGCTCGTTCGCCGATGGCTGCAGCAGAATCATGTGCTCGGCGAGCTTCGCCATCGAGCGATCGCCGGTGGTGTCGTAGATGGGCACCTCAACGCCGGAGGTCGGCGTGCCCGGCGGAATCATGTGCGTATACAGCACGCCGCCATAAATGGCCTGCACCAGCACCGGACCGGGGGGCGGTGTTTGGGGGAAGCTGAACTTCCCGGTCGCGTCCGATAGCGCGGTGCCGATGGTTTGGAGGCCCTGCTGACTGGGCTGGAGGAGTTGCAGAACAACGCGGGCCTGCGGATTGCCGGTGGTTTTGTTAACGACGGTGCCGTCCACGCCCGCCACGGCCGGCAGCGCACAGACGAAAGCGAACAACAGACTCCTCATGACACCATCGCCTTTCCGCATTCGCCGCAGAATTTCATGGCCCGCGCGAATTTCGCGCCGCAGTGCGGGCAGATCCTGGCGGTTTCCGGCGCGGACTGCGCTGGAGGAGCGGGTGCGGGAGCCGGCGCCGCGGGCGGCTGGATACCATCGATTTCCGCGAGTACTCGCGCCAACTCGCCTTGCAATCCCAGCTTCGTCTTCTGATAATCCTCGTCGGAAAGCTTGCCGACGCGATATTCGAACTGCAGGTCGCGGAGATTTTCGTAGATCTGCGCCTTGCGCTGTTCGAGGTGAGCGACGGGCGACACCGGTTCCGGTTCGGGAACGTCCTTGACGCGGACCAGCAATGTGAACAGCAGCGCGGCGGCGGCGAGCAGAACGGCAGCGGAAAGAAGGAACATTATTCGAGTTTGGCCATGTCCTTTTCGATCTGCTCCTGGTAGCGCCTGAGCGTCTCGGGATCGAGTTCAGGTCCGCCCTCGGCAGCCGCGCGGCGTACGCCGAACCGTTTCAGGAACCATGCAATGGCCACCAGACCGAGCGCAATCGCCACGAACGGCATTACCCACGCGAGCAGGTTGAAGCCGCTCGCTGGAGGAGCGATCAGCGCCTGCACGCCCTGCCCCTTCACGAACGACGCCACGATTTCGTCGTCCGTTTTACCCGCTGCCTGCATCTGCGCGATCTTCAGACGCGCCGGTTTGCAGTAACCGCATTCCAGCATGGCGCAGTCGCCCACGGAGTTGCGGCAGGTGCCGCACAGGCACGCCAGCCGCATGCCCACGCGCCGAACCGCGGGGGTGACAAGGGCCGCGCCATCCTGCCCGATCAGCAGGCCAGCCAACGCGGCGAGCAGAACGATTCTCTTCCAGGCGGCCAACTATTTCTCCACCGGCTCGCGCTTGCGCACGATGCCGACCACTTCCGTGCGGGCGTAGGCGAGCCGCACCTTCGGCGGCACCAGACAGATCAGCGTGCCGGCAAGCAGAACATAATATCCGAGCCAGATCCAGGACACCAGCGGGAACACATAAGCCTGAATCACGATCCTGGTGTTGTCGCTGGACATGCCCGCGAAGTTGACATACAGATCTTCATTCAGCCGGCGGCGAATGGCCACCTCCGACGCGGGCTGGTTGCTCGACTTGTAGAAGCGGTGTTCCGGATGCAGGATGCCCAGATCTTCGCCGGCCTTGCGCACGGCGATGGCCACGGTCCGCCACTCATAGTTGTCGTTGTCGCCGTCCTGCAGGTCGGTCACCCGAAGGTTGTAGTGGCCGATGGCGAAGTCCTCGCCAGGCACCACCTGCACCGTGCGGTCCTTATTAAACGCCGACCCGGTGAACCCGATGAACATGAGCACCACGCCCATGTGCACGATGTATCCGCCGTAGCGGCGCGTATTACGATGCGTGAGTTCCGCGGCGGCGCGCAACAGATTCATGTCGTTCTTCGCGCGGATCGCCGTGGCGCCCTTCCAGAATTCCAGCGCGATGGTGACGGTGACGAAGAGACAAAGTCCGAACGACACCAGCGCGTAGGGGTGATCGTAGACGCCGGCGAAGCAGAGGCCGGCCACCAGCGCGAGCGCGGCGAGCGACGGCCACATGAACGCTCGGCGCAGACTCTCCAGCGAACTCCTGCGCCAGGCGATCAGCGGTCCCACTCCCGTGAGGAACATCAGGAACAGGCCGACGGGTATGAGAATCTTGTCGTAAAACGGCTTGTCCACGCTGATCTTGTCGCCGGTGATGGCTTCGGAAATCACCGGGAACAGCGTGCCCCACAGCACGGCGAAGCAGCTTGACAGCAGAATGAGGTTGTTAAACAGGAAACTCGACTCGCGCGAGACGACGCTTTCCAGATGAGCCTCGCTCTTCAGGTACTTCAGGCGGTCGAGGATGATCCAGATGGTGGCGGCGATGCCCACGGTGAGGAACACCACGAAGTAATTGCCGATGGAGCTTTGCGCGAAGGCGTGCACCGAGCTGACGATGCCCGAGCGGGTGAGGAAGGTGCCAAGAATGCACAGGAAGAAGGTGCCGGACACCAGCACCATATTCCACACCTTCATCATTCCTTTTTTCTCCTGCATCATCACGGAATGCAGGAAAGCGGTACCGCTGATCCACGGCAGCAGCGAAGCGTTCTCCACCGGGTCCCAGCCCCAGTAGCCGCCCCAGCCGAGCACCGCATACGCCCAGCCCATGCCCAGCGTGACGCCGGTGCTCTGGAACAGCCATGTGATCAGCGTCCAGCGCCGGGTGGTGTGAATCCACTCGTCGCCCGGCTGCTTTGTGATCAACGCGGCGATGGCGAACGCGAATGGAACCGTGAAGCCCACGTAGCCGAGATACAGCATGGGCGGGTGAATGGCCATGGCCGGGTATTGCAGCAGCGGGTTGAGGCCCTGCGGCTGGCCTTCCACCAAGTTCGCTTTCGCTCCGGCGATGAGAATCTTGAAGGGCGACAGCGGGAAGGTGATCAGCGTGAGAAAGAAGGTCTCGGTGGCCATCAGGATGAAGGTCACCCACGGCATCATGTCGCGGAAGCGCCGCCGATTCGTCCACATCACCACCGCCGAATAACCGGCCAGCAGCCACGACCACAGCAGCAGCGATCCTTCCTGACCGCCCCACCAGGCCGTGAATTTGTACAGCGTGGGCATGCCCGGATCGCTGTGCGCCGCGACATAGGCGATGTAGTAATTACCCGTGAGCAGCAGATAGATGAGCAGCCCCGAGGCGATGGTGAGGAGCCCGAAGACCGCGTAGACCGCGCGCTGTGCGCTCACCACGAGAAACGGTTTTTTCGCGAGTCTTCCGGCCACCGAGCAAAGAGCGGAATAAACCGCCAGACAAAAAGCAAGGAGAATTGCGAGGGCGCCTATATTTTCCATGGGGATTTCACGGGCGCGTCAGAGGCTGGCACTGTTGCGGGGGACCGGTTTCGCCTCGTATTTGGAGGCGCATTTCGCCTGGATTTTGCCGGCGCGAAAAACGCCGTCCTCCCCGAGGCGGCCGTCGGCCAGAGCCTGCGAGCCATCCTTGAACGTGTCGGGCAGTGGATCGACGCCGTCGTAGACGACTTTGAGCCGGAGCGCGTCCTGCTTCAGCGTGAAGCTGACGCCGCTGGCGGTGCGAACAATGGAGCCGGGCTCGACATCGCCACCCACGCGAATGTGCTGCGCGCGCGCATGGCCGCCCATGGCGTTCAGCTCGGCAATGGTCTTGTAGTAGGTTTTGGTTTCGCTGATGCCGCCCGCGGCCAGCCAGATGAGCACGCCGACAATCGCGACGACGAGGATCGCGAACTTCGCGTAGACACGCATGGGATTACCCCCGGAGTCTTCAGTATAGCGTGCGGGGGGCGTCCTATCAGCATGCGAAACGCTGTTACTTCGCCCCTGCCAGCTTGAGTACGTACGCCTGACGGGCGGCGAGGGACGCGGAAAGAGCAGTGGGGATCGACACACGAAGATTCCCGTTCTCCATTCGCGATTCGAGGGGTTGACCGCCGTCGAGAAGAGTCACGTGGACACCCGCACCGGCGTCGATTCCACGCAGCAGAACCTCGCTGATCGGACGCCGCGGCAGAATCGCATACACCGCGCCGTTCCCCAAAGTGAAGAACGCCTCGACGCGCGCGCTGCCTGTCGGCGGCGTGTCCACGAGCGCGGTAATCGGATATTCCGACATGTATTCTTTCTCTTCGAGGACGGGAACCGTGCCCTCGCTCCATTGCCGCGTGACGTTTCGCGCGCGTGTGCCGTAGATCGCCTCGCCGTTCACTCGAAGCCACTCGCCGAGCTGCAGCAGGCGCTCCTCCATGATGGGCGGGATTCGGCCATCCGCCCGCGGCCCGATGTCCAGCAGCAAATTCCCGCCGCGGCTCACGATGTCGATCAGCATCATGAGCAGTTCGCGGTCGGTGCGATAGTCCTCGGCGCCTTCCGTGCGGTTGTAGCCATACGAGAAGGCCATGCCGCGGCTTTCTTCCCATGGATGCGCGGACGCCTGCATTCCGCTGGTGTACTCAGTGGTGTAATAGCCGCCGTGCCTGTGGCGCGTGTCCTTCCCCCAGCGGTCGTTGATCACCACCTCGCCGGCCACGGGCGATTCATTGAAGAGCCAGGCAAGCAGTTCCGCCGAGCGCCAGTCCGCGCTGGGCAACTCCCATTCGCCGTCGCTGAAAATGATGCTCGGCTTCAGGTGGTTGACGGCATCCCTGAACTGCGGGAACATGTGCGCGGCGACGTAGCGCGGCTTGTCGGCGAGCCAGAGCGGGTTGTACCACTCGTAGAGCGAATAATAGATGCCCATGCGCAGGCCTTTGCGGCGGCCCGCTTCCATGAGTTCAAGCGCAACGTCGCGCTTCGGGCCGATGTCCACCGCGTTCCACGGCCGTCCCCACGCGCGATTCGCTTCGGCGTTCTTCCAGAGCGTGAAGCCTTCGTGGTGCTTGCTGGTGAGCGCGACATACTTTGCGCCCGAACGCTTGATCACGTCGGCCCACTGATCAGGGTCGTAAAGCTCGGCTTTGAACATCGGCGCGAAGTCGAAGTAGGAGAAGTTCGGCCCGTAAACGCGTTCGTGAAACTTCCGGGTGGAGGATTCCGGCCCGTTGTTCAGCGAGTGCCAGTACCACTCCGCGTACTTCATCTCCGTCTTCGAATACACCGGCGCATAGGCGGGGACGCTGTAGACGCCCCAGTGGATGAAGATGCCGAACTTGCTGTCCGCGTACCACCGGGGCGACGGGCGGCCGTCGATGGAATCCCAGGAAGGCTGATAGCGAGGCGAGGCGGAAACGGCCGCGGCGAGGGGCGCGGCTGCGCACGAGAGGAGCAAATCACGACGGGTCATGGTTGATGGCATCGTATCAGGGTGCGGTTGACGAGCGGGCCCCGGGTGCCCGCGGACGCAGAAAAAAGAATCCTCCGCTGGAGAACCGCAGTAAGTTTAAGTGGGACAGGACAGATGGACGCGATGGCGGAAGTCCACGAAGTAGACGATCTGGGACGCCGGTTTGCGGAGGGCAACCTGGATGCCTTCGAGACGCTGTTCCGGAGGCACCAGACGGAGGTCTTTGGCTGGATTACGCGGATCGTGCGCGACCAGGCGCTGGCCGAAGACGCCACCATCGAGACGTTCTGGCGGATTTACCGGGCGCGGGCGCGTTTCGACGCACGGCGGGAGTTCGGCGCCTGGGCGCGGCGGATTGCCACCAACGTGGCCATCGATGCGCTGAAGGCGAAACCGCGGGAGATTGCCGGGATCGAGAGGGATGTGCCAGTGGCGCCGGGGCCGATCGCCGACGCAGCGATGAACGACGCGGTACGGCGGGCATTCGGTCTGCTGCCAGCTAAGCTGCGGGCGGCGGCAAGTCTGGCGCTGATTGAAGAGCAGCCGCATGCGCAGATCGCGGCGGCGCTGGGGATCTCGGTCGCGGCGGTGAAATCCCGCGTCCATCGGTCTGTCGAGTTACTGCGAAAAAGTCTGAGGAGATTACAGGTCACGCCATGAAACCGGAAGAAAACGAGATTCGAGAGATGCTGCGTCAGGCGCTTCCGCCGGTCAACCCGGAGCTGGAGGCTGATTTATGGCCGCGCATGCTGCGGCGGCTGGATGAGCGCCATGCGCGTATGAGTTGGATGGACCGAATTCTCCTGCTGGCCGTGTCCGCCGGAGTGATCGCGTTCCCGGCGGTGATTCCGCAACTGCTGTATCAACTATGAGGTGACTTATGAACACGCATCCGTATCTTCGCGCTTATCTGGCGGGAATCGCGCTGCCCACGCCGGCCATGTTATGCGGCCTCACCGGGTACCTGATTCTGCGCTATGTCTTCGACGTGCCGGTGCCCATTGAGCGCATGGCGGTGTTCCCGTTGGCGGTAGTGCCAAACGCGTGGGGCCTGTGGAACGTCATCTATCTTGCGCTCCACGACAAATGGCATTTGCCGATCGGCGCTCATGGAGCGCTGCTGCCGCTGATTCTCATCCCCGGAGGCTATGTGCTTGCGCGCCTGTTATCCATCGACTTCATCGCGCAGAACGCCTCCTGGATGTGGGTGGCCTTCCCGATGGCGCTCATCATTTACTATCTTGCCTGGAAGTATCTGGTCAACTGGTGCAACCACCTTCTGGGAGTAGCTGCCTGACCTACTTCTTCACCGCTACCGTCTTCTGGAGCCGGACGTCGGCCGATGAGCCGCCAACCACCAGGCGAACCGTCTCCGGCTCCACTTCCCAATGGTCTTTGTTCCACCATGCGAGCGAGGACGTCTTAAACGGAATCCGCACCGTCTTCTTTTGACCGGGCTGGAGTGAAATCCGCTGGAATCCTTTCAGTTCCTTGCCGGGCCTCTGCACCTTCGACGTCAGATGCTGGATGTATAACTGAACCACTTCGTCTCCCGCTCGCTTTCCCGCATTCGTCACGTCTACGCTCACAATCGAGTTGCTGTATCTGAGATTGGAGTATTTGAACGTCGTGTAACTCAGCCCGTAACCGAACGGATAAAGAGGGTCGCCCTTGAAGTACATGTAAGTGCGGCCGTCACGGATGTTGTAGTCCATCATGGGCGGCAACTGATCGAGCGACTTAGGCCAGGTCTGGTTGGTCCGACCGGCGGGGTTGTAGTCGCCGAAGAGAACCTCGGCGAGCGCCGTGCCCTGCTCCTGCACAGAGTGGGTCGTGTGCAGGATCGCGGGGACGTTGGCCTGCAACCAGTTGATCGCATAGGGGAAGCTCGACACCAGCACCATCACGGTCTTCGGATTCGCCGCGTAGACCTGTTTCACCAGCTCCTCCTGGGTGAGGTCGATCGATTCGCGGTCGCGCCCTTCCCTGCCCTCGCTCTTGTCGGCGCAGGGCTTGCTCGATACGTCCATATTGAAGATTGCGCCGAGATTCGGACCCGCGTTACAGGTGGGATGATTGCCGACGACGACCACTGCAACATCGGATGCTTTCGCGGCCTTCACCGCAGCGTCATTGTCGTTGTTCGCGGCATAGTTCACCGTCACACCGGGCCCCAACTTATCTTTGATGCCCTTGAGCGGCGAGATGGTGTAGGGAGGATTGCCGCTGTACTGATCGATGAGAACTTCATTGGCCTGCGCACCGATCACGGCAACGGACTTGATTGCGGACTTATCCAGCGGCAGCAGGTTGCCGGCGTTCTTCAGCAGCACGACGGATTCGCGCGCGACCTCGAGCGCAACGGCTTTGTGCTTCTCCGTCGTCCAGGGTTCGGGTTCGCCGGCGGTGCCAATCCTCGAATACGGAACCATCGAGGGTGGATCGAGGAGGCCGAGACGAAGCAGCGTGCGGAACTTACCACGAAGCACGGCGTCGATATCGGCCTCGGTCAGCGACTTATCGGCGAGCGCGGTCTTCAACTGCTGGGGCGTCCTGAGATAGAAGGCGAGTATCTGGCTGATGCCCGCCTTGATCGACGCGGCGGTCGCTTCCTCCATGGTCTTGTAATAGTGGCGCTGTCCCACCATCAGCTCGATCGCCGTCGCGTCGGAGGAGATGATTCCGTTGAGTCCCCATTCCCTGATGGCCATGTTCTTTACAACCGGGTTCACGGTCATGGGCACGCCGTTCCACGCGTTGTAAGAGGTCATGAACGACTCCCCGCCACCGTCGAGCACGCCCATGCGGAACGGTACCGAGTAGTATTCGCGCATGAGCCGGTCGTCGAAATCGGAGGATGACTTGCCGCGCGTGGTCTCGTTGCTGTTGGCGAAGAAATGCTTCATCAGAGAGGCGGCCTGCCAGTACTTCGGATCGTCGCCCTGCATGCCGCGGATGAAGGCGACGGACATGGTTCCGGTGAAGAACGGATCTTCGCCATAGCTTTCGTTGTTGCGCCCCCAGCGCGGGTCGCGGGCCAGATCCGCGTTCGGTCCCCAGACGATGAGAACCTTCTCGTTGTATTTCGGGTTCTGGTAAATATAGCGCGCTTCATAGCCCTGCACAGCGCCGGCACGGCGGATGAGCGCCGGGTCCCACGTTTCGGCCATGCCGATGACCTCCGCGAACTGCGTTGTGGGAACAGCTTTCCCGCCGAAGTCGCCTTTGCGGGACAACCCGTGAAGACCTTCGGATCCACCGGCGTTGGGTATTCCGAGACGCGGCACGCCGGAGTTGAATTCGAGGCACGCGATCTTCTCGTCGACGTTCATCAGCGAGAGAATCTTGTCGATGCGTTTGCCGGGATCGAGAGCGGGGTCCTGAAACGGATACTGACTCTGGCTACAGGCGGCTCCACAAAGGAGCAGAACCGAGCAAAACAAGGAAGAAGTTCGAATGTTCATAGGCAACCGGAGGCATAGTATCACCTTTGCGCCGATTCGGCGCGGCCTCCGATCCGGAACGATGGCCGTGACAACTTCGTATAAGTGGTGGCGAATTCCTTAATCTCGAGGAACTGGTTCGGCTGCACGTCACGGAAGTTCTGTTTCGTCTTCGACGCCGGCCACCAGATTTCGAGGTTGTCGATGTGCGCCGATTTACCGAGCCCGATGTGCTGCTGGAGAGGCGATGCGCCAAACGACCCGCCGGTTCCAACGGTTCGGCAGATATTTCGCCGAACGCCGCCGTTGTCAACCGTGACCGCAATGCGCGCGCCAACAGCGGAGCGATTCGATTTGACGCCGACCAGGTGCAGCGAAATCCAGTCGTTGCCGTGGCCGCCGGGATTACGAAAAACGCGCGTGGAAAAGCGGTCGCCAGCTGTGGGGCCGCCCATCACTTCCACGATGTCCTCGTCGCCGGTGTTGCCCAGATCCGCGAAGGCAACGCCATGGCCCTTGGCCATCGCACCAGTACCTGATGACGCGGTGATGTCGGTGAAGTGTTTGCCCGCGTCGTTATGCAGCAGTACGTTCGGCATGACCGAGAGGAATGAAGGATCGCCGACGCCAAGATAGATATCGAGATAACCGTCGTTATCGATATCGCCGAAGTTACTGCCCATGGGCATGAAGACGCGATCCAGGCCGGTTTCCTCGGTGACATCGCGAAAGTTGCCGTTGCCGAGGTTCTTATAAAGCTTCAGGGTTTCGCCTTTGCGCGGCAGGCCCATGTAACTGCGAGCCACTTCTTCGACGGAATAGTAATAAGACGTGACAAAGAGATCGGGCAGACCGTCGTTGTCGTAGTCGAAGAACCAGGCAGCGAAGCTCATCCACGGAGCCTGGACTCCCGCCTGCTCGCCGACCTCGGTGAAGGTCAGATTGCCGTTGTTGTGATAAAGGAAGTTCGGACCGTTGAAGTTGGACACGTAGAAGTCCGCGTAGCCGTCGTTGTCGTAGTCGGCGGAGACGACCGCCTTGCTGAAGGCTGTTTTGTCGATGCCGGCCTGATGCGAGATGTCGACGAATGTGCCGTCGCCCTTGTTCAGGAATAGCTGGCTCGGCGAGCCCTCGTTGGCGATGAATAAGTCGAGAAGGCCATCGTTATTTATGTCGGCCCAGACAGCGCTCTGCGAGGCGCGGATCGGCTCCATCAGGCCGGCCTGTGCGGTGACATCCGTGAAAGTGCCGTCGCAATTGTTGCGAAGCAGGGATCTGCGCCGCGGGTATTCCCAGCCGCCTCGCAGCATCAGGATGTCCATGCAGCCGTCATTGTTGTAATCGCCCTGGATGATGTTGAGGGCGCCGCCCTCGCCGGAGAGTCCCGCCTGCGCAGCGCGATTCGTGAAGGTGCCGTCGCCGTTGTTATGGAAGTACTGGATAGGCGCGCAGTCATCGATGCCGGAGATGATCACATCCAGCAGGCCGTCGTTATCGAAGTCGTCCACGATAACTCCTCCGGCGGTGGCGACGGACCTGATGCCGGCGGCCGGCGCCACGTCGAGAAACCGGCCGAAATCCTCTTTCGACGCCCACACCGATGGGGGAATGAGAAACTCGCGCGGGACGCCGGACGGATAAGTTCCCGCGGTCATGTAAGCGAGATTGACCAGATACTGCAGTTCGATGTTAGCCGGGTCGCGGCGCAGAGCTTTCTCGAGATACTCGATGGCTTCCGCGGCATCGGCGGGGTTCATGCCCGGAGCGCCGGGGTGGGAGGGGAAGATACGGGTCTCGTCAATAGGCGTATCGACGTGCAGGGCGGTCATGGCGCGGTGCAGATAGTGGCCGCCGATGGCTTCCTCCAGCCCGCCGGATACCTGCTGCAGATGACCAGCCAGCTTTTCGGAGTTAGAGGAGATCGCGCCGTGATAAGCCTCTTCGGCCTGTTCGAGCGATTCATCGAGATGGCCTTCGGAGCCGAGGAGCAGGGCGAGCGTGTAGCGGGTGTAGGCCAGCTCGAGGGCGTCCATGGCGGGTCCGTCTCGAGCCAGGCGCGCGCGGATGGCGGTGACGGCGTTTGCCGGGGCCTCACGACGAACAGTGCAGGCAGCCTGCAGATCCTCGCCCCCGCGCGGGTCGTCGGGGATACTGTGGCGGATGGCCTGGAGAAACTCCTGATAGCCCGATGAGACGGGCGTCAGTCGCACACTCACCGGAGCGGACAACGCGAGCTGACGGCGGCGATCGGGGGTTTCGGCGGACTCGGTCTGGAGGCGTTTCAGAATCGCGAAGCCCGCGGGTATGCGAACAATGCCGCTGAGCTGGCCGGGGGCGAGGCCACGCAGCGCGTCGCGCAGTTCGAGACGCAGACCGTCGGGATCGACCTTGCCGAGGTAACCGCCGCCGCTCGCGGTGGGATCGATGGAATGGTCGCGGGCGAGCGAGGCAAAGTCTTCGCCGTTCTTCAGGCGGTCGAGGATCTTTGCGGCCTCGTCCTCGGTAGAGGTGACGATGATGGCGGCGGGGATCGCGCGGGAGTCATCTCCGTGGCCGCGATCAGGCGCGAAGATCAGGTAAAGCAGTGCCAGCGCAAGAGAGGGAACGGCGGCGGTACGTAGAGACAACCACTCAGAGTAGCAGGGGCCTATCGCGCCCGTGGCAACAACCCGTAGACGTCGAGTTCGCCCTTCGTGCCAACGTAGACTTTGCCGTTGGCGACGGTGGGAACCGTGAAGCGCAGGGCGATGCCGGCGCGGTCGCGGCCACTTTGCTGCTCGCTGCTATAGAGATGGTGTTCGATGTTGGCGGCGTCCCAGGCGTGCAGCACGGCGTGGCCGGTTTGCCAGCCGGCGGACGCCAGCGCCCAGACGATGCCGTCGCGCGTGCCGTTGGCGGAGACCGTTGGCGTCGCGCCGGGCGCCGGGATCAGTTCGTTCGCGAGAGCCGCCTGAGTGACGTGGCCATTCACCAGTAAGAGATCGCGCAGCACAACATTTCCGGGGATCAGGTATATGTGGCGTTGCCAGTACGCCGAGGCGCCAAAGGACGGCGTGCCCGATGGCCGGACGGTATCGACGGCGTGGCTGTCGTCGGCGCTGTGGAAGTGGCCCATGCGGTCGCGATCGATGACGTAGAGGGTTGCGCCCTTGCCGGCGACGAGCAGCAAATGCGGGTGACCCTTGTCGCCGGGCGCCAGGACCGGCCCACCGGAGCCGAGATCGTCGTCGTTCGCGTTCAGCTCGCTCTGGTTGAACGGCGTGAAGTAGTCGAGCAGGGCGAGGCCGTGGCCGGCAAGTTTCAGCACGCTGTCGCCGTAATCGCGGCCATCGAAGATCGCATCGAACTTGCCGTTGCCGGTGACCACGTAGACGTTGCCTTCGTCGTCGGCGGCGGGCCCGGCATCGCCCTGCCAGATGCCGCTCTCGCCGGAATCGGGGGAGGTGTTGAAGACTCCGGTTTGCCTGAGCGTGCCGGCATCGTAAGACACGACCCAGCCGTGATAGGGACGCACGTCGCAGGATGAAGCCCACGTGAGATAAACATTGCCGTTCGCCAGCAGCAGCGCGCCACGCGGGTTCTCCTTCAACGGGTCGAAAGCGACCTGGCCGTTGGTTGCGTCGCGAGCGCCCCCTTTGACGGACGCCTGGATCTTCACCGGGCCGCCGAACTTCTCCGCGCCAGTGGTGACGGCGAGCGCGTGGAGACGCTGGACGTACTCGCTGCTGAACCAGCCGGTGCTCTCTTTCGTGCGGGCGAGCACGTAGAGGGTGCCGGTGGCGTAGTCGATGACCGGCGTGGAGGTGATGCCCAGCTCGGGTTCGATGAAGGGGCACTCCACGTCGCGCGCGGGGATGGTGTCCACGCCGGAGGCTTTGATGAAGCTGGCCTGCCAGAGCGGGGCCGGCGATTTGCCATCGGCGTCGATGGCGTAGACGCTGTCGTGCTCGGTGGCGACGAAGACGACATTGTGGCGGCCCTTGCCGGGGATGTCCACGCTGGGCAGGTACAGCGGCTGCGCGTAGACGTCGCCATCAACGCGAAATGAGAAAAGCCGGCCGAAATGCACCCGGTTCACGTTGCCGGGCGTCAGGATGGTCTCGCGCGTGTTTGCGCCGGTGCGCGCGTTGTCGTACTGCCAGGTGGTGACCTGGGCGGCCAGGTAGACGCCGAGAAGCGCGAAGAGGCGGCCTGCGAGGCCGCCGCAGGCTACGAGCCTGCCCCACAAACCTGGACCCCCTAGCGCGCGAAGAGGCCTTGCCACGATTCGTCCAGTGAAGTCCAGCGTTCGGTCTCCTGCACGCTGGAGAGCATCTCCGGGATGTGCAGAATGCCGTGGCCGTGGATGCACACCATTTCGGTGCCGGACCAGTCGAGCAGCATGCAGCCGCGGCAGCCGACGTGCGCAGCCAGACCGAGGCGGCGATGACAGACGCGGCAGCGGCGGCGATGGTCGTGGATCGACCATGCGAAAGCGGCCATGGAGGCCAGCAGGAACATCCAGGTAGAGAAGGGTTCGGTGAGCGCGTCGGTGCCGCCGATCATGGTGATGGCCGGGGCATGGGTGAACTCAATGCCGGCGAGGAGGACCGCCGAGAGCAGCAGAATGGGCCGGGCGGCGAAGAAGAGGACGCGCAGCCAGGCGCGTTTCACGGATAATGCGGCACGGCACTGGGCCGGGTCGGGCATGCGGACGCGGAGACCGACAAGAGCGATGATGAGCGCCAGCGACGCGCCCAGCGCGAAGGAACCGAAGACGGAACGGACGCGGTCCTGCAGAACGGTCAGGCCGACGATGCTGTTCCAGGGGGCGATGCCGGAGGCCTGAACGGCGGATTCCAGTTCGCCTTCCGCCGCATTGAGCGCGATGTCGGGGCGCAGGCGCACAATGACTCCGACACCCGTGGCTTCTCTCTTCGGGATACCGACGGACCAGACGGCGACTTCCCGCGAGAGGAACCAGAAGCGCCGGTCGAGGATGCCGATGACGCGACGGGGCGCACCGGCCAGAGAGACGCGGCTGCCGACGGCAAGGTCGTGCTCGCGGGCGAACGCGTGGCTGAGAACAATGCAATCGGGACAGCGCCGCGCGTCACCGGGCAACAGCATCCTGCCGGCGCTGAGTTGCGGGCCGAGCAGCGGGAAGAAGTTGTCGCTGACCTGGGCGGCGACAACGCGCGATGGCTGGCCGGCGGAATCGGTGAGCACCTGCCTGCTCCAGCGGTAGGCGGCTGCGCCTTCGGTCAGACGGCCTCCATTGCGCCAAAGGTGCAGCCAGGCGAACGGGACCTCTTCGCGCATCGCCAGCGCCGCGTTGTTGCGGGATACGGTGACGATGCGGCCGGCATTCTCATACGGCAAGGGCATTACGAGGTCGCGGGTGCGCGGAAGAAGGCCGCTGCAGAACACGATCAGGAGCATGAGCGCCGCGAGACAGGCCAGGCAAAACGAGGCCGACTCAGTCCGGCGTTGTACGGCCCGCTGGAGCGCTTCGTGATCGAACAGATTGCGCAGGTGCCAGATGGCATCGGCGAATGCGCCGCAGCAGAAGCGCCAGAGCTTCCAGTGGGCGGCCCGCTCCTGACGTTCCTCGAGCGCGAGCGAGACATGCCAGAGCTCGGCGTCCCACTCGCGACGCCATTCGGCGCGCCACAAGGCCGGCACCATCAGGCTGGCCGCGCGAATCAGGAGAAAATGCACCATGGCGGTTCCTCAGGCTCGCTCACCCCTGCCGGCGGAGGCAAGGTGCTGAATCAGCGGATAGCGTCGGGTCGCCTTCGACAACGCGTCTTCGCCGGATGCGGTCAGCCGGTAATATTTCCGCGCGGGACGGAGTTCGGCGGCAGCCGCGCTTTCTTTTTCCCATTTGGATTTGATGAGCGCGCCCTGCTCCAGCCGGCGGAGCGCCGGGTAGACGGTGCCGCTGGGCAGGCCGGTGGCTTCCATAATGTCGAAGCCGTACCGGTAGCCGGCCCCGACCGCGCCAAGGATCAGAGCGGAGGTGTGCGAGAGTTTAAGGTCGTCGTGCATGAGCCGTCTGAGAAATTGTACACCTTCCTATTGTAGATGTCTACATAGGGTGCTAGAATCGTTTCGCGATGTTCGAAGTCCGCAACCTGACCAAGCGGTACCGGCGGATTCCGGCGGTGGACGACGTGAGCTTCGCCATCCGGCCGGGCGAGGTGCTGGGCTATCTGGGCCCCAACGGCGCGGGCAAGAGCACAACGGCGAAGATGATCACCGGCCTGATTGAGCCCACCAGCGGCGAAATCCTGTTCCATGGGCGCAATGTCTCCGAGGACTGGCCGGGGTTTCAGAAGCGCATCGGCTACGTGCCCGAGGAACCGCACCTGTATCCGCAGCTCACCGGGCGCGAGTACCTGCAGCTTGTCGGGCGCCTGCGCGGGCTGCCGCGGCGAGTACTGGAAGCGCGGATGGACGAGATGCTCCAACTGTTCTCGCTGTGGGAAGATCGCCACTCGCCGCTGTCGTCTTATTCAAAGGGATGCGGCAGAAGATTCTGCTTTCGGCGGCGCTGCTGCACAATCCCGAGTTTCTGATTCTGGACGAGCCGTTCAGCGGGCTCGACGTGAACACCGCGCTGATGCTGCGCGCGCTGGTGAAGGCGCTGGCGGAGGAAGGCCGGATGATTCTCTACAGCTCGCACGAGCTGGAAGTGGTGGAGAGGGTCTGCTCGTCGGTGATGATTCTGCGCAAGGGGCGCATCGTGGCGTGGGACGCGGTGGAGCGCCTGCGCGACCTGATGAATCAGCCGTCGCTGGAAGGAGTCTTCGCGCAGCTCACCGAGCAGGAGGACCCGGGCCGCATTGTTGGCGGGATTCTGGCGGCGATGGCCGCGTCGGGCGGCTGAAGACGACGATGAAAGGCTGGGTGGAGCTGTTCCGCGCGTGGATCGAGGAGACGCACTCGGTCGACTTCGAGCTGCGCCGGCACTTCTTCCTGCGGCTGTTCGACAGCGAGTTCGTCTCGACGCCGGGGCAATGGCGGGTGATCGGCGGCGGAATCGTGGCGATTCTCGCTTCGCTGAGCATCATCTACGTTCCGGCTTACTACCACAAATACCGCGTGCTCGCCGACCTGCCGGATGCGGCGCCGTTTCACCTGGCGGTGCTGGCGGACATGCTGTTCCTGATCACGCTGTCGATGGCGCTGACCGGGCTGTTCACGACATTGCAGTGGCCGTCGTTGTTTCCGGGGCTGCGGGACTACCTGGCGCTGGCGGCGCTGCCGGTGCGGGCGCGGCAAATCTTCGTGGCGCGATTCGTCGCGCTGATGGCTTTCGCGGGAATCTTCATTCTGGCGGTGAATCTGGCGCCCTCGTTCGTGATACCCGCGGTGATGGCCGGCGGATACGAGGACATGGGGCCGCAGATCCCGGCGATGTTCGTTTCGTGTTCCCTGGCGGCGTGGTTCGTTTTCTTTTCGCTGGTGGCGATCCAGGGCGTGCTGCTCAACGTGCTGCCGGTGCGGTGGTTCCCACGAGTCTCCCTGGCGCTGCAGGGAACGCTGCTGACCATCCTGGTGTGCGGCTTTCCGCTGGTGATCTCGGTTCCGAGTCTGCAGCGGTGGATGGCGCTGCGCCCGGCATGGATCGTGTATGCGCCGCCGCTGTGGTTTCTGGGGCTCGATCAGATGATGGTGGGGCATCGCGAGGCGCCGGCGATGCGGTTGGCGGAAATCGCGCTGGTGAGCATCTGCGTCACCGTAGCCGCAGCCGTGACGACGTACTTATGGAGCTACCGGCGGCATCGCGTGCGACTGCTGGAATCGCCCGGCGCGGAGAATGCGGCGCGAGCAATGTGGCCGGCGCGGGCGGCAGATCGCATTGTGCCGGACCCGCGTGAGCTGGCCGTCTTCGCGTTTGTTGGAAAGATCCTCGGGCGCAACCGGCAGCATCGGCTGGTGCTGACCGCCTTCGCTGCACTGGCCCTGGCGGTGATCTTCGAGAGTTTCGTGAGCCTCGCGCTGAGCGGGGGCTCTCGCGGCTTCGCGGCGCACACTCCAGCGGTGCGGGAGGCGGCCATCTCCGCGGCACTGGCGTTGTCGCTGTTCGTGCTGGCGGGCTTTCGCTACCTCTTTCGGTTGCCCGTGGAATTGCGCGCAAACTGGATCTTCCGCATGAGTGAGCCGGGCAACCGTTTAGCCATGCTGGCCGGGGTGGAGCGGTTTCTGCTGTATTTCGCGGTTATTCCCTGTGCTCTGCTGACACTGCCGATTGAGATGCGGCTGCTGGGCGCAATGAGTGGCCTGACGGCGGCTGCGCTTTGCGCGCTGCCCTCGCTGATTCTGATGGAAATGATGATGATGGAATCGGAGAAGATTCCGTTCACGTCGTCATACTTGCCGGGCCGTCGTCCGTTGGTGGAGACGGTGGTGCGATACCTGATTGCGGCGGTTCTTTATGTCACGCTGCTCGGGCTGGTGATCGGGTGGTGTCTACAGAACACGGGCCTGACTGTCGCGCTCGGGGCCGCACTGCTCGCAGTGTGGTGGAGGCTTCGGGTGGGGCGGACCGATCTGCAGAAAACCGGGCAACTGGAGTTTGCAGAGGCGTTCGAACCGGCAGTGATGACGCTGAGCATTGACCGCGACTAAGGGCCGGTGGCTCCGAATTCGGTGACGCACACCTCATTTCCGAATTTCCGATGGCGTGGCCCAAAGCAATTTCGGACATGAGGTGTACGTCACCGAATTCCGACCGCGGCAGGGCGGCGCTGCCAGCAGGTGCGCACAACCTCCGGATTTACCGTCGCCCGCCATTGCGCATCGAAGCGCGCGGCGATATCGGGGCGGTCGCGGAGCGTCATCTCGAGTCCGAGCTGGACGTGCGGCTTGTCGTCGAGTGCGAGCCGATTCTCGACATCCGGCCAGTAGGTAGTCAGGCCCCCATAATCGAGGAGCACCACACGATCGCCGGCGACGCCGAAGTTCTTCAGGTGCGCGTCGAGCGAGAAGACGCCTCGCTGCCATCCGGCGAGCCGCGTCTCGAGTAGCCGGTTCAGCCAGACCTCGATCTCGTCGAAGCGTTGGCCGCGAGCGAGATCGTTGATGCGGTCGTGCAGGGTCATTTCCACGCGTTCGGTTGCTTCGGAGGCCATCAGCCACCCCGGCCAGCTCCCTGCACGAACGCGGGTGGGCGGGAACGTCACGCGCACGGGGACCAGGGCGGTCCCCTCGAGGCGCGCCGCGGCGATCTTTTCCCCTCTGGCTTCCCGAGCGGAGTAGGAACGCCATATCGAGCCGATGTGGGTCATGAACCACAAGCCCTTCGGCACTGTCGCCATGACGGCCTGAAGCAGGAAACGGAGAAAACGGATCTGCCTTCCGGGTCTTTCCAATAAGCGGCGGCCGATGCCGCCAGGGAGGAGCTGGTCGAATCGCCGCAGAGCCCGCCAGAGGGCGATCAAAGCGAGGACTTCAGAGGGACGGCGTTCGCGCTTGACCACCCAGTGCGCGGAGGCGTAGACCACTTTGCCTATGCCTTCGCCCAGGCGAACGAGGCGGCCTGAAGTCAGTTCCTCGGGAGCGTGGGGAAGTACGCGGGTCTCCGCAAGAGACTCGCCGTGCCTGACCTCGCGCAGCATAGCCGGCCCACCCTCGTTATACGCGCGTTCGAGCGAGGACGCAAGGCGATTCCCACGGTGATAGAGTGGCGGCGTGTTTCCGATTCTGCTGGCGATCGCGGCGGTCGAGCTGCCTCGGGGACATCCGATCGCCGCGGTTGCCGTCGATGGCGCTCCCGGTCAGAGCTACGCACTGTACCTGCCGGCGTCGTACTCGCCGGATCGGCGATGGCCGATACTGTACTGCCTCGATCCTATGGCGCGCGGCGGCATTCCCGTGAAGCGATTTGCCGCGGCGGCCGAGAAGGACGGTTTCATCGTGGCCGGCTCGAACAATTGCCGCAACGGGCCGATTGCGCCCGAGCACGAGGCGATCCGCTGGATGCTGACGGACACGCATGCGCGCCTCGAGATCGACGATGCGCGGGTCTACGCCGCGGGCATGTCGGGCGGCGCTCGAGCGGCGCTCGAGTGGGCGCAAAATGGGGCGATTGCGGGTGTGGTCGCCTGCGCGGCCGGATTCGGGAACGAGGTGCCGCGGGAGATACCGTTCCGCCTGTTCGCGACCGCGGGCGTGGACGACTTCAACTACGACGAGCTTTTCCAGAACAGCCTCGATCTGGCGCGCCGCGGGATTGCGCATCGCTTCGTCGAATTCGACGGCGGGCACGACTGGCTTCCCGAACCGCTGGCGCTGGAGGCTCTCGACTTCTTTCTCGGCAGGATCCCCCCGGCCGCCGCGCAACCCTCCACGCGCCAGAAAAACGTAGCGAACCGGTTCGCGACGCTGATGGAAAGGGTGCAATCGGACAGCGACACCGACAGACGCAAATTGCTCGACGACATGCGCGGGAAGGCGGCGAAGCCCGCGGACAGCGACCAGAGGAGAATTGGACGCCGGGTGGTGATGAGCACCTTCATCGGGGGAGTGGAACAGGGCCGTCAGGCGATGGACGAGAAGAACTATGCGCGGGCCGCCAACTACTTCGGGATCGCGCTGGCGGCGAGGCCGGAAACCGGTGAAATCTGGTACGAGATGGCGGTCGCCAGCGCCGGCACAGGGAACAAACGAGGGGCCATGGAGGCGCTCCAGCGTGCTGTTGCGAACGGATTCAACGACCGCGCCCGTGTGGAGAGTGAGCCGTTGCTGCAGCGGGTACGCAAAGAGTCGCGCTATCGTGCGCTGCTCGAGAGGCTGAAGTGAGGCCGATTACGTCGTGACACCGCGCCGGGCGGCCATGCGCTTTTCGAGGGCGGTCATCAGGCGGTTGTGAACGTCCTCAGGGATTGTCTGCGGCTGGACACCCTTGTAAACCTGCAGGGTCTTTTTCGTGGTATCGAAGATCACCCAGCAGTTCGGGCACTGCGTCACGTGCGCTTCCAGGTGGGCCTTCAGTTCAGCGTCCACCGTCTCATCCAGGTACTCACTTAGTTCCTGGAGGAAATCCTTACAAGTAAGCAAAGACGTCGTCTCCCTTCCGCTTGAAGAAACGGGTCAGCTTTTCACGGAGCTGCAGACGCGCGCGCAAAAGCCGGCTCTTCACAGCGGGAACGGATATTCCCAGAGCCTCAGCGGTCTCTTCGGTACTCAGTTCTTCGATGTCGCGTAAAACAAAAACGGTGCGAAAAGGTGTACGCAGGCCTTCCACCGCCTCATTGAGAATCTGCCCGAGCTCTTCGCGCGAGTAGCGCTGCTCGGGGTTCTCCTCCCATACGGCGATCTCGCGGACCACGGTGTCCTCGCCGGTATCCACCGGCTCGTCCAGCGGCACGGTCTTATCGCTCTTGCGCTTGCGAAGCTTCATCAGAGCTTCGTTTACGGCGATTCTTACGATCCAGGTGTAGAATTTCGACTGACCCTGAAACGTGGGCAGGTGCTCGAAGGCCTTCAGGAAGGTCTCCTGCAGAACGTCTTCGGCGTCTTCGTCGCTCTGCGTTATGTTTTTGGCGAGGCGAAAAATCCTGCGCTCGTAGCGGGTTACGAGGGAGTTGAAGGCCGCGGCATCGCCCTCGCGGGCGCGGGCCACCAACGCGGATTCGTCGAAGACCTCGGTGTCCACGGGCATCCTGCCAACATGGTAGCGCATGGATTGCAAGGATCCAGGCGATTACCGGTGAACGGCGTTCAGCAGCCGCTCAGACGCGCACCGAGGCCGCCGATGCCGCCACGAGTTTCGTCATGGACTGTGGCGACTGTTGACTAAGCCGAGGGCTCCGGGCGCCATGAAAACCAATGAGGACTTCATCTACGATCCCAATGGAACTGGTCAATTAACGCGCCGTACAGGAAGACAAGCGAGGCAAGAAGCTCGATGACAAGAATTATTGTGATTACCGGGCCACTTTGCCATTTAACGGTGCCTTCGCCCCTTCCAGTCCTTAGCCGCCCAACCAGCAGGGCCGCGATGAGCAAAGCCGCTGCTGTCCCAGGTACTTCGGAGACTGTCGTTCTGCTGCCTTTCGCCTGTGCAGCCAGCACTGCGAAAACGAATGCGACGGTTCCAGGGCCGAACAGGAACTTGAACCAGTATTCGCTTATGCTCAGAGAATTCACAAGCTTCGCCTCCTACAGGGCGGCCTGCGAGGCCGCCGCCGGCTGGGCGCCGGCCCCACTTAGCGCAACTGCCCGTAGTACATCGAGGGCCTGTTCGCAATCGGCGCGAGTGACATCGCAGTGCGTGAGGGCGCGCATGGTGCGTGCATTGATCGAATTGATCAGCACGCCTTGCGCTTTGAGACGCGCGCTGAATTCGGGACCGGTAAGGCCAGTACCGCTGACATCGAAAAGAATGATGTTGGTCTGAACGGCTGTTGGATCAATAGCGATGCCGGGCAACTCCGCAAGCCCACAGGCGAGGAATCGCGCATTGGCGTGATCTTCGTGCAGGCGGGCGGGCATCTCTTCGAGCGCGATGAGTCCCGCGGCAGCGAGGATTCCGGCCTGGCGCATACCTCCGCCGAGACGTTTCCGATAAAGACGGGCGCGCTGGATGTCGTCGGAGCGGCCGACCACCATGGAACCGGCCGGCGCGCCGAGGCCTTTCGAGAGGCAGAACATCACGGTGTCGGCTTCGTCGGCCACTTCGCGCGCCGAGACACGCAGATATGTTGCGGCGTTGAAGATGCGCGCGCCGTCCAAGTGCACTTTCAGGCCGAGGGCGTGGGCTTCGCGGCAGATTTCGCGAACCGTTTCAACCGGCGTCACGCGGCCGCCCGCGATGTTGTGCGTGTTCTCGATCTCGATCAGCGCCGTGGGCGCGCTGTTGCGCGCAAAGGGCCTGATGGACTCGCGTATTGCCGGCCAGCGCAGGATGCCGTCCTCGGCGTGAACGCTGCGCACCAGACACCCGGAGAACCATGCGGTCATGGAGAGCTCGTAATCGAGGATGTGGGCGCGCGATTCGCAGATCACCTCCTCGCCATGGTGCGTGTGCAGCTTGACGCAGATGGTGTTGCCCATGGTGCCGGTGGGCACGAAGACGGCGGCCTCGCGGCCCAGAATCTCGGCGGCGCGGCGCTCCAGCTTGTTGATAGTCGGATCCTCGCCGTAGACGTCGTCGCCGACCTCGGCTTCGAACATCGCGCGCCGCATGGCAGCGGACGGTTTGGTGACGGTGTCGCTTCGAAGATCGATCATGCGCGCGTCGGACACTCAATGAACTCCTGAAGAACCTCGTTGGATAACAGCACTCCGCGATTCGTCAATCGCAGGCGCGAGCCGCTGTGCTCGAGCAGACCCTCGCGCAGGAAACGGGAGATCGCCATCTCGTGGCCCGCTTCCGGCTGAATCCCTTCCATCAGACGAAGCCCGACAAAGAAGCGTTCCTCGCTCAGGTTCGCGCGGACACGCGATTCCTCGGGGCGCGGACGCTTCACGTACTCCTCCACCGATTCCACGTTCTGCCAGCGCCACTGGCCGTCGAAAGAATGGGCGTCGGCGCCGAAGCCGATGTAAGGCTCAAGCCGCCAGTATTTCAGATTGTGGAGCGATTCGCAGCCGGGTCGCGCAAAGTTGGAGATTTCGTAGCGGGCGAGGCCGAGTGCGGCGAGGCGCTCAACGGCAGTCTCATACATGCCAGCGATTTCATCGTCGGGGGGCACGGCCTGAGCGCCGTAGCGAATGCCGTGAAACAGGACCTCGCGGCCGAGGCGGCTGTCCTCATCCACTTCGAGCATGTAGATGGAGACGTGAGGCGCCTCGATACGCTCGATCCACTCCAGCGAGGCCGACCAGCTTTTCGCGGTCTGGCCCGGGAGGCCGGCGATCAAATCAATATTGAAGTTGCCGATGCCGGCGCGCCGCAGCGTGTCCACGTCGCGCGCCACCATCTCCGAGGTGTGTCTGCGGCCGGTGCGGGCCAGTTCGGCGGAATCGAAGGACTGAACGCCCAGGCTGACACGCGTGATGCCCAGCTCGCGCCAGCAGGCCGCCGACTCCGCATCGATGGCGCCGGGCGCGGCCTCGATGGTCGCCTCGCGCCAGGGGCGGCCGGGCACGGCGTCGAGAATGCGCTCCAAATCGGCGGCCGCGATGCGGCTTGGTGTCCCGCCGCCCAGGTAGACGGTGTCCGGCGCTTGATTCTCAAATGCGCACAACGGATCGCTACGGCTCCCTGTGCGCCGGGTCCAGCCCGTTGCTTCCATTTCTCTGAGAAGCGCGTCCAGATATTGATGCTCCAGCTCGCGCGAGAACACGCCGGACGCGAAGTTGCAGTAGGTGCACTTCTGCGCACAGAATGGCCAGGAGATGTAGACGCCGGGCCGCGCCACTACAGCGTGACCTCTTCGCCGAGCTGCTGGCCGATAGCCGTCTCCATCAGTTCGGTCAGCGTCTGGCTGGTTTCGGGCAGTACGAACGCGCCGCGGGCTTCGTCCCAATCGAGCTTGAAGCTGCGCGAATGCGCGGAGACCCAGATCTGGTGGACGGGCGTGTTGGGGCTGATCACGAACTTCGCCGGCGGGTCGTCGAACTCGATGGACAGCGCGCCGGCCTGGAAATCCGGCTCGAACGCGGCCTCGTCGGAGGCGGCCACGAGGCGCGAGTACAATTGCGTTAGGGCGCTGTCCACGCGCGTCTGAAATTCCCGATCATCCATGACAATCCTATTCTCACAATTTCACGGATCGTGTTGCAGCGCGGGAACATCTGGTAACCTGGACCTCCCATGAGCGAGAGCGCCTGTATCGCCCACGTCGAGCTGCCCGGCACCACGGCGCTCTTTTCCGATTTCCAACATAGTTTTCAGCGGCTTGCCCGGTTCTATGAGTATTCGCCGTGGAACCCGGGCTCGTATGAAGCGGCCGCGCGTGAGATTCGTTATTCCGCGGAGAGGCGGGAACGGCTCGTGGCGGCGCTGGCGCGGCACAATCAGAATCCCGAGTTGTTGGACAAGCTGGCGCAGCCGGGGACGGTAGCCGTGGTCACGGGTCAGCAGGTGGGGCTGTTCGGCGGGCCGGCGTTCTCCATCTACAAAGCGCTGACCGCGGTGAAGCTGGCGGAGACGCTTTCGGCGCGCGGCATCCCGGCAGTGCCGGTGTTCTGGCTGGCCACCGAGGACCACGATTTCGCCGAGGTGAACCAGGCGTGGGTGTTCGATTCCTCGCGCCGGCCCATTGAGCTGAAGGCCGCCGAGGCGAACGGCTACCGGCCGGTGGGAACAATTCCGCTGCAGGATGTTCCGTTGGCGGGCCTGGAGCGGTCGCTGGCGGGATTTCCGCTGGCCGAAGAGGCGCTGGGGCCGGTGCGCGAGACCTACGTGAATGGCCGGACCTGGGGCGAGGCGTTTCGGCTGCTGATCGAGCGCCTGCTGGGGCGCTATGCGGTGCTGTTTCTCGATCCGCTGGACGAGGGCCTGCGGGAGATACGCGCGCCGCTGCTGGCCGATGCGGTGCGAGCTTCGGAAGCTCTGACGGGCGCGCTGCTGGAGCGCAATCGGGAACTGGTGGAGGCGGGCTATCACGCGCAGGTGCACGTGGAGGCGGATACATCGCTGGTGTTTCTGCTCGAAGGCGGGAAGCGAATCGCGCTGCGGCGGCACAATGGCGAGTTCGCGTCGAAGGACCGGACGTACAGCACGGACGAACTGGCGGCGAAGGCGGCGCAGCTTTCGCCCAACGCGTTGCTCCGGCCGGTGATGCAGGATTACCTGCTGCCCACCATCGCCTATGTCGGCGGGCCGGCGGAACTGGCATATCTGGCGCAATCGCAGGTGATCTACGACCGCCTGCTGGCGCGCATGCCGGTGGCGCTGGCGCGGGCCACGTTCACCATTCTGGATGCGCACGCCAAGAAGGCGATGGACAAGTACGAGCTGACCGTGGCGTGTCTCTCGCACGGCGAGGCGGTGGTGCGGGATTGCATCGCCGCGCGGCTGATTCCGCCGGCTTTGCACGACGAGTTCGCGGCCGCGCGGGCGTCGGTGCAGCGGGCGCTCGGCGGACTGAATCACCAGATCCGGGCGTTCGATCCCACGCTCGGCGATGCGCTCGACAACAGCGGAGCCAGGATGATGCACCAGTTGGCGAAGATCGAAGGCAAGGCGCAGCGCGAGGCGATGCGGCGCGACGAGCGAGCACGGGCCGACGCGGCTTATCTGACCGGTTTGATCTTCCCGAACAAGCATCCGCAGGAGCGACTGTACGGGATTCTGCCGTTCATCGCGCAGTTCGGGCCGGAGTTCGTGGACACGCTGTACGATCACGTGGAGCTTGCCTGTCCGGACCATCAGGTGGTGGCGGTGTAGCGATCGACCAACGGCCCACAATTCACGCTCCTTTTCCCTCTTGATTTCCGAATGCAACGTGCTACACTTTGGTGTTTCTCCGCGCTGGAGCGGATAACGCCGATTTCCCCTCGAAAGGCTGTCTATGAGCGCCGCATCCTCCGCCAATTTCAACTATGGTTTCCCGACGCCGGGCCCGCAGAACCCCACCGGCCAGGAGGTCATGAACCATGTCTTCTTTGTCTCCAACACCGCGTGGAAGCAGATTCGCGAAGAGCGGCAGTTCGATTACATCGTCATTGGCAGCGGATTCTGCGCCTACGCCTTTGCGCAGCGGACACTGGAAGGCGATCCGCACGCCCGCATTCTCATCCTGGAACGCGGCAGTTTCTTCCTTCCCGAGCATTTTCAGAACCTTCCGCTTCCCTATCAGCAGACTTTGGGAGGGTTGAGCGAAACGTTCCCCTGGACGCTCTCCGCGGCGACGCATAACGGGCGCTACATCAAGTGGCAGCATGGCATGGTTCCGTTCTTCGGCGGCCGATCGATCATGTGGAGCGCGTGGTGCCCGCGTCCCACGCCCGAGGAAATGGCCGGGTGGCCCGCGCCGGTGATTGCGGCGGCGCAGCAGTATTTCCCGGAAGCCGAAAAACTGCTTCATGTGGTTCCCGCCAACGAAATCGACTGGGAACGCAGCTCGCCTCCGCCGGAAGGCCACCGGCCGATCTACGGAGTGATTCAGGAGAAGCTGTTCGAAATGCTGCGCGACGGATTGGGGAAAATCCCGTCGGCCACGCGCGTTATCCCCGCGCCGCTGGCCGTGGGGGCCGCGGACCTGGAGGTCGATTTCCAGAAATTCGCCGTGCCCGGGCCGCTGTTGTCGCTGGTGGACAAGCAGCAGGCGCTGGCTGCCGCGGGCAAGGGTGCGCCGCTGGAGATTGTCAACGGCTGCACGGTAGAGCGAATCGTGCAGCAGAATGGCAAAGCGACCGGGCTGGAGACGACCCGTGGCGTGGTCGGCATAGGCGACAGCCGCGTCGTGCTGGCCATGGGCACGTTGCCGCCGACAACCCTGATCCTGAATTCGTTCCCGGAGGTGAAGAACGCGGGCGATCGCTTCACCGCTCACTTCATTACCGCCGTGGTGGCGCGCGTCCCACGCGAGGATTACAACTTCCACCAGCTTATCGGCGAGCTGGAGCTGGCGGCCATTTACATGGCCGGTGTCGACAGGAATACCGGCGGCCAGTATCACATTCAACTGACCGCGCTGTCGGACCGGCGCCCAGTGAAGAACGCCCCGCTGGCCGCCCGCCACATGCCCGATGTGGTGGCCACCGCGTCCATCGAGCAGTTGATCACGTCGGAGAAGCACATCGTCTTCGTTTGCGCCGTCCTCGGCGAAATGGACCACCGCAACAGGGACAACTGGCTGCGGAAGGACGGAACCGCCGATCCGACGACGAACGTGATGCTGCAGGCCACCGAGGACGCCAGCGACGCAGCGGTTTGGGACACGATGGACGAGGGAACGTTCCAGGCGCTGGAGCGCGTGCTCTCGCCGAAGGGGGCGGGGCGGGTAGAATACTGGCACGCCACGCCGGGCAACTCCGGCGAGTGGCGGCACACGCGCCCGCCGGTCGAGCAGATTCGCGTGCCCGGGCTGGTGCACGAGGGCTCGACCATGTGGATTGGCGAGGATCGGGACTCGGTGGTCGGGCTGGACTACCGCCCGCGCGGCGTGGAGAACGTGTACGTCACCGGCGGCTCGCTGTGGCCGACGAGCGGCTCGTGGAATCCCACCCTGACCATGGTCGCTTTGGCCCAGCATCTGGCCGACACCCTGGCGAGCGAACGGGTGGAGAAAGCAAAACACACCGCTGCCTGACGGCGCGTCTCGGACGGCACTGAAGAACGCTGCTGACCGACCGCTCCCGCGCGGTCGCGGCTCTGTACGTACCGGCAAACGCAACTCCCCGATTCCGAGCCGCGCGGTCCTTCAGCATCCTGTCAGACGGCGCTGCCGGTTTCGGGCGTTCGAACATGCTCGGGCCGAAAGCCAACGCCTGCGATTCGCGCAGAGATCCCTGTGTTTGACGCCGCTGGGCGCTGAATCTGATCCTGTGTTACCCTGCCTCAGTATGGCCACACGTAAGGAAGATGCCCCTATCGTTCACGATCCGAAGCAGGATCATCTGAAGCGGATTCGGGATCGTGTCACCAGTTGTATCGAGAGCGCCATCGCCAAACGAAGCGCCGCCACGGTCACCGTGGTCATAGACAACATAGCGCTGAAGAACGTCTTCCGGGACGACACGCTGAAGCTGCTCAAGCAGGTGATGGATGAGTACAACGAGGCCGGGTGGAAGGCGGAATACAAGGAACTCTCGGCTTCGTCCATCAAGGTGACGCTGGCGTAGAAACCCCGCCACTCACTCCCGCAGGTTTGTTAGGATCGGTGCAGCGTCATTTCTCGCAGCCGGAGTGGCGGAACTGGCAGACGCACCGGACTCAAAATCCGGCGCCCTTCACTGGGCATGTGGGTTCGACCCCCACCTCCGGCACCATCAATGCGTGAGCCGCGGCGAACGCCCGCGAAACCTGTCAACAGCGCAAGTACCCCTACGCCAGGGTCGGCCTTCTGATATAAAAGGTGTCGGATTCATTTACGATGGCTCCGCGCAACTACTGGCTGGATCTGTTCACGTACGAAACGTGGCAAGAGTTCCTCGCTGCCGGAGGAGATGTTAGCGGCTTCCGACAAGCAAAATGGAAGACGGTTCAACAAATCAAGCCTGGCGATTTCCTAATGTGTTATTTGACCGGTGTATCACGGTTCATTGGCGTCTTGCAGGTGGAATCTCAGGCATTTCAGGATACAAAGCTGATCTGGGGGCGAGAACCGTTTCCGGCTCGTGTACGAGTCAGGATAGTTGTTCAACTCACACCCGAGACCGCCGTCCCGGTGCTCGAGCTTCGTGAAGTTCTGAGCATCTTTCGTGGTGATCAGGAGAGTCGCGGCTACTGGACTGGTTTCGTCCGCTCATCTCCATCCAAGTGGAAGGAGACCGACGGCGAGGCTGTCGTCAAGGCTATCCAGGCCGCGAAAACGAACCCCATAGAGCGCCCATTTGATCCCGCGAAACTTGCCTACCGACCAAAAGGGTTTCCGTCCAAACTTGGAACCGTGACCGTGCCGGGACCCGAGCCACAGCCCTCGACCACGGCACCAGAGAAGGAAACGAACGCTCACTTGGAGATCCAGTGGCTGCTCGCAAAGCTCGGCAACGACATGGGCCTCGATGTCTGGGTGGCGCGGAACGACAGGAATCGCGAATATGGGGGGAAGAAGTTCTCGGACCTGCCCCGATTGAAGGCCGATTTGCCCATTCAGTTCGACGATGCTACCAATAACACCATCGAATTGATTGACGTGCTTTGGCTCCAGAAACACAGCATCGTAGCGGCCTTCGAAATCGAAAGCACGACTTCGATATATTCTGGGTTGCTCAGGATGTCTGACCTCATCTCGATGCAGCCCAATCTGAACATACCCTTGTTCATAGTTGCGCCCGACGAGCGTCGTGACAAAGTCGTGGCTGAAGTGAACAGACCCACATTCTCGAAACTGACTCCACCAATGTATGAGGTCTGCCGTTTCCTGCCGTTCTCCACGCTGCGAACAGAAGTGTCGCACGTGGGGAAATATGTGCAGCACCTCAAATCGGACTTCATCGAGGAACTTGCGGAATCCTGTGAGATTGAAGAGACATGAGCTTCCGTCGCCTGCACCAGATCACAGTCCATCGCTTCCCCTCCGCGCAATACGCGTGCTCGATCGCCGCTGTGTATCTGTCCAGCGAGGGGCGATGGAGCGGGCCGTCGTGGAGCTTGGTGGGAGACAGGTACCCTTGAATCCGCCGCGGAACGGCGATACTGTCGGGGCATGGACATCCGAAGACAGGATGCTTTGGATTACCATGCATCGAATCCGGCCGGGAAGCTCTCCATTACCCCCAGCAAGCCCTGTCACAGCCAGCGCGATCTGAGCCTGGCGTACACCCCCGGCGTGGCCGTACCTTGCCTGGAAATCGAAAAAGACCCCGCGCTCGCCTATCGCTACACCGGCAAAGGCAACCTCGTCGCCGTCGTGACCAATGGCACGGCGGTGCTCGGGCTCGGCAACATCGGGCCCGCCGCCGGCAAACCGGTGATGGAAGGCAAGGCGGTATTGTTCAAGCGTTTTGCCGACATCGACGTATTCGACCTGGAACTGGCCACCAGCAATCCGGAAGAGGTCATTCGCGCGTGCCAGATGCTGGAGCCCACCTTCGGCGGCATCAACCTCGAAGACATCAAGGCGCCGGATTGTTTTCTGATTGAACAGGAACTGCGGCGCACCATGAAGATCCCGGTGTTCCACGACGATCAGCACGGAACCGCCATCATCGTCGGCGCGGCGCTGCAGAATGCGCTGATCGTGGCCGGAAAACAGGCCGGGGACGTGCGCGTCGTGTTCAGCGGCGCGGGCGCCAGCGCCATCGCCTGCGCGGAGCATGCCATTCGTCTGGGAGTTCGTCGCGAAAACATTCTGATGTGCGATTCCCAGGGCGTCATCTGGCGGGGGCGCGTCAGCGGCATGAACCCATGGAAGGAACGTTTCGCCGCGCAGACGGAAATGCGCACGCTTGCCGAAGCGCTGCGCGACGCCGACGTCTTCATCGGGCTGTCCGTGGCGGGTGCGGTGACGCCCGGGATGCTCGCTGCCATGGCGAGCCGGCCGATCGTCTTCGCCCTGGCGAATCCCGACCCGGAGATTCCCTACGATGCCGCCGTGCGCGCCCGGCCCGACGCGATTGTCGCCACCGGCCGCTCCGATTTTCCCAATCAGGTGAACAACGTCCTGGGGTTCCCGTTCATCTTCCGCGGCGCGCTGGACGTCCGCGCCACCACCATCAACGACGAAATGAAGCTGGCCGCGACCCACGCTCTGGCCGAACTGGCGCGCGAAGACGTGCCGGACTCGGTGATGCGCACCTACGGCCTTGAGAGTCTCGAATTCGGCGCATCCTATATCATTCCCAAGCCCTTCGATCCGCGCGTGCTGGTTCGCGAAGCGTGCGCGGTGGCGCGGGCGGCCATGGAAAGCGGCGTGGCCGGACGGCCGATCGATCTGGAGGAGTACCACGATCAGCTCGTGCGCCGGCAGGGACGCAAACAAGGGCTCATGCGCTTCGTCATTCATCAGGCGCAGCGTGCCCCGCAGCGCATTGTGTTCAGCGAAGGCGAGGCGCCAAAAATCCTGCGGGCATCGAGCACCCTGATTCACGATCAGATTGCGCGGCCGATTCTGCTGGGCAATGAGGACGTGATTCGCGCGCGGGCGCGCGAGCTGCATCTGACCCTGGATGGCGCCGAGGTGGTGGATCCGGCGCTAAGTGCGCGCGCGGGAGTGTACGCAGAGGAGCTGTTTCACCAGCGCCAAAGGAAAGGCGTCACACGGACGTCGGCTGCGCAACTGGTGCGGCGTCCCAACTATTTCGCGGCGCTCATGCTGAAAATGGGCGACGCGGACGTGCTGATCGGCGGGCTGACTCAGAACTACTCAGACATTATCCGTCCCGCTCTGCAGGTGCTGCCGCTCCAGGAGGGACTGCGCCGCGTGGCCGGCGTTCATCTCATGCTCCCGCGGGACGGCAACCTGTTTTTCTTCGCCGACACGACCGTGAACATCGAGCCGGACGCGGAAGACCTCGCGGAGATCGCGCTGATGGCGGCCACGGTCGCGCGCCGCTTCAACGTGACCCCGCGCGTCGCGATGCTGTCGTTCTCCAATTTCGGCAGCACCCGCCATCCGTTTACCGAGAAGGTGAGGCGCGCGGTGGAACTGGTTCGAGAACGCGCGCCCGATCTGATGATCGATGGGGAGATGCAGGGCGACACCGCCGTGGTGCCGGAGATCATCGAATCGACGTATCCATTCAGTGCACTCAGGGGCGGCGCGAACGTGCTGATCTTCCCGAGCCTGGAGTCCGCCAATACCGCGTATACGCTGGTGGCGCGGGTGGGCGGCGCGGAGGCGCTGGGCCCGTTGCTGATGGGTCTCTCGAAGCCGGTGCACGTGCTGCGCCGCAACGCCGAGGTGAACGACATTGTGAACATGGCCGCAATCGCGGTAGTGGACGCCCAGGCACGCGGCCGTTCCCGGTCGCCCGTCACGGAGGCTTCCCCGCTGCCCGAAGCGGTTGTAACATAAGACCGGGCGCGTCGGGCGTTTGTGGCGGCGGTGCCCGCACAAGTTTCCCCCGGCGTGACGCCGCGCTCAGCAGTGCCGAGGAGGTAGGTCATGCCCGTCAACACGCTGAAGGAATTCCTCGATCGGAACCACGTCCGGTACGTCACGATCACGCACTCGATCGCTTACACTGCGCAGGGAATCGCCGCCCTCACGCACACCAAGGGCCGGGAGCTGGCAAAGACGGTGATGGTGAAAGTGGATGGCGCGCTTGCCATGGCGGTGGTGCCCGCGTCGTGGCACGTCAGCCTCGATTTACTGAAGGAAGGAACCGGCGCGCGCACGGTGGAGCTGGCCGGCGAAAGCGACTTCTTCAACCGCTTCCCGGGATGCGAAACCGGCGCCATGCCGCCTTTCGGAAACCTGTACGGCATGGCGGTCTTCGCCGACGACAGCCTCGCGCACGAGAAGGAAATCGCCTTCAATGCCGGCTCGCATCGGGAGCTCATTCGCATGGCGTACGACGATTTCGCGCGGCTGGTGGAGCCGAGGATCATGCGGCTGGTGGCCGGAAGAGCCGGCGCCCACGCCGCGTAGGCCGCCATGACGGCACGTGGGGAAACGTCAATCGGCGGCGTCGGCGAATCGCCCGCGGCGCCGGCCGGGAGCGCGCCCGGCGAGATCAGCGAGAAGCTCCGGCTGCAGGAAAAGCGGGAACGCCTCTTCGCCGCCATCGAGTCGCAACGCCGGCTTTTCCAGTTGGTGGTGGAGAACGCGCCCGATGGCATCGCCGTGATCGACGGCGCCACCCTGCGGGTGAAATGGGCGAACCGGCCTTTTCAGAAACGGCTCGAGGAACCCTATCACAGCATGGAGGACCTCACCGGATTGCGGGTGGACGACTACCTGCCGCATGCCGAGGAGGCGGGCATTCTCGATCTTTTCCGCAACGTCGTGGCCACCGGAGAAGCGCACGTCGACGCCGAATATGCTTTCAACGGTTTCGCCGAAGGCGTCACCTGGTATCGCCTGTGCCTGCTGCCCCTGCCGGCCGAACCCGGCGAACCGCCCGACGTACTGGAGATTCTCACCGACGTCACCGAGGCGGTAGAGGCGCGCAAGAAGATGGAGGAGCTGACCGCCGAGCTGGAGGCGCGCAATCGCGAGGTGGAGAAGGCCAGCCGGCTCAAGAGCGAGTTTCTGGCCAGCGTCAGCCACGAATTGCGGACGCCGCTCCACTCCATCACCGGTTTCACCGATCTGCTGGCCGAGCAGGTTGCGGGAAAGCTCAGCGAAAAGCAGTGCCACTATCTGGAGCGCATCAGCCGCTCGGCGCGCCACCTGCTTTCGCTGATCAACGATCTTCTGGACCTCTCGCGGATCGAGGCGGGCCATCTGGAGATTCGTCAGGAGTACTTCCCCGCCCGGGAAGCTCTGGTGGAGGTGCTGGAAGCCATCATGCCGCAGGCGGCGGCGAAGAACATCGCGATTACGCACTCGCTCGAGCCCGACCTCGCGCTGGTGGCCGACCGAACGCGTTTCAAGCAGATGCTCTTCAACCTGCTGAGCAACGCGGTCAAGTTCACCCCCGAAGGCGGCCGTGTCCAGATTGGAGCCACGGCCTCGGAGCATTTCATCGACATCTCGGTCACCGACAACGGCATCGGAATTCCGAAAGCGGAGCAGAAAGCCATCTTCGACGAGTTCTATCAGGCTGCCGAGACCACCCGCGGATTGCGCGAGGGCACGGGACTCGGCCTGGCGATCACCCGCAGGCTGGTGGAGGGTCACGGCGGCACGATATGGGTGGAGAGTGAGCCGGGCAAAGGCAGTTGCTTCACCATCCGGCTGCCCGCTTAATGACTGCCTCGGCTCACGAAAGATCATGGAAGCCGGTGTGGGGCAGCCTTGACCACGGGCGAAGCCGCATCGGTGGCCTTATCGCCGGATAGGGTGACCAGTGCTCCTTCGCTTGTCGTCGAGGCTGCGCGGAGCTCTCAGCTCCGCATGGACGCTGGCGCGAATGGTCCACAGGCGGGCTGGGAGCCCGCCGCAGGCAAAGTGCCTGCCCCACAACGGCTTTTGGAAATCCACCTGCACTGGGAAGATCCGCAATGCCCACGGTTCTGATTGCGGACGACAACGCCGACGGGCGTGAGTTGCTGCGCGATCATCTGGAGGCGTGGGGCTTCGAGGTATTGGAGGCGCGCGATGGCCAGGAGGCGCTCGCAGCCGCCGCCCGCTATCGCCCGGATGCCATTCTTCTGGATGTGCAGATGCCTCGTCTGGATGGGTTCGCCGTGCTGCACAAACTGCGCGAGGATAGGCGGTTGTCCGACACTCCCGCGCTGGCCGTCACCGCGTGCGCCTGGAATGGGACGCGCGACCGGGCGCTCCAGGCCGGCTTCATCGCGTGCTTCGCCAAACCGGTGGACTTCCGCGCGCTGCGAGACGAGTTGGAGAGACTGCTCCCCGCGGCGCCGTCTTTCCGAGCGGCCGCGAAAGGCGTAGCATAATAGTCGCGTAATCACGAGAGATGGCGGACACATGGCTCGCGGCCGTCACGATCCTGGCGATCGACGACGAGCCGGACAGTCTGGAACTGGTCCAGGAGGCGCTGGCCCAGCCTGGGGTTGAGATTGTCGTCACTACCGATCCCGAACAGGGCTGGCGGCTGGTTCGCGAGAGGCGCCCGCAAATCGTTCTGCTCGATCTGGCCATGCCGCGGCTGGGCGGCATGGAGCTCCTCCAACGCATCATGGATTTCGACCCGTCCACCGACGTGGTCCTGCTCACCGGCAACTATTCCACCGACTCCGCCGTGGAAGCCATCCGCAAGGGCGCGTGCGACTATCTCACCAAGCCGGTTACCATCGCCGCTCTGCGGGCGCGCCTGGCGGGGTTGATTGATGGCGCGCGCCGGCGTCATCGCGCCGCCGAACTGGAAGACGAGCTTGCGGAAACCTGCCGCTTTCAGAATATTGTGGGGCGCAGCCCCCTCATGCTCGAAGTCTTCGACGCGATTCGCCGCGTGGCCCCGCATTTCCGCACGGCCCTGATCACCGGAGCGACGGGAACGGGCAAGGACCTGGTGGCCCAGGCGCTGCACAATCTGAGCCCCGCCGCGCGGCAACGCATGGCCGTGTTTAACTGCTCGGCAGTAGTGGAGACGCTGTTTGAGAGCGAGCTGTTCGGGCACGTCCGCGGCGCTTTCACCGGCGCCGTTCAGGACCGCGTCGGCTTGTTCGAGTTCGCCAACGGCGGAACGGTGTTCCTCGACGAGATCGGCGACATGCCGCTTTCCACCCAGAGCAAGCTCCTGCGCGTCCTGCAGACCCACGAGATCCAGCGCGTCGGCTCGCCTTCGGTTCGCAAGGTGGACGTGCGTGTGATCGCCGCCACCAATCGCGATCTGCCGCGGATGATCGCCGAAAAAACTTTCCGCGAAGACCTCTATTACCGTCTCGCCATGGTGGAGCTGAGACTGCCGCCGCTGGCCGATCGCAAGGAAGATCTCCCGCTCCTTTACCGTCACTTCCTCGCGCGTTTCAGCGCCCAGTACAACAAGGAGATTCGCGGCCTGACGCGGCGCGCTCAGGCTCTGCTCTCGCAATACTCGTGGCCGGGCAACGTGCGGCAACTGGAGAATGTGCTGGGCAGCGCCTCGATGATGGCCCAGGAAGACAGGATTGACGTTCGCGACCTGCCCGCTCAGATACGCGAGGCCGTGTCGGAGCCGAGTGGGGCGAATGAGCCAGAGGTCCTTACCCTTGCCGAAGTGGAGCGCAGGCATGCCCTGCGCGTTCTCCAGGGGCTGGGCGGCAACAAGGTGCGAACAGCGGAAGCGCTGGGAATCAGCCGGGCCACTCTCTACCGCATCCTCGGCGAGGCTGAAGCCGAGGCGGGTTAGTCCGGGCGACGTGGGGCAGGATTTGATGCCGATTTTCAATCTGCCCCGGGGCGGGTCACAAACCCGCCGCAGGTTACAAACCTGCCCCACAAGGCTTCACAACTAAAGCGGAGCGGCTTCCGCTCTTGCGCGCAAAGCGGCGGAGAGTTTTTCTCGCAATGCGCGGAAATCCACGTACTCGCCTGCGCCGTTGCCATTCGGGGCCTGGGCGTGTTTCGCAAACCCAGTGATCTGAATGATCGGGACGTACGGGTTGTGACCGTTTGCGGGCGTATCAAGATCGACAAGTGTCACGTCACCCGCTGCGTCCAGCGGCGTTCCACGAGCGTGCCCGTCCGCGGCGCCGGTAACCTCATATCCTCGCGATTCAAGGTACCCGCGTGCGTCATCGCGCGTCTCGGAACGATCGTTTGCCACCAGAATCGCTTTCATAACAACCTCCACTACCCGGGTATGAGCACGTCGCCTGCCGCGGAAGCCTTGTTCCGGGCAGGGCTGTCCCGTCAGAAGTGTCCGGAATTCAGACACACTGACTGAAAACGATGCATTCAGGCCAGTTACAAAAAGACGAATCGATGGGTCTTGCAACAACCGCTTTGCGGTAGAATTCAGGTGGGCGGGTTCCCTGCCCTGACGCGGCTTACGCGAAAGGCTGGCATGTGCGACTGCCGGTCTGGACGCCGGGGCGTAAGCACGGGCCTGATGCGGAAGGATCCGGCGTAATCGAGACTCCCGGGCGAAGTCGCACCCACCGCGCGGCCTGACTGAGAGAAGCTCATGCAATCGCTCAGAGAAGTTCTGAGTCATCATCCTTTTGTAGCCGACCTCGACGCGCCGTTCGTGGAAATGCTGATTTCCTGCGGAACCAGCGTGAGGTTCGAGCGAAACGAATATCTGGCCCGCCAGGGCGAGCCAGCCGACGCATTTTATCTGATCGAAGAGGGGGAGGTTCTCCTCGAAACATACGCACCTCACGGGTCGATGCTTATCGACAGACTGGGCCCGGGCGACGCTCTGGGCTGGTCATGGCTGGTGGCGCCGCATTGCTGGCATTTCGATGCGCGGGCGTCGGAACCGGTCAACGCAGTGGCTCTGGACGGCCGCTGTGTGCGCACCAAGTGCGAATTAAATCATGAGCTTGGCTATGAGCTCCTGAAACGCTTCTCGATTCTTCTGGCGCACCGCGTGGAGACGACGCGCGACAAGGTGTCGGGTCTCCATGGGGTACCGGTTGGATGAGAATCCGATGAAAATTGATAGCTCGATTCAGGGCGGCCAGGCGTACAATGTGTGGTAGATAGCAACAGCTTAAGAAGCACGTGACTAGTTCGGCAGGCGGCAGGATGGCGCCGGGGAATAAGGCTCTGGCGGCCTCCAACTCGGGCTGGATGCCAGGAGTTGCTGCGGTCTCGAGGCAATCTCAAGATCAGGCCACCGTTGTTCACGAGCCTATAGACCGGACTGATATCTCTCATCCCCGCGTGTAAACTGCAAGCCTCGTACGGACACACGTTCCGCAGCGACGCGATTCGACCTTGTAGTCGGGAACGCAACCGCAGGACGGAAGGAAAGAGGTGTTCCTTCTGTGCGGTCGGCTTGTATGAATCGACGGGCATTCTGCCCGTTCTAACTCAAAGATCTAAAATGCAGCTTCCGGCCGTGGACGCAATTTCCCGTGCACGCCGGGGGCCGCGACAGGCGAGAGTCTGGCATGGTCATCAGGCGGATCGTGAAGTTCGAGGCCGAGCGCGACCCCGAGTTTGCCCGATGGGTGACGCGCATGGCCGGCGGCGAGAGGATTCGGCATTGTCTGCAATGCGGGCAATGCAGCGGCACTTGTCCACTGTCGTTGTACATGGACCATACGCCCCGTCGGCTCATGTACCTGGCACGCGAGGGATTCAAGGAAGAAGTCCTTAGCAGTTCGGCGATCTGGATGTGCACGTCCTGCTACGCGTGCATGGTGAAGTGCCCCAAGAAAATCAACATTACACACCTGCTCTATGCGTTCAAGGAGCGCGCGATTACCGAGAGGCGCTATCCGAAGCGCTTTCCCATCGCGGTGATGGCTCGCGAGTTCGCGCACATGGTGGACAGGTCGGGCCGCGTGACCGAGAGCCGGCTGATGTTGAAGGTATGTCTGAAGACGGCGGTGGCCCGGTTGCTGGGCATGACGAGGATCGGCTGGGGGCTGCTGCGCACCGGCCGGATGTCGCTGGGTAAGGAGAAGATCCGGAACCAGGCGGACCTGGTCACGGTCATCGAGTCCGTGCGCAACACCCGCAGGGAGCTGGCGCTATGACCTACGCATGGTATCCGGGATGTTCTCTGCGAGGCACCGGGCGGGCCTACGAAGAGTCTCTGCTGGCGGTGTTTCGCGCTCTGGACCTCGCGGTGGAGGAGCTGAAGGATTGGAACTGTTGCGGCTCGACCACCTATTTGTCGGTCGATGAGCTGACGTCCTACGCACTGGTGGCGCGGAATCTGGCGCTGGCAGCCCGCGAGAAGCGGGACATCGTCGCTCCGTGCGCGGCCTGCTACATGGTCCTGAACAAATGCCATCACTACGTCGAAGATTATCCCGACGTGAAGCTGGCCGTGACCCGGGCCATGGAGGCCATCGGCCTCAAATACGACCCTTCAACCCGGGTGCGGCATCCCCTGGACGTCCTGCTGAACGATGTCGGCGTGAAGACGATCAAGGCGAAGGTCGCCCGGCCGCTGAAGGGGCTGAAGGTGGCGCCTTATTATGGCTGCCAGATCGTCCGGCCCTATGCGACGTTCGACGATCAGGCGAATCCGACGTCCATGGATCGGCTGCTCGAAGCCTGCGGCGCGACGGTGGTCCGCTATCCACTGAAGACGCATTGCTGCGGCGGCAGCCAGAAGGGCGCGCTGCCGGAAGTAGGGCTCGATCTGATCCATTACCTGCTTACCGAGGCGAAACATCAGGGCGCGGATGTGATGGCCACCGTGTGCCCGCTGTGCCAGTTCAACGTGGAAGCCTTCCAGCAGGACGCCGCCAATGCCCATCCGGCCGTTTCGATGCCCGTGGTCTACTTCAGCCAGCTAATGGGACTCGCCCTGGGCGTTTCGGCGAAGGAGGTCGGCCTGCAGCGGTCGTTCGTGCCCGTGCAGCCGATTCTCGCCGGAAAGGAGATCGCCTATGCATAGCAACGGCAACGGTTCGTGCCGCGTAGGCGTGTACATCTGCCACTGCGGCACCAACATCGCATCGGTGGTGAATGTGGCCGCGCTGGCCGACTATGCGAAGCAGCTTCCCGGCGTGGCGGTGGCCCGCGATTACAAGTACATGTGCTCGGATCCGGGCCAGGAATTGATCGTCCAGGACATCAAAGAGCACGGCCTCAATCGCGTGGTGGTGGCGGCCTGCTCACCTTTGCTGCATGAGCCGACGTTTCGCCGGGCTATCGCGCGCGCCGGATTGAATCCGTTTTTCCTGCAGGTGGTGAATGTCCGCGAGCATGTTTCGTGGGTGCACGTGGACAAGGGCGAGGCGACCGCGAAGGCGAAAGACCTGATCCGCGCTGCCGTGCGGCGCGTGTTTCTGCACAAGCCGCTGGACAAGCGAAAGGTCTCCATCAATCCGAACGTGCTGGTGGTGGGCGGAGGCATTGCGGGCATCCACGCCGCGCTCACGCTGGCCGACGCGGGCAAGCATGTGTACCTGGTGGAACGCGACCCGTCCATCGGCGGCCACATGGCCATGTTCGACAAAACTTTCCCCACGCTCGACTGCGCCGCCTGCATCCTGACGCCGAAGATGACCCAGGTGGGTTGCCATCCGAACATCAGCCTCTGGACATATTCGGAAGTCGTCGCGGTGGACGGCTATGTCGGCAACTACAAGGTGAAGGTGAAGCACAAGCCGCGATACATAATCGACGATCTGTGCATTGGCTGCCAGGAGTGCGTCACGGCGTGCGTTTTCAAGCAGGGCAAGACGGCGGATGAGTTCAATGTCGGCCTGAGCAAACGCAAGCCGGTGTATCTGCCGTTCCCGCAGGCGGTGCCGCAGAAGGTGGTGATCGACCCCGAGGCGTGCATCGAGTTCAAGTCGGGCAAATGCAAGAAGACCTGCATCGAAGCGTGCGGCGATCGCGCGGCCATCGACCTCCATCAGAAAGAATCGTTCGACGAGATCGACGTCGGCGCCATCGTTCTGGCCACCGGTTTCCAGACCTTCGATCCGGTCCGCAAGCCGTATCTGGGATACGGAAAGTATCCGAACATCTACACGTCGCTCGAAGTGGAACGGCTCGTCAACGCTTCCGGGCCCACCAGCGGCGAGCTGCTGCTGCGCGACGGCAAACCGCCGCAGTCGGTGGGCATTGTTCACTGCGTTGGCTCGCGCGACGCCAACACCAACCGCTGGTGCTCCAAGGTGTGCTGCATGTACTCGCTGAAGCTGGCGCACCTGGTGAAGGAGCGCACCGGCGCGGAAGTCTACAACTTCTACATCGACATGCGCACGCCGGGCAAGGGCTACGAGGAGTTCTACGACCGGCTGCTCGATGAAGGCGTGCACTTCATCCGCGGGCGCGTGGCCGAGGTGAGCGACTGGGCCGTCGATCCATCGGAAGAAGGCAAGCTGGTGATCCGCGCCGAGGATACGCTGGCCGGTTTTGTGCGCCGCATTCCGGTGGACATGGTGATTCTGGCTGTCGGCCTCGAGCCGCAGGCGGACGCGCAGCAGGTGCGCCGCCTGTTCAACATCAGTTGCGCCTCCGAGGGATGGTTCCTCGAGCGCCATCCCAAGCTGGCGCCGGTGAACACATTCACCGAGGGCGTGTTCATCGCCGGCGCGTGTCAGGGGCCGCGCGACATTCCCGAATCGGTGGCGCAGGCGGGGGCGGCCGCTGCCGAGGCGCTGGCGCTGATCGACGCCGGCATGGTGGAACTGGAACCGTACACCGCCACGGTGGACGAGGACGCCTGCTGCCACTGCAAAGTTTGCGTCCCGCTCTGCCCGTACTCGGCGATTGACCCGAACGGCGGCAAGATCAACGAGGTGCTGTGCAAGGGGTGCGGAACGTGCGTGGCGGCCTGCCCGTCCGGGGCTATTCGTCAGAATTTCTTCGAGGACAGCGAAATCGAAGAGGAGATTGAGGGGTTGCTGGCCTATGCTTAACCGCAGAACGATTCCTCCCGAAGTACCCGGCGGCGCGTTCGAGCCCAGGATCATCGCTTTCTTCTGCAACTGGTGTACGTATCTGGCGGCCGATCTGGCGGGCACCTCGCGCATGAAATACGCGCCGAACATTCGCGTGATCCGGCTGATGTGCTCCGGCCGGGTGGACCCGCAGTTCGTGCTCAAGGCCTTCGCCGAGGGCGCCGATGGCGTGCTCATTGGCGGATGCCACCCGGGCGACTGCCACTATCAGGAAGGCAACTACAAGACTCTGCGCCGCTACCTGCTGCTGAAGCGCATGCTCGTGCAGATGGGCATTGAGGAGGATCGGTTCCGGCTGGAATGGATCTCCGCCGCCGAAGCCGATCACCTCCGCGTGGCCGTCAACGACATGGTGGAGAAAGTGCGCGCGCTCGGGCCAATGAACATTGAGGTGGTGAAATCCATTCAGGCCGACGCGGCCGGCGGCGAATTGCCGGAACTCGTGCCCCTCACCGAACTATCAGGCGGTCAGGAGGCGCCCGTCCATGCCCGATAAACCGAAGGTCGCGTTTTATTGGTGCGCATCCTGCGGCGGCTGCGAGGAAGCCGTCCTCGAGCTGGATGAGAAGCTGCTGGACGTCGCCGCCGCCGTGGACATCGTCTTCTGGCCGGTGGCGCTCGATTTCAAGCGAAAGGATGTGGAGGCGCTGCCGGACAAAGCGATCCTCGCTTCTTTCGTGAACGGCGCGGTGCGCACCAGCGAACAGGAAGAGATGGCTCACCTGATGCGGCGCAAATCCCAGGTATTGATCGCGTTCGGAAGCTGCGCGCAGCTTGGCGGCATTCCCGGTCTCGCGAATCTGTTCCGGCGGGAGGACATCCTGAGCGCGGTTTACTTCGACCCGCCCAGCATGGTGAATCCCGACCATGTTCTGCCCACGGTGTTCTCGCGAAGCAACGGGGACAAGCTGGAGCTGCCGGTATTTCAGGACCGCGTGCGGGCCCTCGACCAGGTAGTGGATGTCGACTACTACATTCCCGGGTGCCCGCCAAAACCAAAGATTGTGTGGAGTGCGGTGGAGACGCTGCTCGGCGCGACGCTGCCCCCGAAAGGCGCCGTGCTGGCGCCCGAGCGCGCCCTGTGCGACGAGTGCCCGCGCAAGGACACCAAACCGGAGAAGCTGTCCTTCACGGAATTCAAACGGCCGCATCAGGTGATCGCCGACGAAACCATTTGCCTGCTGGCGCAGGGACTCATCTGCATGGGTCCGGCAACGCGCGGCGGGTGCGACGCGCCATGTATTCAGGGAAACATGCCGTGTACCGGATGTGGCGGCCCCACGCCCCACGTCCGCGATCAGGGAGCGAAGATGCTTTCCGCGCTCGCTTCGCTGATCGAAGCGAAAGAGCCGGAGGAGATCGAACGCACTCTGGCAACCATTCCCGATCCGGTGGGAAGCTTTTACCGATACAGCCTGCCTGCATCCCTGTTGCAGGCGGCGCGATCGGAGCAGAACCGTGCTGCGTAAGCGGCACTCGAGGTGACTCCATGGACCAGGACACCGAAACCGCAGGCGGCGCGTGGCAGGAAGCCGCCGCCAGGGCCAACAGCGAGTACATCCGGCATCGGATAACGCTCGACCCGATCACCCGTCTGGAAGGTCACGGCAGAATCGAAGTGTTTCTGAACGAGACCGGGCAGGTGGATCATGCCTATTTCCAGGTACCCGAGCTGCGGGGATTCGAGAAGTTCTCGCAGGGCCGGCCAGTCGAGGATATGCCGCAGATCACGTCGCGGATCTGCGGAGTCTGCCCGACGGCGCACCACATGGCCTCCACCAAGGCTTTGGACGACCTCTATCAGGTGGACCCGCCGCCCGCGGCGAAGAAGATCCGGGAGCTGATCTACAGCGCGTTCCTCGCCGAGGACCACGCGCTGCACTTCTACTTCCTGGGAGGACCCGATTTTATCGTGGGTCCGGAGGCGCCGCCAGCGGAGCGCAACGTTCTCGGGGTGATCGCCAAGGTGGGCGTGGACGTCGGCAAGGAAGTGATCACCATGCGGCGTCACCTGCGCGAGATCGTGTCTCTTGCGGGCGGCAAGGCCATTCACCCGGTCTTTGGCCTTCCCGGAGGCGTGGCGAAGAGGTTTACGCCGGAGATGCAGGAGCAGTGCCGAAGGGTGGCCGATGAGGCGGTGGAGTTCGCGAAGTTCACCATGCAGGTGTTTGAAGAGATCGTCCTGCCAAACACCGAGTATGTCCGCCTGATCGTTTCCGACCTGTACACGCACGGGACCTATTACATGGGTCTGGTGGACGAGCAGAACCGCCTGAACTTTTACGACGGCCAGCTTCGGGTGGTGAAGCCCGATGGCACCGAGTGGAAGAAATTCAGCGCCGCCGAGTACCTGGAGAATGTGGCCGAACACGTGGAGCCGTGGAGCTACATGAAGTTCTGCTATCTGAAGCCGCTCGGCTGGAGCGGGTTCAAGGCCGGGGAGTCGAGCGGGGTGTACAGCGTCGGCCCGCTGGCGCGGCTCAACGTGTGCGACGGCATCGCCACGCCTCTGGCGCAGGCGGCGTATGAGAAATACATCTCCACGCTGGGCGGCAAGCCGGTGCATCACACGCTGGCCAACCACTGGGCGCGCGTAATCGAGCTGACCTACGCCGCCGAGCGGCTGCGGGAGCTGGCCAACGATCCCGAGCTGATCTCTGACGAGGTGCGTAGGCTGCCCACCGCTACGCCGCGCGAGGGCATCGGCATCGTGGAGGCGCCACGCGGGACGCTGGTCCATCACTACCAGACCGACGGGCAGGGATTCCTCGAGAAGGCCAATCTGGTGGTGGCCACGCAGCAGAACGCCGCGCGCATCGCCATGAGCGTGGAGACCGCGGCGAAGGGGCTGATCTCCCTCGACAGGATGGACGAGGGCGTGTTGAACATGGTGGAGATGGCGTTTCGCGCCTACGACCCGTGTCATGGCTGCGCGACGCACGCCCTGCCCGGCAGCATGCCGCTGCGCCTGTGCGTTCACAACGCCAACGGGGAAACCATCGCCGTCATTCATCGCGACAGGAATGGAGAGGTGAAGCGAGAGACGCCATGAGGATCCTTTGTCTCGGAAACGAATTGCTTGGGGACGACGCGGTCGGCACGGTGGTCGCCGAGCAACTGCGGCATCTGCTGCCGGAGGAACTTGACGTTGACACCACCAACGAGAGCGGTCTGGACCTGATCGAGCATGTGGTGAACACCGATGCGCTGGTGGTGGTGGACGCCGTGCAAACCGGAGCGAAGCCGGGCACCGTGCATTTGCTGGACGAGGACGATCTCCCGTCCGTCTGCGGGGCCTCGCCGCACTATGTCGGTCTGAAGGAGGCGATCGTGGTGGCTCGCGCGCTGGATCTGCCGACGGCGCGGAAGGTGATCATCCTGGCCATCGAGGTGAGCGACACGCTCTCGTTCGGCGCGGAAATGTTGCCGGCGGTGCGCGCGGCTGTCCCGGTGGTAGCGGAGACGATTCTCGAAAACATCGCGCAGTGGTCGTAGCGGGATCGGTGGCACGCCGATCCTGGACAGTTTTGATCGTGGTGTACTTCGTGCGGCGCTCATGAGCGATATCATTGAAGCGGCCGCAGATCATTCACGTGGAGACTTATGGCATACGTAATCGTTGATACCTGTACCAAAGACAAGCATTGCATTGAGGCATGTCCGGTGGACTGCATTCACCCGAAGGAAGGCGAGGCGGGGTTCGAAGAAGTTCCGCAGCTTTATGCCAGCCCGGATGAGTGCATCGACTGCGGGGCATGCGTTCCTGTCTGCCCGACCAATTCCATTTATCCGCTGGAGGAACTACCCGCCGACCAGGCGCGGTTCATCGAGGTGAACGCCGCTTACTTCCGGCACTGAGCGCGCTCGCATTGGCGGGCGGTCCGGCATTGCCTGCCCCACCTCTGGAATTGGGTTCAACTCCGCGGAATAGATCAGCAAACCACGGACCGAAGGGGGAGCCTTGTTCAGGCGAAATCGAACCAGGACGGTCGATACGAGGTGCTGCTTGATCGCATAGCGGAAGGCGAATTCGTGGAGACCTTCTGGCGAGAACGTCCGGCTCGCGTGGCCCTCGCGCGGAATGTCGGCGTCCAGAGTAATCGCCGCAGTTTCGCCGATGTGCGGCGCGGGCAGAAAGAACCGAAGCTTCAGTTCCGCATAGAGGCCGCGCGGCGCGGGAAATTCGATTTCAAACTCCCGGCCCGACCAACGGTGCCGGGCTGCGTCGGGACTGGAAAAGCCGCGGACCCACTGCGGACCGGGTGGTGGAACATCGGGATCCGCAGTCGGCGCGACGCCGCTCTTTACGCGGCCGACCCGTCCAAACAAATAGTAGTGCTTGCCTCGCCACGTGTTGAATCGGGCAACTTCGACAAAGGCAGGATTATGCTCGACCATGGCGAGCGTTTCGGCCTGGACGAAAGCCGAAGGCGCGGTGTAGAAGACCTCGTCGTTGCCGGGATCGGTCGCGATGACGAACGCGGCCCGATCCATGAGCTGCGGAAACGGAGACGCGTCGGGCTTCGATACCAACAGCTCGTAGAAACGCGGCAACGGAAGGCGGCGCTTGAGGAACTCGTATCTCAGCGTGTTCACGCTGACGTAGCCGGTGGTGGTAAGGAACACGGCTTCGTCTTTTTTCACATCCTCGTTCCGCAGCGCGTCGATGAGACCGGACATTGTTCGGTTGCGGGCGAGCACAGCCGGCGAATCGCGCTGATCGAGCGGCTGGGGGAATTTCGTTCGCACCAGAATGACTCTCGCCAGCAGGTTTCTTCGGCGCGGTCTTCGGTTTCGGCGTCCACAATCTTCGGAAGCCCGCGCCTGACCACGAAGACGGACTACTCGGGGACCCACTGTTTCCGCGACGTGGACGGTCGGGTCCTGCGAAAACTCACTATCCCTGAAGCCGCGGCATCAGGGCTCCCGTCCGAAGCCGCGGAGCGAGCCGAGCAGTGAGCAGGCGCCGTTTCTCCAAACGCGTCGATCCTGCCCTGAGCCGGCCAACGAAAATCTCTTCGCCGATCAGGAGAAAATGAGGAGTCTGAATGGGATTTGATTCTCCGTAGACTGTTATAGTTGGCTGAGGCGATGACACCTGAGATTCCCGAATTTGAGATTCCGGCTCGGGAGGACAGGGACTGGGCGTATGGTCGCACGGCGCGCGCAGCTCTGTTGGTTCCTTCCGCCGAATGGGTGCAGTCGGTCTACACGTGCGAGTTCGACCTGGACGGACGCCGTTTCCTGGCGCCGAATCGCGATTATCCATACGAAGGGCTTCTGGTTCATTTCCACGGAGAGAACTGGAAGTTCATTGACGCGGTCGCCATTAGCGTGTCGACGACGGATGGTGGCCCGCTCAGGCTGCGTTACGACGACCCTGCAACATGCGTTCGCGTGACCCCTTTTCAAGCCACTTATTGGTATTCCTTCGAAGAGGTGACGACCACCAGCGGTCCCGTGGCGCCGCGGCTCTATGTCGCTTACGCGCTCGATTCCCGCGCGGACGCCGGGACCGTTACGGGTCGCGTGAAAATCGGAGTCGCCAATCCGTGGCCCGCCATGGCGAACCATTTGGAGCTGGCAATTCAACCGTTTCTCGACCTGCGCCACATGTTCTCTGCGGCGGAGTTTGAGAAATACTTTTTCGAAACAACGAATAGTCCGGCGCGCGCGGCACGGGTGCGCGTCCACAACCGCACCATCACCTTCCATTTCCCTGAGGGCGAACTGACGCGGTTCTACGGTCCCGAACGCCTTTCGTGGTGGTACAAGCTTGGCACCGGCCAGCGCGCAGAGGTACCGGACGGAACCACGGGCCGCACCAGCACGCAGTTTCTCGGAGAGCGAAAGGAAGTCGCAGCGTTCTTCCGTTTTTGTCCGCACATCGCCGGGGAAGCCCCTTCCGTTACGGTTCGATTTGCCTGTCAGTTGGAGGACCAGCCACAGGCATCGTTCTCTCTTCCCGACTATGAGTCTCTGGAGAACGCCTCGAACCAGCGCCATGCCAGTTTGTGGCGCCGGGCACGGGAAATAGCGGCTCAGGACTGGAGCGGCGAGCAGCAAACGGCTGCGGCCGGTCGTGTCGTCGGTTTGGCGAACATGAGAATCTTCGCCAGTCCCGCCGGATCGCAGCAGCTCCTCAGCGTTCCGCCGGCAGGGGGATGGTGGTTTCGCACGCCCTGGTTCCGTGACATCTTCGAGGGACTTCTGTCCAGTTTCCGCACGCTCATGCGACTGGAGGGCGAGCGCATCGTGATTCCCGCCGCTGTCGGACTCGCGCTTGGATATCAGCATCCGGTCTCCGGCCTGGTCCCCAACCGTGTGCCGGAGTTCAACGACTCACAGCCGGCCTACGACGGCTCCGACGCCACCCTTCTTTGTCTGATCGCAGGCCTCCGGTATGCTCGCGAAACCGGCGACCGCGCTTTCGCGCGCCGCGTCCTGTTCGCGTGCGTCCGCGCGATCAATCGCTTTCGCAAGGCGTTCCTGCACACCTCCCCGACTCCCGGGGGTGGCCCGCGTTTGATGCCGGAAACCGGCCTCCTACTGACCTGCCCTCGTCATTCCTGGATCGATACGAGTAATCAGGAAGTGTGGTATGCCGGCCAACACATGAAGGGGCTTCCCAATCGGGCTTCTCCAACATTTGTGGAGGACCTGTACGAGTCCCTTGCGGACGCGCGCCAGGTGGAATGGGTTCTCTCAACCCCGTCTTTTTTCATGCCGGAATTGAACGCGCAGTGGCTTATCTTACTAAATCTAATGCGGGATGTCTTCCAGCAGATTCACCCGACTGCGACCGCCAGACGTGCATATGCCTCTCTCTCGGAGCTAATTGAACACGCACGGCGCAGTTATATGGAAATCTTCTGGAACAACGAAGTTGGATTCCTGTACAATCTTGTAGTTGAGGATCGCTCGGTGCGCGATTCCGTCGATTGTGAGGCCGCGGTTGTGGCGGCGGGCATATTGGGATCCACATTGTTCAGTCTCCAGCAACTCGAATCCATCTGGCGGCGCGTGCAGGCCGAGCTTCTGGTGCGGCGCCGGCTGGTGCGGCTGGGCGACGCGTGGCTGCCGTTCGGAGTGCTGGCGATGAAGCTGGGCAAGCGCGTTTTTTATGGCGATCCCGAGTATCACGCCGACACGGTGTGGTTGCGGTCGACGCCGTATCTTATTTCTCTGTTGCGATCCCTCGGCAGACACGAGGAGGCCAAAGCGGTCGCCCTGAATGCGCTGGATCACCAGATGAGCGAGAGCGCGATCTTCTACAATCAGGAACTTCTGGCGCCTCCGTTTGGAAACAACCCAGCCCCCGACGAGCGAACTTGTCGGAATCCGGTTCCGGTAAAAAACCCGCTGCAATTCTGGTCGCAGTGGTGCGATGGGGTGTTGCCGTAATGTCGGCTGGAGCTCCCGCCATCACAACCGCTCCGGGCCTCCGGCGCAAGGTGTACATCGCTACGGGACTTAGCCAGGAGGATCTGCAGACGCAATTCGGCGCGGTTCTCGGCCGATACGCGCAGGCCGAATCGACCCGGGACGCAGAGTTTATCATTTTCGACCTGGATCATCCCCCCAAGCCTTTTGCGCCGTTCGTTCAGGATCGCCGCGGAGTCAGCGGCGAGGCAATCCGGCCGGAGGCGCTGGTTCCCTGCCTGATCCGGTGCACCGGGGCCACGACGCCGGCGACGCAGTGGATTCGAGACGAGATTCAGAGCGCTTTCAATTCTCTGCGCCTTTACCAGAGCGACGACGAGCTGCTGCGGGAACTGCAGTGGATCGAGTCCATGATCCCGTACGTCAAGAGAAACGTGACCAGAGAACAGCAGGACCTGGCGCTCGCCATTGCGCTGCGGTTTGCCGGGTGACGCCACCAATGGTCTCCGAAGCCGTAAACACGCTCCGCGACGAACAGGTCAGGAGACATTTCCTGGCCGTGCTGGACAGCGATCAGCCGGCGGAGAAGAAATACGAGGAGCTCATCGCTTTTTTCGAGCGTTACGACAACCTGCTCAATGAAATCTCCGTGCAGTCGGCGGCGACGCCTCAGGACGCTTCCGGCGCCGCGCAGGAAGTCTCCCGGGCCGCCGAGAAAACGGGCCTCTGGAACCCGCAGGGGATCCGGACGCGCGTCGAAGACTGCCTGAGGCGCGCCCTTCAACGTCTGCGTGTTTGCCAGCACGGCGATGGCGGATGGGGTTATTACGTGGAACAGAGTGTGACGTGGGGAACCGCTCAGGTCCTGCTGACGCTGCTCAAGGCCCGTCGCGTTCTGGAACTGGATCCTCCTGTCGATCCTCTCGTCGTTCAGGCGCGGGATTGGTTGAAAGGACACTCGTCCACGTGGGAACTTCACGACATCCCCAGTGGAGCTGAAAGGTCGAGCTACGAAGCATGTCTGGCGGTACGGAGCCTCTGCGAGGCCGGCGATGCGAGCTTCCACGCCGTCTCCCGCACCCTGGAATGGATCGTCACCAACCAGAACGACGATGGCGGCTGGGACGCGCGTATCCGGCGCGCGGAGGATTCGTGGCCTCGTCGGGTTTACAGTGAAGTGGGAGCCACTCGCATGGCGATCCAGGCGCTGGTTGTGGCTGCCAACCCCGCGCTTCGGCAGGTCGTCTCCAAAAGTGCCCGCTGGCTCGAATCCGTTCAGAACGAGGACGGGAGCTGGAACTCCGGGAGCTGCCATCCCGGCCAGACGAAACCGATGGGGCAGCCCAGCATTTCCAAGACCTGCGACGCTCTTCAGGGCATTGCCAGCGCCGCCCGCGCGGGTATCCGGTTGCCGAAGCACGACGATATTCTTCGCCGCGCCGTGGACTGGATCATGGCGCGCGAGCAACTGCGCCGCACCCAGGACGGTGGCCAGTTGGGGTGGGGGTACGACGACCCGGAGATGCCCGACCTGGATAGTACCTGCCTGGCTATGGAAACGCTTGTTTCGATACCTGAAGCCTCAATGCCGGCGGTCACCACCAACGCCATCTGGCTGATGGAGGCGCAGTACAGCGAGCCCGGATCGGTTGAAGACGGCAAGTGGAGCTACGGCGACACGTTCCGCATCACTGCGGCGCTGCTCGATTACTACGCGAAGATTCGCGACAATGCGCTGTTTACGACGGCCGGCTAGGGAGAACGGAGAGGAGATGCTCTGCCGGGAAGACGTCGATTTTCAGGATCTGCCGCACGATCTGCCGCGACCCTCATTCTTTCGGTTCGTCCCGTTGTTCCTGGTGTTCGCCGTGTGCGCGTGGCCGGCGCCCGGCGCGGTGATCACGGGCCTCTGCTACACCGATCATATCGAGAATCCGGTTGGGGGGGCCCTGGTTGCGCTGTATGGCGCCGACAACCTTCTTCGTTCGTCGACGTTCAGCACCGACTCCGGAACGTTTACCATGGCCGCCCCCGACACTTCCGGCAAGTACTTTCTGGTGGCTACCTCAGGCTCGCGCAGCAAGCGGGTCGATTTCGACTTCCAGCAGGGGCAGCCGGCGCGCATCGTCCAGATCGTCTTTCACGACAAGCGGAATTCGCTGGTCGAATACCTCAAGTACGCGGCCGGGAAACTGGACTACGTAATCACCACCGTATTGGGGTTCCTGATCGGATTGTGGACAAAGAAGTGGGATAACCAGCGCCTCCTCAGGATCCACCGGGTGCGGATGGCCGCGGCTCGCGATGACGTTGTCAGTGAGTCGGAGAGTCTGACCGGCGTGCTGAACGATTGGCTGAAGACGGCTCCGGACTCTCCGCGGCGCGAAGAATTGCGCACGAACTGGCAGGTGCACATTAGCGCGCTGAAGCGCGCGCTGGACGACCTGGATGCGGCCCGTCCCGATGCGACCGTTGTGTACGCCGTCAAAGGCGAGAAAGGGTTCGAAGAGCTGCGCGGTCTGAAGGCCGCGATCGAGCAGCTTCGCTCTCTGCCGCAACGGCTGGATACCGTGGGCAATCTGTCCGCCGACGACCGTAATGCCCAACTGAAGCCGTTTTCGGATCTGGCCGCAAACCCTCTCCTGAAAGCGTAGTGCACGACGATGGATCGAGCCTGGTTCCTGCTCAAAGACCCTCATTGGACGCTCCTTTGGTGGAACATCAGCGAGCAGACGCGCGCACGCCTGTTCGGCTCGTTTGCGATATCCAACCGGGCGTACCTGCTGCGCGTCCATGACGTGACCGACATCCTGTTCGACGGCAACAACTCCCACTTCTTTCTCGAGATCGAGGCGGCCGAAACTTCCGACCACTGGTACATCCGCCTGCCCGAAGCAGGCCGGGTCTACTGTGCGGAGACAGGGTTTCGAGACGATCAGGGTCGGTTTGTCTCCGCTGCTCGCTCCAACGCCTTGTGGATGCCCCCGGACGCCCCCGACATGAGCCATCGGGAGCCGAACTGGAGTTGCATTGACCTTGGATAGCGATTCGAAGTCCCCTTCCGCGTATTTGCTTTTCCTGCTCAATACCCATCAACCGTTCGTCCGGCACCCTGAATTCGAGCATTCGCTGGAGGAGAACTGGCTGCACGAGGCGATCACCGAAAGCTACATCCCGCTGCTGGATCGCATCGATGGCATGGTGCGCGACGGCATTGTCGCGCCACTCACTTTCGCGCTCACCCCCACGCTGGTTTCGATGTTCGACGACAACCTCCGTCGGCGGCGCTACCTGGCCTGGGTCGAGGAACGGCTCGGGTTCCTCGAGATGGAGTTTCGTCGCCTCCGCGAGCGGCCCGACCTCGCGGCCGTGGCACGCATGCACCGCCGCCGGCTCGAGCGGTGCCAGAGGTTATTCACGGACATGTGGCACGGCGATCTGACCGGCGCGTTCCGTCGTCTTCAGAATTCGGGCGCCATCACCCTTCTTCCTTCGGCCGCCACGCACGCGTATTTGCCGCTGTGGAATCTCTTTCCGGAGATCGTGGAATTGCAGATACGCGTCGGCCTGCGGTGGCACGAGCACTGTTTCGGCGTGAAATCCAAAGGCTGCTGGCTGCCGGAGTGCGGCTACTACCCCGGCCTGGATCGCATTCTGGCGCGCAACGGCGTGCGCTACTTTTTTGTGGACGCGCATGGAGTGCTCAACGGCAGACCGCGTCCCGTTCGCGGCACGAGTGCGCCCGTGCACACGCCTGCTGGGCTTGCTGCGTTCCCTCGCGATCTGGCCGCGCACCGGCAGGTCTGGGTAGAGTCGGAAGGCTATCCCGGCGATCCCGATTACATGAACCGCAGGCGGGATGCCAGCTTCGAATGCAATCTGGCCAGCGCCCCACCGATCGCCGCGGAACTGCGGCGCTATCCCTGCGGAATCGGATATTGGAGCGGTCGCGACGCGGCTCGGCCGTACGATGCGGGGGTGGCATATGCGAGGTGCATGGAGCACGCGCGCGACTTCGTGAGCAAGTGCAACTCGCATGCCCGGGCGGTTGGCCGCGCAAACGGTCGTCCACCGTTGATTGCAGCCTTCTACGACACCGAGCATTTCGGTCACTGGTGGTTCGAGGGCCCAATCTGGCTCGACCAGACGCTGCGCCTGCTGGCCGGCCGGGATGCTTCCCCGCGGCTGGTGGCGCCCGAGGACTACCTGCGCGAGCACCCGGTCAACCAGGTGGTGGAACCGACGACTTCGAGTTGGGGCTACCAGGGCTACAGCGAGGTGTGGCTCATGGGGCGAAACCACTGGATTTATCCTCCGCTGTTCGCCGCCGCCGAGTGGTTGCGCACCGTCGCTCGCCGGGGACCGCTCCAGCATGGCTGGGAATGCGCGCTGCTAAACCGATACCTGCGCGAATTCATGCTGGCACAGTCGAGCGACTGGGCATTCCTCATGCATTCCGAGCCTCGGCAAACGTATGCCGGGACTCGGGTGGAGGGACACCTGAGAAACCTCGATCAGCTTCGCATGGCCATGGAGAGTGGCTCCCCGGCGAGCGATCTTATCGAGCACCTGGATCAACACACGCCCCTGTTCCCGGGTCTCGATGTGGTGGCGGAGTATCGCGCGTGTGTTGCGCACTGATGGAATCTTATACCGGCCCGCCCGGATGCACAGGCGAGTTTAGAGACAGCGGGCACAGGTCACTTCTCAAATGCAGTTCGTTGTGGGTTGCCTGGACTCAAGGTCTCAAATCGGAGGCGGAAGCCGTTTTGACGACTCATGGGGCTACAGTGGTTATGGCATCTCGGCTGTGGACGTGCGCTCCACCTCTGGTCGCGCTCGTGGGGACTGGTTATCAAATTGTAAGTCCTTCAATGCCAATGGTGAGCGCGGAAGGAATCGAACCTTCAACCTACTGATTAAGAGTCAGTTGCTCTGCCAGTTGAGCTACGCGCCCGCTCTCGATGTGGTCTTGCGAAGGAGGACCGCGGTGGGCCGGCCACCGCCCGACATTCTACCATGCAGCGCGGGGTGAGGCTTGTTTTTGCTTCCCGCCCCAGTGGCTGCCGCCGGCTCGGGAATCACCGGCAGCAACAAGCGCGAGGCATGTTGGGGGTCGTGATAGACGGTCTGCTGCGCCTTGCGGAGGACGCGCTCGTCGGCCACCGGCCGGCCGGTGTTGGGATTCCTGTCGAACCGCGGGAAGTTGCTGCTGGAGACTTCCAGCCTAATGGAGTGGCCCGCGAGGAAAACGTTGCTGGTGACGCCCATGTCAATGGCGATCGCATTCACGACGCCGGGGCGGCCGGGCACGGGTTTCTCCAGTCCGTCGCGATAGCGCAGGCGCAGGATGCCGTCGGTCAGGTTGCGCGCCTCGCCGTCCGGATAGACATCCACCAGCTTGCCCGTGAAATCGGTGTCCGGCGCCGAGGTGGAAACATACAATACCGCCTGAACCGGTCCGGTCACCTCCACATCCTGTTTCAGCGGCTCGCTGGTGTAGACGAGCACGTCGCGACGCGCTTCCACGGGCCGCTGATCCGCCGGCCCCCAGGGAAAGATCTTCGGATCGCAGCAAACCGCGCCGCCCAGCGTGGGCGCCGGGTTCTTCGGATCGTAGCTGAAACGGTCGGGCGCGGACTTTCGCGGTGGCTCCACATCGAGCGCGCCATCGCCGCGCAGCGTGTTGGCGTGACCCGCTCCGAAGAGATAGAACGATGTTTCGACGGCGCGCGCCAGTGGCCACTCCCGCTCGTCCCGCCACTCGTTGCGTCCCATGACGAAGATGCGCACGGGCAGATCGGGCAGGCGGAGAGTCTGCAAAGCCGCGTGGCTGGGCTGGAGCCAGCGATCGAACCATTCGATCTGATAGCGGCGGATGGGCGCGAGAGCGTGGGGGCCGAAGTCGATGCCGGGCGCCTTCCACATCATGTTGTGAGTCCACGGACCGATCAGAATATGCGCGGGAGTACCTTTCTTCCGCAACGTCACGAAGGCGTCCAGATCGCTCTCGACATAGTTGTCGTACCAGCCGCCCACGGAGAACACGGGCGTGGTGACGTCCTTCAACTGCTCGCGCACGCTCAGCTTCTTCCAGAAATCGTCGTAGGCGGGGTGATCGAGCGCCTGCTGGTAGAAGCCGATGGACTGTCCGGTAGCGGCGCGATCGATGGTGCGGAGCGGCAAATGGTAGACGTAGCTCTGAAACGTGGGCTGGGCGAAGCCGGGGGCCAGCAGATTTTCCGACATCCATAGCAGGCGGTGGCCGAGCTTGCTGGCGCCGCCGGTGGAGTAGAAACGGTCGGTGTAGTCGTCGTCGCCGGAAACGACCGGACAGATCGCTTTCAGATGGGGGTTGCCCAGGATCGCCGTCTTCCATTGCACGATTCCCAGATAGGAGCCGCCGACCATGCCGACGCGGCCGTTCGACCACGGCTGGCGGGCGATCCAGTCGATGGTGTCGGAACCGTCGGGGCCCTCGTTGTGGATTGAGTCGAACACGCCCTCGGAAGCGAATCGCCCGCGCACGTCCTGAGTGACCACGGCGTAACCATGCTCGAGAAACATGGGGTAGCCGGGGAACAGATCGACGCCTTTCCCATAGGGAGTGCGGACCAGCAGCGAAGAAACGCGGTGACTGCCGGCGGGAAGGAAGACGTTGGTGTCGAGCTTCACGCCGTCGCGCATGGAGACGCGCAGATGCAGGTGTTTCTCGATGGTGACCGTTTCGGCCGCGAGGGCGAAGCCGACGCTCGCCGCCACGGCGGCGAAGAGAAGAAAACGAACGAGTCTCACGTTACGGCGGAACTGTGTTTTTCATCATAACAACCGGAGAGAACCCGCCAATAGGCGGCGGCAACGCGTTCGACGGAGTGGAATTCGCGAACGTGCGCAGCCGCGCGGGCGCCCATGGCCCGCGTTTTGCCGGGATTATCCGCCAGCCAGATCAGAAACGCGGTGAGCATCTCCTCCTCGGCCGGACCGGCATCAACCCGAATGACGGCGTCGTCGGGGAACTCGGCGGTTTCTTCTCCCGCGGTGAGGATGACGCACTTGCCCATTCCCATGAGGCGTATGGCGATGCCCGACGTCTCGCCCGCCGAAGGCCAGCGCGGGTTCACGCCGACGTCGGCGGCGGCAGCGTGTAGAAGGAACTCGTCGTCGCTGAGATGGCCGGCGCGGATGACGCCTGCGGAGGGGAGCGCTTCGCCGAGGGCGAGAGGAAGATCGCGGGAGGCGAAATCGCCGCAGACGAGGAGCTTCGCCCCGGGGTGCGTGCCGCGCGCGCTGGCGAAAGCGCGCAGAACCGCCGGTATTCTCTTTGTTTCGCGGAGGTGCCCGAAAACGGCAAACAGCAGATCGCTGGGACGCACGCCGAGGCGTTCCTTCAGGCGGACCACCTCGTGTTCCGGCGGCATGACGGGCGCTTCGAACAGATGCGGAATCCGGTAAACTTCGCGAGCTCCGTGCTCCCGAGCCAGGCGAGCGGCGAGCGCATTGTGGACGATGACGGCAAGCGAGCGCTCCACAATCCGCCGCAGCATGGGGTAGCGGAAGTACAACGGGCCGGCGGCCGAGCGCGCCCGGCCCGCCCACAACCGCCGGGCCAGATCCTCGCTCCACGCCCCGTAGTTATACACAAATTCGGTGACGTACACCTCATTTCCGAGTTTCCCGAGAAAGAAGTGGTTCAGCACGGCGTCGTGCAGGACGACAACCCCGGGCTCAGCCAGGGCGCGGTCGTATATCTCTCCGTGCAGGGCGTTATTCCCGAGGTGATAGAGGTTGACGTCTCCGCTGCGATTCTCGAGCACGCGACCCGATGAGCGCATCGCCTTCAGCAGCGTGGCGGAATAATCCGCGACGCCGGTACGGGCCGGAGGCAGGGGCGAGAAGAACCCGACGGTCATTCGCGGCGGCGCGGGCCGAACAGCGCCGTCCCGATGCGGATCAGCGTGGCGCCCTCCTCGATGGCAACTTCAAAATCGTGAGACATCCCCATGGACAGCCCGGACAGCGCGTGGTCCCCGGCGAGCTCGCGCAGGCGACGGAAATACGGGCGCGACGGCTCGGCCTCCTCCGACCATGGCGGCATGGTCATCAGTCCCCGAAGGCGCAGGTTCGCGCAGGCGCGTACGGCGGCGACAAGTGGGGGCAGATCTTCCGGTGATACCCCCGCCTTGGCCTCTTCGGGAGAGAGTCTAACCTCGATCATGACGTCGAGGGGGGCGGTCGCCGCCTGGTTGAGCCGCTCGGCGAGGCGCGCGGAATCGACAGTCTGGAGGACATCGAACAATTCCACGGCCTTACGGGCCTTGTTTGCCTGCAGATGGCCGATGAAATGGAAGCGCGCACCGCTGAGGCCGGCGAGCGCCGCTCGTTTGCCTTCGAATTCCTGCACGTAGTTCTCGCCGAAGTCGCGAATGCCAAGCTCGGCGGCCGCGGCGATCGTCTCCGCCGGGAACTTCTTGGTCACGGCGAGCAGTGTGATGTGGTCGCCGCGGCGGCCGGCGCGGGCGGCAGCGTGCGCGATGCGTTCCTGGATCGCTTCTAATCTTTCCTTCAGCACCGACGATATCCATCATAGGATGGCATCTGCCGCAGCAATCGCGCCGGCGAACGAAACGCGCGGAGTAATCGAGCGGTTCATCGAGTGTGCGAGCGAGCCCATGCTGACCGAGGACGGCGAAGGGCTGTTCCCCTTGCGGGAGGGCTCATACGCTCTCGATGAACGCAATGGCGGGCTGGTTCTGCAGGCGTGGGATGAAGAACGCGTGCTGGTGCGACGCGTGGTGGGCGTGGCTTCCCAGAGCCGCACACGGCTCTCGCTGCGCGTCGAGCGATTCGGGAAGCGCCGCGGCACCGTCTCGCTGATCGATCGAACCACTCCATCCGCACAACCGCTCCATCGGCGCGCCGCCCGGCTCGAGCTGCGCGAGAGGTTCCGCCGTTTCCTCCGCCGCACCTACACGGGCTTTCGCATTGCCGAGCTCACCACCGAAGCCGTTCTCACCTCATCTCTCTCGCCCAACTTTCCACGAGCCTTTCTGCGCGCGGGCAGGGAGGGATGGGCGGCCATTGCCGCTCCCGACGACGCGCTGGTGGCCGACGAGGTTCTCAGCTTCGGTTTGATCTGGCTCGACTATCTGCGCCGCCGCGAGCCGGAGTACGCCATTCGCGGGCTGATCCTTTACCTGCCCGCCGGAGGAGAACGCATCACCTGCCTGCGCCTGCGTTACCTCAACGCGCGGGCCGCCTGCTACCGGGCGTGGGCGTACACAAATGACGGCCTCGAGTTCCCTCTCGATCCCTGCGACTACGGCAATCTGGATACGAAAGTCGACCCGTGCCACGAAACATCCCGGCCCGCGCGAGCCTGCGAACGGGATGCACCGGAACTTGTGCTGGAAGCTCACGTGCGCGGGTCGCTGCGCAGGCTCGATCCGACGCTTCTTGCGGAGCCGATCTACAGTCAGGTGCCGGCGTTCGCCGCCACCGCTCACGGTCTCATCGACCTGCTTGCCGCCGACGCCGACGGCCGGCTGACGGTGATCGAGCTCAAGGCGAGTGAAGACATCCACCTGCCCTTGCAGGCGCTCGATTACTGGATGCGCGTGAAGTGGCATCTGGAACGCGGGGACTTCGCCTCGGCCGGCTACTTTCCGGGGCTCGAACTGCGGAAAGAGCCTCCCCGGCTGCTGCTGGTAGCGCCCGCTTTGATGTTCCATTCGAGTAACGAAACCGTGCTCCGCTACCTCTCGCCAGATGTAAGAGTGGAGCGAATTGGCACGGGCTTTCCAGCCGAAGTCGCGCACAACGCCGCGGGGCGCAAGCGGCGCCGGTCCTCGTTGGGGGCGCCCCGCGCGGTGCGCTTAGAATGGCAGAAGGGCCTGCGGGTTCTGTTCCGGGCCTCCTCGCCATGCCATTGAATTACCTGCGCAACGTGAAAGACGCCCTGGGCTGGCTGAAGCCCCACGAAGTCCGCGAGAAAGCCGAACGCAGAGTCCGGGTGGGTCTGTTCGCGGAGAGCGAGGTGGCTTTCTTTCGAATGGAGACTTTTTTCGCGCCGCGCGCCTGGAGTCCGGCCCGTCGCAGCGCGGCGACCGGCATTCTGCAGCGCGGCGACCCCGATTCACCCGAGCAGTTCGACGTGGAGATCTGGAGCGACCAGATGGCGCGGCCTCGTAACGCCGTCGCGTTCGACTGGCGGAATCCCGAACAAACGGTGCGGCGCATCATCCGCGAACACGAGGATCTGGCCGTGCCGCTGGCCCGCCATCTGGAGCCGTTTCGCCGGCCCGCCGTCAATCACGTGATCGCCAAAGTGGCTCGCGAGAACGCGCTGTTTTCGATCACCACGGCGTTGCCCGACATCGTCCCCATGCTGTCGCTCCCATGGGCGGCGGGCGAGTTCGCTTCCGATACCGCCGTGCTGACCGCCAACCAGATTCGCATGGCTTTTCTTCTGGCGGCCGCGAGCAATCGCGAGGTGGGATACCGCGAGCAACGCAGCGAGATCGGCTCGATTATCGCGGGAGCGTTCGGCTGGCGCGCCATCGCTCGCGAACTGGTTGGAAAGATTCCGCTGGGCGGCGGCATCATACCCAAGGCGGCCATCGCGTGGGCGGGCACTCTGGTGGTGGGAATGTCGCTGGAGCGCTACTACCGCATCGGCTACGGCTACACGGCGGCCGAACGCCGTGCCGCTTACGGGGATGCTCTGCGCCGCGGGCGGGAGATCGCCGCGGGGCTGGTGGACACGGTGCGGGGCCGGCGGGCGATTTCCTGAGTCCGGCGCCGGTTCGCTCCTGGGCCAGCGGGCCGATCCTGCTCCTGAAGCCGGAGGCCGATTCCACTGAAGCCGGAGGCCGATTCCACTGAGGCCGGAGGCCGATTCCACTGAGGCCGGAGGCCGATTCCACTAAGGTGTTCGACATATTGCGGCCGGCCGGCTCGAGCCTTAGGCTGGGGGCATGAGGCTAAGTTCGGTCCTCGCCGCGACGGCGTTGCTCGCTGCTTCTGCGGTACTCGGCTCCCCGCAGGAAGCGAAGAGCACCGCCACGTACGATCTCGACACCCACGACGTAAATGGCAATCCCATGCCCGGCCTGGACACTCGCTCGTCTCGCAGCGACGGAGACAGCAGCGTCTACGAAACCCGCCAGTCGCTCAATGGAACCACCGTCCCCGCCGAGCGCGTCGAACAGCACGTGGTCAGGGATTCGGGGGGTGTTCGCGTTGTCGAGCGGCTGATCCAGCGCTATTCCCCCAACGGCGAGCCCCTGCCACGCGAAAAGCAGACGATCACCACCACGACGCATGCCGACGGATCGGTGGAGGAGCAGAGCGATACGTGGCGCGGCGATCTGAACGGCAATCTGGCGCTCGCCGAGCGGACCGAGACCGAGACGCGCCGCAATGGCAGCACTGTGAATTCGGAGACCGTCGTCTCGCGCCCGTCGTTGAACGACTCGCTCGACGTGGTGGAAAAACGGGACGTGGTGCGCGACGAGCAGAGTAAGGACGCCTGGCAACAGAACGAGACCGTCTGGAGGAACGGACAGAGCGGCTTCTATGAGGCCGTGCGCAGGGTCACCGAGCATCGCGCAGAGGACGGGCGGGTTTCGGAGAACACCGCGGAATACGAGCCGGGCAATACGGGAGCCCTGGTGCTGCACAGCCAGATTGTGAAGAACTCCGTGAAAGCTCCCGATGGCTCCGAGCGCACCGAGATCACCGTGCGCGATCAGTCCGCTCCGGGGAGGGTGATCGACGGCTCCGATCCGGGCCTTAAGCTTCATTCCGAAGAAATCGTGGAGCGGGTTCCGGGCGCCGATGGGAGCGTCCGGGAGACCGTCAGTGTAAGGCGTCCCTCTGTTTCCGAACCGGATCGGCTGGGGCCGGCCAGGCGAATCTCGGAAACGGTGTGCCGCGGTAACTGCAGTCCGCCGCCGCAGCCCTGAAGGGAAGCCCAGCCCTGAAGAGGAAGCCCGGCTCGGACTCGGTCGGACGGTCTGAGGAATAACCCTCACGCTCGATAGTACTTCCGCCGATAATGTAGGGAGTGCTTACTCGGCACTTTGCCGGAGCGCCTGGGTTTCGGCGATTGCGGCGGGGAGGGTGATCTTGAGCAGATCCAGAGACTTAGCACTTTGGGCGTGGGTCGGTATCGCGTCCCTGGCGCCGGTCTTCGCACAATCCGAGGAGCCCTACGAAGGGCCTTCGATTCTCTCGCGCGATTCGACAACAGCCGGCGCGCGCGGGGGGAAACTGCTCGATTTCCAGTTCTGGGGCGACATCACGGGGATTGTGGACAACGGCCTGACTGCCCCTACGCTGAACTCCTCGGGAGAGGTGGTCGGACAGGGCAACGAATATGGGCTTCAAGTGGGCGCCGGCGCCTCGGGGTCCAAGAGCTGGGAATCCGATCAGATCCGCGTCGACTACCGGGGCGACTGGCGCCAGTACACGCCGAACAATGGCTACAACGGGACCGACCAGTTTCTGGATCTGCAGTGGACCCACCGGCTGTCGCGTCACGTGCAACTGATCGTTCACGAAGTCGGCGGCATCGAGACCCTGAGTTTCGGCACGCTCACCTACTATCCGCTTGCCAACTCCGATCTGCTGGGTGTGCCCCTGAACGATCTTTTCGACAACACCGCCTACTTCTCACAGACCACCGCGGAACTGATCTGGCAAAAGACCGCTCGTCTGTCGTTCAGCTTCGGCGGCGACGATTTTCTGGTACGCAGAAAATCGCCGATTCTGGTGAACACCGACGGTTACCGTGGCCGGGCTGACATGGCCTACCGCTGGACCATGCGGCAAACTGTTTCCGTCTCCTACGCCTATGAGCATTTCGACTATCCGCGGTCCTACGGATTCTCGGACATCAACGAGGTGGAGGCCGGCTGGTCTTACGGTCTGGGACGCAGAACCGATTTCGGGATCGACGGAGGCGCTGCGCGGGTGGTCACTTTGGGGCTGATTCAGGTGCCGTTGGACCCCGTCATCGCGGCGATTCTGGGCGAGAGTTACACCGTAACCACGGCGCGACGGGACGTGATCATTCCGGTCGGTGAAGCGCGCTTCAGCAGGAGATTCGCCAGTTCGGCGCTCGGCATCAGCGGGGGGATGACAATACAGCCAGGCGACGGTATCTATCTGACCTCCCGGGCGATCTCGGGGGCGGCTACCTACTCCTATGTGGGCGGCAAGCGTCTGACATTCGCCATGACCGGCGGCTATTCGCGCATGACCACGGCGGGCGAGCAGACCATCGCTCCCTATGGCGGGTTCTACGGGGGGGCGGGAGCTACCTGGCGCCTTTTCGCGGATGCCCACATGGAGGCTCGCTACGACTACCGCCAGTACAATATCCGGAATGTTGCCAGCAAGGCGGAAAACCGGGTCTCGCTGGGATTAGCGATCAGCACCGGGGAGCGGCCTCTGGCCATCTGGTGAGTTCTCTCAGAATTCTCCTCGTCGACGACGAGCCGGCGCTTGTCCGGCTTCTGGAAACGTTCCTGAGGCAGCGCGGCTTTGCCGTGGACGCGTGCGCGGGTTCCGCCGAAGCGCTCGAGATGTTTGCGGCGGCGCCCCAGCGCTACCAGCTCATCATCGCGGACATCAACATGCCCGGGCTCGCTGGCGACGCCATGGCGCTCGAGTGCGCGGCCATGAGCGGCTCGGTGCGCATCCTGCTCACCAGCGGGCTGCCCTTCAGCACCCATCTCTTTCCGCCGGGAATTCGCGAGCGTTCCGCTTTCCTGCAGAAGCCATTTCTGCCGAAGATGGTGATGGAGGCGATTGAACGTCTGCTGGCTGGCCGGCACAGGGCGGCGCCGCCCACGGTGCAAGCCGAGTGAGGCCGGCGGTCCGCTCCGTTGTGCCGGCGTTTACCTGGCCGGCACAGGGCGGAGCCGCCCACGGTGCAAGCCGAGTGAGGCCGGCAGTCCGCTCCGTTGTGCCGGCGTTTGCCTGGCCGGCACAGGGCTGAGCCGCCCACGGTGCAAGCCGAGTAAAACCGGCGGTCCGCTCCGTTGTGCCGGCGTTTGCCTGGCCGGCACAGGGCGGAGCCGCCCACGGTGCAAGCCGAGTGAAGCCGGCGGTCCGCTCCGTTGTGCCGGCGTTTACCTAAGAGGCCCTGAGCGCTTCTTCCCGCGGGAATCGGTGGCGCAGCCAGGCGATGAATCCGTCGGGCGCGCGCATGGTGGACAGGCGCGGCTGCCGGACCAGCGCCCAGTCGGCGAAACGATTCGAGGCGCGCACTTCCGCCAGAGTCACCGGAGCATCCAGCCGGCGCACGAATTCGAGATCGACAACCGCGGAGCGGCTGTTCTTCGGATCGTCCCGCGGCGGCGACACGGCGCGGGCAATCCCCAGAATGGCCGATTCTCCGCCGCTGTGGTAAATCAGGACACCGTCACCCGGTTTCATTTCCCGAATGGCGCGCACCGCCTGCGGGTTGGTGACGCCGTCCCAGACCGTGCGCTTGTCGCGTTCGAGGTCGTCGAGCGAGTAGGTTTCCGGGTCGGTTTTGGCGAGGAACCAGTTCATGACCAGACTATTGTAACTGCCGGGCGGAACAAGCGAGCGGCCTGCGGCGTATTCTGAATTGATGCCGGCAGACTACGCCATCGAGACATCCGATCTTCGCAAGATCTATCGTTCGCGCTGGCGTCGGCGCGAGGTGCGCGCGGTCGACGGAATATCGCTGCGGGTCGCGCGAGGCGCCACGTTCGGATTGCTGGGGCCGAATGGCGCCGGGAAAACCACCTTCGTCAAGCTGCTTCTCTCCGCGGTGATTCCGACCGGCGGCACGGCACGGGTATTCGGACGAGATGTGCATGAGCCCGAGGCGCGCCGGCCGGTGGGCTACCTGCCCGAGAATCATCGCTTCCCCACGTATTTCACGGGCACGGGAATGCTGGATTTCTATGCCGCGCTTTCGGGGATGGAGGCCGCCGACCGCAAGCGCCGCATACCGGAGCTGCTGGAACTGGTCGGCCTGGAGCGCTGGGGCGCGGTGCGCATCGGCAAATACTCCAAGGGCATGCTGCAGCGGCTCGGACTGGCTCAGGCGATCATCCACGCACCCACCCTGCTGATCCTCGACGAACCCAGCGACGGCGTCGATCCCATGGGCCGGCGCCACATCCGGGAGATTCTCGGCGGCCTCGAAGAGAAAGGCGTCACCATTTTCATCAACTCGCACCTGCTGGCGGAAGTGGAACTGTTTTGCAGCGAGGTGGCCATCGTTCACAAGGGACGCGTGGCGCTGTCGGGCAGGGTGAAGGAGCTCATCGCCGGCAAAGGCTACAAACTGACCGCCGCGCAGGTGCCGGAAGCGCTGGAAACGGCGTTGCGCGAACGAGCGGTGGCGGTGGGCGCGCGCGACGGCGTAATCGATTTCCAGTTCGCGACGCGCGAGCATGCCAATGAGGCGATCGATCTGCTGCGGCGCGAGAACTGCGCCATTGAATCGCTGAGCCAGACGTCGAGCACGCTGGAAGACGTGTTCGTGCGCACCATCGGCAACGGCGGCGCGGTGGCCGGCGCGCCCCAGGCCGCGGAGGTAACGGCATGAACCGCACCGCCAGCATGGCCCTCATCCGCGACACCTTCCGCGAAGCCATCGCGCGAAAGATCTTCTGGGGATTGTTCGGCCTCTCCACGCTGATGATCGTGTTCTTCCTGTTCGTGATGAAGATCGACATCGTGGCCGGGGCCACGGCTTCCATCTCCCTGTTCGGATTTCGTCAGCATGGCGCGTTGGACGCGCAGCGGCTGGTACGAGGCGTATTCGCGGGCGTCGCGACCTTCCTCTATTCCTGGGGGAACATCATCGCCGTCTTCGCCTCGGCCGGCCTCACCCCCAGCGTGCTGGAGCCGGGGCGCATCGAGCTGCTGGTGTCGAAGCCGCTCTCGCGATGGCACATTCTGCTGGGCCGTTACGTCGGGAACCTGCTGGTGGTCCTGTGCAACACGGTCTACCTGGTGATCGGCGTGTGGCTGATCCTCGGCTGGAAGACGGGCATCTGGTCGCCGGCTTTTCTGCTGGCCATTCCCACCACGACCTTCATTTTCGCCGTGCTGCTGGCGGTGGTGGTGCTGGTGGGTGTGCTCTTCGACAGCACCGCGCTGTCCATCATGGTCACCATCGGACTGCTCATCATCAGCCTCATTCTCGCGGCGAAGGACACCATGATGAAGCTGCTTTCGTCGGAGTGGTCGCGGCGGCTGTGGCTCACGCTGTATTACATCCTGCCCAAGGTATACGACCTCGGACGCATCACGCTGAATGCGATCATGGATCATACGTTCAGCGGCTGGATGCCCATCTGGAGCTCGGCCCTGTTTGCCGCCGTCATGCTCGGGTGCGCGCTGTACGTTTTCTCGCGAAGGAGCTTCTGATGCGTCGTCTTCTCCTGCTTCTGGCAGGGCTGGCGTGCCTGGTGTCCTGCCGGTCCGGCGGGGCGAAGTCGGTGCGCATCGATCCGGCGCTGGCCGCCCTGGTCCCCGCGGATACCGTGTATCTTCTTGGCGCCGACATGGAGCGCCTGAGCCGAACGCCGGCCTGGCAGAAACTGGAAACGCTGGCTCTGCCGGACCTGAACCGTTTCACTCAGGCGACGGGCCTCGATCCGCGCCACGACATCCGCGAGGTAATGGTGTGCTCGAATGGCACGGGCGCGGTGACCGTCCTGCGCGGCAGTTTCCGCGAGAGCGATCTGGCACCCCGTCTGCAGTCTCGCGGCGCCGCCTCGCTCTCGTACCGGGGGCACACGCTGTATACGTCCGATCACGCCGCTGTAACCTTCCTCGATTCCTCGACCGCCACGGCGGGCGCCACGGCGTCCGTGGAGGGCATCATCGACGCACATGATCGCGGCGGCAGTGGTCTCCCCGTTGCGCTGGAACCTCTTGTTCAGACGATTCCCTCCCGCGATCAGCTCTGGCTGGTGCGGGCTGGAGGATCGCCGGGAATGCGTTTCGGCGAGAACGACGAAAGCCGATTGGGAAGCATCGTCCAGATGCTGCGCGGGATCAAGACGGTGGTGCTCGGAATCGACTTCAGTAATGGGCTGGACCTCAGCGCGCGCATGCAGTGTGACACCGACAACGACGCAGCCCACATCCACGATGCACTGCGCGGGGCCATCGGCTTCGCCCGGCTCAACACCCCGGATAATCGCCCGGAACTGCTCAAGGTTTACGATGCAATTCAGGTGAGCCAGGAGAAATCCCTGGTGACGGCTTCGGCGAGCGTTTCATCGGAACAGGTGGATCAGGCGCTGGACCTGTGGCTGAAGAGAACCCGTTGATAACCTGAGAGTAACCTTCGCCTCGCTGCACTATTCTCCTTGACCGGCAACTCGGCGCCCACGATGATACCGCTTGCACTCGAGTCACGCGGCCGTCATCGAAAAAATTAAGGAATATACTTCCATTTCTGGTCCATTCGTGCGAACCTTCTAATTAGATAGATAGGACGACACCGTGGTTGGCCCACGTTGGACGTAGCCAGGTAGCAGGGCGTCGGTCCGGTACGTAGTTCGACTGGAGAAGAGAATGCCCACGTTTCTTTTGAAGGAGCGAGTGGTAAGGTCCGACGGATCGGGTCCGGTTATTGAACTGGGTCCGGACGCCGGCAAACTGTTAGTTCTCACCCTTGGTATCACTCGGATCGTGGAGCACCAGAGCCTGGAGGTTTCAGTCTGGGGTTCGGCGGACGGGGAAGACTGGGGTCGCCATCCAATAGCAAGATACCCGCAAAAGCTGTATTGCGGCCTCTATTCCACACTTCTGAACCTCTCCGCTCGCCCGGACGTCTATTACGTACGGGTGCAGTGGAAGATGCATCGCCTCAGCAAGAGCGGCGACAGCGCTCCATTGTTCGGCTTCTACGCGTACGTGGAGGAGTCGGGGGCGCGGATCGTGGCAGCGGTGGCGTAACCTTATCAACAGGTGGGGCAGGATTTCATCCTGCAGCGGCTTTTTAAGCCGCCGCAGGCCGATTGAAAAGCGGCCGCACAGTCGAAAACCCGGTCTGGTGGGGCAGGCACTCTGCCAGCGGCGGGCTCCCAGCCCGCCTTTCCCCGCGCGCTCGACGGAGCGGTCTGAGAGACCGCCGCAGCCTGAGAGGCTGCCCCACGCCCGTTTTCATCGTCTTTCGTGGGCCGGAGGCCCATCGGGACAGGTTACAAACCCGCCCCCCAGAACCCCTGCCCCACAGACTCTCCTACAGCCGGTTGATCAGGCTGGCGACGTAGCCTGCGCCGAAGCCGTTGTCGATATTCACCACAGTCACATTGCTGGAACAGCTATTCAGCATGCCCAGAAGAGCGGCGAGACCGTTGAAGCTCGCACCGTAGCCCACGCTGGTCGGGACGGCGATCACCGGCACCGAGACAAGTCCACCCACCGCGCTGGGCAGCGCCCCCTCCATTCCCGCGCAGACCACCACAACTCGTGCCGTCATGAGCCGTTGGCTGTGGCTCAGCAGACGGTGGATGCCGGCAACGCCGACGTCGTAGATGACATCCACGGTGTTGCCCATCACCTCGGCGGTGAGGCGCGCCTCCTCGGCCACGGGGATGTCACTCGTGCCGGCTGAAACCACGGCAATGGCCCCCTTGCCCAGGATTGTGCGGTCGCGCCACACGCGAATGGCGCCAGACAGCGGGAAGTACTCCGCTTCCGGATGCAGCGCCTTCAGCCGCTCGGCGATCACCTGATCGGCGCGCGTGATCAGGAGGTTGCGGGACTGCTCCAGCAGGCCAGTGGCGATGCCGACGACCTGATCGGCGGTCTTGCCCTTTCCGAAGATGACCTCCGTCAGCCCGTGACGCAGGGCGCGGTGGTGGTCGAGCTTGGCGAAGCCGAGGTCCTCGAAGGGCAGATGGCGCATGCGGTCGAGGGCTTCATCGATCGAAGCGGCGCCGGAGCGGACATCGTCGAGGAGACTGCGCAGGAGCTGTTCGTCCATGGTTTATTGACCGGGGGTTAAGAGCTGCCGATAAGAATGCCGGCGGCAAAGACCAGCGCGCCGCCAAGGCCCACCTGCAGGGCCGCGCTGAACACCGGCGTGTCCATGTAGTGGTTGCGAATCCAGGTGATGGTGGCCAGCTCGACGATGACAACCGCAACGGCAACGGCGAGCGCCGCCTGGAATGCGGGAATCAGGAACGGCAGCGTGTGACCGATGCCGCCGGCTGTGGTCATCAGCCCGCAGACCAGCCCGCGCAGCCACGGATGGCCGCGGCCGGTGAGCGTGCCATCGTCCGAAAGCGCTTCGGCAAACCCCATGGAGATGCCCGCGCCGACCGAAGCCGCCAGCCCGACGAGGAACGCGTTCCAGCTGCTGTGTGTCGCCAGAGCTGCCGCGAATACCGGGGCCAGCGTGGAGACCGAACCGTCCATCAGGCCCGCAAGACCCGGTTGCACGATCTGCAGCACGAACAACCGGCGGCCGGCGCGCTCTTCCTGGTCGCGCGCCTCGGGCGTCAGGTACTCCTTGCCCAGCGAGTCAGCAACAGCGGCGTGCTTACGCTCCGCGTCGGAGAGATCGCCCAGCAGCTTGCGGGTGCTGGCATCGGTAACCCGCTGCATGGCGCGCTCGTAGAACTGGCGCGTCTCGATCTCCATGTCCTCGGCCTGCTTGCGCACGGTATCGATGCCCAGCGTCCGCTCCAGCCAGACCGGCCGCCGCGTCAGAAAGCCTTTCACGTCCTGGCGGCGGATCAGCGGGATGTGCTCGCCAAAGCGCTGCCGGTACAGCTCGATGAGCGCATGGCGGTGCGTGGCTTCCTCGGCCTGCATCTCCTCGAACACCCGCGCCGTTGCCGGGTACGTTTCGCGCAGTCCTTCCACGAACTCGCCGTAGATGCGGCCATCCTCTTCTTCGAGAGATACGGCGAGAGCGAGAATCTCCCGCTCGCTCAGGTCCTTGAAGTCCTTTCGCATGGCTGTCCCTACCAAGCTTACAGGAGGGAACGGTTGGGGGGGCTCGGCCAGGCAAGGTCGCGGACGCGCTAAGAATCGGCCGCGGCCGAAGTCCCGAGCTTCCGCAGAAGCCGGGTTGCGGTCGCTTTCTCTCTGGCGCTCAGCCCGGCGGTGGCGGCGTCCATGTCGGCGCCGTGCCGGGCGAAGGCGTCCTCAATCAGAAGACGTCCTTCGCGGGTCAGGTGAACCACGCGCGAGCGGCGGTCTGTCGCGTCCGTTTCACGGTGCAGCAGTCCGCGGCGCTCCAAGCGGTCGATGGCGGTGGTGGTGGAACCGCTGGTCAGAGGAACCCGCGCGCCGATCGCGTTCACCGGCAATGGGCCCTTGTGCAGCAGGATCTCCAGTATCGCGAAGTCCGACAGGCACAGGCCGAGTTCCTCGACGCTGGCACTCGCGCGCCGCTCAAGCGCGCGATACGCCTTCATCAGCACGAGCCAGAGGTGAACTCCGGACTCGCCCGCGATGCTCACGCGGGGATCTCCGGCGTGCGGGCGTCATTCGGATCGGCCCAGCGATCATTGGGCACCAGAGGCGCCCAGCCTTGCCGCAGCGGGTCCTGATCGTAGGGATAGTTGCCCAGTTCTTTGTACAGCTCGCTGTACTGACGCAGCTTGTCGCGATCCAGGCGCACACCGAGTCCTGGCGCATCGGGGACGGTGATCGAACCGTTTTCGTACTTCATCGGGCCGCCTTCGATGATGTCGTCGCGGAGATGGTGGTAATGGGCATCGGCGGCGAACGTCAGATTTGCCAGCACCGCACCGAGGTGCAGCATCGTCGCGAGCTGGATGCCCAGTTCGCCGGATGAGTGCACGGCCACGCCGAGCTGGAAGGTCTCGCACACGCCCGCGGCTTTAACACAGGGCCGAATGCCGCCCCAGAACGTGGTGTCGAGCAGGATCACGTCGACGGCGGTGTCGAGCGCGTTGGCGGCGAGCTGCTCGGAGTTGACCACCACCGTGTTCGTGGCCAGCGGGATGCGCACCATCTGGCGCGTGCGGCGCATTCCGTTGAGCCCGAAAACGGGATCTTCGAGATAGTCGTTGCGAAGATCTTCGATGGCCTGGCCGAAGCGAATGGCCTGCTCGGTGGACCAGACACCGTTGGGATCGAAACGCACGCGATCCTCGGGAAATGATTCGGCCAGCGCGCGGAAGGCCTCCAATTCGTACTCGGGCGGGAATACGCCGCCCTTCATCTTGTGAGTGGTGAAGCCGAAGCGTTCTTTGAGCGCGCGGGCATTGGCCACCACCTGCTCGATGGTGCGGACTTCGCCCGTGCCGGTCCGCGCATCGGCATAACGAAAGAAACAATACGACGCGAAAGGCACGCGGTCGCGCAGCTTGCCGCCGAGAATCGCGTGGACGGGCACGCCCCAGGCCTGGCCGAGAATGTCGAGGCAGGCAAACTCGAGCGCCGCCAGCACCTGTGTCCGGTTGTTGTAGAGCGATGCCGTGGGATTGGCGATGCGGAAGCGCATTTCCTCGAGGCGCGCGGGATCGTGACCGGCCAGATAGTTCTTCAGCGACCGGAAAACGGCTTCGGCCGATTCCCCGCCGCCACCCATTTCGCCGAGGCCGACGAGTCCGTTATCGGTCTCCACTTCGATGATGGTGCGCACAAACCGGCCCCAGTGGCAGCCGTTGGCGTGGCGCAGGGGCGCTTCCAGCGGAACGGTGACCGTAGTCGGACGGATGTCGACGATTTTCACGGGATCTGGCTCCAGAATAGCGAACGTAGTACGATACGATTGCCTCGATGCCGACCGCGACTTCGCAACTTCCCGAGAATGCGTACACTCCGCTGGCAGACGGAACCGTGTACCAACCCGTAGTGCCCGCGTCCGCGCGGCTGCCGGAACTGACCACCCGATCCGTCCTGTGGGGGCTGCTGCTGTGCATTGTGTTTACGGTGGCCGCGGCGTATTCGGGGCTGAAGGTCGGCCAGGTGATGGAGTCGGCCATTCCGATTTCCATTCTGGCGATCGGGCTGGCGCGGGCCTATCCGAGGCGGTCCAGCGTTCTGGAAAACGTCATCATCACCACGATCGGCGGCGCTGCGGGTGCGGTGGTGGCGGGCGCCATCTTCACACTTCCCGCCCTGTACATCCTGAAGCTCGATCCGCACCCGGTGCAGACAATCTTCATTTGTCTCGCGGGCGGCTGCCTCGGCGTGGTGTTCCTGATCCCGCTGCGCCGGTACTTCGTGCGCGAGATGCACGGCCGGTTTCCTTATCCCGAAGCGACGGCCATCACGGAAGTGCTGGTGGCCGGTGAGAAGGGCGGATCGAAGGCGCGTCTTCTGCTGGAAGCGACGCTGGTCGCCGGAATCTACGACTTCGTGGTGACTACGTTCCACGTCTGGCAGGAGTATCTCGATTTCCGCTTCGTCCCCATGATTCGCGGACTGGCCGAGCGGGCGCGGATGGCCGTGACCTTCGACGCGATCAGCTTCATTCTCGGTCTGGGCTACGTGATAGGCCTGCGCAGCTCGCTCATTCTGTGCGCCGGCGGCGTGATGTCGAACCTGGTACTGGTGCCGCTGGTGTGGATGATTGGAAGCCATCTGAACACCGCGGTGTATCCGGCGGCGACGCCCATCGCCGGCATGGATGCGACGCAGATCTTTCGTAACTACGTGCGGTTCGTGGGAGTGGGCGCCATCGCCACGGCGGGCATCTTCGGAATCATCAAGTCGCTGCGTATTGTGGCGGGGTCGTTCGGGGTCGCGCTACAGGCGTTCCGCCGCGGGGAAGCGGTCTCGAACGAGCGAACGGATCGCGATATTCCGATGATCGGGACACTGGCCGGCGTGGTGATCGGCGCGGTCGGCGTGGCGGTGTTTCTCGGACACCTGCCCGGCTCGCCTGTGGTGATGCTGATCGGCCTGCTCATGACGCTGGTGTTTTCGTTCTTCTTCACGTCGGTGGCGGCGAATGCGATCGCCACAACGGCCCGAAATCCGGTCTCCGGGATGACCATGCTGACCATCATCATCTCGTCCATCGTGCTGCTGCGATTTGGGGTGTCCGGAACGGCCGGGATGTTTTTTGTCATGGCTATTGCCGGGATGGTGTGCACAGCGCTGTCCGTTTCCGGCCAGGCGATCACCGATTTCAAAACAGGCTACTGGCTGGGCTCGACGCCGGCCGCGCAGGAGAAGGTGAAGTTCCTGGGCGTGATAGCGGCCGCCGTGGCAGTCGGGCTCACCATTGTCATGCTGGCGCAGGCGTTCCAGTTCGGCGAAGCTGCGCCGGGCGACACGCGCGCGGTGCTGGCATCGCCGCAGGCCTCCATCATGAAGGCGCTGGTATCGGGATTCATGAGCCGGCAGCCGGTGGCGTATCTGTTATTCGGGGCAGGCGCCGCGATCGCGTTGTCGATGGAGATGCTGCAGATTCCGGCGCTGATCTTTGCGCTGGGCATGTACCTGCCGCTGGAGCTGAACACGCCGGCGCTGGTGGGCGGGTTCATCGCGCATTTTCTGGGAAAGCGCGGGAGTACAGCGAAGGAGCGCGGCGTGATCATCGCCTCGGGCCTGATGGCCGGCGGCGCGCTGGGCGGTGTGCTGGGCGCCTCATTCCGGCTGCTGCCACGCTTCACCGAAGACTGGATTCGCACGCCGTTTTACGGCAATGAATTGATTTCGCAGTGCGTGTCGGCGGCGATGTTCGTGGGACTCTGCCTGTATCTGTGGCGCCGGTCCGTGCGGCACAAGGAGGAAGCATGAGTTTTGAAGAGCTGGTGGGGAACGCGATTCTGGGGATCGACACACTGTGGGGCGGCGACGTGATGTGCGCGTCGGGAACCGGGAGGTTCATCGCCGATTCGTGGTTCTCCGACGCGCCGCTTCCCGCGGCTTACACCGACCCGGCGGCCGCGCGCGTGCGCGAATCGGGCGGAGTTTCCGCAAAGACAGTGGATCGCGAAGGGATTCGGGCCTATCTGTGCGCGGTGGACATTCCCGGCGCGATTCGCGGATTGAAGGGCGAAGCGGCGAAGATCGGCGGTTTGCGCGGCGACTATCTGGCGGGCCTGGCGCTCTGCTTCGAAACGATGTGGGAACTCGCCATGGAGATCCTGGGCGAAGGCGAAGCGGTGCCGTACGAGCGCTGTGTGCAGGCGTCCATCGGCCACGCGCCGACGCCCTCGGATCCCTCGGCGAAACGGGATCGTGTTGCCGAGTTGCTGGCGCGCGCGGGTTATCCGTCGAGCAGGCGCGCGGAGTTGCTGAGCGCCGTTGACCAATGGAGAAAATCGCACCGCGTCCCGCTGGCGTCGATCAAAATGCTGGGCGCCGCGGTGATTGCTTACTATGACGCGCTGAGCGCCGCCAACATCGTGCCGCATATGCCGGCGGAGCTGCACGACGTTCCGCGCGCGAATATTCAGTTCCTGCCCATCAAGGAGGCGTGGTTCTCGGGGTCGATGAACTATCTCGGCCGGGCGCGTCGCGCCGACGGGTCGCCCGAGTACGAGGCGACGTACGAGATCAACGCATCGCTGGAGATCTCCCTGCCTGAGTTTCTGCAATTGGTGAGTCATGAGGTGGTGCCGGGGCACGTCACGACGTTTGCGTGGATGCAGAACCTGTACTGGCGCGGCAAGGTGGGCTTCGAAGCTTCGGTGTTGACCATGAACACGCGCGCCGCGGCTTTGTTCGAAGGCATCGCGAACAACGCGATTCTGATGGCGCACGGTGTGACCGAAGTGGACGAGTTGCCCGATGAGGACCTGCAGATCGGCTTGCTGCTCGCGCTGCTGCAGGACGACGCAAAGAACCAATCGTCGTGGCTGACGTGGGGCGAACGAGCCCCGCAGGCGGAAGTGGCGAGCGTGCTGCGCAACGATTTCCTCGTCTCGGAGGAACGGGCGGACAAGCTCTCGGGCGCGTGGGGACGGCATCCACTGCTCGGTCGAATGTACTTGCCGGCCTATCGCGCGGGGACTGCGAAGGTGGCTGAGTTGCGGCGGCGCTATGCGGCCGAGAAGTTCCTGCCGGTGCTCTATGGGTGCGCGGGTCTGGTGGACGTGACCACGATCGAGAAAGTCCTGGCGGGCTGATGTGGACCGCGGCGTCAGATGGAATGAGAAGGCCGGTCTCCGTGCGGGCTCAGCGTTAAGCTGTCCCAATGGGAACGCACTCGAGGTGCAAAAAGGAGACCGGCATGAAGAAGCATAGCAAGACGACAGTCAGC
>Ga0326728_10000345_pt1 | contig 188517 bp, 197 predicted proteins | sample MB3enrmetagenome_FD_207602 | JGI IMG/M metagenome (GOLD analysis project Ga0326728, IMG submission 207602) | Lab enriched peat soil microbial communities from McLean, Ithaca, NY, United States - MB31MN | ecosystem: Environmental > Terrestrial > Soil > Wetlands > Peat | place: USA: New York... | reverse complement strand
CCTTCTCTTGCGTCATGCTAATCGCCACTCTTGGATCTCTTGAAATATTCTTCTGCTTAGTCCTTCCAGGAACAGTGTTCACCAAGAGCATATCTCCATCGCGATCGATCCAAACGGGAGATACGTGCGGAGAACCATCAGGCATCAACGTAGCGAGGTACGCAAAATTCCTTCCCTCAATTATTTCGAGTGCTTCTTGGTTGAATACCATATTCCGTCTCCTTTAGATCGCTCATAACCACCCCTAGAATAAAGTAATCTCAGAAGATATTACTATGCAGAAGAGATTCACTCACTCGCGCGCTAGCCAAGTGTCATGTCCGACAAAACATGTCATATGGGTACAAAATTGTGCGTGTGATCTATATGGTCCGAATGGCCGAAATTGAACCGTCAATTCAGGCGATAATTTGTGTGTGTTATAGCGGCACGCACACCGTAATTCGAACCGTCATCGTTCGTTTGAAAAGTGTGCGTGTGCACGCACCAGTAGAACGCACATACACACGATAGCTAGGCCGTATACATATTAGAAATCCCCGGACGCATATCCTCAGTAGTTGCCTGCGATCAAATGACCCCGCAATCCACACGTCAGTCTTTGACTCAGATCGCGAAATTGATTGGTAACTCTATTAAACTGGCGTGCGAAACACGCCCTTTGGTCAGTATGCTTCAGGAAGCCGTCAGGTGCTCACGCCGGGCGGAAGGCGTGGAGTATGCTATTCGTGACGTTATCGTTAAGGCCGAAGAGGTAAGACGAACGGGTAAGAGAATAATTAATCTCAACATTGGAGACCCCGTAAAGTACGGCTTTGACACGCCCCCTCACATCAAAGAGGCGATGAAGAAAGCGGTCGACTCGGGCAAAAACTACTACTCCGCGTCGGAAGGCGTGAAGGAGTTGCGAGAGGCCGTGGCCGAGAAAGAGAATACAGCCAACCATGCACACATAGAAGCCAGCAACATCGTCATAACCCAGGGCATCTCCGAAGCCATTACCTTTCTGATGGCAGCCATGGTGAACCCTGGCGATGAGATTCTCGTGCCGGGCCCCTGCTACTCGCCCTATCTTACGTACGCGAAGTTCTTCGACGGCACCCCGATCACGTACCGAACAAAGGAGGAGGAAGGATGGGCCCCGGACCTGGATGATCTGGAGAGTAAGATAACAGAGAAGACGCGGCTTATAGTCGTCATCAACCCAAGCAACCCCACCGGCTCGGTCTACTCTAAACAGGAATTAAGTAGGATACTGGAGATCGCTGCAAGCCATAACCTCCCCGTCGCGGCAGACGAGATCTACGACCGAATCACCTACGAGGACAAATTCACAAGCGTCGCTTCACTAGCCAAGGAGACCCCGATTCTGGGCCTCAATGGATTCTCCAAAGCCTACCTGATGACGGGGTGGCGGCTCGGCTACATCTACGTGCAAGACCCCACTGGAAGACTCAAACATGTCTGGGACGGAATTGAGAAGATGTCGAGAGTTCGCCTATGCGCAAGCACGCCCGCGCAGATAGCCGGTGTAGCAGCATTAACTGGACCGCAAACCCACATCCCCGAAATGGTTAGGAAGCTCAAGGAGAGGCGCGACTTCGCCCTGAAGAGAATCAGAGCGATCCCCAGGTTCTCGGCTACGACGCCAAAAGGGGCTTTCTACAACTTCCCGAAAGTCGACTTGCAGGGCACACGGTGGAGTAACGACAACCAATTCGTCACAGAACTGCTAAAGGAGACCGGTGTGCTGACAGTCCATGGGTCAGGATTTGATCCTACCTACGGCAGCGGACACTTCAGATCCGTCTTCCTCGCCGACGAGCCCATGCTCGCTGAAGCGTTCGATCTAATCGAGAGTTTCATGAAACAACACTCTTGACATCTCTTCGCGTTGATGGAAATCACGCTGCGCACAGGCGCCTAACGTCCAGGCTGTAAAATTGAGTCCTATACCGCTCTCAAAGCCTGAATTGGCCCGGCAACTTCTTGAAGGGGGCAAAGGCGTAGTCGGTCGACTTGTGTTGAGTTCGAGTAAATTATCTGAAGAAGCGGCCATGGAGGTGGCTGTCATCGGGGCCGGAACTATGGGCCGGGGTATAGCTCAAGTTTTTGCTCAGAGTGGATCCAAAGTTTGGCTTGTAGACGTGCGCGATGATATTCTGAAGAGGGCCCTTGGCCATATAAAAGAGAACTTGACCTTATTCGAAGAGGAGAAGATCCTTTCCTCAAGACAAGCAGCTGATGTCCTGTCAAGAATCGATGTCGTTGTAGACCCGAGGAAAGCGGTGCGGAATGTGGAATTTGTGACCGAGGCAGTTACCGAGGATCTGACTGTGAAGAAACATCTCTTCAAGCTGCTGGGTGAAGCAAGTCCGAAAGATGCGATTCTTGCCTCAAACACCTCCGGCCTAAACGTCTCCGATATCTCTAGTGAAACTGCGCAACCCGAGAGGGTTATCGGGACAAACTGGTGGAATCCGGCACAGATTATCCCTCTTGTTGAGGTCATGAGAGGAGAGAAAACCTCGGCAGACACGTTGGAACGAACTCGACGAATACTTACGAACGCAGGGAAGAAGCCGATTACTATCATGAAATCTGTTCCGGGATTCGTAGGTAACAGATTACAGATTGCGTTGTTTCGAGAAGCGCTCCACCTCCTAGAACAAGGTGTGGCAACCCTTGAGGACATAGATACAGCAGTCTCATTCGGCCCCGGCTTCAGATACCCCGTCCTAGGTCCGTTTAGAGTGTCCGATTTCGGTGGCCTGGACGTCTTCTACCACCTATGCGGAGAACTATTCGGTGAATTGGATAGCTCGACTCAACCGCCGTCAGGGACGCTTAAACGATTAGCTGAGAACAATAGATTTGGCGTAAAGTCAGGCGCGGGATTCTACGATTATTCAGGTTTGCCGGAGGTCGAGTTGGTCAGGGAGCGTGATCGAAAGTTATTGAGAATCTACAGAACAGTTTCCGGACAAAACCCGGGGTCATGAAAACATTCCTCTTGCCGATATTGTCCAAACCGATTCCAAATAACCTTTCCTCACGCAATGGAACTGGTTATGCAGGTTAATCGTAGTGCAGCCATGTGTCGGGATTAGCTCCACCTTATCTCCTCGCTTCAAGCTTTGGCCGCCGTCTTCCAGTTCCAGGAGACCATGCTCTTCATACAAATGAACGAGTTTCGTTTTTGCTAACCTGGGTTTTGGCAGTCCGTACTCCTCGCTGATAGCTTTCAAACCGCCATCTAGTGTGAATTTGCCGGGGGCAGGGTTGCTAATTACTGACGTTAGAAGTGTTACGGCGCAATCGAATGGCATGCCCATATTCTTGAATTTTAAGTCCATCGTCGCATAGGTGCCCGGATGGATTTCAGTAATGCCCGGCTGAATGCCCGTAATGGCGTATGTGCTTGTTCCCCCCGCGCAGACTTTTTCGACCTTCAACCCTGATTTCTCGATGAACTCCTTGGTGTCAATGTTCTTCGATAAAGCCTCAAGGCAGAGTTTCTTCTTTTGTTCGAAGTCATCGATAAGTACGCAATGACCTTCATACCCTAGAATTCCTAGGAAGTTCAATCCTGGCTTTCGGGCCACATGTTTAGCGAGGTCTAATGCAGGTTGCCCGGGCTGAACACCGCAACGTTGCATACCAACGTCAACTTCAACAACCGCATTGATCTTTACGCCCTCCAACTCTGCGGCCTTTGACAGCTGGTTTAGGTTTTCAGGGTCGTCTACAAGCACCGTCACATTGCTATGGTGTGCTAAATGCGCGAGCCGCAACACTTTACTCCAGCCGACAACCTCATTCGTAATGAACACGTCGCCTATTCCAGCCTCCACCATCACCTCCGCTTCACTCAATTTCTGGCATGCAATTCCTTCGGCCCCGGCGGCTAATTGTTTATGAGCAATTGTAGGGGATTTGTGCGTCTTGATATGTGGCCTCATCCTAGCTGATTTGCCGCGGAAGAAATCCGACATAACCTTGATGTTTTGTTCTAGCAAGTCCAGGTCTAAGAGTAGCGCCGGCGTGTCGAGATCTTCAATCTTGGTGCCGCGTTCGTTTAACGAAACTGACATTTGAAACTCAAATCCATTTGGCGGGCTGTATGAGTCCCGCATTTTACGTTATTGGCAGACATTCAACTGCATGAACTATGGGATATGAATCTCACCGCTCGAAACTGTAACCGAGTATCCGCCAACTCGAATGTTGTCGGGTATATCGGCATCGCCCTCTACTTGCACATACAGCCTGCTCCGTCGTCCAATTTCGAAACCTTGCTCTATGAAGAAGTCCTTTAGCTTGTTTCTTGGTAAGAGATCGAAAATTGCAAGGTAAGCTCCCAATCCTCCAGCAGCACTTCCGGCAGCCGCATCTTCATTAATTCCAATGCTAGGTACAAAGAAGCGAAGATGAGCAGAAGCTTCGGGAGTCGAAGTTTCTAGCGTGAAGATTCCGACTCCCGTGAGATTGAATTTGCTCTCGAGATTCCTTATGGCACTCGGGTCGGGTGTTAGGTTGGTAAGCTGATCCAACTCACGGAGCTGAATGAACAGTTGTGGCAGACCTGTACTGATAATCTGAGGAGATGAATCCTTGCTGATCATTCCTCTCTGAAGGCGAAGGGAATCTGCGACCGTTTGGATTTGCTGTTCGGTCAATTTGGCGATGATCTTAGGTTTTCCTTGTTCCATTATCAGTTTAGGTGAACTGCCCCCCGGGGTAACATGAATAGGGAGGATACCAACGCTCGTCTCATTCTGCAGCAATGAAAGGCTGTTCGCTTCCTTATTCTCTGATACGAAGACGTGAGCCGCTCCTAGGACTGGGTGGCCTGCGAATGGGATTTCCTTTACTTGACTGAAAATTCTAAGGCCATAATCGGCTTCGCCTTTTGGAGGAACTATAAAGGAGGTCTCGGGGGTTCCAAATTCCGCTGCTATAGCCTGCATTTGGGAATCTGTAAGGCTTTTAGCATCTGGGACGACTGTCAGAGGATTCCCGGAGAAAATTTGATCCGTAAAAACGTCTACGTGTCGCACCGGAATAGCTGTCATTTATCCGTCAGAACTGGTTGGGTCAAACGTAGCCCATGAGGTTTACGCATGAATATCGATTAGCATGAGGGCTCTAGATGTTGTGAGAATGGGGTGCCGGTTATGCCTGTACCGTGACGAGATGCTCTTCCTCGCCGATCAGGCTTCCATCAATAGAATATTTGTAATATCTGCCTAGGCATGGGGAGTCTTTTGTGAACCAAGCCTCTTTCTTCTTGGGAACCCAAAGCTGTTAGGGAATTAGCGAGACGAACTCGTTTCCTTAGTTCGATTGACGTACCCTTGCACGGTTGATGCGAGGTGAGCAATGTCGCTTTCCGTGTGAGCGTAGCTGATGCATCCATGCAACATCTCGGGCGTCAGCATGAAAATGTCGTTATCTAGCAGGAACCTGAACATGTTCTTGGATTGGTTGTGATCGCAGAGCGCGTAACTCTTTGCGTCCTTCAACGGTTTTTTGAGGGAAGTGTGAATGCCGAAGAGTGAGCCTAAGCCTATGGTTTGGGCTGGGAATTCTGCGGCCTCAAATATTGAGTTCAGACGCTCACGAGTATGCGCGCCAAGGCGGTCGATGTGCTCGTAGACTGGACTATGTTCGAGCACATCAATTGTTGCCAGCCCTGCGGCTAAGGTCAGTGCGTTGCCCGAGAATGTTCCGCCGTGATGGGCATAATCCAAGCCCGAGTATTTCGTGTGGTCGAAATGCGACATAACATCCTCCCTTCCACAGATTGCCCCAATTGGTAGCCCTCCTCCAATTATCTTACCTAAGACGGTAAGGTCGGGTTTCACTCCGAAATAGCTCTGCGCCCCACCGAGGCCGAGCCTAAAGCCCGTGACAACCTCGTCAAAGATCAGAAGGGCTCCGGTTTCGTCGCAGAAATTCCTCAGGCCTTTGAGAAATTCTCTTTCAGCAGGAATCATTCCGCTTGCCCCCAATACTGGCTCGAGAATTACGCAGGCCAGGGATTCATGCTTCGCGTTATCGAGGAACCCGTTCATGTCGTTGTATGGAAGAGCAATGGTGTCCTGTTGTGAACCCATGGTGAGGCCGCCCGTGGCCGGGGTGTCGAAAGGAGGTTTAAGGGCCATGTGAAATGGGTCATACGCCCCGTGCCAGGCTCCTTCGAATTTGGCAACCTTGGGACGTTTTGTGAATGTTCTCGCGAGACGAGTTGCGAATAGCATTGCTTCGCTTCCGGAACTCGCATACCGAACCATCTCTGCGCTTGGGGTGTGTTTGGTGATCGCTTCCGCGTGTGTGATCTCAAGCTCATGCGAGAGGCCATGATGCCAGCCATTCTCTGCCTGGTTCTTGATAGCTTCTAATACGATCGGGTGCCTATGGCCCAAGATCATCGCAAAGTGCGTGGACCAATAATCGGTGAAAACATTACCGTCAAGATCCGTTATGCGTGCTCCCTCTGACTCCCTCACAAAGAACGGGTAGGGCTCGAAGAAACGAATCTTATACGAGACCCCAGCCGGTTCAACCTTCCTCGCGCGTTCGAACATGGTACGGGAAGTTGGTGTGCGCTTCACGTAGGCCTCGTCGTTCACTTCAACTTTCTCCAAAACGCAGCCTCCAACCTGTACGGTACATGTCCTGCGGGTTAGCTATTGTTCAGTCCGGTTTTACGCATTGATTCGAGGGTAGGTTCGATTAGCAGGGGTTTGCGAGCATGTTTCAATGGAGCCTCCGGGTCCTTAAGCCCGTTACCGGTGATTATGCAGCAGATTCGATCGTGCGCGTCAATAGCACCCGCTCTCACGGCATTAATCAATCCCGCAACTCCAGCTACTCCGCCGGGTTCACCAAAAACTCCCTCCGTCCTCGCAAGCAACGATTGTGCGTCCAATATCTCATCATCTGCTACGCAGTCCGCAAGCCCATGGGATTCGTTCAGACTCCTAATCGCCTTTACGAAATTCTTAGGTTTACCAATCGCCAGCGCGCCGGCTAAGGTTTTCGGGGTGATTGATTCAAAGTGCTCCTTCTTTTCCTTGAACGCGGTTACTACGGGACTGGATCCTGTCGGTTGAATGCCAAGGATGCGCGGTTTCTCCGAGATGAATCCTAACTCGTAAAATTCTTTGAATCCTTTCCAAATTCCGGCTAAATTGCAGCCATTCCCGACGGGAACAACGACCCAGTCTGGCGGTTTCCAGTTGAACCACTCACAAATCTCGTATGAGATGGTTTTCTTTCCCTCTGTCCGAAACGGGTTCCAGGCAGGGTTGCAATTGTACCAGTCGAACGCTTCACATGCCTCAACCGCCAGGTCATAGGTTTGATCATAGTTACCCTTGACCTGAACTATGTTCGCCCCGTATGCGATGGATTGACTCACTTTAGCTAACGGAGTCGATTCGGGTACGAATACATTGCAATCTAACCCGGCCTTTGCGGCGTAGGCTGAGAGAGAGGCCGCAGCGTTGCCGGTGGAGGCAATTGCGATTTTTTTCCGCTCGAATTCTCGTGCCTTGTTTATGGCGAGGACGGTCGCTCTATCCTTGAAGACCCCTGTTGGATTGCGTGATTCATCCTTGGCGTACAGGTTGTCGAGTCCAAGTTCTCGACCCAGCCTGTCGCATTTGAGAAGTGGAGTTCCCCCTTCTCCCAAAGAGGTGACCTTCGCGTATTCGAATACGGGCAGGAGTTCCGGGTACCTCAGGGTTGAACAGGATGACCTATGAGCAAATTGATCTTTGTCTATCTTCCCTTTCATGTTCTCGTAGTTGTAGATGACGTCAAGCCTTTCACCGCAACGGTCACAAGAATAGCGTACCTTCTTTGGATCGAACTCTTTCTTGCAACTCACGCAACGCAGAACCGTGACAAAGCTCATTCATGAACGCCTCTCATCGACTGACACTGCCGTTGACTTAGACTAATTCGGGTTCCGATCGTTGAACACTCATGAAAAGCGAACCATCCGGTGAGTTGAGGCAAGCGGCGTTCTTGGCTCAATCCAATGAGTCTTCGCGGCTTATCTTGAAGCGAGAAGCTGCGGAACCAGGCTGAAGACGGATGGGGTTCCGCCTGAATGCAGGAACACAACCCGCTGCTTAGCCCACTTCCCCTTCCGTGCTAAACCTATGAAGCCGGCCATCGCTTTCGATGTATAAACAGGATCAAGAAGAATACCTTCCTCGCACCAAAGTTGTCTCAATGCAGCAACTCCGTCCACTGACGGTACGCCGTAGTCTTCACCCACGTAATCTGGGTCCAACAACAAATCACCAGCCCCAAATTGCTTGGGCAAGCCGAGTCGCTTGGACAAAGCATTAGCGACAGAACAGATGTGCCGTTCCGGGTCAGCATCCCGATCAACCCGTATACCCAGCGGTGTCACCTGTGATCCCGCGAGCGCGTGGCCTACAAGAATGCCTGCGTGCGTACCGCCACTGGATGAGGCGAACACTAACGTGGTCGGTTGCTCCGGCAATTTGCGTAATTGGTTCTCAAGCTCCTGAAAACCTAACACGTACCCCAAAGCACCGATCTCGTTCGAGCCTCCCACCGGGATCACGTAGGGGTTCTTTCCTTTCTTCCTGAGTTGTTCCGCGAATTCCTCCATGGCGGGCTGTCTCTCGTTTGGGGAGACGTAGTGAATTTGAGCGTCGGCCAGATCGTTCAGAAGCATATTCCCGGTACGTAGGTTCGGTTCCTGTCCGGCAAGAAAAAGATGACACTCCAGCGAGTACCTCCGAGCTGCAGCCGCGATGACGCGTGCATGGTTAGACTGAATAGGCCCCGCAGTCAGGATTACATCGCATCGTCTTCGGAGCGCGTCAGCCAAGAGGAATTCGGCCTTCCGGGCCTTGTTGCCTCCCATTGCAAACCCGGTTAAATCATCCCGCTTAACCCATGCTTCGATGCCAAGCTTCTGGGAAAGCACATCGAGCCTGTGCAAAGGCGTAGGTAAGGTGCAAAGGGGTAAACGGTCGGATAACGAAAGAGTCAGGCACGTTCACCTTCCCAGAGTAACCACTCTTGACTTTTGAAGTGATATTTGTAGCCCGACCGAGGCAGTGTATGGGAGAGAGCACGCGGCAAAACGTATATTCTACGAAAGTCGGTGCGAATATTATGTCTGAGCTTCTCAAAGTTGAAAAGTACGCAGTTCTCGAGGCCAAGGGAACCTCTTTTGAAAGAGGCTTTACCTATGGATTCTATCATAAGCAACTCATTAGGCGACTGATAGATTCACACTTCGACTTTTACGCTCGATACCTACAAACCTCTAAGGACGAAGCTCTTAGTGAGGCGGCCCGATATGAACGGCCAATCCGAGATTATTCACAGGAAATCGCCGAGGAAGTGAAAGGAACCGCGGAAGGCGCGGGCGTACAACTTAACGAAGTCTTGTTGATCACCGCATTCAACGAAGTCTTCTACCCCAAACTATCCAAAGCATGCACGTCCTTTGCAGCCCGTGGAGGCGCCACAAGCGATCATCTAACATACGTCGGGCAGAATAACGACGAGGGAATCGACCCGTGGCTGAACGGAGACTGCACAACGCTAACGAAATACTCGGCGAAAACGGGGCCTGACGCCCTAATCTACACTTATGCAGGCGCTCCGGCCATGATGGGCATAAACTCAGCAGGGGTCAGCGTTTGCATAAACGCATTAGGATTTCCGAAACCTAAGATCGCCGTGCCCATGCTCTGTGTCGTTAGAGAGTTGCTGAATCAAAGGGACCTGGACGGCGCGCTTGAATCCATTGAAAGAGCGGACCGCGCATTTGCATTGAACTTCATGGTCGGCGATACGAAGGGAATCATGGACGTTGAAGCTACCCCCGTGGGCGTGATCGTGAAGCGTTCCAATGATATTCTACACCACGCCAACCATTACCTATACGGAACCGAAGGTTTCACCGACCCCAAATCCAACGAATACCGCGCCAATAGCGTAGCTAGATGTGACCGAATGGCCCAACTTATCGAGCACAACAAAGGTAAACTCAATATGCAATTCTTCCAAGGATTCCTAAGAGATCATGAAAACAAACCCAACACCATATGCGCACACATAAACCCCGCAAAATCCAAAGCCCATCATAGCCGAACCCTTGACGGCATGATCTACGTCCCCGAGAAGCGAGAAGCCTGGATAACCAAAGGAAATCCTTGCAAAAACGAATTCGTAAAATACGCGATCTAAGAATAACTCCAACTTCCTAGAATCGTAAGCGCGAGTACGTTCTGAGCAAGCTTCGCAAAACTTCGCCCTTCACCAATGCCGAATAAAGTCCCGTTAGTTACGGGCAATCCGGAAGCAATGTCCCTAAACCCAAACCTCTTTGCGTAAGTCATTCGGCCATTGGAGACAATCGAAACGCTAAGGCCTGGAGTCTTTGCTTCTCGCATCCTATCGAGAATAAATCTCTCCGAGCTCGTATAGTCATTCAACATTCCGTACCCGCTAGTCTCGTCCTTTCCACCCCGGACCACGCACAACTCGTCCTGGTTTCGCGTTTGTATGTTCGCCGTCCTCTACAACCGGTACGCCGTTTACGAACGCATGCACTACCCCAGTTGAGTATTGAGCTGGTTTGAGAAAGGTTGCGTGATCCGTTATTCTGGCTGGATCAAACAAGACTATATCGGCATAGTATCCTTCCTTGAGCATTCCTCGTCGGCGGAGTTTCAGGTTCCCGGCAGGCAGAGACGTCAGGCGCCGCACTGCATCTTCCAAGGTTGCGACTTTTTCATCGCGAACATATTTACCCAAGAACCTGGCGAAAGTTCCGTATGCACGCGGGTGTGGAAGTATCTTCATGAACACGCCATCAGGACTCACACATTCTGCGTCTGATCCGAAACTCACCCACGGCAGACCCGCATTTCTTCGAACATTTGCTTCCGACATAGAGAAGTAGATAGTACCTACGCGACTATCGTCCTCAACGACGAGATCCATGGCTGTCTCTGGTGCTGACTTCCCTCTTATCGCGGCCACATCCGCGAGTGTTTTGCCGGCGAGAGGTTTGAGTTTTTCAGACTTGAACGAAGCGAGCATCATGTTTTCTGGGCCGTTGGCAAGATACATGTTTTCCCATTTGTCTGTAGGCGTGCACATCTCCTCTTCGACGCGGCGTCGAATAGAAGGGTCCTTCAGCCGCTTCACCCACGCGTCGTGCCCTCCTTCTTGTACCCATCGTGGCATTGCCGCGTCGAGGCCCGTCTCGCTTGCAGCGTATGGGTACATGTCAGCTGTGATTTGAAGGCCCTCATGTCTTGCTTCCTCAACTTTCTTGATCGCGGCATCAAGTTTGTTCCAGTTCGACTTGCCCGCTGCCTTTAGATGGTAAATCTCGGCTCTCACATTGGCCTCTCGTGCTATATGTATCAACTCATCAAGAGCCTCGAGGAATTGACTCCCTTCGCTGCGAATATGGGAGATGTACAAGCCATCATACTTGCTCACAATCTTGGCCAATTCAACGAGTTCCGTTGTCGGAGCGTAGAATGCCGGGGCGTAGATGAGGGAGGACCCGAGACCAACTGCGCCTTCCTCCATGGCTTGGCGCACAAGGTCACGCATCAAGCCGAGTTCTTCCGGAGATGCCGAACGGTCTTCATACCCCAGTGCGTGAATTCTGACCGTCGTGGCTCCAACAAACGACGCGACATTTGGTGAAACGCCCCGTTTCACCAGATAATCAAGATATTCTCCTAGAGTCGTCCAATTGATTTCATATTTGATATCTCCTTGGTGTTTGACCAAATCCTCCTTCATTCTCTCTGATAATGGGCCCATAGATTCGCCCTCCCCGAAAACCTCCAATGTCACGCCCTGTCGTAGGTCGCTCTGGCCGCGACCGTCTTCGATTAGCGATTCCACGCCCCAGCTCAGCATGTTGATGAAACCGGGTGATGCAGCAAGACCGCTTGCGTCAATGTCCAACGCGCCTTCCTTAAGGTTCGGTCCAATTGCGACGATACGATCGCGCTCAATAGCTACATCAGCTCGGTAGGGTGTTGATCCACTGCCGTCGTATATCATTCCGTTGCGAATCACAATATCAAAACCCGAAACGCTACTTCCAATATTGCCCCTTCTCGTCGTCAATCTACTCCTTTCTTCACAGAAACACTCGTTTGAGCTAGTACGCCTTGCCGAAGGCCCAGCGATTATAGAGGATACCCAAAACAATCAGCTGTGAGAATTCGAGTGAAGATTGATGAGGAAGCCGAACCGGAATGATTACGTTATCTCACTCCATCTTGGAGAAATGCGGAGACCGAGCAAATTGGCTTCAAGAATTGATCGATGCATTGACCACTACATAAGAGACGCATATTTGGTTGCTGATCATCTTACTGGTTCCGAATCGGAAAGGATTATTTTCTGAAGCCCACCGGTGAACGACTTTGAGTAGAATGAAGGATTATCGGGTCGTTGATACTCATACATGTGGTGAACCCACACGAATAGTTCCACATTTTCGCAAAGTTAAAGGAAGGTCAATGGCCGCTGTCCGAATGGAAATGCAGACGCGCCATGATTGGTTTAGGAAATTCCTACTCAACGAACCACGAGGCCACAACGACATGTTCGGCGCCGTCCTGTTCCCGCCTAAATCAGAATATGCCGATTTAGGCGTCGTATTCATGGATAACGGAAGTTACCTGACGATGTGCGGCCACGGAATCATAGGGGCCGTCACTTGCGCCGTGGAAACAAAACTAGTGCAGAAGAAGCCCACAATCAGGGTGGAAACACCCGCGGGAATAGTGGTCACTCACCCTCACTACTCTAAAGGACACGTCGAATCTGTGAGTTTCGAAAATGTTCCTGCCTTTGTCTTGGAGACAGCAAGCATCAACCTCTTTGGAAAAACAATCCAGGTAGAGGTGGTCTTTGGCGGTAATTTCTTCGCCATTGTGTCGGCAGAGAAGGTTGGAGTTGAGATTAATGCGTCAGCGAAATCCAAGATAATCGAAACAGGTTTACTAATCAGAAACTCAGTAAATGCTTCAGTATCGGTCGCCCATCCGAACTTCCCCGAAATCAACAAGGTTGCACTTGTAGAGTTCTCTGGCCCGGCACTTAACTCGCAAGCTGATGCTAGGAACGTTGTCGTCTTTGGTCAGGGACAGATAGATAGGTCGCCTTGTGGCACGGGTACATGTGCTAAGTTGGCCCTCCTCTATTCTCAAGGCAGGATCAAGGTTGGGGAATATTTCGTTCATGAAGGCATCTTAGGAACTACTTTCAAGGGACGAGTTCTCCGCGAAACCCAAGTAGGAAGATATGACGCCATTGTTCCCGAAGTGACGGGTTCTGCGCACGTCACTGGCTTCAACACCTTGCATTATGATGAAAACGATCCTCTCGCCGGAGGTTTTCTTCTCTAAGCAATAGTTCGTACCCAGGATTCTGCATCAGAAACGGTTAGTGCCATGCTTTCGCTTGGCCTGACCTAGCACAAAGGCTGCTATAGATACATAGAGGCGCGGCGACCGCGGTGCGACTTCCACCGCGCGGGCTTCCATTCGTGTGCAAACTTAGGATTTTGAAGCAACGGAAGGATGAGACGTGAGGGGTACTTGCTTGAATGATATACGATCTGTTTGGCTGCGATTGGTTCAGTCTCCTCCCACGCACTTTCTCCTGTGTTGAAATTAGGAGCGTAGGAGGGATACGCACTGGAAGTCACTTCAAGTCTAACCATATGGCTTTTCCTGAATTGGTGACATGTGGCCGACATACCCACTGTAACCTTGACTACCTCATCGGGCCTCACAGGTTTCGCTCTCTCGAAACCATCTCTGTACCTCAGTCTGACGATGCCATGTTGCAACCGCTGGGCATAACCGTCTGGTCCCACGTCAGACAATCTCGTGACAAAATCAGTATCGGTAGCACTTGTACTTACGAACAGCTCGACGGACAACATTCCCACCACATTGATCGGTTGCCGCAGCGGTTTCGATGTAAAGACCAACACGTCCTTCCTTCGTTGAATGTATCTCAGATCCTCATTCGTGCCGTTCTGGAACGCCTCCTTCCAGAACGGAGTCGGGGCGGGATTAGATGGATTATAAATGAAGGTTGATGACTCCGAGGTACCTGCAACCGCCTCGTCGAGCATCCCTTTACCGTGAAGGGTGTTCGAGGGCCCGTTTGCTGTGAGATAAAGCGACTTCTCCGTTGTATAAGAGGGAGGAAACTCCGGAAAATCCATCCATTTGTTGGCAGCCATCAAGAAGATCCTAACAGGTGGCTCTTGGCCAACGCCGTTATCAATATTCTTAAGACAGTAGTCGAACCAACGAACCGCCTCTAAGTCTAGTGGAACGACAGAGTGATTGCCATAACAGAAGTCACCTATCTTGCTGTCGCTGTGAAAGGGAGCGGACAAAGCATGTGCCCACGGGCCGATAAGCAACTTGTGGCTTTGCCTCATCTTGGGATCCGGATGTCTTTTGGTGAGAGCCGGAAAATGGTCCAGGGCTCCACTCATGCTGTCATCGAACCAGCCCGTGACAAAGTAACACGGGACCGACATTCTTTCCACCATGTCGTCCTCCCAGATGTGTTTGAAGAAACTGTCGTATGTCTCATGATCGTAGATCACTGAGTATATGTCCTCGCTCAACCCGACCTTGGATGCCCATTCTTTCATGGGGCGCACGTTAGCCCACGATTCCCAGTCAAAGCCGCCGTCGTAAATCTCCTCTTTGTTCGTTCTACCCGTCAGAAGCGTTTGCCACAGTCTCATGATGGGCATGAACACTCCAAAAGCGTATGCCGTACAGTCGTGAAAGGGGTTCATCGATGGAGCGCACTCAACGAATGCCGCCTTGTGGTACTTCGAACCTAGGCGCATAGGATACAGCTGCGCTATGCCGCCGTAGGATTTTCCAAAGGTGCCAACCCTACCGTTTGACCAAAGTTGGGTGCCGCACCACTCGAGCGTATCATAACCGTCTTCTATCTCTTGGAAGAACGGTGTAAATCTTCCCTCTGAATTTCCCCTTCCCCTAACGTCCACATGCACAACCACGTATCCGGATCTTACAAAAGTCCAAATCATCGATCTAACGGAAGCCCGATAGGCGCTATCCTTTACGTACGGAGTCACATTTAGCAAGACTGGAAATCTTTCACCGTGACCCGGAAAGTAGATGTTTGCAGCAAGCTTCACGTTATCTCTCATTGGAATCTTGACGTCGTACAAGACGTGAGGCCGAGTCGTTGCGGACATATTCTCTGGAACCCTGGTGTCTAGCTCGACTATCTCTGCATTCACCCTAGTGTCTTCTTGAATACTCGGAGAAAGTTCCCTCCAAGCACCTTCGAGATTTCCCCCTCAGAGTAGCCCTCCTTCAGAAGAGCAGCGGTGAAGTTGGGAACCTTCGTTATGTTCTCAAGGTCCTCGATGGATAATTCTTGGCCTAAAGGAACCAACTCCCCAAGGAATGCCTGATCTTCGACGCGCGAGTAGTCAACAAAATCTGATCCAATCCCGACGTGGTCAATTCCGACTAAGTCGATGATGTGCTCAAGATGATTCAGCACGTCATCGATCGTTGACGTGGTGGTTTCGGTAACGAAAGGTTTCAGGAACGCGATGCCCACGACCCCTCCTTTGTCTGCAAGTGCATGAATCTGTTTGTCTGTGACATTTCGCCAAGGGACTTTCCCGGAATCAAACGGGCATATGTCACTGCATCCGGAATGTGATACTATAGGCGCCGTTGTCGTCCTTTCGAGTGCATCGTAGAAACCTCTCTCCGAGAGGTGTGCTAGATCAAGGGTCATATGTAATCTGTCAACTTCCTCGACGACACTCTCGCCGAACTGAGTCAGTCCGTAGTTCTGCTTGACGCCCGCCCCGTGCCCCAGTTGGTTTGTGACATTGTGAGTTAACGCTACAGCGCGAACACCAAGTTTGTAGAGGCAGCGCAGAGCTTCGATGCTGCCCTCAATTGCCTTGCAACCTTCCAGTCCCAGGAGGACTGAGAAATTACCACGCTTCTGGGCGGTTTCCATATCTGACCCGGAGTTAGCTATGACAAATTTCCCATTACACTCCGCTTGTTCCTGATAGACGGCATCGATCACCTCAAGAGTCATTCTTAGAGCGCCTGCGTACTCGGTGGCCAGACGAAAACAGTCGCATTGGACAGTCATGATTGCTCCGTGAACTCCGCCTGCCACGAAGCGGGGTAGTTGTATTCTGCTCATGACTTCTTTCTCACCTCTGAGCCTTCTCGGATAGATGTCCATGAGCGGCACATCTGAGTGAGCATCGAACACAAAGTGTTTCGACTGAAAGTCTCTCGCACTTTCGACATCGGAGTTTGCGGTAATGGCTCTGTTACTCATCAGGGGACCCTTCATGTTCATTCCATGATCGTTGACTCAGCTGATTTTTGCGAGGGGTTCAGATTGTAAAGAGAACGATTCATGAGGGAACTGATCTTTGAACGACTCTGAGCCAGTTCCCGCCAAGAATGCCCGCTATCTCGCTATCCGAATATCCTCTGGCGACTAAGCCTTCTGCGAAGTTTGGAAGATCGGAGACCGACTCCATCCCCACCGCGTAAGCGAATGGGTTCTTGAGTCTGGGGTTCGGTTTCCCCCAGATATCGGGTCGCTTGATTAGCCCTCGGTATTCCTTTTCCTCCGCGTTTTCAATCAAGTCCAACCCGACACCTACGTGTTTGGCTCCCACCAGTTTCACAATGTAGTCGACGTGATCGAGAACATCCGCGATCGTTGGTCTCTCGCCATCCTCCGTCTTTGTCCACTTCACGAAGGAAGGAAATGTGACTATACCTATGACACCATCCTTTTCGGCTACTGCTTTCATTTGCTCATCTGTCTTGTTCCGTGGGTTATTGCAGACCGTTCTTGCGTTCGAGTGGGAAACGACCGGGTATCGTGCAAGCTCAATGGCTTGCGCGGTTGTCGTGTCTCCCACGTGGGATAAGTCAACCATCATGTTCAGGCGATTCATTCTTTCGATTACGGATACTCCAAAACGGCTCAACCCTTCGTCCTTCTTTTCACCGCAGCCCGTTCCGATGAGGTTCCTCTCGTTGTACGTCAATTGAATAATGTAGACGCCCAGCTTATGGTAGAGATTCAACATTTCCACGTTCCCTTCCAGAGCTAACGTGTTTTGAAAACCTCGTATGTACGCGACCTTATTCTGCTTCTTCGCCCCTAGAATATCTCGAATAGAGAACACATCTAGTGCGACGTCACTGTTCCTCGCAACTCTCAATCTCCAGTCAGCAATGAGTTTCATGGCGTCTGAGAGGTTCTCGTCACCGACAACCGTCTTGTTGACGACTGAAACGCCCGCGCTCCTTACCCGATGGAAGTACTCATCCGTGAACTCCGATGCCTGCAAGAAATCGACGACGGTAGATTTCTCGTAAATCCTGCGAGCTCTATCCTTTTCGGCCTGGCTAGTTTGAAAATGATCGGTCAAGAATCATCCACCCATCCGAGCGGTTTCTGCCCTTGGTAAGCGACCGGAGTTCGAGCATTAAAGTTGATTAGGAGTTTCCAGGGTTGAAACTCCTACGTTGAAGGGCAAGGGCAACCCTAACAACTAGCTCACCTGCTTCGTTTTACAGTAGGACTGTAATGCTATGCTTACCAAGAAGACAGACGTTCTGAGATTCGTGGATTCACAGAACGTGATTACGTTAGCACAGCAGTTGGTTAGGATACCGAGCGAGAACCCCCCTGGCAGTGAGCACGAGATAGCGGGATTTGTTCAAGATGTTTTTCAAAAGATGGGTCTCGAAACAAGCATCGTCGAAGCCGAGAAAGGTAGATCGAACGTAATCGCGAAATACAACGTCGGTCATGAGCCGGTTCTTATCCTCAACGGGCACGCGGATGTGGTTCCGGCTGGGGATGGATGGAGGCATCCGCCTTACGATGGAGTTACCGAATCCGGAAGACTCTACGGTAGGGGAGCCGCGGATATGAAAGGGGGCCTGGCAGCGGCTATATCGGCGGTAGACGCCGTGGTGCATTCCGACGTAAAGCTAAACGGGAGTCTAACCGTGTCGGTCGTAGCCGATGAGGAAGCTGGAGGGCGGCTGGGAACCGGTTTCCTAGTCGAGAAAGGTATACTCAAGGGCGATATGGCCATCGTTTGTGAACCGTCGGATTTCAAATTGAGTGTTTCCGAAGGAGGCGGAGTATGGTTCGACATCCAATCCTACGGTCGGTCCGCCCACACTATCGAGGCAAATTATGCGATCAACCCAGTCGAAAAGATGGCGAAGTTCGTTGTCGCGCTTGAGAAAGTGAAGAAGCGACTCTCAGCGTACGATCACCCGAAATATGGCAGGCCGATCCTCTCCATGAACACTATCTCCGGCGGAACGAAGGTGAATGTTGTCCCGGAGATTTGTAGAGGTAGTCTTGATTTCAGATTTCCGCCTGGCGTCGGAATCACTCCGAAGAAAGCCATCGCACTAATACAGAAGGTCGTCAACGACTTGCACGAAGCTGACAAGAATCTTAGGATCAAGCTCGACCCGACAATAATAGCTCATCCCTTTGAGCAGCCCGAGAACACGCGCATTGTACGCATAGTGAAAGACTCTGCGAAGACAATCTTAGGTAAGACACCGAAATGGTGGCGAAAGGAAGTAAGACAACCCGTGGTGAAATCTGACGATAGTGACGTCTACCATCTCTGGACAAAGGGAAACATACCGAGCGTCTATTTCGGTCCTGGAAAAATCCGCCAATGCCACGCAATCGACGAGTACGTAGAGATCAAACAGATAATCGATGCCACGAAGATATACGCTCTCGCGATTCTAGGTGCCTTAACAGATTTGCCCTAATTCTTGAACACAGCAGCAGAACCCTACTTCGAAGATACGCTAGCTACAATGCAAGTCTGGATTTAGCAAACAACTCTTAAATTACAGACTGTCGGAGAATTTAACTCGATTGTTCTTTGAGAAAGTCAATTTTCCTTTTGTCGGTGTTCGTAATATGCTTCGCCGTAACCGGCCCAGTAGCTGCTCAAGCTCCACAACCGCACATACTTCATCTTCCACTGATGTACGATGTTGAGTTCTACTCTAACCCGTTTCAGCTGGGCTTTACGATTGATTACATGGTTGAGGATTGTATTTTCGATCCGATGGTTGCCTTTTCGCTAAACGGTACTGCGATCCCAATGCTTGCGTCAAGTTGGTCAACCTCGACCGACGGCCTTACTTGGACGTTTAACCTCGTTCATAATGCAGTATGGCACGACGGCGTCCCCCTGACTTCCGCCGACGTGAAGTACACATTCGACACGGGCAAGCAGATTCAAGCCCCTCGATTCGCGGTCGGGCTGCTTAATACGGCGATTACATCGGTCGACACTCCAGACAACTACACCGTCGTGTTCCATCTCAACGAACCACTTGCCGACTTTCTCTTTAACGCCGGCTTCGCCCCGATTGTTCCAAAACATATCTGGCAGAATGTAACCGACCCTCTCAACTACGCCAACGACCACCCGATCGGTAGCGGTCCATTCATGTTCCAACAGCGAGTGCCCGGACAATTCATTAGCTTAGTTACGAATCCAAACTATTACGGACAGAAACCTGCCTACGATGGCGTCCTATTCACGGTATATACGAACATCGACTTGAGAATTCTTGCACTGATAAAGGGTGATTTGGACGGCGAGACCCGAGTACCCGCCAACTCTGTTGCAGCGCTGCTAAAGGCTCCCAACATTCAGGTAATTACGCAATCGAACCCATCGAACGTCTACGTTCAATTTAACTTTCACAAGTACCCGCTCACTATAAGGCAAGTACGACAAGCCATGACGCTTGCTGTCGATAAGAAAGCAATGTTGTCAACCATTCTGTTAGGTTTCGGCGATCAAGGGTCAGACGGAGCCATACCGCCCGCCCTCACCGCATGGTACAACCCGGACGCAACATGGCTAGGAGCGGGATTGAACTCAACGCAAAGGTTGAACGAAGCGAACGCCCTTCTCGACAGCGTTGGATTCAAAAGAGGCTCTGACGGAATTAGAGTGACACCCAATGGAACCCGCCTGGAGTTCCAGTATTATACCGCTGGAGCAGGCCTCGGCTTCGGCACTAGACCCGGGGAACTATTCAGCTCCATGGTTGCGCCCCTTGGAATAAAGATCGATGTGAATTTCATCGACGTCGGAACACTCAATTCCTATCTAACCCTAGGCACTACCTACGACATGGCTGATTGGCGATACGGCGTCTATGGACCCGGCTATCTCTCCGACACCTTCCTGACCGCCAACACCGCCGGATTCTGGTACTCTAACGCCACCGTCGATAAACTGCTAATTCAACAGTCGCAAACGGTTGATTACAATCAAAGAAAACAGCTGGTGTTCCAGATCCAGACGATGCTAATGCAGGACGTCCCCTACATAATGCTCTTCCATGACAACCTCGTTAATGCCGTCAGAACCGACCGATACACTGGCTGGAACCCGTCATTCCTAGGGCAGGATGGCACCGGCTTGTACGGCGTTGAAAACGTTCGCGCCTTTATCGAGCTTACCCCCGTAACTTCAACTCCCATGACAACTTCGATGATGACAAGCGCAACAACCTCGACAGCTCAGTCAGGAGCACCTGACTTGACTTGGGCCGTGGTTGTTTTGGTCATTGCAGTCATTGCATTAGGAGCATACGTCGTAAAGTCTAGGTCGAGTAAGAATAAGACAAAGTAGGACAAATCAATCGGCCTGTCGCCTTTTTCTTCACGCCGCAGGCCGATAGACGCTCCATTACCCCCTGGGCGAATACTATGGGCATGAGGGACTTCCTACTTAAGAGGGTAGCCCAATCCGCTATTACACTCTCCTTTGTTGTCGTACTAAACTTCACGCTACCAAGATTGATGCCCGGCGATCCAACACTATTCCTGGTTTCCGACGTAAGAGTTGCACCTCAGGTAAGGCAGACTCTTCTTCGCGAATTCGGACTCAACCTTCCCGTCTGGCAGCAATTCGTTGCGTATTTGACAAATCTTTCACAGGGCAACCTTGGTGTTTCTTTCTCGCTGTACCCTCAACCCGTCTTATCCGTGTTGCTCCAAAGATTGCCGTGGTCAGTTGCCTTACTGGTAGTTTCACAGCTTTTCTCAGCAGCGATCGGCATTGTCTTGGGAGTCATAGCCGCCTGGAAGAGTGGAAGCAAGATCGACACGAGTATTCTTTCCTTCTCGTTGGCCACAACATCAACCCCAGTTTTCTGGATAGGAATGCTGCTGTTGCTGTTGTTTGCCTTCGATCTACCGTTATTTCCGCTAGGCGGAGGAATAACGCCTGGGGTAATATTCCCATCAACCTTGGCCTTTTTGGCGGACGCCTTATGGCACATGACGCTTCCCGCACTTGCACTCACGATCATCTATATCGGATCGAGTTCATTCATCATGAGAAATACAATGATCGATGTACTGGGAGAGGACTTCGTACTACTGGCCGAAGCGAAAGGGATTGGTGAACGAGCGGTCAAGTTTGGTCATGCTGCTCGAAATGCAATGCTACCCGTCGTCACTGGAATTACCTTGAATTTGGGTTACGTCGTGGGTGGCGCAGTTTTCACCGAAACCGTATTCGATTATCCGGGTGTGGGCCGACTAATCTACGACGCTGTGATTGCACGGGACTATCCACTCCTCCAAGGCGCATTTCTGTTCATAGCCATCACCGTAATCCTCGCAAATCTTGCTGCCGACGTGATGTACGCATTCCTAGACCCAAGAATAAAGTATTGAGGCCCCTGCCTTGTCATTTGCAACAGTTCTACACGAATCTTGGACACTATTCAAGACCAAGAAAATGGGACTCATCGGACTTACAATCATCTCTACTTTCATGGTGATAGCGATTGTTGCCCCATACGTCGCTCCCTACAACCCCTTTGTGTCGGACGCATCAGCGCTATACGCTCCCCCGTCGATGCAGCATTTCTTGGGAACAAATGACGCTGGAGAAGATGTCTTCAGCGAACTACTGTACGCAGCGAAAATATCACTTATAGTTGGATTTACCGCGGCTTTCGTATCAACCTGTTTAGGATTGCTAGTCGGAATGCTCTCCGGCTATTACGGAGGCAAGTTGGATGCTGTAGTCATGCGTGTAACCGACATATTCCTGACACTGCCCACAATTGTACTCCTAATCGTACTCGTCGCGTACATCGGTCCAGGGCTTCAGAACATAATATTCGCAATTTCCATCCTCGGTTGGACAGGAACGGCCAGATCAATCAGATCTCAAGTCATGTCAATGAAAGAACGCCCTTATGTTGAAGCATCGCACGCGATCGGAGCGAGCAACTTCACCATAATGTTCGGCGAGATACTGCCAAATATCATGCCTCTAGTTCTGGCGAATGGGATACTAGCAGTCGTAGGCGCAATTTTGTCTGAGGCAGGTTTAAGCTTCCTGGGATTGGGCGACCCTACACAGAAGAGCTGGGGTGAAATGCTCTACTACGCAGAGACACGAGGCGCATTCATCAACGGCGCTTGGTGGTGGATAGCGGCACCAGGGATCTGCATTGTTCTTGTCGCGTTAGGGTTCACGCTTGTCGGACAAGCGCTTGACGAAGTGTTCAATCCGCGAGTCAGGACCATGCGTTGAAATAGGGAGGAAAGATCACTGGAACTACTCGAAGTAAGCGGGTTACGGACATACTTCTCAACTCCAAGGGGCACAATCAAAGCCGTTGACGGCGTATCGTTCTCCCTGAATCGTGGTCAATCTCTTGGCCTGGTCGGTGAATCCGGTTGTGGAAAAAGCACAACCGCTCTATCCTTAATGCGGCTAATCAAGCCGCCGGGAAAGATAGTTTCAGGGTCAATCATCTTCGATCAACAAGACATTCTCGCCAAGACCAGGGAGGAACTAGACAAAATAAGATGGAAGCGAATTTCCTATATCCCTCAAGCCGCGATGAACGCCCTAGACCCCGTTCAGAACATTGGACGACAAATCGTTGAGGCTCTACTTGCACACGAAGATTATTCAAGACAGGATGCGTTGCTAAGAGCCTCAGAACTCCTGAGTTCCGTGGGCCTCGACTCTTCGCGACTTCGCGCGTACCCTCACGAGCTGAGTGGTGGGATGCGACAACGGGCCACTATCGCAATGGCTATCGCATGCAATCCCGATTTAGCGATAGCCGACGAACCAACCACGGCTCTGGATGTGGTAGTCCAAAGGCAGATTCTTCAACTATTGGGCCAACTCAGGTCTAAATTGGACCTATCCCTCATCCTGATTAGTCACGACCTTTCAGTGATTGCTGAAACTTGTGACAGAGTCTGCATCATGTACGCAGGCGAGATAGTTGAAAATGCCGCAGCACTCACACTATTCAAGAAACCTCTCCATCCATATACGCAGGGGCTGATCAAAGCAGTCCCCAGCGTGGTCGGTGTAAAGCAAAAACTGCATTGGATACCAGGTTTTCCTCCATCCCTCATTGACCCTGCAGAGGCGTGCAGGTTTCGAGACCGATGTCCATATGCGCAAGAGATTTGCTCAAAAGAAAGGCCCAAATTACGCGAAGTCGAGCCGGATCATTTCGTCGCTTGTCACTTTGCAAGTGATTTCTTGAGTTGAAGATGTTTGAGCGAATCGAAAGCTCTGCTTGAAGTTACAAATATAACGAAACTCTTCCCGCTAAGACAAGGGATATCAGGCTTGTCCAGGCGCACGGCATCAGTCCGTGCGGTTGATGGAGTTACCTTCTCGGTCAAGGAGAAGGAAGTTCTTGGACTAGTCGGCGAGAGCGGATGTGGGAAAACCACCACGGGTAAACTATCAGTACGCCTTCTAGACCCCAGCAGTGGGAACATATGCTTTCGCGGTGAATCAATTTCCTCGCTTAGAGGAAAAGGATTGAAGAATTTCAGAAGATACGCTCAAATTATATTCCAAGACCCTTACGAATCATTGAACCCCCGAAAGACTGTGTTGGACAGCGTGTCACAGCCTCTGTTCGTGCACGGCATGGTGGATTCAAGAGACCAAGCCCGCGACAAAGTATTAGAAATTCTAAAGCTAGTCAAGCTCGAAAGAGAAGAGGGACTGCTTGAAAAGTTTCCTCATGAATTAAGTGGCGGCGAGAGACAAAGAGTGGCGACGGCCAGGGCGCTAATACTCCAGCCCTCCTTCGTGGTTGCCGACGAGCCCGTCTCGATGTTGGACGTCTCCATTCGTGCCGAAGTCATCGAACTGATGAAGGAACTTGGATCAAAGTACGATCTAACCTACCTGTTCATTACACATGACCTAGCTGTTGCACGATATATGTGCGACCGAATAGGGATAATGTACCTCGGAAAGATAGTCGAGTTAGGCGAGACAGAAAAGATTCTGGCCGAGCCCATCCATCCCTACACGAAGATGCTCCTATCCTCTGTTCCCGTTCCCGACCCAGCCGTGAAACGGAAAGTTGAAGCAGTTGGAGAAGTGCCGAGCCTCATCAATCTTCCTACTGGATGTCGTTTCCATCCAAGATGCCCTATGAGAGTGAAAACCTGTGAGCAATTTTCGCCACAATTGGTTGAAGTAGAGAGGGGACGGTGGGTAGCTTGCCCTGTGGCCACTGGCAAGCAGCCAGAGATAACTGAAGCCGGCTAAGCTTGCTTCTTGACAAACCCTACGTGTCTCAATGCCCTTCCGGCTAATATGCCGGTGTGTCTGCCTCCAGCTATTGCAATTTCTCCGTTTACCAGAACGTATTCAACTCCTTTCGCATAGACTTCAGGTTTTGAAAATGTTCCTGCGTCACGCAGTCGTTTGAAGTCGAATAGAACAATATCTGCGGACATCCCCTCTGCAATTATTCCCCTCTCGAACACACCGAGTTTTCGAGCAGTGGAGGATGTCATTTTCCTTATTGCATCCTCTAATGTTAGAAGACGACGTTGCCGGACATACCTGTGAATCACTCTCGGAAACGTGCCATAGTTTCTTGGGTGAGGTTTTGTTCTCGCAGCACGTGCCGAGAGGCCCCCTCGCCGCAAGGCCCAGCCGTCCGAGCCAATCATCACCATCTCATCTCGAAGAATCGTCTCAAGGTCCTCCTCACACATTGGGCGGGGAAGTATTTGGATTCTGCTTCTCTTCGACAGGAACCCACGAAGTATGTCAACCGGTTCCTTGTTGAGAAGCGTAGACAACTCTGTGAAAGTCTTACCTTCGTATCTCCTTGAGCTTGGAGCATCAACTATGAGTGTTTCGTCCCACGGATGATCGAACACCCGCTTACCGTTTAAGTACCAACTCAACCCGTTACGGAGATCCCTGCGCATTCTCTTCTTGGTTTCACCTGAATCCAAGAGGCTCAAGTCCGCTGTTAGAATCTTTCGAAGCCAATCAGGAAGGAAATCCTCCAGGTACATTGCGGAGAGAGATACTGCCTCGTACGGATACTGGTCCCCGGTAACGTTTATGCCCCTCTTTCTGGCGTTTCTCATAATTTCAAGGACATTACGTGGCTTTCCCCAATTCCTGCGTCCCATTGCTTTCATGTGAGATATCTGCACGGGTACTCCTGACGTTGCGCCGATCGCGATTGCCTCTCGAACGGCCTGAAGTAACCTGTCGCCCTCATTTCTTATGTGAGACATGTAAAATCCACCGAACTTTCTGACCACACGGCACAATTCCACAAGTTCGGACTGTCGAGCATAGCAGGCGGGAGGGTATGCGAGCCCAGATGACAGGCCGAACGCCCCCTCTTTCATGCCTTCCGCGAGAAGTTTCTTCATAAAGGAAATTTCATGACGATTAGCTGCTCTCTTAGCCTGTCCCATGGCCATCACGCGAAGGCAGCCGTGCCCTATCACAGGCGCAACATTGATCCCAACGCCTTTTCTGTTTAGGAGACCCGAATATTGCTCGACTGAGTTCCAGTTCCATTTGATCTTCTTTGACTTTACAAGGCCTAATTCAATAGCGTCCATCAGTTCCCATTCGAGCAAGGCATGCTTGCCCTCTTCCGTTACGGGGGCAGGCGAGAGTCCGCAATTCCCTATTACCTCCGTCGTAACGCCCTGCCGTATCTTGCTCTCCCCCTTAGGGTCAATAATCAGTGTAAAGTCGGAATGCGAATGCATATCAATGAATCCGGGTGATAGGAAGAGACCCGCCCCATCTATTCTCCTCCGAGCATCTGGGCGGTTTAAGCCTAAATATCGAATTCTATCCCCACGTACTCCAACATTCGCCTTAAACCATGGTTCTCCCGTACCATCAATTACCCGAGAGTTTTCAATAAGTACGTCAAGCATCTTAAATCACCAGATTCAATTAGGCCTCATGGAACAATCATTTCAGCGACCTTTCCAGAACTCTGATCCAGTTTCCTCCGAGAATGTTTAAGATATCATGATCGGAATATCCCCGAGCAACAAGGCCGCGAGTTATATTGAATAGGTCCGCGATTCCGGCGATTCCCTCCGCGTATTCATACACTCCATTTGGTGTGGGCAGACCCCAAATGTCAGGCCTAGTAAGCAGACCCTTAGTTTGTTCCTCTTGTACCACGTTCTCAACGAAATCTAGACCAAGCCCAACATGTTCGGAGCCAACTAGGTTGACTATATGATCGACGTGGTCCAAGAGATCGTCTAGAGTAGGGCGTTCACCCCTCTCCATGGTCGTCCGTTTTACGAACGATGGAAAGGCGGCCACGCCCATAATTCCATCCTTTTCAGCTATAGCCTTGATTTGCTCGTCTGTCTTGTTCCTTACGTTCTTACATAGTGCACGGGCATTTGAATGGGAGCAAACAACAATCTTGCTTGCTTCTATTGCTTCATCTGTTGTCTTATCTCCAACGTGAGATAGGTCGACGATAACATCTAGGTCATTCATCCTTTCGATCAGTTTCAGTCCGAAGTCGCTTAGACCCGCGTTAGTTCTTTCACCACATCCGTCACCAACCAAGTTCTTCTCGTTGTATGTGAGTTGGACCATGCGTAAGCCGAGCTTGTAAAACAAATCAAGCAACTCAATCTTATTTTCTAAGGGGTGGACATTTTGGAACGCGAAAACATACGCGACCTTTGCCTCGGCCTTCGCCCGTTTTATATCGTCCATAGTTGTTGCTTGAAGTGCAACCGATTTGTTTCGCTCAAGTTTCCCATACCACTCCGCGACGAGCTTGATAGACTCAGACAAGTTTTCTATCCATGCAACGGTCGGTAACGAAACAGTTACGCCTGCGTCCCTAAGCACAGTGAAGTACGGGTCCACGAAGTTGGATGCCTGAGTACCGTCGACGATTATGGCTTCCTTATGGAGTTCACGTGCCTTCGCTTCTTGATGTGCATCCCCATTAGGTTCGGTCAAAATCTCACCTCAGGGACATAACGTCACATTCCTCAATTGAAAATGGAATTGTTTCATGCGATATTAAGTCTTGCACACTAGTCCTCTTCAGCATTGAATGCAAAGGTCTCTACTTCAATGATCTCTTGAGAACTCTAATCCAGTTTCTGCCCAGGATGTTTAGAATGTCACCGTCGGCGTATCCGCGTGCGATGAGGCCCTTCGTTACGTTGATTGCATCAGAGATTCCACTGATTCCAACGGGGTAGTCATACGTCCCTTTCGAGGTCGGCCGGCCCCATATCTCAGGCCTAGTAAGCAGATCTTGGGTTTGTTGTTCTGGTATTATGTTCTCAACAAAATCAAATCCAAAGCCGACATGTTCCGAGCCGACAAACTTGACAATGTAATCGATGTGATCGAGGAGGTCATCCAATGTGGGCAATTCATCCTTCTCCGTGTTCGTCCACTTAACGAATGAAGGGTGCGCGACGACTCCTATGATTCCATTTTTCTTCGCGAGGGCTTTGATCTGGTCATCAGTCTTGTTTCTAACGTTCTTGCAAAGAGAACGTGCGTTTGAGTGCGAACAGACGACGATTTTGCCAGCGTCTATAGCTTCGTCAGTTGTTCTGTCTCCTACGTGTGACAGATCGACGATCATATCGAGTTCATTCATTCTCTCGATTAGTTCCATGCCGAGATTGCTGAGTCCGGTGTTGGTCCTCTCTCCGCATCCATCACCAATCGAATTTTTTTCGTTGTATGTGATTTGGACCATCCGAACTCCGAGTTTGTGAAATACGTCGAGTAGTTCGATTCTGTTTTCGAGCGGATGCGTGTTCTGAAGGGTGAATATAAGTATGCTACTTTGCCCTCTTCTTTTGCTCGCTTTATGTCATTCATGGTTGTGCCTTGAACGGCGACATCTTCGTTTCTTCTGATCTTCGAATACCAGTCGGCGACCAGCTTGATAGACTCCGATAGGTTCTCTATCCACGCGACGGTCGGTATAGTAACGGTTACTCCTGCAGCTCTGACTATGGAGAAATATCTGTCCGCGAAGTTAGATGCATTTAGGCCGTCCACGATTGTGGCTTGCTTATGGAGTTCACGTGCGTGTGCTTCTTGATGAATGTTACCATTGACTACTCTCAAAATCGCACCTTATTCCGGGAGACCATCTCGCCTAGCCTCGGATAGGAACAGGGAGTGAATATGTGCGTTTCCACGGTCTACGTGACGGCGTCAACTGCTGACGGGATTGGCAGGTCGGCCATCGTGAGTAGACACGGTTCGGCTGCGGCAACTTTTGGAATCATGTTATCGATGTCAACTCATCCACTGCGACAAAGGCAAACTCAACATGAAAATCCAAGGATTCCTAAGAGACCACGAAGACAAACCCAACACCATATGCGCACACGTAAACCTCACAAAATCCAAAGCCCATCGTAGCCGAAGTCTTGACGGCATGATCTCCGTTCCCGAGAAGCCTGGATCACCAAAGGCAATCCTTGCGAAAACGAGTTCGTAAGATACACGATCTAAGAATAACTCCAATCTCCTGAAATCGTAAGCGCGAGTACGTCCTGACCAAGCTTAGCAAAACTTCGCCCTTCATCGGGGCGCACCACTATCAGCGCAAAATTATGTCACTCACAACACGAAAGCGGGCTCCGAAATGCTGGAGTTTACGGACGTAGTTTTTTTCCTTGCTTCACCACGAGAAGAAGCTTAGATGCATCTTCTAGAAGGGCGATATCATCGAGGGGGTTTCCATCGACCACCAGCAGGTCCGCGAATTTTCCAGATTCGAGGGTGCCGACTTTCTCACTTATACGGCAGGCCTCAGCTGAAACTTTGGTTGCTGCAACAATAGCCTGAATCGACGTATACCCATGCTGAACCATGAGGCTTAGCTCGTGCGCATCCTTTCCATGCATACAGTCAATACGATCGAGTGGCCACTGAATTCGCAGCGAGGCTCGGAAACAACTCGGGGACGATTGCGGAGGTTGGCTGTGGAGGCGGTCCCCTAGACACTGGCTTGGGCCGAATTTGGTTTTCGTTCTAGCGGCCCGAACGCTGATGATAAGGGCTATTTGTTTTCTAGGTGGCATGCTGAGAAGTGAGTATCGGATACGGCGTGGAATGTCGGTTCGACTTTGCTGCAGATGTCCATCACAAATGGGCATCTAGTCCTGTAACGGCAGCCCGAGGGCGGGGATATTGCCGACGGTACTTCGCCCTTGACTAATTCGATTGAATGCTTCGCCTCAGGATCAGGAATCGGGTTCGCAGCCATGAGCGCCTTCGTGTAGGGATGGGTGGGTGTTCCGAAGACTTCGTCTGTGCGCCCTATTTCGACGAGTTTTCCTAGATACATGACGGCCGCTCGGTCGCTCACCGAGGCGACTAGGCTGAGATTGTGCGAGATGAATACGTAGGTTAGTTCAAGTTCGTGCTGGAGGTCCTGTAGGAGATTGATGATCTGGGCTTGAACTGATACGTCAAGGGATGATGTGGGTTCGTCGAGTAGTATGAAGTCGGGATCCACGGACAAAGCTCGCGCAACGGCTATCCTCTGTCTCTGGCCTCCTGAGAATTCATGTGGGAGTCTCGAAAGGTGTTCTTCTTCCAATCCGACTCGTTTCAACAGTTTGAGGGCCAATTCTGTAATCTCTTCGGGGGAGTTTGCTATGCCATGCAGCTTGGCAGGATACCCCACAATATCTCTGATCTTCATTCGCGGGTCTAGGGAGCCGAAGGGGTTCTGGAAGACTATCTGCGCTCGCTTTCGAAACTTCTTCAGCTCTGGCCCTTTGAGGCTGAGGACGTTGACTCCTTCGAAGGATACATTACCTGCAGAAGGATCGATTAATCTAAGCATAATTCTGCCGAGAGTTGTTTTACCACATCCACTCTCGCCGACCAGCCCGAAGGTCTCTCCTCGCAGGATTTGAAGGGAAACTCCGTCTATGGCATGAACCATCGGTTTTTCTCTGCTTAGAAAAGCGAAGCTCTTTCTCAGGGGGAAATGCTTCGTGACGCCGTCGACTTCGATCAGAGGTACCGATCGCATCTCCGTGAATGATTCCTTCGCCGTGGTTCTACACCTTTGGCGCGTTTTCCTCGTCCGGGTAGAGGTGACATGCCACAAAGCTTCCGTCCCCCATCTTCGTTAGGGACGGAACTTGTTTGGAGCAAACGTCCATGGCTCTCGGGCATCTGGGGTGAAATGCACAGCCGGGTGGAGTGTTGATTAGGTTGGGCACGGTGCCCGGTATCGGGATCAGTCTCTTCCTCCCGGGCTTTGGCACTGCCTCTAGAAGCATCTTCGTGTACGGGTGTTTCGGATGAGTAAAAATGTCGTGGACGGGCGATTGTTCAACTATCTTTCCGGCGTACATGATCGCAACCTCATCGCACATTTCGGCGACTACGCCCAAGTTATGGGTAATTAGTAGAAGTGAGGTACCGATCTCGGCCTTCAGCTTCTGGATTAGAGCTAGGATCTGCGCTTGGACTGTCACGTCCAACGAGGTAGTGGGCTCGTCGGCAATCAACAGCTTTGGCTTTGAAAGCAGCGCCATGGCTATCATGATTCTTTGCTTGGTTCCGCCGCTCAACTCATGTGGATAGCTCGCGAGTCTTCGCTTCTCATCCGGAATCCCGACCGCCTGCAGCCAAGAAGCTGCCTCTCGATTCACGTCCCCCGTCCGAATCTCCTTGTTGAAACGCGCTATCAGTTCGCTTATTTGGTCTCCGACGCGGAAAGCGGGGTTAAGGGAAGTGTTTGGGTCCTGGAAGATCATTGATATCTCTCGTCCCCTAACTTCACGTATCTCCTGTTCGCTTAGGGACATGAGGTCTCTGCCCTCGAAGTTTACGGTTCCGCCGACGATTTTGCCAGGTTCTTGAATGAGCCTGAGTACAGACAACGCTGTCACCGTTTTGCCCGAGCCCGTTTCCCCGACTATCCCTAACGCGCTGGCTCGCTTGACTGTGAAATTCACTCCGTCAACGGCTTTCACTAAGCCATCGTAGGTGAAGAAATGAGTCTTGAGGTTCTCGACGGCTAGGAGTTCTATGGCTACTCAACTCCTCTGAGCCTCGGGTTGAGGAAGTCGTTTAGCCAGTCTCCGAGGAGGTTGAATCCGAGCACGAAGAGGAATATTGCCAGCCCTGGAAATGCGGTCATCCACCACGCAAAAGCGATGTAGTCGCGACCGGTAGAAACCATGGCACCCCATTCGGCTGTGGGGGGCTGGACGCCGAATCCGATAAAGCTCAGGCCCGCTGCGGTCAATACTGCCCCGCCCATGTCTAGAGTGGACTGGACCGTTATCGGGGAAAGTACATTCGGAAAGATGTGTCGAAAGAGGATTCGAAGTTTTCCTTCGCCTACCGCGCGCGCAGCTTCAATGAACTCGTTTTGCTTGATGGACATCGCTGATCCTCGAACTAACCGTGCATAGGTCGGCCAAGAAACTATGGCGATAGAGAACATGGCGTTTGTAAGGCCCGGCCCGATTGCAGCTTGAATGAAAATAGCGAGTACAAGCGCAGGGAAAGCGAGGAAGATATCAGTCACCCGCATTATGCCTTCATCCAACCATCCGCCCGCGTAACCTGAGACCAAACCGAGAGGAATTCCGACAAAGAGTGATAGGGCCACCACAACAACGCCTATCTCGAATGAGACTCTGGAGCCCCAGATTACTCTGGTCAAGATATCGCGGCCCAACTGGTCGGTGCCGAAGATGTGGGCCGCATCTGGCCCCTGTAATTTGTTCCCCAGCTGCATGGCGTAGGGGTCGTAGGGCGAAATTGAAGACGCGGAAATCGCCATTAGTATGTTGAAGGCAATTGTGGCTACGCCAAAGATCGCTAGGGGGCTGTTTCTTAACAGACGAATTGCGAAAGGAGCCTTCAGAGGAGTACGGGCTCTGAACTTCACCTCATTCACCCGAGTCTAATTCTAGGGTCAAGGTATGCGTATGCAATGTCGACGACGAGATTGGCCACGACATAGACGATAGCGATTAGAATTGAGGTTCCGGTTACTGCCGGGAAGTCTAGAGCGGATATTGCAGTTGTGATGTACCTTCCGATTCCGGGCCACGCAAATATCGTTTCAGTGAGGACCGCTCCCGAAAGCAAGCTCCCGTACGACAAACCGATCACGGTCGTAACGGGGATCATCGCATTTCTTAGAGCATGCTTGTAGATAACTACCCTCTCAGATAGCCCATGGGCCCGAGCGCTTCTAATATAATCCTGAGAGAGTACCTCCAACATGCTCGCACGTACCATGCGCGATATGACCGCCGTGGTCGCGTAGCCGAGTACGAATGCGGGCATTACAAGGTGAATGAGGCTACTTCCCAATGCCGGCCAGTTCGCGGTTATAATCGAATCAACAATATAGAGTCCGGTGATCCTGGTGGGAGGAGATATGTTCGGATCGATTCTGCCGAATCCGGGGCCGCCTAACTTGTAATATACAACGAAGAGCAAGAGCAGGCCGAGCCAGAAGACCGGGATTGAGACGCCGGTGAGAGCAAAGACCCTCGCCGCGTGATCCGCTGCCTTGTTTCTTCTGATCGCCGACAAAATTCCCATAGGCAAACCCAATGCTATCGAGAATAGCAAGGCTGCCGTAGAGAGTTCAATGGTTGCAGGAAAGAACTCTTCCAGGTCGACTAAAACTGGTCGCTGCGTATGAATAGAGATGCCCAAGTCTCCTTGGGTCAGGCCGTACATGTACCGGAAGTACTGTTGGTACAGCGGGAGATTAAGGCCCCACTTCTCTTCGAGAGCTAACACTTGGGCAGGTCTGGCAAACTCGCCGAGAAATGCAATGATGGGGTCGGCCGGGACAAGCCTAGTTATGATGAACGTAAGGGTCGTAATTCCAATAATCACCGGAATGAGGAGCACTACGCGACGGAGCACATAAGCTGCTAACCCCAACGAGGAGCGCCCCGATTTACTATACCATAGAAAAGAAAAAAAGGAAAGAAAGGGAGGAGGTTAAACTCGGCGGCTCTCAATCAGTACAATGGCAGCCATTGAACTTGTTGTGGAGGCCTGAGCGACTTTGTACATTTGCCAGTAGTCGCCCCAGAATATGTTCTGGAACGCGCTGATGGGTTGCACATGTGGTCCGACGACGGTAACGATTAGGGGCTGGTACAGAATGACCCACGGGCCGTCCTGCGTGAGCATCTCCTGAGCTTGGATTAGCAACTGCGCGCGTTTCGTCTGGTCGGGTTGTTGTGACGCTTGAGTGATCAAGCTGTCGATAGTTGCGTTATCGTAGCTCACTCTGCGGGATAGAGACCCATGACAGAACGGAAAGCTGAAATCGTCGGGGTCGGAGTAGTCTTTGTTCCAGTTCTCAATGACCATTTGCGCCTGTCTGGCTCTGTAGGTTCGTAGTAGTTCGGCGCCTTCCGTCACTTGCACGTTTACGGTGATGCCTATCTTCGCCAGATCTGCCCTTATTTCCAGACCCATGTCAGCCCACACTACGCCTGCCGTTTGCGCTCCGGGTGGAGTTAGCATGGTTACCGTGAAACCGTTTGCATAGCCTGCTTCTTTCATGAGTTCCTGTGCTGCCGCAATGTTCTGGGTGGGGACTAGGTTGGGGTCGTAGCCGAGCATTCCCTTTGGAATGAATCCTCCTAACGGTATAGTTACGCCCTTTCCAAGCACGCCCGTTATGGCGGTGTAGTTCACAGCAAGCTTTACTGCCATTCGGACTCTCGGGTCGGAGAAAGGCATCGCGACGCTGCCGTTAGGGAGCGTTATGGGGGCCTTCAGGTTCATGCCGAAGTATACCGTAGTGAGATCAGCCGACTTTACCAACTGGACTCCCGGTATGGATGCAATTAAAGCCAGTTGGTCGGGTGAAAGGCTATAGGTGACGTCCAGGTCGCCGCGTTGAATGCCGAAGATCTTGTCGGTGGCTTCCACCACGTTGATCCATTCGACCTTGTCCAATTTGACGGCTCCTCTCCAGTAGTTCTTGTTTGCTGCTAGGTCTATTTCTTGGCCTCGGATCCATTGTTGAAGTGAGAACGGTCCGCTTCCCGCGGAATGGTCGTTGAGCCATGAACTGCCGAAGTCAGTGCCGTTGTTCGCCGCGATGAGCTTCGGGTCCATGACGGAGGATACTGCGTTCGCCATTACTGGCAGGAACGACCCTGAGACCGCTCCTAGCGTGAACCTTATCGTCATGGGGTCCAAGACGTCTATGCTTGTTATGTTGATCACTCCGCCGTCAGGTCTGAGAAGCCATGCAGGTGGTCCGTTGATTGCTTCCGCTCTCTCGATCGAGAATTTTACGGCGTTGGCGTCTACCGTGTCATTGGTTCCGGTGAAGGTCACACCGGAGTGGAGGTGAAACGTGTATGTGAGCCCGTCGGCCGAGGCATCCCACGAGTCCGCCAGCATTGGAGCCACTTTCGAGTAGTCTGGGGGCACGTAAGTTACGAGCCTGTCGTACATTGAGTAGATTGGGTCTAGATCTTCGAAATTCATTGCTGGGTCCATTGAGGTTGAATCTGAGGCTGTAGTGTCTCCTATTCGCACCACTTGCTCGCCCGATGGCGAGGTGGTTACAGCGCCTGTCGCAGTTGTCTGTGATGTAGTCGTTGTCGGCTGTTGGGTCATTGAGTAGTAGCCGATCGCGCCTCCTACTATGACGATTACGATGATAGCTATCGCCGCTGCTAGAACTGATTTTTTCAAAACTAAGACCATCAGTCGCGCAGAGGCTCAAATTCTGATTTATGAGTTATCTATTTACAGTTGCGTGAAAATATGATTTGCGAGTTATCTACTTACAATCCGTCACTTTACCCCATTGATTATGCGGAATTCCCTACGTTATGGTCATGACTTGCAAGTGGCCATGCCGTGCTCCGTGTTCGCCTTTCCTTCGACTCTCGATTGGGCCAAATCGGACATGCCCGTCTTACTACTCGCGGCGGAGGCACATTTTCATTTCTGAAAAGACTACTCAAGAAATCACGACGGCAGCCGCTAATCGCTCGAAATCTTATAATCTCAAGAGGCTCCCAAGGGTAAACCAAGCGAGCAGCCGTAATATGGTTCCGGAAAAGAACAAGAAGAAAGATAATCCCGATCTCGACTGGCGAGACTACGTCGCTATCGTGATTGCATCGTTCCAAACGACTCTCTTACCAGTACTCGTCATAATCGTTGCCATGTTTCTTCTATTACTCATCCTGAGACTGTGGAGTGTCAGATAGGAATATTTCGCCTAAACCGGTGCGGACAATAAACACATCGTCGTCTCGAAGGCGAGAGAGAATCGCGTGCTCCGTCTCAGTCTGTGGGCTACTGATCTCGCGTGTGTGCGATTTCAGATGCCAACTTTGATGGCGGAGAGCCTCAGAGAAATATCCTTCCTTCAACAGAAGACTAGCGTTGACCGAGCCTTCGCCATAATATCTCAATCAATCGCTCAGCGACTATTTTCTGTTCTCCTTCGACCAAGCAATGCGGATTGATGATTAGGTTATCACCGAGACTGTACAGGAAAACATTCGGATCTCGTTTCATTAAATCTTGTTGAATTTCGTCAAAGCTTACGCCAGAACCTTTTAAGTTCAACTGCACTTTGGGGACCATTGGCGGTCTCGGTCTGCTATCGCGGACGATCTTGATTTCGAGTCCCGGGAATCTACGCGATACTTCGTCCCTGATGTAAGTCGCCATTCTCTCCCAACCGCGCATCCTCGCCGCCTGATCAGTTTTGAGGTATCGCTTTACGGCGGCCACTGTCGCAACTACGTCTTCTTTGCTTGTCTTCATTGGACGGCCGAGGTATACTCTCAGCCTTGAATCGATTGTCTCGTAACTGTGGGGCCCCAGCTGGCGGCAAATAGAGATAAGTTCCTTCGAACCCAGCACTATGCCTGTGTCGTTGGGTGCGCCTATGTCTTTCCCGCCGCTGAATACCGTAAGGTCTGCTCCTGCGGCCGTGAACGCGCTGAGGTTTTCCGGCGGCGGTAATTCACCAGCTGCGTCCACAATAACCGGCACATTTCTGCTGTGAGCAAGGTCGACAACTTTGCTGAGCGGTAGCACGCCCGTTTGTGGGTCGAAAGCGAAGTAAAGTACCGCGGCCGTGCCAGTTCCGAAAGCATCTGACATGTCACGGGCAGTGGTCTCGATATCATTTCCTACTTCCTTCACCTTTGCGCCGGTAATTTGCAGGCCGTAGTCGTACAGATTTCTATGCAGCCGTTGGACGATTACTTCGTTAGGCATTCCTTCCGTATCTGGCAGTCGGTTCATTCTTTCTTGTATGCCTCTGGTCATACAGGCCGCCACTGATAAGATCAGTCCCGCTTCGGCTCCGGACGTTATGAACGCCGCCTCGACACCGATCATTTTGGCAAGTAGTTCGCCTGCATTTCTGTTGAGTTCGTCCATATCAAAGAAATGTCCTCGGACTTCGTCGATAGCCGACATTACTTCGTCGTCCAGCCTTGAACCTCCAAGAACAGTAAATGGTCCGCGAGCATTGATGATCGGTTTTACTTTCAACTCCTGAAGCATGTGTGAATCGGTCAATTATCGTGCACTAATGGTTTTCGAGCGAATTGCAATCATTGGACCGTCCATTGCCGCGGATCGATTGACGAGATACTGAGAGATATTCATGAAACATTACGACCGTATCTGGAGTAGCGTTGGATAAACGAATACTACTGTCTGATTTTCCAGTGTTGTAGCAAACGATTGGCTTCTCGCGTCGCGCTTGAAGGTAGGGAGTCTCGGAGAAATATGGGCATTTGCAATCCCTCTCTGGGTGTGTGAGATGGCTCAGAAACCTGCACCTCTCCGCAAAGGAGACATGATTCGTGCGGTTGCGCCGGCGAGTAGTGAAGGCAATTCCGCTTCCTTGAGCAAAGGGCTTTCTAGACTTCAAGAACTAGGCTTCAGTGTTACGTTAGGAAATTGTGTTCGGCATCTTTGGACATGGGGTTACTTGGCGGGAACGGACAGAGAGAGAGCAGACGAGCTGAATGAGGCCTTCCGCGAAGAGGCCGTAGACGCAGTTTTGTGCATATGCGGTGGCTACGGAACGCTACGAATTCTTCCGCATCTCGACTTCGACCTAATCAGGGCCCATCCCAAGATCTTTGTGGGTTACAGCGACATTACGGCGCTCCATGTTGGTTTCCGCCAAAAATCGGACATCGTCACCTTTCACGGCCCAATGATCGCTTCGGATATCGGGTCGGAGTTCACTGATTACACGGAGAAGTGGCTGGTCAGAGCTCTCCAAGAGAGTTCGCCGTTGGGTGAAATAACAAATCCGGTTGACGGACCAATCCTCAAGACGATAAATGAAGGTGAGGTTAGAGGGGAGCTGGTTGGCGGAAACCTGTCTCTGATGGCTCATGGTCTCGGTACTCCCTACGAGATCGATACGAAGGATAAGATTCTGTTGATTGAGGATACGGATGAACCGCCCTATCGGGTCGACCGCTATCTAACACATCTTTGGTTGGCCAACAAGCTTCAGCAAGCGGCCGGCATCATTATGGGAGAGTTCACAAACTATCAACCCCAAGACAATAGGCCATCACCGACGCTCTGGGAGGTGCTCCGTGATCGCATTGAGGCGATCGGAAAACCAGCGGTGTACGGACTTTGTTTCGGACACGGAAAACACCACTTAACCATCCCCCTAGGGGTTCAAGCGAGATTAGATGCAACTCAGCGACGCATCTGGATTGAAGAGAGTGCAACCCAACCCTAGCATCAATTGGGCCTCTTATTGCTGACTCCTTTGAGCGGTCAGCGGACGATTTCCTTCATCCAGGATTTTGAAGACAGGCGTGAGTTGAAGTCCCTGAGGGTTAAAAGTCCGTGAGTTTCGTGACTATGGTGGGAGAGCCTTTCGGAGGAACATGAGCCAGTTTTCCCCGAGGACGCCCCTAACATCTGCCTCGGACAGGTGTTCAGTTTCAAGTGCTGTACCGATCTTTTGCTCTATAAACAGAAGAGCTGACGGGGTCGATCGATTCAAACGAGGACCTTTGGAACGAGTGTAACTAGGAACTTGGTCCCGAATTCTAAGCTTGGCGTGTCGATGCGTTCGTTTGGTCCGTGAACTCCGGGCGATATGTCAGCAGGCCGTGTTTCGGGGGACATCGGCACGCACCCGTAGACGACTGAACCGAGTTTTCTCCAGAATCGACTATCACTCATTCCTGAGCTGATCTGAGAGACCACTAAGGATCCGGGCGCCAACTCGGTTAGAGTCGAGGCAACGGCCTCGTAGAACGGAGTTTGGGAAGGAGATACGGACACCGCCGAGTACTTGTACGCTTCAACTTCCACATCCAAACCCCTAGTACACCTCCTGATTGTTCGAACAGCGTCGTCCCTCTCTTGGCCCGGAATCAATCTAACGTCTACCCTCCCTTCACAAGCGCCGGGTATAACGTTGGTTTCAGTTCCGCCGTGTATTACGTTGGGCGAAATTGTCATTCGTGTTAAGGATCGTAATGTCTCCGCGACCTGCCTGTCTTTGGCCGCGATCCTATCAAGCAGCACGTCCAGGCCATTCGTGTTTAGATGTTTCTTGATCAGCTTTGATGCCCGTAGTTCTCCAAGGAACCCTCTAGCGACCATTTTGATTTCTTCCACAACATCCTTGTCGAGAGTGACTCTCGTTCTGAGGCTTGACAGGTTTAGGAATGCTTTCGCCATCTTGAGGTTTGCGTTGTCGGCAAGTGATGGCCTGGATCCATGTCCGGCTCTTCCTCTGGCGGTGAGTTTCAACCACACGAGTCCTTTCTCCCCCGTTGAAATCCTGTACACCCTCCTGTTCCCAATCTTGATGGGAGGGCCCCCGCCTTCCCCCACAACATATTCGGAAGCTACATCTGACGGTGCATTCGTCGTCAACCATTCTGCACCTCGTGCGTCAAGCTCCTCGTCGGAAACCAAGGCGTAGAGGAGCGTACCGTTGAAGGGCACGCGTTGGCGCTTTATGAGTATGAGCGCCATTGCCTGCACGGCGGCGTCAAATTTGTCGTCGCAGGCTCCGCGACCATAGACCCATTTGCCCTCAACCTCCCCGGAGAATGGCGGGTGCTTCCAAGCGCCGACATTCGTCGCTGGGACCACGTCTGTGTGGGAGAGAAAAAGCACCCTCGGTTTCTCTCGCTCACCCTCTAGCTTCGCGACCGCGCTTTCCCTTCCCGGTTCACCGATCACATCACAATCTATGCCGTTGCTGTCGAAACAGGTTTTCAGATATTCCGCTGCCCTCCCCTCATTTCCCGGAGGATTAGTCGTGTCAATTCTAATCAGGCCCTGCAGGAGCTTGACGGCCTCCGCGAGTTCTGTCGAAGAAATCGTAACCCTGAAACTCGGCTTCATAGCAATACAGAAGAGAGCTCATCGAGAGCCGATTTATGCTTCTTGATGGATTAACACCGCTGAATTTTCGGCTTGTGCTAAATCCATCCTTTCCAACCCGGACCGCGCACTACCCGTCCGGGCTTCGCGCTCGTGTGGTCACCATCCTTCACAACTGGTACCCCGTTTACAAACACGTGCACTACTCCAGTCGAGTACTGGGCTGGTTTCTCGAAGGTTGCATGGTCCCTTATCTTAGTTGGATCGAACGCTACGATGTCGGCGAAGTATCCGGCCTTTAGCATTCCGCGTTGTTTGAGTTTCAGATTCCCTGCCGGTAGGGATGTCAGGCGTCGGACCGCGTCTTCTAGAGTTGCGACTTTTTCATCGCGAACGTATTTGCCGAGAAATCTGGCGAAAGTTCCGTAGGCACGTGGATGTGGAAGTGTCTTCATGAAAACCCCTTCGGGGCTAATACATCCTGCGTCTGATCCGAGGCTCACCCAAGGCGAGGCGGCGTTTCTTCGAACGTCTGCTTCCGACATTGAGAAGTAGATCGTGCCTACGCGGCTGTCATCTTCGATGACGAGATCCATCGCGGTCTGTGGAGGGGATTTCCCCCGCATCACCGCAACGGCCGCAAGCGTTTTGCCGGCCATTGGCTTGAGTTTTTCGGACTTGAACGCGGTGAGCAACATGTTCTCCGGCCCGGTGCCAAGATACATATTCTCCCACTCGTCAGTGGGCGTGCACATTTCCTCTTCAACGCGACGCCGCATATCAGGATCCTTCAACCGCTTGACCCACTCCTCGTGCCCTCCCTCCTGAACCCATGGCGGCATAATAGCGTCGAGTCCGGTTCCGCTGGCAGCGTAGGGGTACATGTCAGCGGTGATCTGGAGACCCTCACGCCTTGCTGCTTCAATTTTGGCGATTACCTGATCACGCCTGTGCCAGTTCGACTTGCCTGCAACCTTGAGATGGTATATCTCAGCTCTCACCTTCGCCTCTCGCGCTGTCCGAATCAACTCATCGACCGCCTCAAGGACTCGGCTTCCCTCGCTTCGAATGTGGGAGATGTAGAGGCCATCATACTTGCTTACGACCTTGGCCAATTCAATTAGTTCCTCTGTCGGAGCGTAGAATGCCGGGGCATAGATCAACGAGGAGCCGAGACCAACAGCGCCTTCCTCCATGGCTTGGCGCACGAGCTCACGCATAACTGCAAGCTCTCCGGTAGACGCGATACGGTCCTCGTATCCCAGTGCGTGAATCCTGACCGTCGTAGCTCCAACAAATGATGCGACGTTCGGCGACACACCTCGTTCCATGAGATATTCAAGATATTCTCCTAAAGTAGTCCATTTGATATCATACCTGATGTCTCCCTGCCTTTTGAGCAAATCCGCCTTCATGACATCTGATAATGGGCCCATGGAATCACCCTCGCCGAAAACTTCCAACGTCACGCCCTGCCGCAAGTCGCTCTCGCCGCGACCGTCCTCGATCAATGATTCTACACCCCAGCTCAGCATGTTAATGAAGCCAGGTGAAACCGCAAGGCCGCCCGCGTCGATCTCAACCGTACCTTTTTTCAAGTTCGCGCCAAGTGCGGCGATAAGATCATCTTTGATCGCCACATCTCCACGGAACGGCGCTGATCCACTCCCATCGTATATCGTTCCGTTCCGAATCACAACATCGAACCTCGAAACGGCATCCCTTACATCGTTCCTCATCGTCATTCCTCTGATGTCCCGAAACGCCTGAATTAATTGAAGTCAAGCTGCGAAGGGTATGACGAGTCTCCCAGACAGACTGATTTCATAACGAGGTGGATTCTCCGTGGACGCTATGCTTCCGAAATAATTGTTTTGAGGTTATTTGCGAGCTTTTCTTCTTCATTGGGAGCTTCACGATCGCACATCCGATTGGCCCGACATCGTACTGAATTACCTTCAAACCATTGATCGCCGTCTGCTTTTGCGGCACCCGTGGAAAGACGTTTATCTTTATTGTGTTGGGTTATCTCATTCGCACGCCAGGGGCTCAATGCATGGCTGAACACAAAATTCCTGTAGTGGACTGCGGGGGTAGAGTTGACACGATTCAACGCATAGTGACCGATTTCGGTTTCAAGCCCCTCAAGCTTGGCTTAGATGAAGTCTCAAAAGCCAACCACGACGAATGGGCGGGAGTCATAATTTCAGGCTCACCAACCTTATTGACTGAGACCCCATACAACGAATACCTACGGTCTCTCCGTTTCATTCGAACCACTAGTTGCCCAATACTAGGCATTTGCTTTGGCCATCAGATCATTGGACTCTTGCACGGTGCGACGGTATTCCGCGGAGCCGAATGCCGAGCAAATCAGAACGTCGAGATTCTTCACTGCAACACTTTGTTCGAAGGATTAGAGACAAACCTGTCATTGAAAGAGGACCACTGCGAAGGCATAACACTGCCCACCCAGTTCGTTCTGCTCGCGACATCAAAGAGCTACACAGTGGAGGCAATGAAGCATCCGGACAAGGATGTGTACGGCGTACAGTTCCATCCCGAAGCTTCAGGTGGAGTAGGGCAGAAGATACTCGGGAATTTCCTCAGGCTCTGCAAGTAAAACGCAATCACGCAAACGCAGAGGCATCGAGACTAGATAGTAAGCAAACAGTCATTTCGTTAACTTGGGCGGAATGATCTCGTCGACAACCATTTCTTCGTACGTTTCTCGTCGTCGTATCAGTTGCGCTTCGTCTTCCGAAACCAGAACAACCGCGGGCCTCGCTTGCCCATTATAATTATTCGACATTGTAAAGCCGTACGCACCCACGTCGAGGATAGCCAGGAGATCTTCCTTATACAAAGTTGGCAGTGCAACATTTTTCCCGAGCACATCGCCGGATTCACAGCAAGGACCGCCTATGCTGTACCGGGTTTCTTCCGCTTGGCGTTGATTAGCTAGTATGATTTGGTGTTTAGCACCATACAGGGCAGGCCGAATGAACGTGTTCATACCCGCATCAACCATGGCCCAGTTCACGTCCCCTTGTCTCTTCAGGACGTGTACTCTCGTCAGAAGAATACCCGAGTCGGCAACTATTGATCTTCCCGGCTCAAAGATGAGTCTCGGATTTTTCAATTTCTCAAGCGTGGTACCATTGTTTCCCAAAATTGCGGCAGCATACTCATTGCAGCTCATCCTAGGCGACGTCACCTCGTAGGGGAATGCGAGTCCTCCGCCCAAATCAATCTTGAGCATACTCAGGCCGGTTTCTTCGTTGATCGTCATCGATAGCTTGAGGACCCTCTTCGACATCTCGCGGATAACGTCCGGTTCATAGAGGCTTGAGCCAATATGGGAGTGAATTCCGATCACGTTCAGTTCACTTCTCTTCACCGCCTCTTTGTAGGCCGCGACGGCATCTTCTATCCCGACGCCGAACTTGCTTTCCTTTTCAGCGGTGGCCAAGTATGGATGTGTCTTGGGCGCTATGCCTATGTTTACTCTAATGCCGACATTGCACCTTTTGCCCACTACGCGAGCTGCATCTTGCATGCGATCAAGTTCTGAAACAGAATCAGCGTTGACGAGACCTACACCAGACGATACCGCCAGCTCTAGGTCCGCTTTCGTCTTCACCGGTCCATTGAAAACAATTCGCTCCGGTGCCACGCCGATGTCAAGTGCCGTCCTGAGTTCACCCGAAGAAACAACTTCAGCACCCGCACCCTCAATTTCATAGAGGCGACACACAGCCAGGTGAGAGTTTGCCTTGTAGGCAGGACAGACCAAAACATTTGGGTAATACTTGACCAAGGCATCGCGAAAGCTACGGTAGTTGTGACGAATACTGCGCTCACTCAAAACGTAAAGAGGAGTACCATACCTCTCCGCAAGTTCAGCACATGACTTGCCCTCAACTGCCAGTCCGTCACTTTGGAAGGCCAAGTGATCCCTGCCGCCCAGAACGTCGCTCTTCAGTACGCCGGTCATGAGTGACCAAATGAGCCTTACGACTTCCGCAATTTTAGTTGTTCCGGCTGATCACCAGGTTTCGTGGCAAACATTTCTTATCGGAGGACTCTTGACTGAGTCGAAAACAGAGAAAACTTGGTCGGCGGCTCAGTTCATGCTTAGAATAGCGGTCGATATAGGAGGCACGTTCACTGACCTTGTTGGCTTCGACGACGAGACCGCGAAGCTTTTCGTTTTGAAGGTGAAAAGTACACCGGCTACTCCTGAGCAAGCGTTTGTTGAATGCGTTAAGCGGCTTTTGGCTGAAAATCAATTTTCCGCAGACCGGATTCGGGGTATTGTTCACGTTGGCACGATTGGATCGAACCTATTCCTGGGCCAGATCGGAATCAGGATGCCCAAGACAGCGTTAGTCACCACGCAAGGCTTCAGAGATGTTCTTGAGATAGGCCGCCAGAACAGGCCGGAGCTTTACAATGTCTTCTTTCAGCGCCCGAAACCGTTGATACCGAGAAAGCTCAGGTTCGAGATCAAAGAGAGAACAAATTCATGCGGCGAAATCCTATGTGACGTGAATGAGGAAGACCTTGAACGGGTGGCGACGAAGCTTGAGAATGCTAACGTTGACTCAGTGGCAATCTGCTTTCTGAACAGTTTTCTAAATGGCTTGAATGAAAAGAGAACGAAAGCCGCTCTAGACCGGCTTGGAAAGTTTGTGTCTGCGTCCTTTGAGATCGATCCGGAGCACAGAGAGTATGAACGGATGAGCACTACAGCCGTTAACGCTGTGTTGGCGCCCGTAATTTCTCGCTACCTGAATTCTGCGCTCGCCAGGTTGAAGGCTATGGGCATATCGGCGCCGTTGCAGTTACTCTCATCCTCCGGAGGCCTCGTCGACCTGGAAACAGCCAGGAACAAACCCGTTGTAGCCGTTGAATCGGGGCCTGCAGCCGGCGTTGTGGGAGCAGCCGAAATCGCTCGTATTGTGGGACGAAGAAACGTCTTGAGCCTAGATATGGGAGGAACAACTGCCAAGGCCGGATGCATCGTCGACTACACTCCACTAATCGTCCCCGAAATGGAAGTAGGTGGCCGAGTTCATCTCGGAAGGGTGATCAAAGGATCAGGGTACCCTGTACGATATCCGTCCGTCGATATCGCGGAGGTCAGCGCAGGAGGAGGGACGATGGTGTGGGCTGATGAAATCGGAACGTTACGAGTTGGACCGATTAGCGCCGGAGCCTCTCCCGGCCCGGCTTGCTACGGGACTGGAGGCGAAGCGGCTACAGTAACGGACGCCAACCTGATCCTGGGCCGCCTCGGCCCCACACTACTCGGGAGCGAGATGAGACTTGATGTCGACCTCGCGACTCGATCCATGGAAAAGGTCGCGACTGCAGTCGGAATGAATACCATAGAAACCGCTGCGGCATCTATCCGACTCGTTAACCTTCACATGGCTAGGGCGCTGGAGATCGTAAGCCTAGAACGTGGTCAAGATCCTCGGAGATTTTCGCTGATCGCCTTCGGGGGGGCCGGTCCTATGCATGCGGCGGAACTTGCTGAATACATTGAGGTTGGCACGGTTATCGTGCCACAGCATCCGGGACTGTTTTCAGCGCTCGGGATGATGATGACTGATATGAAGTACGCTTACGTGAAAGGTATTCTGAAACAACTTGATGAAGTCCCAGACGAATTCCTTGACGGGACATGGAAGCAGATGACCGAAGAAGCAATGGTCAACCTCAAAGAACCAATCGAAGGCCCTGCGCCGAGAATAGCTGCATCGAGGAGCCTCGACGTTCGTTATTTAGGTCAAGGATTCGAATTAGAGGTTGAAGTGCTTGTGCCCTTCGACCGCGGGAGACTTCGAGAAGTATTCGAACAAAAACATGAAGCGGTATACGGTTATCGTCACGTCGGAGAACCTCTTGAAATTACCGCCTTGCGGTTAACGTTGACGATCGCGATTCCAAAGCCGAGTCTCAGCCCTTCGAATGGTCATCTCAAACCCCGCGAGGGCGCTCGCCGAAACGTTTGGTTCAACGATCGTTGGTATGATAGTTCGGTTCTCTGGCGCGACCACCTATCGACGACGCAGCTCATCGACGGGCCGGCGATAATTGAGGAATATGATTCAACTACCGTTGTGCCGCCTGGCTGGAAATGCAAAACGGAAGCACACAACTGCTTAATTTTGGAGAGAGAGAAATGACGACCGACAAACTTGGAGTCGAAATCACCAAACACACTCTGACCTACATCTCGGAAGAGATGGCAATTGCACTGAGAAAGTCGGCTTATTCACCGAATATCAGGGAGCGAGCAGATCACAGCTGCGCCGTACTAGACGCGAACGGGCGTACGATAGGACAAGCCGAACACATCCCAGTGCACATCGGTTCCTTGCCCTTAGGTCTAAGGAATACACTAGCCTACCTCACGAATAATGGAATCGAACTCCGGCAAGGGGAGATGTATTTCCTGAATGACCCGTACATTGCCGGAACGCATCTGAACGACGTTACGATCTTGAGACCAGTATTCCTGAACGGGCGGCTGATAGGTTACACCGCAAATAAAGCCCATCACGTAGATGTGGGCGGAATTTCTCCCGCGAGCATCGGAACTCAAGCGACCGTCCTGAGCGAAGAGGGCGTCGTTATCGAACCGACCAAACTAGTAGAGTGTAACGAGTTATTGGGAAAAGCGGCCAACGAATTCGCCTCTAAGACTCGAATGCCGGCCGTCGTATTAGGGGACCTAAGAGCGCAGGTTGCGGCCAACCTGCTCGGAGACCAACGCCTTGTGGATTTCGTTTCAAAGATAGGAATCGAGGCTTTCACTGGCACATGCGCTGCGGTTCTAGACCAGACTTACAGGTTCACTGTTGCGGAATACGGAAAGATGCCGAAAGGAGAATTCGTCGGTCAAGACTACTTGGAGCTGGAGGAAGAATTACTCCCCATCCGAGTGTCTGTGAGTTTGATGGATGAGCGTGTCGAGGTCGATTTCGCGGGGACGTCTCCCGAGGTTCGATTTCCACTTAATGCTGTGCTCGGCGTAACAACGTCTGCGGTTACGTTTGCGATAAAGAGCTTGATGCCCGCCGAACTGCCGGCGAATGATGGCTTCAACCGGACAATAGGCATAGACGCGCCGCTCGGATGCCTCGTGAACCCCGTTAAGCCGGCTCCGGTTGCTGGAGGCAATTTGGAAACCAGTCAACGCATAGTTGACGCCATCTTTAGGGCATTGATCGAGGCGATGCCCGAGAGGTTACCGGCCGCCTCGCATGGAAGTATGAACAATCTAATGATGGGAGGAGTTCATCCGAGAACGCGTGAGGGTTGGGTCCTCTACGAAACCATAGGAGGCGGCTATGGAGGAAGACTGGGCCTGGATGGCGTGGACGGAGTTCAAGTCAACATGACCAATACAATGAACACTCCGATCGAAGTGATAGAACATTACTATCCAATAATCTTCGAGTCGTACGCCCTAAGGTCGGGCACAGGAGGGGCAGGAGAATGGAGGGGTGGAGTTGGAATCGAGCGGTCACTTACAGCCCAAGCCGAAATACAAGTCTCCCTTCTAGGCGAACGCAATAAACTGCGCCCATGGGGATTCGACGGCGGCTTACCGGGAGAAACCTCGGAATATCAAATCCGCAAAAAGGACGGCACATACCTGAGCCTTAGCGCCAAAGGCTCCACACATCTCAACCCGGGCGAGACTTTGATTATCCGAACTGCGGGCGGAGGAGGCTACGGCGACCCGAAGAAGCGTGACGTTCGACTTCATGCCGAAGATGCTGAAAACGAATACGTCACAGAAGTTAGTAACGCGCACTAACCGCCGATTTGACTCAGAAGGCATTTTGCAAGTTGGACAAACGCCCACGCATCGACGGCAAGGAACGACTGATCAGGAACGGCCGATCCAAGGAGGATCAACACGCCAGGCGGCTTTGTCTCGAGGCTTTAGAGGCAGCGTTAGCTGCTATCGACCCCACGAGTAACGTGCGCACTCGACTTAGGTTAAGCCGGGGGCGGTTGCGAGTTGACGGTTTCTCGATTGCGATGCCGACGAGAATTAGAGTACTAGCTGTAGGGAAAGCAAGCGCGCGGATGCTCTCTGGAGCGTTAAAGGTCCTCGGTGAGCATGTGGTTTCCGGAATACTCGTGGCTCCGAAAGCCGAAACAGTGAGGAATCTAAATGGAAGAATCATCGCCTTCCACACAGGACACCCCAGCCCAGATTGGGAAGGGGTCAAAGCATCAAGGTACGTGATGAAGTCAGTCGAGAGTATGGATTCCGACGAACTATTGCTCTGCTTAATCTCCGGAGGAGCATCAGCAATGCTCCCGGCACCCGCCGCCGGTATCACACTCGCCGACAAGCGGATGATCACTCAGCGGCTGATTCGAAGCAAGGCGTCGATCCATGAAGTAAACACGGTTCGCCGGCATCTGTCGGAACTCAAAGGCGGCCAACTGGCTGAAAAGTGCCCAGCGGGACAAATAATCTCCTTGATAATCTCTGACGTCCCAGGAAACACACTTTCTGACATCGGTTCGGGCCTGACCGCACCCGACCCCACAACATTCCAAGACGCCATCAATGTATTGAGAGAATTCGGCCTTTGGGGCTCCGCCCCCCTCAACGTAAAGAGGCATCTTAACGAAGGGCTATTCGGGCACATTTCCGAGACCCCTAAGCAAGGAGCCCCGGCCTTTCGAAAGGTCCACAACTTCATAATTGCAGAAAACAACACCGCCTGCGCGGCCGCGAGAGACGCTCTGAAAAGGAGGGGCGTCCACACAACGATATTGACCTCGTCAGTAAATACCGAGGCGAGAACACTAGGAAAACTACTCGCGTCGGTCGCAGGAGATAGCGAAGTATTCGGCCGAACTCTCAAACGACCGGCTGCCCTAGTGATCGGCGGCGAGACCACCGTCGAGGTAAAGGGAGCGGGAAGAGGGGGACGAAATCAGGAACTACCGCTCGCGGCTATGGATGGCATCGCAGGTTCAGACGGGACCGCCATTGCCACATTAGGAACGGATGGAATCGACGGCAACAGTCCGGCCGCCGGCGCCATAGTTGACGGAGAAAGCTTGCACCGTGCAAGTCGGCTTAGGCTATCAGGCCGGGAGTTCATGGCCAGAAACGACTCGTACACGTTCTTCAGAAAACTCGGCGACAACGTCACCACAGGTGCGACCGGAACAAATGTCGGTGACGTATGCATTCTAATGCGTGTCAAACGTGACTCGATCATCTACCAGTTGTGATGGATTTGGGGCTTAATCCATCGCTCGTACGCCGCTTGAATCCGTGCCATAGTTGACGCGTCTAATGGCGGCAGATCTGCGGCTTTCACGTTGTCCTCCACTTGGTCAACTCGCTTTGCTCCTGGGATTGAGCATGTTACGGCGTCGAACATCGTTATCCACCGGAGAGCCATTTGCGTCAAATCCATACCCTTAGGAACAATCCGTTTCAACTCTTCGACCGCAGCTAGGCCTTTGTCCAGATCGACTCCGGAGAAAGTTTCGCCCCTGTCGAATACTTCACCGTGTAGGTTGTAGTTGCGATGATCCTCGGGTGGAAACGTACTGTTAGCCGTGATTTTCCCCGTCAGCAGGCCGCTGGCGAGCGGGACGCGGGCTAAGATCCCAACCTTTTGCTCCTTTGCTTTGGGGAAGAGTTCCTCCGTTGGCTTTAGGCGGAACATGTTGAAGATGATTTGGACGCTTTGCACCTCGGGGTACTCGATAGACTTCAGTGCCTCGCTGACTTTCTCCACGCTTACTCCGTAATTTCGAATCTTACCTTTGGAGCGTAAGTGGTCGAGGGCTTCGAAAACCTCCGGCCGGGAGTACACGGGGGTGGGTGGACAGTGAAGTTGCAGTAGGTCCAAGCAGTCGGTTTGTAGGTTTCTAAGGCTTCGGTCAACGAATGATTCTATGTTTTCGAGGGTGTAACCCTCAGTGACATGAGGGTTAAGACGCTGTCCCGCCTTTGTGGCTACGAAGATCTCTTCCTTAACTTCTTTGAGCAGCCTACCGATCAGTTTCTCGCTTCGCCCGTCCCCGTAAACATCTGCAGTGTCTATGAAATTGACCCCGAGGTCTACGGCACGGTTCAACGCCGCGAGCGATTCCTTGTCATCCACTTGACCCCAATCGCTCCCTATTGGCCATGCCCCAAAGCTCACAACCGAGACCTTCATTCCGGTGCGGCCTAATTCACGATACTCCAATTCACTCACACTGTACGCACGTCGAGACTCAGTGAAATAGTCTCCCTTGAGCCATTCTCCGGCACACACGGATACCAAGGCAAATGCATCTTTCGTGAGGATACGGCTTAATATTGGCCACTCCGCATCCAACTCGTGAAAGGCGTTGGCGAAGGACGTGCCCAAGAGTCTCTTTGTCCGCGAGGCGACTGGGCTTGTCCGTGAATTGTCCTCTTTTGACGTGTTTGTTTGGAGTATCATTTACTTTCCTTGGCTGACCAGCTGGGCCGGAATCTTTTGGGTAACACCGTCTTACTATCAAAACGTGAACTACTACGCTGGCCTAGGTTTATGGGCGGTCATCGCCGTCGTGATAGTTCTTCTGTACTGGCAGATCACAGTGGTCATGCCCCGTTCGGGAGGCGACTACGTTTTCATTTCAAGATCAATTGCGGGGCCGGTTGGCTTCGTCGCTAGCTTTCTCTTCTTCATCGCGGTTCTAACCTCCGCCGGTTCAAACTCCTACTGGGCTTTCGCTGAATCTGGGACGCAACTCTCATTCGCAGGCCAAGTGCTAGCCAATCCAAACATCACGAACTTCGGCACATTCATAACGCCCTGGACTACCCCGTCGCCGTTAACCCTCTTTGCCGCCGGTGTAGTGATTCAGGCTGTTGGAGCGGTTGCAATCATATTTGGAAGCAGAGTTTTCCGCACGATTGTCTACTCGTTCTTCATTTACGGATTCTTTGTGATGCTCCTCAGCGTCGTGATCTTTCTCAGTCACACGCCGGCAGATTTCGCGGCCGCCTATGCGCAAACCTTTCCCGGAGGAGTTGCCAAGGTCTTCTCAGCCGCCGCGGCGAAGGGATACATGCCCGGCGCCAGCCTGGCCAACCTCGGGGCTATTGTGCCTTTGCTGTTCGTTAGCATCGGCCCCTACCCCGTAATGCAGATGGTCGCTGGAGAGATCAAAAACCCTCGACGCGCACTACTTTATGGCTTGGTTTTAGCGGAGCTTGTATCCATCCTCGTTTGGTTCGGCCTCACATTCTTGTTTGACCACCTTGTCGGAATCTCGTTCCTAGAGGCATGGACGTTAACGGCGGGAGGCGGAGCTTCGACCGTGCCGACCGTGTTTGTGACGTTGCTTAACCCAAACAGCCTACTCCTATGGATTATTGTGGTTGGTCTGTTTATCGGAAACATCGGGTGGGGGTGGCTCGGCATCGTCTTCATCAGCCGCCTGTTCATGTCATGGGCTTTCGACCGAACACTTCCCACCGCGTTGGCGAGGGTGAGCGACCGATACCATACTCCCTACGTGGCCATCGGGTTAGCCGCGGCATTCTCGATAATTCCGATGTACCTCTACTTCTTCGTAACATTCATCACCACCCAAGTTAACGGCGTCTTTCTCTTCGCCGTCGTTTGGTTCCTGACCGCCGTAAGCGCCGTATTGCTTCCATTCAGGAGACGGAGTATCTTCGACGCTTCCTCATGGAAACCGCGAGTGGCCGGAGTACCCATCCTTTGCGTTCTTGGAATCCTTGGCGCTGCACTCTTCGCATTCTTGGCCTACAATTCGGTTACGAATCCAGCAATTGGGCCATTCAGTTACCCCGCACAAGTAACGATACTAGTCGTGATGATCATTCCAATCGCACTCTATACTGTATCATACTCCTACAACAGATCACGGGGTTTAGACCTAAGCAAAGTGATGGCACAACTGCCACCCGAATGAGTAGCCATGACAATACCAGTCATCGATGCACACGCCCACGTGGGAGATTTCGGAAGTTGGGCCCAAGTCTCTAGCACCGGTGAGTCTCTCATTTCAGAGATGGACCAATTCGACGTGGAAAGAGCAATAGTCTTCTCGCCTGACAATCTCCTCGCGCGTAACACTGTCTCCCGATATCCGAAGAGATTGGTTGGATACGTGTGGCCTAACCCGCATGAACCGAACGCTGTTCCATTGGTTAAGGAAGCCCTAACCGAATGGGGCTTTCGAGGCGTCAAACTGCATCCCCTCCTGAATGCGTTTCTCCCAAACGACGAAATCGTCCACCCCATCATGGAGGAAGCAAAGAAAGCGCGGGTTCCGGTCGCAATCCACTCCGGTCATCCACCCTTCTCGCTACCTTGGAGCATTGGAGAGCTTGCCGAGGTATACCCCGATGTCCGCATTGTGATGCTGCACATGGGGCACGGGCATGGAGTGTACATTCAGGCCGCAATAAACACCGCAAAACGCTACGACAACATTATCCTGGAAACTTCCGGGATGCCGATGCACACAAAGGTCAAAGAAGCCGTACGGACGGTGGGTGAAGGCAGAGTAGTCTATGGCTCGGATATCCCATTCCACCACACCTCGGTGGAACTGCAGAGAGTAAAAATGGCGGGGCTGACAGAGAATGAGCTACGACTAGTTACACATGATAACGCGCAGGCCTTACTGATCTGAATCGAATCTACTTTTCTTCCCCTGCGCGGAGCTGGGTTATCGGAACGCTGACAAACACAACAAACACAACCGCCAAGGCAATGATTACACCGCCGACGATCGAGCGAGGAATCATCATCCCAACAACCAATTCGACGTGTAGCATTGACAACGCGAGGACAAACAGCATCAAGATCACGTGCAGCCGCTTGAGTGAACCGAACGTTCTGGACTTTCTCTTAGACTCTGTAATTAGGCCAGACAGGTTCAAGACGAGTAATAGTATGAAACCTGTCGCCCCGAGCCAGATCGCAAGGGTAAGCTCCCAGAGGCTTGAGAAGAAGAATGCTGCGTGAACTGCTAGGATCGCCGTAACTGATATGGAGAGTGCGGTGTGGATGCCGTCCCAACGGTCAAGCCCAAGGTCATAACGGGCAATCTTCTCGTCCTCTTGCGGAGGGTTGGATTGCTTCTTCGTTTTTCGGAATCCTTGGACTATGACGGCGACAACGCCAATCATTCCACTCCAGCCGAGCAGAGACCCGTAGCTCGATGCTGTAGGGGCGGGTTCGAGAATAAAGTAGGTGAGACCTAACGCCAGTAGAGCCGCAATTCCGCCTTTGAAAGCCCAGTTCTTCGCCTGCATTCCACTCTAGAGTCCAGTTTCCAGCTCGGAACTCTGATAGGGCTGGATTCTAGTTTGGTTTTCCGAACTCCGACGCCAGGTTTGCTAGCGAGAGCGAGCCGTACTTCAGAACATCTTCGTCCACTTTGAATTCTGAACTGTGGTTTGTGTTCACACATCCTTTTCTCGGGTTTCGTGTCCCGAGGAAGTAGAACGCGCCTGGTGCTCGTTGAAGGAACCGCGAGAAATCTTCGGCACCCATTATCACTTTGCACTCGATCGTTCTCGTGCCATGGATCTCTCTCAATATCGACATGACTCTCCTAGTCACAACGGGATCATTGACCGTCACCGGGTACTCGTCAGGTACGAATTCGACTTCTGCGCGAGCCTTGAAGGCCTTGCTAACAGATTCCGCAACATGTCTCACGTATTTCTTAGCTTGGGCTCTTGTCTTCTCGTTGAAGGTGCGAAGCGTACCCTCCATCTGTGCATCGTCTGGAATGATGTTGTCCTTTGTGCCGGAGTGGATGCTGCAAACTGAAATGACAAACGGTTCACGTTGATCTATCAGTCGACTTGTGACACCTTGAAGCGCCGTCACAACTTGTGCGGCCGCGAAGACCGGGTCCACCGTCTCATGCGGGGCGGATCCGTGGCCACCTTTCCCTATGATCTTGATTCGAAAAGTATCCGGTGCCGCCATTATTGGGCCCGGCCGGAGCGCAAAGACATTCGACGGTTCAGTACCACTTATGTGCAGCCCAAAGACAAAGTCCACTTTAGGGTTACCCATAGCCCCGTCTTCTATCATCAACTTGGCCCCGCCCTTTCCTCCGGCTTCCTCCGCCGGCTGGAATAGGAATTTCACTTGACCGGACAAGGACTCACGATGCTTTGACAGGAGCATCGCGGCGCCGAGCAACATGGCAACGTGAGTATCGTGCCCACAGGCATGCATGATACCCGGACGAACGGATTTGAATGGGACATTCACCTTCTCTGTCACTGGCAACGCGTCCATATCGGCCCTAAGTGCTACCACTTTCCCCGGTCCGGACCCTTTCAGGAGGCCGACGACGCCGGTTCCACCAACCTTTGTCCTAACAGCTATGCCCAGGGCGCGCAATTTCCGGGCAACGAACGCCGAAGTGTTATACTCCTTATAGGACAATTCTGGGTAGGCATGGATCCTACGTCGAATCTTGATTATTTCACTCTCAAACTCTCTCAAGTCCGAAATGTCGAATGCCAACCTGAAAAGCACCTGTCTACCCGAATGCGTTTTCAGACCAAGATAAAGTGTCGTAATGCACGTCCGGCGTGGACGAAACAAAAACCGACGCTCAGCTCGCGCGAATTGCAGATTCAAATATCGTCCAGTCTATTTTAGTTCAGGCGGTGCTCCGAATGACTAGGATCCTGATCACTTGCGCTGCTGACGAGAAGTTTCGCAAGATTATTTTCGACGCTCTGTCCCCCAGCGGGAACGTTGCCTTTCTTTCAGATGTTCCGCACAGTGAAAGGCGGTCTGAACTTTCGGCCGCCGATGTGTTAATCTCTTGGAATCTGGCACGTGAGTTGAAACCTTCAGAGCTTTCTGCTATTTCAAAAGTGAAATTGTTGCAGTTACTTTCGGCAGGAGTAGACCATGTTCAATTCTCTGAACTGCCTCCGGCTCTCACGATTGCGAGTAATGCCGGAGCATATGCGGAGCAGATGGCGGAGCACGCCGTGGCAATGATTTTGGCAATCTACAAGAACCTGCTGGATCGCCACCATAAACTCGTCAGAGGCGTCTTTGACCATCATAACTATAACCGGATGCTGGAAGGATCCGCTTGCGCAATCCTAGGGTTCGGAGGGATTGGAAAAGCCTGTGCCCGACGCTTACGCTGTTTAGGCGTAAGAATTCTCGCAATCAACACGTCCGGTAGAACCGATGAGCCCGTGGAATTCGTCGGAACACTCGAGGGCTTAGAGCATGTGCTTCAACTCGCGGACATAGTCATTCTTTCAATTCCGTTGACTAAAGCCACGCGTGGCCTCATAGGGAAGCGGGAGCTGGGTTGGATGAAGAACGACGCTACACTGGTGAATGTTGCGCGCGGAGACATTATCGATGAAGCGGCGCTCTTTGAAAAGCTGAAGACGCACCCGAAATTCAACGCCGCCATCGATGTTTGGTGGGCAGAGCCATCTGGCAAAGGAAGATTCCGCACCAGCTACCCCTTCCTCAAACTATCAAACGTCCTCGGTTCTCCCCACAATTCAGGCCTAGTCCCCAACGCGATGACCGTAGCCGCTGCCTATGCCGCCGAGAACGTGAAACGATTCCTAAACAACAAGCGAATCTCGGGCGTTATTAACAGAAGCGACTACACCTAACCTAGTTGGGATGACGCATTCAACAAGGCACTCCCCCCAAGAGACTCTTCGGAACATCGGGCATAAGGGGACCCGCTAGTGATTTTCTAACTCCACGGTTTGCGGAGAGGTTAGGACGAACTTTCGCCACTCAGCTCGGAGGACGGGGAACGGTCTCTGTGGGCCGCGACGTGAGGCTGCATTCGAAAGCAATCCAAGCCGCGTTAATGGATGGATTGATGAGAGGAGGTGTAGACGTTCTCGACTGCGGACTTGCACCAACTCCAGCCCTCCTGTTCGCTATGAAGCACAGTAAGGCAGTGGCAGCGGCCATGGTGTCCGGCAGTCACACACCGCCTGAGATCGCCGGCATACTGTTCTTCCTGAGCGACACCGGCGAAATGGACCCACAGACCGAGGCATTGTTCGAACATGACTACGCCTCCCAGCCTTGGCTTCAACCTCCATCAGAACAGAAGGGCTCACTTGAGTCAATGGATGCGATCGAACCGTACATACGAGAGGTTGCACGGCACGTGGGATACATGGGAGGTTACAGGGTTGTGGTCGATCCGGGCAACGGCGCCACCTGCGCAACCCTGGGTAGGGCGTTGGAAGGATTTGGTTGCACAGTGACCACAATAAACGGAACCCCGGACGGCCGGTTCCCCTCAAGACCAACAAATCCGCAACCCTCCACCCTAACCCAACTCTCACGCGTAGTCAAGGAAACGAAAGCAGACCTTGGAGTCGGAACTGATAGCGACGGGGACCGAGCAATATTCGCAACGGAACGCGGAGGTGTGTTGTGGGGCGATCTTACTAGTGCGTTATTCGCTCAGAACGAAGCGGAAAAGCACAAGCATGGGACAATAATCACCACCATTAACACATCAAGCATCGTCAAACTCATATCCGAACCGTATGGAACACGGCTAATCGTTACTAAAGTCGGCCCCCCGGCCATTGCCGAAGCTCTCCGGTCAACTCCCGGCGTCATATTCGCCACGGAAGAATCGGGGAAACACATCTGGCCAGACATAATCCTCTACGGAGACGCCGGGTTGGCCAGCGGCAAGCTCCTTGAAATAATGAAGGAACGCGATGCGAGCTTAACTCGGCTTGTAGACGCCCTTCCAAAATTCAACCAAGCAAAATCAACCCTTGAGTGCTCCGACAACCTGAAAACCCATGCAATGAGACTAGTAGTCGACCTGTGGAAAGGCGAAGGTAAAACGCTTGCACTAACCCTAGACGGGTTGAAGGTTGAATACCCTGATCTAACGTGGTTTCTCGTTAGGGCGTCCGGCACGGAACCTCTACTAAGATGCAGCGCCGAAGGCAAGAGCATGGATGAAGCACGTATGCTCCTCGCGAGAGCAGAGGAACTAGCCCTCACCGCCATCAGTAAAGCAAAAGGGAGCTACACATAATTGATCGAGCGAGCGACGCTCGCCAGTATGATCGACCACTCAGTTCTGCGACCGGAATCAACTGATGATGACGTCAAAAAAGGCTGCAGATTAGCGCTGGAACTTGGCTTAGCCGCCGTCGTGGTAAACCCCTACCATATCCCAATCACGGTCACCGCCCTAGAGGGTTCAAGAGTGAAACCCTGCAGCGTAATCGCATTCCCGTTCGGTCTGTCGGCCACAGAAACGAAACTAGCCGAAGCAAGAGATGTGCTCGCTAAGGGTGCAGGAGAGATCGATGTTGTGATGAATTTTAGCGCACTTCGCTCCGGCAGAGATGATGTAGTGTTGAACGAGATTAGCAGCATCACAGCGCTGGCGAAGGAAAGCGACAGGGGAACAGTCGTTAAAGTTATTCTTGAAACGTGCTACCTGAATGACACACAAAAGAAGAAAGCATGCCTACTAGCGGTGAAAGCCGGGGCTGATTTCGTGAAGACATCCACAGGATTCGGCTCCGCCGGAGCAACCGTGGAAGACGTGCGCCTGCTGAGAAGGATGGTTCCATCAAGTGTCGGTGTGAAAGCGGCGGGCGGCATTAGAACGGCTGATCAAGCGGTTCAAATGATTGAGGCGGGGGCAAATAGAATAGGGACTAGTTCGAGCCTCTCCATACTCAATGGCCTGCAACAATGACCTATGTTATCGAATTCATCCAACTCCCTTGCAAAGTCTTAAATGCGTTGCAAATCGCCTTCCTAGGGCATGAGCAAGCCTAAGGTTTTCGTGAGAGAAGCCACCGGCCTAGTCAAGAGCGTCAGCCCGTGGACTCTCTTCTTTGCAATGCTTGGCGAGATTGGGTTCGGCACCGGCCTGTTACTCATGAACGACGCGAACTCTTTCTTTGGCTTCGCGAACGGAAACGCGGGAGGAAACGGAATTTATGCGACCGCGCTCCTGCTCTTTTTCGTCCTGTTTGAATCCTACATCTTCTACCACATTGTACGTACAGTAGGCAGGACGGGCGGTGATTATGTTTGGATGAGTAGGAATATTGGCCCCATACTCGGAGGAGCCCTCGTCCTAGGCTTCGTCTTTACAGGTATGCCTTTTCTCGCAGTTTCCGCGAACTGGTTTATCACTCTATCACTTGCGCCTAGCATTTCTACAATCGCCGCTGTTACGGCAAACAGTGGTCTCTCGTCTTTCGCTTCCACATTAACGAGTCCAACTACGCTGATGGTCGTCGGATTACTGTCGATCGCGGTCATAACCGCAGTAGACATACTCTCGCCGAGATCAGGGTTCCAACTTCTCGCGGCTTTGACGATAATCCCCCTAATCGGCACAATCATCATGGCTGTGGTATTCCTTGGGTATGGACCCACGGGCATTCAGAGTGCCGTCTCCTCCTTCCTATCGGCAAATGGTGGTTCATACTCTACAATTGCTGGTCAGTACAGCGGACCCGTCTTTGACTTCTCGGCCACACTTCTGCTTATTCCATGGCTCTTCTTCACCCTCCCTTGGGTTAACAATGCGGCGGCTTTCTCGGGTGAATTGAGGAACCTGAAGAAGTCAGCTTGGATCGGCACGTTTCTGCCAGCTATCTTCAGTGGAGCCATGTTGATGGGATTCATGGCGCTGTACAATTGGGGTTTGGGCTTCAACTTTGCAATGCAGGCACCCAGCTCTTGGCCGTCCTCCCTTGCCGGCATCGGCGTCTTCCCGAACATGCTGACGATAGCTACGATGGCCCTTGGGAGCAACGTCGCGGTCGCTTGGTTGATGAATGTGACCTTTGCAGTGTGGTATCTTGCTTCTCTTCAGCAGACCATCCTCTCGGTTTCAAGGTACATCCTAGGGATGAGCTTCGACCGCTTAATACCCGTCAAACTTGCCCACGTCAGCGATAAGTATCATTCACCCTCGGCTGCGCTTCTGCTATGCTTCATCGTAGCAATCCCAATGGTGTTCATATCATCGCTGACAAACTGGACATCACTTTACACAACGACGGCGCTCGGAAGCGTGTTCTTTGCATTCATCGGCATCACGGCAATAATCTACGGATACCGGAAGAGAAAGCAACTGGGAAGCACCGGAACCGGACTAATAATATCCGGGATAATTACGGCCCCGTTCTTTCTCTACGTCACCTATCAGCTCCTTGGCCTACCATATTACGGCATCAACCCAGTATCGTGGGCAATCATGCTATTCTTCTGGATCCTAGGAGCACTACTCTACCCGATCGGCAAATGGTACTACGGCAAGAAAGGATTAGACCTAAGCCTAGTGTTCAAAGAACTCCCACCCGAGTAAACCCCGCGCGAATCCGACTCTATTCCCAATCGATGGCCCAGCGATAGCTAGACTTCTCTCCATCTCGCCTTCGTGCCCGCCAGAACAAATAACACTACGGTTACAGCGACAAGAACCGCCCAGTCCGCCACGGTTGCGTTAACGGAAAGGGGTAGATATCCGGCGGCATTCTGCGCCAACTCTGCAGCGTAGGTTGTTGGGGAGAGATATGCTATGTACCGGTAGGGCAGGGGAATGTAGGTTATGGGATAGTAGACGGGCGGTATCGTTGAGAACAGCGTTGAGATTAGGCGGGAGAACGCGAAGCTTTGGACGATGTCGGTTGAGAACGTTGAAAGCGTAAAACCGATAGCGATTGAAGTCAAAAACATGAGTAGAAGTACGCCAAGAAAAGTTAAGACCCCAAGTGCGGAGAGGTTCATGAAATAGTACGCGAGCACTATGAGCACGAGTAGGGCCGGTAACGCGTAGACGATTTCAGAGAGAGCCATCCCAAACATGTATGTTTGCCAACTTGTTGGTGAACTGACCACCATATCTTGAAGCTTGAAATCGTTCTTCAAGTGAGAAAGGTCGCCTTGTAGTCCGACGCCTGCAGAGAACATGCTCATTATGAACCCCCCAAGAATCGCCTCGCCCAGTAAGACACCGTGGCTAACGAAGACGATGACGAGTAGAAAGGACAGTGGTGAGAGAACGGTGTTGATTAGGACGATCGGAAAATTGCGCATCTCGTACACGGAATTGACTAGGATTCCGGCAATGATTTCGCTAAGAATACTTCTCTGAACCCGATTTTTCATTGTCGAGAGTTCACCCGGTTGCACCTCGCCCGACCAGGTACAGAAAAATGTCGTCTAGCGAGATCGGGGTTACTGCGAACTTCAATCCCTGTCTCGCAAGTTCGCGAGCCATCCTGTAAGCTTCCTCTTCAGTTGTGAAAACGGTCACGTTACCATCGACCCCCACGACTGTTTCACCCTCCTTCGGCTTGGGTATTCGATCGCCAGCTGCTGATAGAATTCGGAGACTGTAATTGTGGCTAACGCTCTCCCTCAAGTCCTTCATGGTTCCGAACCTGACTAGTCTACCTTGGTCTAGAATACCGACATGGTCCCCCAGTTCCTCAGCCTCTTCCAAGTAGTGAGTAGTGAGGAAGGTGAACCGTTCTTTCCCGACTTCCCTTAGCGTTTGCCAGAATTGTCGTCTAGAGATTGGGTCGAGGCCCGTCGTCGGTTCGTCTAAGAATATGACCTCCGCGTCGGATGCGAGGACTGTAGCCACCATCACCTTCCTACGCATGCCACCCGAAAGTTTCCTGGTCAATTCATGAGCATAATCGCCCAATCCTAGCCGGCTAAGCGTGTTGAACGCCTTCTCCTTGGCGTCGGAGTACCTGAACCCTCTCCAGAGAAGATAGGATTGGGCCGTTTGCATCGGCGTCATCCACGGAATCGGCCTCGCCTCTTGCGGAACAATCGCGATTCTTTCTCGTAGTTTCCGCGCTTCTCGTACTACATCTATACCGTTTATCGAGGCTTTGCCTGCGGTGGGTTCCAGCTCCGTCGCTAAGATTCGTACCAGAGTTGTCTTTCCTGATCCGTTTCTTCCGATAAGCGCGAATATGCCGTGCGAGGGGAAGGAGAAACTCAAATCATCAAGCGCTTTTGCTGCGCTATTTCCGTAGATTTTGGTGAGGTGCTCGCAGATTACGCTTTGAGAAGTTCCCACTTTCTGGTCGGCCCATCCCAGCACTGAAATAACCCAAATAACAGGGTTGCACATCGACCGCAAAGTTATCTACTTTTGCTTAACGTGCCTACTCCGACCCCCAATGGATCAGAGTCTCCTAAATGAGCTTGAATTAATCGTTGGAAAGGACCAGGTTATTACAAGACGAGAACGCATGCTAAATTACCTGTCAGACGAAACCCCCGCGCAGATGGAGCCTAAGCCCGCCAAGGATATCGTTGTCGTCAAACCCGCGGACGCCAGCGAAGTTTCAACCATCGTTAAGCTCGCGAACGACCGTAAGATACCGATCTTTCCGCGCGGCGGCGGGACAGGCCTGGTCGGAGGAGCGGTGCCAACTCTAGACGGCATCGTATTATCTCTTGAACGGATGAAACAGATTCAAGTGGACAAGGAAGACTTGATGGCGGACGCGGAAGCCGGCGTCACGCTAGGCGAATTAGCCCAAGCCGCAAGGGAGCAGGAACTATCCTTTCCGCCACACCCAGGCGACGAGAACGCTCAGGTCGGAGGACTGGTAGCGACAAATGCGGGCGGTTCGAGAGCCGTTAAACATGGGGTTATGCGAAATAACATTAGAGCAGTGCAGGTTGTCTTCGCATCGGGAGAGATCGTGGACCTCGGGAGAAAAATTCACAAGGACAACGTCGGCTATGATTTAATGCAGCTCATTATCGGGAGCGAAGGAACACTCGGCGTCATTACGAAAGCGACGCTGCAACTGTATGGAAGCGAAAACGCGACCATCACCCTAGTCGTCCCTTACACGAGTCGAGCCGCCGCCATCGCCACCGTCCCTAAGATTCTGCAGCAAGCGGGACCGCCTCAAGCGATCGAGTACGTTGAGAAGGACATAATGGAACGCGCAGCCGAACACTTTGGGACCCGTTGGCCCGTTACAACCGGCCAGTACTATCTAATCATAATTCTAGCCGAAGCCACCAGAGATCAGCTACTCGCGAAAAGCTTGCAAATATCCGACACCTGCAAACAGTATACGACGTTGGATATCTTTGCTGCCGAATCGGCCAGAGATCAGGAAAACATCTTGTCGATCAGAAGCAACCTCTACACGTACCTCAAGCCAAACGTTCTTGACATATTAGATATCGTCGTTCCGATCTCCAAGCTTGAGGAGACCATGACCGCGATACAGGATATAGCGAAAGAATCAAACCTTCCGCTCCCCGTCTACGGCCACGCGGGCGATGGTAACCTGCACGTTCATATCATGCGCAAAGAAGGCGTGGAAGTTTCGAAATACGTCTCCGACTTATCGGACAGAATCTACAAGGCGACGGTGGTCGTCGGCGGAGTCATAACGGGTGAACACGGCATAGGGAGAACTCGGATAGCCAAGGTCGAGAAGTACCTGAGTGAAAAGGAGATCGAACTCATGCGGAACATAAAACGTAGCTTCGACCCAAACAACATCATGAACCCTGGGGCGAAGATACCACTCTAACTAGGAACTCATGAATTGATTAAGCACAATCGCCGACTTTTCGTTAGTTGTCGGACTTGTCGGAGACCCATGCCACTCCCACGAGTTCCGTTACCTCTCCGTTAACGCGCACCTCCCCGTCGAGAGTATGAAGCGGACCCTTCTAAGTGTCCACCGGCGGACACCTTCCTGTTTTAGGTGTCCACTGGCGGACACCCTCTGCGATAGGCATTCATCGGCGAACATATCTAACCATGCTTCCGCACGGAAACACCGCGAAAAAATGGGTGTATCACACAGTGTGATACACCACGATCTTGAGTCCAGAAACCCGCTTCAAGAACCCTGCAGGGTCAAGAATCCGTGAAGAACCGACTGAGCCGTAGCTATCTCACATGACGCGACTCGCCGATGAGTCGCGCTTACTTAGTTGATCTGCACAATGCTACGCAGAACTGTACAAAGTTAGGCTGTAGTTAGGGCCGTAGTGCAAGCGCACAACAGCCAATGTCGTCACGCCTGATGACACACCTTGACGCTACCGTCCGCGAGAACGGGAAAACAATACGAGTTAGATTCCTGAACCGGCCAGAAGTGACCCGCATCTACCGCAGTGGCGTGCGAACGGAGGGTTCCTGTACTGGCAGAAGGGGCAGACGCCGGTTACAGCAGCTAGGGGAGGCTGTGCGAGAGGCGTCCCGCAAATCATACAATACCTGTTACCCACTGGGTTCGTTGTTCCACAGACCACACAATATCCAAAACGATACAAGCTAAACCGGGCTAACCGTGGGCTACGTCAGTTAAAACCCTTTAGCACCACAGTAATTCAGAACCATGGGAGGACCCTCCACTTCTTGCATTCCACGACGAACCCTAAACAGAAAGCGATTCTGTCTTGGTCCACCGGGAAAGATAGTGCCATGGCCCTTCATAGGATCTTGGCGTCAGGGCAGTTTGAAGTCGCCGCCATCCTGACAACCGTCAGCGAGTCGTTTCATAGAGTGTCAATGCACGGCGTAAGAGAAGAACTCCTTGAAAGACAAGCCGAATCATTAGGCATACAACTGCAGAAGGTTATGATCCCCTATCCTTGCTCAAATGCCGTCTATGAGGAAAAGATGCGTGATGTTCTCGAAATTTGGAAGATGCGAGGAGTCACGCATGTCATCTTTGGGGATCTATTCCTGGCGGACATTCGTAGATATCGTGAGCAAAAGTTGGCCATCCTTGGCCTTAATCCCGTTTTCCCAGTTTGGGGGCTGGATACGGCAAGCCTTGCTAAAGAGATGATCGAGGCGGGATTTCGAGCCATTCTATCCTGCGTCGATCCAAGAAGAATGGACCCTAACTTTGCGGGCCGCCAATTTGACTATCATCTATTAGCGGATTTGCCCGAAGGAGTTGACCCTTGCGGTGAGAACGGAGAGTTTCATACATTCGTTTACGACGGACCAATTTTCAATGCACCGATACCGGTTGAGGTTGGAGAAAGGATAAACCGGGATGGTTTCGAGTTCGCGGATATCTTTCTAAGACGCTAGGTTTTCAGTGATTTACGACGGTAGAGGTATATGGGGATGAGAACGATCAGAGCCAATTGCAGTACCGACCCAAGTAGGAACGTGCCTGAAGCTAAGGAAGGGCCGGCTTCAACGAATGAGTAATGCGCCGGCTGGGGTAAAGACACGGCCAACGTAAGAAGGGCCAAGGCAAACGCCACTGGGTAAGCAAATGATCGGCCCATGGCAACCAAGACGGCATCAGCCAGATAGGCCAACCATCCCACTAGCACCGAGAAGAACAACCAAGATGGAACCAATCCGTATAATTGAGGAAGCAGGGCGACGCCCAGTGCGACGGAGAGATACACCAACAGATTCACAGCCGTCTTAAGCCGAGCCGTCAGCTACACACCCAGAGTCAGTTGATCAGCATTAGATGGCAGAATATGAACCTTGGAGTGAAAGAAAAAGAGACGTGTTGTGATTCACGTCTCTAACTCCTACCCGGTTGGTCTAAAGGTTACGTCGGTTTCGTTATGTGTCACTGCTGCTTTAGTTCCGCAATCCTCTCAGTAACGCCCTTCAATTCATTCTCCAGGTTGCTCTTGTAGTCTTCGAGCCACTCCACTCTCTCTTCTTTGGTTAGGAATCTTCGCCCACCATAACACATGCATTCAACACCTCCTTCCAACTGCATCCTCGAACACGAGATCAATTACTGGACGGTGCGGAATTTAGCGACTGGCCCCGACCCAACCCCGTCATGCATCAGATTATGAATGAGAACGGACGTTCGACTTGTTGGCGGTTTCCGGAATCCCATGGCTTCCATTAAGGACACGTGGCTCGATTGGTACGCTGATAGGCAAATAGAAGAGGGTGTGACTTCGTTCGTCAAGCGACTTCTTGAAGCCAAAGTTCGCAGACTGCTCGACTTCGGAACCGGAACGGGGAGGCATACCGTGTACCTCGCCAAGATGGGATTCGAAGTTTATGGCTTCGACTGGTCCGAAGCGGCGATAGAGTTGACGAAACGGGAATTATCCAAGGAAGGGTTGTGGGCGAATCTGGCCGTCTGGGACATGAATGATTTGCCACTGCCATACGACGACAGTTTCTTCGACGCTGTATTAGCGGTGAAAGTGTTGCACCACACGTACCTCGAGAAGATCACAGGAATAGCATACGAGATCGGTAGGATAACCCGCGAAGGAGGATTTGTTTACGTTGACGCGCCGGCCTACGAGGAAGTCATGAGGCAGAAGAGAGAGGGCTTGAAGTTCGATGAACCGGAACCAAACACATTCATACCTCTTAATGGAGACGAGATCGGAGTACCGCACCATCACTTTACGCGAGATGAGTTCCTGAATGTCTTTGGAAATTTCAAATTAATTTCCTTCGAAGAGAGAAACGAACACTATTGCTTTACAGGGCTTAAGAAATAGGGTATGCTTCTAATCTGCGCCAGCGTATCGGGGTAGTAAGAGCGGGGGAGGAGGGCTCAGTTGAGTGTCGTTCCTCAGGATCCAATGGAGGCTAAGCCTCACACTCCAGTCTATAGGATGCACAAGTATTTCGCGCGACGTCCGTGGAACGTATTTTCGTTCCTCGTCAGTCAGTATTCATCGGAGGGGGATATTGTCTTGGATCCCTTCTCTGGGGGAGGGGTTTCCATTGTGGAGGCGATGAAACTTCGGAGGAAAACCGTCGGGATAGACGTCAACCCAATTGCTGTCTACGTCACGCGCATGGAATGTGCGCCTGCCAACTTGACCGAGCTCACGTCAAGTTTTGACGAACTGCGGGCGCGCGTTGAGCGCGAACTCGAATCTCTCTACCGGACGCAATGCAGTGAGTGTGGGTCGGATGCGGTGGCAGATTGGTTTGAGTGGGATGAGAAAACTAAGCAAGTTTTACTAGTGAAGCTTGACTGTCCGAACTGCGGATCGATAGAGAAACGGGCCGATGACAAGGATCAAGCGCTAGCTGAGGAAATCGAACGAGACTTCGACCAGCGAATCAAATCATCTACTCTCTGGTTTCCCCAAACGAAGATTCCCAGGGGAGACAAGACGGATTCACTTCTAGCACGAAACATCGTTTCTTTCGCCGAGCTATTTACCAAAAGGAATCTGCTGGCCCTAGCCGTGTTGCGTCGGGAGATTCTGAGATCGACCAGGACAGCTGCCCAAGAGATTCTCTTGTTCACGTTCAGCAGCTCTTTGAAATGGGCAAGTCGTCAATCCCATCTTAGGGGGCGGATAGTTGAAGGCTGGGCAATGCACGCCTACTGGATCTACCCAAAAAGCCTCGAGATGAACGTGTGGAACGTGTTCAAGCGACGATACCAAGCGATTTTGCGCGGGAAACAATACAGCAACGAACAGATAGGGCCATACTGCAAATTCACAGACGACTTCACTGAGTTGACAGACGGGGATGCAACATGTTTCTTGGCGAATAGAGATGCGGCCGAGTTACCAATCCCCGACGGCGCGGTGAATGCTGTAATTACCGACCCGCCATACGGGGGCAATGTCAACTACGCCGAACTTTCTGATTTTTGGTATGTTTGGCTGAGTAATGGCCGAACGATCGATAAGACAAGGGAGGTGGTGATAAACAGAACTCAGGGGAAGGCGGTCGATGAATACCGGAGACACCTTGAGTTAGTGTTCAGGGAATGTTATCGCGTTTTGAAGCAAGGTGGGTGTTTTGTTTCAACCTTCAACAGCAGAGATTCTCGCATCGTGGCGAGCTTCGTTCTAGCAGCATCGATGGCTGGATTCACGCTTCTTCCTAACGGCGTGAAGTATCAAGCCCCCATCAAGCCGTATGCGACCACCTTTCATGCCATGCAAATTGGCGCTTTCGTGGGAGATTTCATCTTTGCATTTAGAAAAGACGCTTCACAACCCAAGCTGAGTTTCGATGAGGTTGAATGGCGAAAAATCCAAACGGAAATCTCTCAACTCGTAGACGAAGGCGTTAGGAACGGACGACCGGAGCCGAACCTGAGAGAGCAAGCCTACAGGCTGCTGATCCCGTTCCTAGCGAAGTACGCGGTGACAGATCCCGTAAAGTGTTGGTCTGCCGCCGATTTTTTCGAACGGAAGATCCAGGAAAACGACAGCTACCTCAAGCGTACACGCGACGCCATAGTCAAGAAGAGAAAGCGGACTTTCGGTTCCAAGCTTGGTTTGAGTGGCTAAGATGTCTCCGTTGCCATCGATTCTCCTTCTTCCTGCCGTTCAGCGTCCCCTCGCCCATAATCCCATGACATGACACGGTCGGGCTGCAGTTTGAATACGACCCTGCCCTCTTGCTTTACCGCTTCGTTTAGCCACTCCCTTCCCTCTCGCTCTCCATATCTAGTCGAGATCCGCTCTAGCCACTTGTCGCGGCCGTTCTGAACAAGCTTAGCTGTCCCGAATGCACATACGGCGCGGTATGGTCGGTCTTCTGAAGCGATGCTTATCGCGACATGAGAATTTCTTTGAATGTAGTTACCCTTCAGGCGTCCAAGCCGAGTTGTGAAGTAGAAACAGCCATCTTCGTAGACATACCAGATCGGGCTGACGCGCGGCTTGCCCTGTGCGGAAGCTGTTGCGAGATGTGCCATTCGTGGTTCGCTGAGGAAAGCGGTAAGTTCCGACTTGGTTAGAGGCATCGTTATTTCAACCCTGTTGTCCCGAGACCAACGGCGTTCCGAACCGATCCAGAAACGCAACCTCGCCCATCGCTTTTCTCTTCTTCTTTCCCACGATTTTCCTTGCCGGATACCCGAAACCCACGACCACACTTGGGCTTAAGTCCTTCGGGACGCCGAAGTCACGTTCCAGCCCCTGTCGGTTAACTCCCGTGTACATTCTTGAGGCAACACCGAAATTCCAAGCTGCGATCTGCATACTCTGTACCGCCCTACCCGCATCGATCAAATGGAAAACATACTTTGGGTTTGTTAATACTATGACGGCGAAGTCGGCACCCTCAACCCACTGCCCAGATGTGCTGTCTCCCGCAAGAATCTTCATCCGGTCGCGTCCCTGAACCAAAATGAATTTCCAGTGTTGAGAGTTCATTCCACTTCCAGTAAGTCGAGCGGCGTCAAGTACCATGAGCTTAACATCATACGGCACAGGCTTCGAAGCAAACTCAGCAACATCAAGCTTCGACGCGACGGCTTCAAATGCATCCACAAAGCCCACCAGGGTCAGTGTGCGGAGCGGGCGTGAATAAACTTCGTGGCTTTACATAGACTTTCTGCCGTCCTCAAGGTTCGCGAATTATGAGTTCGTCGCCGACACGCAGGGTTTGCTAACCTTGGGTTAGCATGTAGTTCTTTACGCCTTTCTGGTCGAGGTTGATGATTGCGCCTCGGAGGATACCTTCTCCGTATTCGCTTCCGGGGTTTATACACAGGGTGCGACCGATCTTCACGAATCCTCTCGATTCATGGATGTGGCCATGAATGCCCAACAACGGCTGGTACTTTTCAATCATCTGCCTTACGGTGGGACTGCCGACGTGGATCATGCTGATCGCGCCGCCTTTTATCACGGGTTTCAGGTTTGCGTCGAGTTCTGGGGCGAGATCAAGCGGCGTCTCGTATGGTGGGTTATGGATGTTGAAGATTGCACTCTCCATCTTCTGCACCTTGTCGATCATAGGTTGGAACTTCTTCATCAACTCCTCTTCCGGTACCTCCCTCGGGCTTTTCCAGGGAGTTATGCCAACCCAACCGCTAGTAATCATCTCATGATTATCGTCTATCGAGAGCACTTCCTCCTCTGGGTAAATGACTGCGGAAGAACCTCGGAGCACTTCATCAATGTTGAAGCGATCGTCATTGCCCGGACTGATGTAGCATTTGACGCCCGAGCCCTTCAGACGTTCTTCGGCAATCCCAACCCATCTCTTCACGCCCGCGGCCATAACTCTCGAAAATAGTTCATCGACCAGATGCTTGTCTGCCTGCAGTTTTTCAAATTCCTCAATGTTTGTACTGTATGGATAATATCCACTATTCCTGATTCTCTTCTCAAGCGCCGCCTTCTCTTCAGGAGTCTTTATCACTTCACGTGTTCCAAGAAAGTCACCTACAGAAGTTCCGTCACCTTGATCCACGAGCGGCACAATCATCTTCCCGGTAATGTCTCCACCAAGAATCAGCACGTTTGCTTGGTAGAATTTTGCCGCGTTCAAGAACTTCAAAAAGCAAACTTCGGATCCGTGCACATCCGACGTGAAGAAAATTCGCGTATTGGCCATGCCGCCTTTCCACTTTGGGTTCAATATTTAACCACTCTCTTACGATTCCAAGGATGCCTCCTGCCAATGCGGGAATACAAAGTCGTACTTGGACTGGGCTCTGTTCTGAGAGGGAATTGTAATCAACTAATTTTTCAGTTAGCGAGATCACTTCTCAACCACCTGCACGAGGAGATCCAGTCGTGGTAAGATACGTTCTCGCAATAGACCAAGGTACAACTCGCACGAAGTCGGCCATCTTTAACGGGCGTGGCACATTATGTGGTTTCGCTTCAGCCGAGGTAAGACGAGTATACCCGAAACCTGGATGGGTTGAACAAGACCCCTCCCAAGTCTGGAAGTCAATACTCATCGCTACGCGAAGTGCGATGAGGATGGCCCGATGCCGGCCTCGGCAAATCGTTGGGGTTGGGCTCGACAACCAAGGCGAGACGGTTGTTGCTTGGAATAAGGCGACCGGACGCCCAATTTACAATGCGATAGTTTGGCAATGCCGCAGGACCAGTGAGTTATGTGAGAAGTTGAAATCTCAAGCAGGATTAAACCGAACGATTCGGAGCAAAACTGGCCTGGTCATTGACCCGTACTTCTCCGCGACCAAACTTCGGTGGTTTCTTGACAACGTCAAAGTTGCGCCTCAGCTTGCGAAGTCAGGGAATTTGCTTCTAGGTACGTCGGACAGTTGGCTTAGTTGGAACATGACTGGGAGACGTTATCTGATTACCGACCCAGCCACTGCGTCCCGGACAATGTTATTCAACATTCACAAAATGGCTTGGGACGGGGACCTCCTTCGGCTCTTCAAGCTTCCCGCTGACTCCTTGCCGAACATTGTTGAAAATTCCGGCCAACTCGCCTATACGGATCCGCACTCTTTTCTCGACATCAAAGCGCCTATTTCCGGACTAATAGTTGACCAACAAGCGGCTCTCTTCGGCCACGGCTGCTTCAAGCGGGGAGAGTTGAAGAACACTTACGGGACCGGCTGCTTCGCGCTAATGAACACCGGAAACACACCGAAGCTTTCACGCCACGGCCTGCTCACAACGGTTGCTTGGGTTCTCGACGGTGCCAGAACATACGCGCTAGACGGAGGCGTGTACACCGCCGGTTCGGCGATTGATTGGCTTATCAACGGCCTCCGAATCATAAGAACCCCAAGCGAAACGGATACGTTAGCTTCATCGATTCCCAATAACGAAGGCGTCTTCTTTGTTCCAGCATTTGTAGGCCTGGCCGCGCCTTACTGGGATTCACAGGCACGGGGCACTATTGTGGGCATGACGGATAGAACAAACCGGGCAAACATTGCAAGGGCTACTCTTGAATCAATAGCATTCCAGGTTGAGGACGTTTTGCGCTGCATGGAAGCGGACTCTGGATTATCTGTCCGAAAGTTGAAGGTCGATGGGGGTCCGACGGGGAATCGGTTTCTTATGCAATTTCAAGCCGACATCACGGGCCTCCCCGTTGAAGTGCCCGCGCTCAGCGAAGTGACTGTAATTGGGACGGCAATGCTCGCAGGACTGGGTGTAGGGTTATGGAGCGATCCCTCGGAACCTATCGCTTCGACGAGAAAAGTCGTCTACAAGCCCAAGATGCGCTCAACTGAACGCCTGCGTCTACTCTCAGGTTGGAGAAAGGCGGTCGCACGCTCCCGAGGATGGAACGCGTAACAAAAGAATTTGAATCCCACTCACGAAGCGCTGCGCCGTGTTTCCATTGACTGAGAACAGGACTCTATACGCGTACGTTGACGGAAAGTACGTTCCCAAGGAGGAAGCCTCAGTTTCGATTTACGACCACGGCTTTCTCTACGGCGATGGTGTATACGAGGCAATTCGCGCTTACGACGGAATCGTATTCAAACTTCGTGAGCATATCGATCGACTTTACGAGTCCGCGAAGTCAATCAAGATTGAAATTCCATTCTCAAGGGAGGAACTGAACCGGTTAGTTATCGATGTCCTCCGCAAGAACCAACTAAAGAACAGCTACATACGTATCGTCGTCTCACGTGGACGTGGCAGGATGGGCGTGGACCCTCGAAATTGCACTAAACCAACCGTAGTCATTATGGTGGAACCTCGCGAGCCTCTCTTTGGAGAGAACGTGAAGGGGATCTCAGCGATCATGTCATCGTTGCGGCGAACGCCGTCGTGGTCCCTTGATCCGAGAATTAAGACGTTAAACTACCTGAACAACATCATGGCCAAGATCGAGGCGATAGAAGCAGGGGTCGAAGAAGCCATCATGCTTAACGAGCAGGGCCACGTTGCCGAAACCTCCACAGAGAACATCTTTGTTGTAAAGAACGGAACCGTATCAACGCCTCATCCGTCCCAAGGCGTCCTGAGAGGCATAACCCGAGACGCCGTCATAAACGCAGCCAAGGAGTTGGGCTACCCCGTAGAAGAACGCCCGATGACCGTTCATGAATTGTACAACGCCGACGAAGTCTTCGTTACCGGAACGGCGGCGGAACTCGTCCCCATCGTCAAAATCAGCGGAAGGAAAATAGGTGAAGGAAGACCTGGGCCGATCTTTTCGAGAATTCTCGGTAAGTTCAAAGAATCGATAAAGAAATCAAGCGAAGGAACCCCCATCAACTGATGCCGGCGTACGTATGGAATTTAGTGGAAAGTGTTAAATCCAGAGCATATGGCGCAACGTATCGGGTAAGGTTTGGCAAGCAAATCAGTTTTTGTTCGAGACGCAACCGGGCTAGTCAAAGCGATTGGGCCTTTCGCCGCATTCCTGTTCGGCGCGCAGTGCATCAGTCCGCCCTCCTCGGGATTCATTACTTATGCTTGGCTCCCGTATCTGTGGCCGGGCTCAGACATTATTCTGATTTTGACTATAGGGATGTTTTTCTCTTTAATCCACGCCATCACGTACAGCCAAATTGGCAGCGTTTACCCGCGGAGCGGTGCCGACTATGTTTTTGCTAGCAGAACATTGAGTCCAATTGGCGGTTTCGTATCAAGTTTCACGTTGGCCATCTTCAGCGGTTTGGTGGCAGGCTCGCTAATAGCTTGGATACCCAGCACGTTGATGTCCAGCTACCTGTTTGAAGTGGGCACCGTTACTGGACAGCCCTATCTGCTAACTTGGTCAGGCATGCTTACTTCAGGGATCTGGGTTTTCATCATAGGGAGTATCGCGACCCTAGTCACGCTTGGCTTGATGCTAATCTCCCCAACCAAGACCGTTGCATACCTCAAGTACTCGTTTTATCTTGCCATGATTTCTTGGGCCATTATTCTTGTCTCGTTGGCCTCTATCAGCTCAAGCACGTTCATAGCTAACTGGAACTCCTTCATGGGTCCGAACAATTATCAATCGGTAATAACGACGGCACAGAACAACGGTCTAGTCTATCATTACGATACGGGTACAGCTTCGCTGGCTGGTCTCATTATGGCATTCTGGATTTACTACGGCTATTACATCCCGACATTCTTCGCGGGAGAGGTAAAACGCGCTCCAAGAACGCTGTTTCTGGGTAGCGTTGGCTCACTCGTTTTCATGTGGGCCCTCTTCGCATTCGGCGCGGTTCTGCTAACCAGGCTCACACCAACAGCGTGGCTCGGCGCGGAAGGTTATCTATTCTACGCGGCCCCGAGCGCGATGACAGCTATGCCTTTCATCTCATTCTATGCAGCCGTGGCACAACCCAACCTCATACTCGGAGGAATCGTTTTCGTGGGGTTCCTACTCTCGCTAATCGGGCTAGCCGTCACGTACTTCTACTACGTGAGCAGAAGCATTTTTGCATGGTCGTTCGATAGGCTTGCCCCAGCGAAACTGGCGGAAGTTAGACCGAATGGGGCGCCTTGGATTTCCGTTCTATTAATTACAGTTCTAGCGGAAATAGGTCTAGCTTTGAGTCAAGTGACCACGATATTCGTTCAGCTTAATTTCACGTTGTTCGCGGTGATTACGATGATGATTCCGGTTTTCAGCGCAATCATCCTCCCCTGGAAGAACAAGGAAGCATTCAAACAAGCCCCGCCCCTAGTCAACAAGATGATTGGACCCGTTCCTGCGATTTCACTGGTGGGTTGCGTAACTTTCGGTTACCTAGTCTGGATGGTTATTGCAAGTTTTCTCTTCCCCGCCGTCGGTGGATATGTAACCCCCGGCGTGATTGAATTCTTCCTTAGCGTCGTCATCGCGGGCGTTGTAGTTTTCTATGCAGCAAAGACAGTGCGATCCAAAGAAGGCCTGGAACTAAAGTACATTTACAGCAGCATCCCGCCAGAGTAGATACGACCAGAATCGGACCGCGCACCCGCGGTCACTCCTTTATCTTGAAGTACGAAACGAGGCGGCTCCCTGAAACTTCGCTTTAGGGCCTAGCTCTTCCTCGATGCGAAGCAATCGATTGTACTTGGCCGTGCGCTCGCCTCTGCACGGAGCTCCGGTCTTGATCTGCCCACAGTTCAATGCTACCGCCAAATCCGAGATCGTCGTGTCCTCCGTCTCACCTGACCTATGGCTTGTCACTACAGCGTAGTGATTGCCTAAAGCGACTCTTGCGGCATCGATCGCTTCCGTCAGCGAGCCTATCTGGTTCACTTTCATCAGAAGCGCATTAGCGGCTCCCGCCTCGATTCCTTTTTTCAATCTGGGGATGTTTGTTACGAATAGGTCGTCGCCGACTACTTCGACACTGTTTCCAATCTTCTTGGTCAGCTGTGCCGTGTGTTCGAAATCCTCCTGCTCGAACGGATCCTCGACGTAGAGTATTGGAAACTTTTGTGTTAGCTGTAGATAGAAGTCAATGAGTTCGTCCGGTGATTTCCTCTCGCCATCAAGCAAGTACGCTCCTTCTTCGTAGAATTCGGAAGAAGCAGCGTCAAAGCCGACAAAAACATCCTTTCCTGGGGAGTAACCGGCGTCAGAAATCGCCTGCAGCGCTAACTCAAGTGCCTCTTCGGTCTTGTCGATTGGCGGAGCGAAGCCGCCTTCATCGCCGACATTCGTGGCCTGTGTCCCATGCTTTGATTGGATTACCGCCTTGAGTCTATGATAGACTTCGGCGCCCATACGTAACGAGTTGCCGAATGTTTTGGCGCCGGTTGGTATAACCATGAACTCTTGCATTTTCAGGCCCGTCCCGGCGTGTTTTCCTCCGTTTATCACATTCATTACGGGAACCGGCAGCGTGCGTCCCCTACCCTTGCTTAGGTAATTGTATAGGGAAACGTCTTCGAGCAGCGACGAGAGCTTGGCTACGGCAAGGGACACCGCTAATATCGCGTTTGCGCCCAAGCGGGATTTGTTAGGTGTCCCGTCGAGGCCTATCATGAGTTCGTCTATCTTCCTCTGATCGCGTGGGTCCAAATTCTTGATTTTCGGACCAATAATGCGGCGGATATTATCAACCGCCTTCAGCACGCCTAACCCATTATAACGTTTGGAATCCCGATCCCTTAGCTCAAGAGCCTCATGTATTCCAGTCGAAGCACCGGAGGGCACAGCCGCAGTCGCGGACATGCCTCCCGCGGAGATAATGCATTCCACGGTTGGGTTTCCCCTCGAATCGAGAATCTCCCGTGCCGAGACATGAGTTATCTTTCGAGTGCGCGGCATTACTAATCGAGCCAATGTGAAGGACGGTGAGATATCAACTATTACGGTTGAATGCACAGCAGATTCGGGTCGACTTAACAGGCCGAACGCCGCTTGGAAGATTTTGGCGCGAGGCTTGCGGCTCAATTCCTTGGGGGAACCCCCTCGTAGGAACTTGTTCAAGTTCGCATGCGAAAGTGTCGACTGGGATACACATTCAATGGGCAAGCGTAAGCGAAGGTAGACGCCCGGTGCCGGATGTGCCTTGAACAACACCTCGAAGCATCTTTTGTTAACTGCTTTGTGTACTATTCCTCGGTTTCTGGAGCCATTATGCCTTGTAAGTGGCGGAAGCCACTAAATCTCACCAGTTCAACCCAGAAGGAGAGTCTTGAGGTCGGCATAAGTGCGAGTGCACCCGCTTACCCTCCTTGCCCTGGCTCTTGTTTTGGCAGTCTATTTGAGCCCGGTTCACGCCGTCGCGCCGGCGCAATCGACAACGGATACCCTGAATGGAGTCTATCTGGTTAGCGCGAGTGATGGTTGGGCGGTTGGAAATTCGGGGACCATTCAGAACTATGATGGATCCTCATGGTCGCTCATCGCTTCGGGCACCACGTCCGACCTCTTTGGGGTCTCTTTCGGTCCCCCGTCAAGCCCTACCTCTGGTTCAGGCTTTGCGGTCGGCGGTGGCGGAGGCAGCGCTAATGCCCTCTATTATGGAGGCACGTCATGGTTCGCAATCGATACTGGACTGACCGGCCCCCAAGCACAGAGGCTAAGTTCAGTTTTCGAACTCAGCTCGACGAACGCTTGGGCCGTAGATGGAGTCACGGGGGCATTCTGGCATTGGTCTGGTTCCGCCGGGTTGGGTGGAGGGTGGATTAATGTTGGTTCGGCCTCTGCTGGGCTAAACTCCGTGTTCATGACCGACGAGACGGATGGATGGGCGGTCGGAACGGGCGGAATCATCTACAGATTTCAAGGAGGCAGCTGGTCTCTCTATACGAGTGTAGGCCAGACCCTCAACTCCGTCTTCATGATCAATCAGAACGAGGGATGGGCTGTCGGAGCAAACGGTGCCATATACCATTACTCCTCCGGCATCTGGACCGGCCCAATATCGCCTGCACCATCCAGTCAGAACCTAAGCTCCGTCTTCATGCTGAGCACATCCGAAGGCTGGGCGGTCGGAACGTCAGGGACGATTCTGCATTACATCAACGGGGTATGGACGATGGTGCAGAACCAATCCGGAACAAACCAGGACCTCAATTCAGTTTCCTTTTCCGGAAGCCTCGGTTGGGCCGCCGGCAACGCCGGGACATTCATAACCTTGACCACACCCACGCCGTCAGGGCTCCCTTCCGCAACTCTCACATCGGCATATCTTTCAAATTCAGCAGACGGCTGGATAGTTGGATGCTCCACCGGTGGGTGCGGTTCAGGTGCAGGCGAACCCGTACTCGTACACTGGAACGGCGCAACATTCACCCGCGGAACATCATCGGCCATCACTTCGGACCTCTTCTCAGTCTCAATGCTGAATCCTTCAGAAGGTTGGGCGGTGGGAGGCATCGACACGACACCCGTCATACTGCATTACACTGGAGGAACCTGGACGCAGGTGCCCTCACCTTCTACCGGCGGAGTCCTGCGATCCGTATTCATGATTGATTCAGTTAACGGCTGGGCCGTTGGTGATAACGGAGCAATACTTCGATATTCAGGAGGCGCTTGGGGCGCGGTCTCTTCCCCTACATCGAACACACTGCGCACCGTTTTCATGCTCGGGGCATCAGATGGATGGGCCGCAGGCGATTCCGGGACGATTCTACGATATCAAACAGGATCTTGGATCAGCTACCCAAGCCCGACGACTTCACAATTGAATTCTCTGTATCTGACCGACGACTCAAACGGCTGGGCGGTGGGAGCCGCGGGTACAATCCTGCACTACGATGGCTCGATATGGTTGACCGTTACTGGCCCGGTCTCGACGAACCTGAACTCCGTAACACAAGTCAACTCGAAACAGGCTTGGGCCGTAGGTGATGCGGGGGTAATTCTCCAGTGGACAGGAATTGGTTGGTACCAGTACTACCCCACACCCCCACTCTCAGGCAACCCCAACCTCAACTCGATCTACACGTTAGCGAATGGTTTCGGATTTGTCGTCGGCGCGCCCGGTGCCGCTGGCAGCCAAGGAACGGTCTTGCAGTCGCCTGCTATGTCCCCAATTCCGGAGACAGACTACCCAGAACTACTGCTCCTTGTAACGCTCGCCTCGACCACAATCGCAGTCAGCATGCGCAAAAGACGTCCGACGAAAGGAAAACCATAGTATTAGGCTCTGGCCCTCGTAGGATGCTTTGCTTCATCAAGCCGAGCATCCAAGAGCGACTGGCTGGGCCTACTAATGAAACGTTGGCTTCGAAATGTGCTGATCTCGCTACTGTTTATCCTGCCAGCGTGCTTCGTAGTGGCAAGTTATCTCGAAGACCTTGTGGAAACCGGCGGACAAGAAGGATCCACCCTGATAGTGGCCTTAATCACAAGTTTGCCGACCAACGTAATCCACTTAGCCGCCGGGGCGGGATACGCCGGCATCTTCCTCTTGATGCTGCTGGAATCCGCAGCATTCCCGGTTCCAAGCGAAGTAATTCTACCATTGGCGGGATACCTCGTCTTTAAGGGAGTCTTACAGTATTGGCCTGTAGTGTTCTACAGCACAGTAGCAGCGTTACTTGGTTCCTTCGTCGACTACTACCTCGGTATGAAACTTGGAGCTCCCCTGTTTACGGGGCAGACGAAGCTACCTTACGTTCGCGTCGAACATCTTAGGAGGATTCAAGCTTGGTTCACCGTCTATGGGCCGGCAGCGGTCGCACTTCTTAGGTTGGTTCCCACCGCACGCGTGCTTATCTCGTTTCCAGCCGGAGCCGGCCGAATGAACCCCTTCAAATTCGCACTGTGCACAATCCTGGGATGTTTGCCCTGGAACATTCTGTTGGTCTACGTTGGGTGGTGGCTTGGGGCCTCGTGGGAGAAAGCGACCTCATTCTTTCGATACATTAACCTCCTAGTTTACTTGGTCATGATTCTATTTGCGTGTTGGATTGTGTGGCGTCTAGCAATGGGCAGGCGCAAGTGAAGCAACGGAACCCTGAATCATTTTCTTAAGACTCTATGAAGCTCCTCCACCCGCCGCTGAGTCACCCAATCCTTGTGGTGACGGAACCCCCCTCCAAAAGACCTCGGTATATGCAAGAGTTCGTGGATCAGAGTCTTCTCTTTCTCATCAATTGGAAGTTCATCATACTGCTCGGACAAGACTTCCACCGCGTAATATGCGGGTTCACTGAGAGCTTGTTGCCAAATTTTCGGCAGGGAGTGAACACGTGCGATGGTATTGCTTGCCTTTGAGCCGTAACTTCGGTAGCAATAGACGCGGTTCTTTGGCACGTGCGTGAACCCTAGCTTGTCGACGATTCGATAGAGAAGCTCGGATACATCTGGCGCCCGCTCATAACGAAACTGCATGGGCCAGAGGGAATTGTAGGGGGCTAAAATACGATTCCATCACGAATGAAGCTATCCCGACCATTTTCGCTACATTGGTCCATGTTCGATAAGGCGCAAGGCCGTATCGACGGCCTTCTCCGGGGAATCTTCCCCGAGAACGTCCTCAATCCTGCGATCGTCAAGGTAGGTACCAACCACTTTGTCCGCCGTTCCGCCACTACCCCTCACAGCGATGACTGGGATCCGTTTTTGGTATGCAGCGGCTGCTTCGATCAGTGTTCCCGCCCCGCCGCCAACAATTATCACGGCGTCGGCGGAGTATGCGGTGAGGAAGTCCCGCGCAGAGCCTATCCCCGTTGCGATCACGGCGTCGCAGTAAGGGTTCGCCGCCGCTTTTTCTTCTTGTGGGACGATGCCAATTACGAAACCTCCGGCCTCCTGGGCTCCCTTACTGGCTGCTTCCATTACCCCTCCCAAGCCTCCGGTGAGAAGAACGGCGCCGTGTCTCGCGACCTCTAACCCAACCAAGTAGGCTGTGCGGTAGGCTGTTTCAGTGCAATGATCTTTATCGAACCCGATCACTAGAATCTGCTTCCGCCTTACCAAGCTACTCACGGGCTTTTCATTCTACATTTAATCTCGTTCTTATTTCGGCTACCAAGGCTTTGACGGAGGCAAGTTGGATTTCCTCTAGCTTGGAGGTTATGTCTTCAACTATGAGCGCCTTGCGAACATGTACGTTTCCGAGCAAGTATTCTTCATACGCCCAAAGGAGGGCCTCGATCTTGTCCGCCGCCTTCAAGAGCTTAGCCTCGATCGAAGTGTCCCGTGCAGCCTTACGAAGCCCGACATACCGCTGTGCTATGTCCTGCGGCAGGCCACTCAACAAGTTACTGAACCACTCAAAGGCGCGGTTATCCAACGCTTCCGCGAAGGCGTTATCCTGATGCTTGAACGGATGATGCACATCACCGGTTCTTGCCTCTTCAGCGTCATGAAGGACGGCCATTCTCATGAGTCTCTCGACGTCAACCGCCGTACCCTGCTTTCGTTCTAAGTCGGCGAGAACCATGGCGTATAAGGTCGTATAGTAAGAGTGCTGGGCTACATCTTCACGGAAATGGCACTTGTATACACTAAACCGCCCCACCGTCATGAGGGATCTGATATCGAGCAGAAAATCAAGCGCGTTCTTCTCGGACAAGGAACTTCGGGGTTAGGAAAGCGAAGAGGGATAATCTAGTTTTCTAAGAGCACTGCCGCCAAATTTCTCGTTCAGGCACAATGGTCAATTGTCGTCTCGAAGGAAATAGGGGCATTTTGTAGTAGGGTGAGAGAGTGGAGGGGTGCGAACGCCTCATTTTGAGGTCTCTCAACTATAAGCTCAGAGCCCCGTCAGGGCACATTTTTTGTCTCTCTGGGCGGTCCCGTATCTTATATGGTCCGAGGCTATTGACCCGTGGCCGGCTGAATTTAAGCGAAAATACGGCTCTATTCTCACCTAATTAGCGCTCAAACGTGTGAAATTCGGAGTGCTGATGCCCTCACGGTGTGCATGTGCGAGTGTCCAACCGAAAAATCGGCTCCGGCCTCCTTGGGTGCGACGAAGCCACACGGGCAAACCGCGTGGGCTCCGCATAAGGGTCGCCTTGATTGCGTGGAGGTGATTTGATGGCTAGAGAGAGTATGCTTACACAGAAGTCGATCATGACGGACGATACACTCTCGTTGTTAACGGGTCAACCAAAGGGAGCTCTTCTGAGTTACACCGAACTTACCAAGAGCATGCACCAATACATTCGGTCGAAGGGCCTCAGACTCAAAGCATGTCCAAACTGTAAATCGCAGATCCCAGGCTACGCGACCTTCTGTGACAAGTGTGGGAAGGATGTCGCACCTACACCAGTCGTAGCGAAGTAAAACACCACATTCCAAGCCCTATTTCCCCGCTTCCCGCTTTGTTTTTTCATTCTCTTTTTCCAGGTAGACAGACTTGCAGTAGCGTGAACGACTCAGCTGCAAGAAGTCGAGAAATGATAGACGCCCAACTGATGCCTAGTTCCGGAAGTCCCGTAGCCAAGGACTGATTGTAGATCTTACTCCATTAACATTCAAAATTCAATTACAGGGCACGGTTAGTGAAGTGTTCGACCCTCAATGCGAATCCGTGAAGCTGGGATTCCAACTCCACGTATGGGAGCACGGGGCGGTCGTGCTCGCTGGTGAAAGCGGCATCAACGCCAGAAAACAAGTCATCAAAACCAATCCAGAGACGCTCAGCCCAGTTCGCTGTTAAGAACTCCCATCCATCCTGAAACTGTCTTGAAGGCGCACCCGAATATTGTGGCGTCACATGAAGTTAACAGACCAAATGGCACCTTAGTCGCCGGAAAAATACGGTTCATGACAGGTATCTGTCAGAACTCTTTTCGTAAACTGGGATGTAACACGGCGAAAGAGGATATGTGATTTTGAACACGGAAACCAGAAACCTTACGCTTGCAGTCCTGCTCGCAGCCGTTGCAATCATCGCCATTCAACCTTCTTTGGTTCACGCTACCTCGCAACGGGTACTGATCACGGCCCGAGGCAGCGCGACCCCGACGAAAAACAGCCTCGTTTCACCCAGCGCAAATCTCTACCTGAAGGGGATAGTGAACCTAAACGGTGGAGATTTACAGCTCAGCCAAATGACAGGTATTTTGCAAATCGGCCCAGTGTTTTACACGGTAATTGGAGGCCAGGGCTCAACTAATAATCAGACCAGCACCTTGCAGCTCAACTTGCAGGTAGGCGGAAGTCATCCAGGGTCACTCGTACTTCAAGGGACGTACGAGTATCCTGCAGGGACAGGATACGTTCTACTATTCACTCCCCAACAAAGCAATCTAGAAGGTCAATACTCACTCTGGCTGTACGGAGATCTCTGGACAACCCAGATCCCCTTCAGCTAGCTAAGTTTCAGACTGTACTGCTTCGATTCCTCTACTTTTCATCTCTTTTTCTGATCTACCTTCGCCGGAATTCTCTCTCTGAAGTGGTTTCCAAGAGGGGAACCACAAGCGTCCAAGACCACATATTCCACTTACCCTTATCATTCCTGACCGTGTACATCTCACGCTGGTTGAGCCAATGCTAAGTGATCGGACGCATGGGCAAGTTCTTCCGTTTAGATGTGGTTTCTGTGGGTTTGTGTACAGCGACCTTGAAGAGGCGGAAGAGTGCGAGTTACGTTGTGTGTCCCGGGCATTGAGACGCATGGATGAGCGAGAACGGTTAGTTGGTTTTCGTCTCGACTGAATAGCGAGATAACCAGGACGTTCTGGTTGGGTTCCTTCGTCATATCCGTCAGGCTATATGAAAACGGATAATACGTAGATTAGAAATCGCAAGTTTCATGACAAATCCGCCTGACTCGCCGTACGTTACGAGGTTGAATATCCTTTACAAGCCGCTAGAGATAGTGGACGAGAAAGCCCTCGCCGATGCGTGCGAATACAAGTGGTACAATCAAACACTCTGTCAGGTCAATAATTCAGTAGTCCGCCTTGGAGTGTTCCAAGGGGAATATCATTGGCATAAGCACGACAACGATGACGAATTCTTCTATGTCGTGGAAGGAAAATTAATCATCGACCTCAAAGATCGAATAATCGAACTTGCCCCCAGACAAGGGTTTGTAGTTCCCAAAGGAATCCTACATCGGACAAGAGCCCCGACGCGAACCGTGGCTCTAATGATCGAGACAGCCACGATAGTCCCAACCGGAGACTAAGTCAATCGTGCCTATCCGCGTGTGCAGATTACATGTCATCGGCATGTATAATTAGATGTCATCGGCATCTATTAATCCATGCCGGAAACGACGACGCCTTCCGAAGGGTCAACGAGCGCTATTACGGAAACATTCCGCAAATTCAACCGATTCTACACAGTCCTCCTAGGATCTCTCTCCAGCGAGTATTTGGAAACAGAGTATAGTCTTCAAGAGGCCAGAGTTATTTTCGAGGTGGCGACAGCCTCAGGTTGTACCGCAAGGGAAATTCAATCCCGTGCCGGGTTCGACCAAGGCTACTTGAGCCGCGTAATTACGCGATTGACGCGGGCAGGAGTTATACGCAGAAGAAAATCTGCTGATGATCGCCGCGAAAAAGAACTATTCCTTACAAAGGAAGGACAACTGGCCTTCAGAACCCTGGATCAACGTGCAAACAGTCAGGCAAGGAAACTTCTAGGCAACTTGAGTTCCGACGCATTAGATGAACTGGGTCAGGCCTTCGAAACCATTCACCGCCTGCTAGACCCCTCCATTCAAGCGTTGCCCATGGTAGTTCGTGGGCACAAGGCCGGTGATCTCGGCTGGGTCTTCCAGCGTCATGGCGTCGTCTATGGGGAGGAGTTTGGTTACGGTCCACTGTTTGAGGTATACGTCTGTGAGGGATTATCGCCGTTCATGAAAAAGTATGATCCGAAGAAGGATAGGCTTTGGATCGCTGAGATGGGAGGACGCCGCGTCGGCTCCATCGCTGTCCATCACGTTGCTAGCCGTGTTGGATGGGCGAAACTTCGCTGGTTCCTTGTGGAGAAGGAGGCGCGGGGGCGAGGGCTTGGTTCCAAGCTCCTAGAAAGTGCGGTGACCTTCTGCCAGAAGGCGGGTTACAGGGGAATTTTCCTGTGGACGGTGAGCGACTTGCATGCGGCTCGAAATCTGTACGAGCAAATCGGCTTCAAGCTGGTTGAAGAAACTAATGGGTGCACTTGGGCGTCTTGGGCACGTGAACAGCGCTGGGAACTCCAACTTCAGGCGTGAAATTGCAGTAGAGAGGTCAGTCAGTAAGGTAGGTCTTCAACGATTTGAGTTCGGCTTCCAGCCGGCGTAAATCTCCCTCCGCAGTGTCTGGAAGAAGTTTCTTGGTCTTCTCGAAGAGAGATTCCAAGTCCTTTGCATATTGAGAGATGGCGATTGTCAGAAGCTTCACGTACTTCTTCGCTTCTTCTGTAGCTTTCGCACCTTTGAGTGATAGAATTTGTTCGATTTGCTTGATGGTGTCGCGGAATAGCAGATTCTCTTTCATGGCATTGCTAATTGAGGCCTCGTCTTCATGCAAGTGTTCTAGTTGATGCCTGTAGTGGCTCATGACTTTAGCCAGAAGTTCGTGGTTCTTGACGATATCCTCTACTGGCATGCCTCTGTATAGTGTTTCGAATGCAAATATGACTTGCCCTACCGCACCGAACCGAGCTTGAGGTCATTTACGGGGTTGGGCGACAAGTGCGTTGAGGGGGGTCGCATGGATCTTTCGGTATACCATTGATGGATTGGAGATACTCTGAGCCTCTGTGGTTACGAGGTCCTGTATCTTGATACCAAACAGCTGTTCGTTGCTCTGCAAGTGATGTAGGACCAGATGCCAGTCGTCTTCGGTGAGGGCAGCCAGTCGGCCTCCGTTGAGTTGGTCTGTGCCAACCTTGCCGGAAGGATCTCGAAGGTATACCGCCCCTCCTGAGGCTAAGGAGAAGAGGTTGCCGCCGGGGTATGGAGTATCAAGTTCGTGAACCTGTCCCCCGGTCATGCGTATTCCGTTGACTACAACGAATCCGCCTCCGTTCAAGGGTTCCCCTGCCATGAATGATTCGGCAAGGTAGTCGAGGCATGTGCCGTTGATAACGACGCGAGGACGACCGACCGCATTAATTAGCGGGCGACCGGCTGCGTTCCCAAGCACGTACACTTCTCCACCCTTCGCGGCGTACATGAACGTCTGCCCCACGTCGCCGTAGATGACAAGCTTTCCGCTCTTCATTATCTGCGCGACTTGATCCTGCGCGGGTCCGTGAACGTAGATCTCCGCCCCGTCAAGGCCCGACCCCAAGTAGTCGCCCGAGTTTCCGAAAACATCCAGCCTGAACCCTTCACTATGTTCGCCCAAGCCCGCGCCGCAGAACCTCTGTCCCCGCCAATCGAACGAAACTACGTGCCTCCACCCAGCTTTGTAGGCTGCCACTATAGCCAAAGAAGCCGAATCGTCGCCTTCCGCAGCGAACCCTAAAACATCTAGCAGTAAAACGTCCGTCCCACGACGCGGGGGCCTCAAGTTTCCGCGTGTACCCCAATCCATCGAAACCCACTCGGAATCGTTTGTCTCTGAAATATGTGGAAATTCACGTAGGATCGAGAATAGCGTTGATTCCGTTTCTGCCCGGATCCACCCGTTCTCGCCTCCCGGCATCGTATGGAGGTTGTCCAAAAGCCATGTCAATGCACGATAGGATTCGACGCGTTGACTCAGATCGCCGCTCGATCTTTCTTTCAATTTCGCGAGGAAGCCCTGGAATGAGCTTCGATTCCTAGCAGCCGGGATCTCTATTTTCAGACTCTCAGGCGCCAGCTCTTGAAGCGCATCAAGAAACTCCGCGACCTGGCTCTTGGGGGCCGTGACTTCTCTCCCGAACTTGTCAACGCACTTCAGCTGGGGTGTTCCTGATGTTCGGTCGACGGTGAAGATGAAAGCGCCTCCGTCGGTGTAGCTTCCTCCGCGGGCGTTCCAGTAACGGTCGGCTTTGGCGGTGAACCTGGGGTCATCTGTGGCGAGGCTTCTGAGGCACGCATCAATCGCTTGGCGTTCAGAAGCGATCAGGCCGATCTTCACTTGCCCTTCCTGAAGTGCGAAGACTTGGGGGCGGAGCATTGAGGTGTCAGTAATTCCGAGTAGGTGAAGTTGATCTCCCCCCTTCTCGCTTAACCCAACTATGAAGAACCACGGGCCGTCGGGTGAACCGTGAATGTGCGTGCTCTGAATTTCGCGGTAGATTCGTTGTTTTCCTTCGGGGAGGAGGAAGAAGTCTCGTTCAGTCGTGGGTGCCATTGCTTCGATTAGGTATTCCATGGGGTAGCCGTAAACTCGCCTCCATAGATCGAAGAGGTACACGGCGACTTCCGTGTCGGTTAGAAATAGTGGGTATACGTTTCGTTGCGCCAAATATTCTGAAATCGAATAGTAATTTGAAAAGTCGCCGTTGTGAACCAATGCCTCATGTAGGCCGACGAATGGATGGGCTCCGCCCGGGTGCCAAACCTTCCCTTTCGTTGGATAACGGTGATGCCCGATCCAGACATGTGCTTCAAGCTCTTCCAATCTGTAGTAGCGTATGACCTGATCACCCCAGCCGACAATTTTGAGGACGATCATGTCCTTTCCGTGCGATAGGACGAAGGCTTTCTTCTCGCCAAGTGAGGCGTAATATTTCTTGTTGAGCGCGTAACTGTTTTGGTAGATGAACTCGTCCTCTGCTACGGTTCTGTCGCTTATCTCGTTCTGCTCCATAAAGTGGCGGAGGACGTCTTCTTTCACTCGACAAAAGTACCGTCGCACGTCGGGCGGTCTGACCTCCAAGCCTGGAATGGTTCGGTAGTCGTCAACAGTTTCCAGCCAACCGTCCGCTTCGACGTCGAGGTTAGGGTAGATGAATTCATCTTCGACCGCTTTGGAGGCTGAGCGATCTAAGTAGGCAATCTGGATTAGGTAATCTTCATGAAGTATGCGGGCGGAGACGCCTAATTGTTCGGGCTTTAGGCCGAGAGCGGCGGTCCCGCCCCCTTTCCCGTTTCCGCGATTCTTCATCTGCGTGAGTGCCGTTAGAAAATGCTTTCCGGATATTGGAACTGAGCATGCGGCTCCGACAACGCCACAGCCACCTTCCGCCTCAACTTTTCTACCAAGGCTCAGGCCTTCCGTGACTCGCTTTCTAGAACCAATTACAGATGAAGGAGTGTTCATTGAATTTCACCCGTAGACGAGCAGGTCCGTTCTTCCTCGGAGTTCTCTGATTGAGTTCAGTCCTAGGTTTCCGAGAATTGTTTTCCATTGCGTGGCCCAAGAGAAATACAGGTTGACAAGCCTTTGGGCGCCCCATTCGGGCGTTATGAGCTGGCTAAGCTCTGGGTCGGTAGTTGTGATTCCCACCTGGCATCCCCTGCCTCGTTCGCAGTTCCCACATTGTGTGCATCCCACCGCAACGGCTTCAGTCGATCCTATTACGCAGCCATCGGCGCCTAGAGCGATGGCTTTTGCGACGTCGTATGCGGTTCGGATGCCGCCGCTCGCCATGACTACGATATCGTCCCTGACCCCTTCGGCAACTAAGTATCGGTGAACTTTCGGGATCGCGTATTCTATCGGCATCGCGATATTCTTCTTCGCTATCTCTGGTGCGGCTCCGGTCCCGCCGTAGCCGCCGTCGATATGGAGTATGTTTGCGTTCGCGTAGTAGCTTCCAATTGCAACCATATCAACGTCGACCGGAGTTGACACCTTTACGGAGACCAAGCAGCGTGGGTTTACGGTACGAATCCAATCCACATGTTTCCTATGATCCTCCACGGAGTAGACGCTGTGGAAGGGAAACGGTGAGTAGAGAGAGGTGAAGGGAACCGATTCCCTCATGCCTGCAACTTCCGAAGTAACCTTATCCGCGAGCAGATGCCCCCCAAGCCCTGGCTTCGCGCCCTGAGCGTACTTGATCTCGATAATTCTCGCGGCCTGCATGGTGTCTTCGCGCACGCCAAACATACCGGTCGCTATCTGAGTGATCACGTTGTCTTTGTATTCGAAGAGCGGAGGCGGGTAGCCGCCTTCGCCGGTGGAGGTGAACGTCCCGAGGCGTTTAGCGGCCATGGCACGGGCGAGCATGAAGTTTAGGCTGATTGAGCCGAAAGACATTCCCGCTCCGTAGACGGGTAATGGGATAGAGATTCGGGGACCCACGCGCCGCCGGTTTAGATCGATTGATAGGTCAAACTCTTCCGCTACCCCGCCGACATGCAGATCTTTGAAGTCTAGTCGGTCGAAGCCGCCGCCTGAGTTTCCCACTTTATACTGCAACGAGGTTGGTGGTTTCCCTGTGGTCGCTTGCTCGTAGGTTGCGAAGATTAGTTCTGGGGTCCACCGTTTGTTGCCGAAGGCTCCGGCGATACCGTGCTTCAGGGTGGGAAGGGTTTCGAGGCCACCGTGAATGAGTTGCGTATGTTTCAGTATGGTTTCAGTTTCGGCTTGCAATATCTTTGAAAGCCTCCTTCTCAAGGTCTTCGTTGAACATCGCCCTGCCCACGTCTCCCCTTAGTCTCCTCACGTCCCGGATACCCATGGCGCTGAGTATCTCGATCAGCTGATCATGCCAAGAAGCGAGGAGGTTTACAAGGCGCTGCTCACCCCATTTTGGATCAAATGCCTCCTGAAAGATGCGCCCGGTCGTGGGTGAGGTGCATTCGCCTTCGAACCGGGATTGTAGGGCTACGAGAACCGTCGTATCTATTGCAACGAGGTCGGCACCGCAGATAATCGCTTTCGGGACATGTTCTGCCCTTGTAATTCCGCCGCTTGCCACAAGCGTAACTTGATCCCTACATGACTCTGAAACGAGTTTGCCGTGAACTTCTCGGATTAAGTCCCTAATGAATTTCGGATCCTCATTGTCCCATCCTCTGCCGTGGTAATTGGCGGTTATATGGATCACATCCACCCCCTTCTGGACAAGCTGAACCGCCGTCTCGGCAGCACCCCGGTTCAGCGGCAGTCGCACTGCGATCGTAGTATCTGGATCGAACTTGAGGCGTTCAAATTCAAAATCTTTGGACGGGAATGCGTCACAATTTTCTAATTCGATCCATCGTGCCTCACGAATGAGATCCGGACTATCCTCCATGCTTTTGGAAATCAGCGGAATCAACCGTTCGCGTTGGGAATTTGAGAGTTGGTTCGCTTGATTCGGGGACGCGATGAAGAAGGTACCAGTTCGCGCCGAAGAACCCGCCAGGGATGCCAGTATGCTTGGTCCGTTTAGCTGAGGTGGTAGATAATCGAAGATTATCGGTAACGAAACTTCGGTTGTGCGCGAAAACCTCGGGCGGTTCTCGTCGGTGAAGTTGAGTGACCCGGCCTTTCTGCCCACATCAACTACGGTTGAGATGAATTCTCTTCCATAGACTCCATCACGTGTTGGCCTCACGATTTCCGACATATCCGTCCATATGGAATCCCATCCCGGCCCCGCGAAGGCCCCCTTATAGCCCATCCCCTTGATAGGAATCTTGCCCGTCTCCGCCTCATAGGATACCGTCCCAAATGGTGAACCGCTTACGGTTGCTTCGGCTTCGGAAGACCAGTAGGAGTCGGCGAATTTGTAGAACTCAGGGTTGCGGTCAACCGTGCAGACGGCAGGGTATTCTTGAACGCATCGCATGCAGCCCACACATCTTTCCGGGATTGGGTGAAACCCGCCGAACCGTCCGCTGAAGACGCCGTAAATACACGGGCGGCTCAACAGAGCGTGTCTGTACTCTCTCTTGCGAAGTCCTAGGTTATAGTGTAACACTTCCTTCAGGAGAATCTTCGCTAGCCCAAGTTTTCTTACTCTCGGCTTAAACGGGTGCGGCAATTTCCGACGCGGCGCCGCATTCTTCGTCTCGATAGTATACCGCTGGTACATCGGCGCAGTCTTCTGCTGTGAAGCGTCGGGAGCAGCAAGACCCGTGGTTTCGAATTGATGCAGAAGACTCAGCGCCCCATCTGAACATTCAATGAACCCGCAGAGAAAGGTCTGAACAAATATAATCCTTATGCGACCATGAATAGACATTTATAGCATAACTGCCCCATATTTATGAACAATCGTTAAGAAAGCAGGTCAACATTTTGGCTGTAACTGAACATTTGGACATTGATGCAGTTGACAGAAGGATTCTCACCGAGTTGCTGCGGGATAGTCGACGATCCTACCGTTCCATTGCTCGGCGGGCCGGAGTCTCGGTGGGAACAGTTCTAACCCGGACTCGAAGGATGGAGAAATCGGGCGTCATCAAGGGTTACTCGGCGCTTCTTGACCATGAAAAACTAGGCTATCAGCTAACCGTTCTTGCTGAGATAACGGTCTCCAAAGGCAAACTGCTGGAAATGGAGGAAGCAATCAGCAAACTCCCGAATACCTGCGCCGTCTACGATGTCACCGGCCTAACGGATGCCGTGGTTCTTGCGAAATTCAGAAGCAGGGAGGAACTCAGCAAGTTCACGAAAAGTCTTCTTAGCATGCCTTTCATCGACCGAAGCAACACGCATGTCGTCCTCACCACGGTAAAGGAAGACTTGCGGCTGTTGTAGAAATCCCTATGCTTAGCTGGGAGTCTAATCGCAGTATTTGCCGGGTTGCCTTGAGCTATCCGCAAACAACGACGTTCTACAACTCCTAAAACTACACGGACGAAAAGAAGCCAGCATAACGTATGATGTATGTGAGAAAGTGAATAGACAGGAATAATTACCATACATGCCTAATCGTTAACCCGCAAACAACATCAAGGTTAACCGTGTCCGCTCATGCGATTCTTGAGATCGAGGAGCCATGCGATCCTTCTAATCGTTCCGGCGCCCATTGGATGAGAGAGTGCAACCTTGGGCTCGTTATCGCCCGAATCTGCGCCTCCAGCAGTAGGAGCCGAGACAGGTAAGCCGAAGAGAACACGAAACGTGACCCCGATCATTATTTCCATATTGATTGTCTCTGTGTCGATGGGCAGTATATTCTACATGGTCTATCCGTCACTACAAGTATCTGGTTCGACCACAGAAACCTACACATCGACAGGAATGCTTCCCCATTCCACCACGGGAATACTGCCATATTCCACAACGCAAACAACTTTCTCTACCTCATGCCTCTACAACGATTGTCATGACTACTCTTCCCCAGCCTACCCAGTGTACTCCATAACATTTACAACAACAGCCATGCTGGCCGGATTGATAACTACTCAGACAACCGTTCAAGGTACAACCTACAACTGCGTTACAAGTCATTGGAGTAACATTGTTCCACCCTATGCTTACCTTGGTTCGCCCGAGAACTCAACACCCACAATTATCGCAGTTCTCGCCCTCTCATTCATTGCTGCGCTCTCATTCGCGCTAGTCGAACTGCGCAGAAGACCCACAAGCAAACTTCCCACCGATACTCAGCCGAGCATAGAGGAAGCGCCTAAGGTTGAGGTCCCAGCAGAGCCTGCAAATGGTATGCCCATGTTCTGTCGTGAATGCGGAGCGACGACACATCATGACAGCGCGTTCTGCGAGGAATGCGGGACGAAGCTTACGGGATAGTCACTTGCCAATCTACATCGGCTTGAATCGAGGTTCAAGGTACTATAGCCGGTAGTATCCTATGCTTCCTACGTCTGCAGAGTTTCTCTGGCTATCGCCAGTGTGGATATGTCACGTAAAAACCCCGGCCCATACTCGGGGAAGACCACTTGACTCTCAGTCCTTTCTTCTGTGGAATATACACGACATCCCCGGGTCGAACCTCGGTTTTGATCTCGCCCTCTTGCAGAAGGAACGAACCGTCGGTACAGTAGATCACAGCGCAATCGTTGTCGTAGTCGAACTCGCAGGGTTCGGATTTCACGACTTCGATTATTCCAGCGGTAACCGGAGCCCCTTGCTTCTTGTCGACTACATCAACTAGTTTCAAATCGGAGTTTCCCGCTTCAAACTTCTCAGGAACTATACCTGACTTCTTAACAAGAACGACCGACAACACGATCCCCGATCATGCATCCACCCAGATGCATTTAAGCTTCATTGGACCAGAGATCAATCGATAGTTGCCCTCAGAAAATGTAAGAAACTTCTAGGGGGCAAATCGTTCCACCGGCTATCGTGTCGAAGTACTCTGGAAGATTAATAGAACTTTTAGCGACTCCTGTAGATTGATGCGGTGGGGCGGTTGGTCTATGCTTCGAGACGATCAAGTTACTTACCGGCATCCGACCGTATACACTTGTAGGTCTGCTTACGCCTGTATCTGTACCCCATGCTTTGTGAGCTATAAAAGCGGGTAATTTGTTTCAAACGTTTCTGTCGAGTGGAGGCGATTGGCGCACACACAAGAGAACGCCTAAGCTGACGAACCCAATTGCGCGCACGAGAGGATACACAACGCAGCAAATTCCTGCGGGAACGACGGCTTCCTCGCAATAGAGGTACCTTTACTATTGCATGCCAGAAAAAAATATGTGGAAGCGAGCGGGCTAACTTCTTGGCGAATGAGCATCAGTCACGTTAACAAAGGGTGATCCATGGGCTCAATCAATAGTGGGATTGCGGCATAACCCGCCCCCCAGAAATTACGAGTGAACGGTTGGTGAGTGATTGTTTGTGGTTTAGTGGTTATGTGATTGGTTGCTAGCGGTGCGCGTATCAGGAGATCCGACGGAACCGCTGCGTACCATGCCTCTTCCAGCGAAAATTGAGGATGAAAAGAAAGTGAACGTAGCTTTTCCGCGCTCAAAGGAGTTGGAGGATAGAATTGTGGAGTACGCCATGGAGTTGGACAATTACGGGGTGCAGAGCGCTGTCCGTGCTCAGGACTACGTTAAGACGTTCATGAGGGCTAACGCATTACTCAACAATCGAGCCAAGGTGACCAAGTCCGACCTGTACCCGTACGATCCACCCGCTATTCCTCAACAGTATGGGAGCGATGGGAATCGAAAACCGCGTCCTAGCACTCATCAAGAATAACCCAGGTGATTCAGATAAGGACCTGATCAAGCAAGGCGGTCTCTCGCGAGGCACGTTCTACAAATACAAGAAAATCCTATACTCAAAAGGTGCAATCTGAGTATCTCGCATGGATTGATTAACCGGTGGCTTAGTTAGCCCATCGGTTCAAATCCCATCCCCGGCGTTTTCAGCTCTTAATTAGTGCACAGGGTTTAGGCTCCATAAGCAACTACGAGCGTTGCTTCAGGCGCACGCCCTCTATTGTGGGCGATCTAAAGTCAAGAGAGAAAACTTTGAAGAAATCAGACGATTATCTAAGTTCATGAATGTTAACTTCAACGAAATCTGAACGAAAATCATTGTACCCCACCGTTGAGTGGAGTGGGGGATAACGAATTGAAACTTTGTCATACCCCCCGCATCATACACTTCATACATTTCTAGTCTAGTATTGGTGGCGTCTGAGTAAGACTAGGGTCGGGCTGGCAGGTTTTCTGCGGCTTCTCCCCTGATAAAGGATAAATAATGACGAGACGCAGTAAACATTCGATTTGTCGTCTTGCAAACCTCCCGGAAATTAGCCGCTGCGGCGATCCTAGTTATCATAACCCTTAGTTCAATTACCGCATTATACCTCTCACGCTCAGGGGTTGCGCCCTCCATCTCACTTGCACCATCAACCTTCGTCGCTGAACAAGGAACAGCGATAACGTTCACTGTATTCGGACTAGAGTCTGACGGCGTAGCCACCGTCTACTTCGGTAACGGCCACGAAGCCAACACCACATCCTTTGTAGCGTACACTTACCTGACTCAGGGAAGGTATCTGGTGGCTGCTGAGGAGTTCGTTGACGGTCAGCCTGTCTCCTCAACGTTCAACGCCCTGCAAACAATCCAGATCACACCCCAGGTCAGCTTATCCCTTGCCCCACTAATCTCCATCCCCGTCCTAACCTTCGACGTCACCAAGAACCCGAACGCCCCCATCTTTCCGGTAAACAGTAATGCGTACTTGTACGGTGGATTCCTTGAACTCCCAACGGGAATGAACGTGACCATCACGCAGTATGTTTGGGATTTCGGTAACGGAGCCACTAAGAGCTCTGCCGCCAACAGCACCTCACTCAAACCTACCGACAACCCCGTGACAGCTACCTACTCTCAACCCGGCCTTTATCCGGTTACATTGACGCTGGTAACTGAGAATTCGACAAGCATGACAACATACACAACCTCCGTCGAACAAACAATTGCAGTTAGCTCCTCAGCTCAGCCCTACACCGTTTTCTTGTATGCGGGTAATGTGCCGAACCCATCGGTAATCAACGTAGCCGACGCCTGGGCAGGTGGCCCAACCACCCTCGACCCAGACTGGCCCAATAATTATTTCCTGGGTTACGAAGTCATTTTCAACGCATTCAGTGATCTGCTCACCTGGAATGGTTCATCGACTACAAACTTCATCCCGATGACAGCCACTCAAATTCCTTCGGTATCGAACGGAGAAATTTCCTCAGACTACACAACTTACACATTCCAAATAAGGTCCGGGATGAAATTCTCAAACGGCGACCCGCTGACCGCCTACGACGTCTGGTACTCGACCATTAGAGGAATGCTTTTCGTGGCTTACGTTCCAGCCACGAATAGTGCCTCTGTTGGACTTGCGGAGTATCTGGTCCCTGGGGCCGGCTATTTTCCAATAATGGCTAACGCCAGTGACACCGCAGACTTCAACGCGATAATGAACGCGGTCACATACAGTAACTCATCAAACACGGTCACATTCAAGTTGTTTAAACCAGTTCTGCCGCAAATCGTCTTCGATCTTGTAACTGCTTACAACATACTCGATTCTAAATGGCTTGAGCATTTGGGAGCCGGTATAACGTTCACTCCTGCTGGCTTCTATGCTATCCAGACCCAAGTTCTTGCTGGAAGTGACAATTCGGAAGTGCAGAACGATCCTGTCGCCTCGGGCCCTTACATGATTCAAAGCTGGACCCCAGGTCAATCAATCACCCTCGTACCCAACCCCGGGTACCCAGGCGTTCCAGGAATTCCCGCAGTCCACAACACCGTAGTGATTCAGTGGGTCAAAGATCTTGAGACCGAATACAACCTATTCCGAAGCGGTCAGGCGGATATTGCCACTCATTTCCTCAGCAGTGGCGGTGCCCGAAAATACATCCCACTCATAGAGCAGGAGGTCGCTAGCGGGCAGGCTGCGGTGTATCAATTCCCGTCACTTGTTTCCTGGTTCTGGGACTTCACCCTTGCGGTTAATGAAACCGCGATGAACACGGATTTCGGTTCGCAGTACCACATTCCACCAGGCTACTTCGCGAATTTAGACGTGAGAAAAGCGTTCGCATACGCATTCAACTACACGGAATATTTCGATAACATACAGGGAAACCTGAAGTACGGCATAGATTTCGGGGACGACTACGCAGGCGCCATAGTGCCTGGAGTACAGTACCACGTACCGGAAAACCAACTCCAAAACGTCCCCAACTACAACCTGACATACGCCAAGCAACTGCTGCAGCAATCCGGCGAATATTATGTCTCGATCAACATACCTGTAATTTGCGGAGGCGATCCGACAAGTTGCACGAACGATTTGCAAGCACTCAAGATGTGGGCTGCCGCCCTCAACTCGATCGACACCAACATAGTAATGACGCCTACGATACTTCCGGTGCCAACGTTGCAAGTCTACTTGTCTCATCCGGGGTCCAATCCGATGCCGATTTGGTTGGACGAGAATACTCCGTTGCCTTACGCGTCAAGCCCTGTTGATACGTTCTACGCGCAGAGTGGCTTCGAACCGGTTCTAAACGGCTGGACACCGCAATATCTCAACGAAACTAGTCATCCGAATGAGGCTGCGATGTACGCGGAAATGAATTCATTGATCCAGGTGGCTGATTCTACCACGAATTCGACGCTGGCCGCTCAAGACTACAAACAGATAGAGCAATTGGCAATTAACCTGTACATGTACGTCTATTTTGGTACGGTTAACCAATTCTGGCTTGTGAAACCCTACATGACCGGCTACCACGGCCAAATCTCCTACGAGGAAAACCCATTGATTGGCGGCGGTGACATGAACCTGTTCTACTGGTGGGTTAAGGGCTGCGAAACACCAGAAGCCTGCACAGGCCGAAACGTAGGCCCCTAGCAGCGACTACGAATACTCTACGAGAGTCTGGTTAGTTCGCTTATCTTGAGACTCTTACTAGCTTTCCGAGCTAGTAGAACGGCCCGGCCACGCGTGGTCTGACTTGGGTCATCGCTAAACAAACCAAGTATATTGCAAAATTAATGCTAAGACGGGCAAACAGGAACGCAGTATCATAGTTAGCAGACTGGACTAGCAAGTATTCACCCAAAGAGGTAACCAATGGAATCCACGCACTGTAAAACACAAAGGCAAACGCAAGTACCACCAAGCTTTTCGCAGCATACCATCTACCCAAGAACTTCAGCAGAAGAATCGCGGAAGCCAACTGCAAGAACGATAAGGTAGGAACGAGACCCACCCATAGCACTGTGTCGGAGAAGGTTGTCTGACCGAAAACTGGATCCGCGAAGACAAGGTTCGTCCATCCAACAATAAAAGCCAACGCTAACGAGAATAGGATAACCAATAACGCTCTGTGATCATATCGATCCCAGAGAGATCGTACACTGACAACAAGCGCGTACGCGGAAAAACAACTTGCCAGGACACCAACCCAAGTACTGATCCCCGATACCGACAAGAGGGCCGGTGCTTGAATAATTTGCAGGTCTTCGAGAGCCGTGAGAGCGGTCGCAATGGTGTAGCCGAATATCGCAAGGGAGAAGAGAATCAGAACTCTACCTATGAAGTTCTTTCTTCCCCCAAACATCCGAGACGCCCTCCATCCAACGATCCCCGCAACAACCGTTTCCAGTCCAACCGGTAACAGCCGGAGGTCGGATAATGAGGGCGGTAAAGCAAGAATCAGAACTATGGTGAGTGCGAATAGGGCGGTAATCGCTACTGCGTACTTGTTGAACTCAAACCTCACCGGATTTCCTGACTTTGAGTTCATGCCTTCGTCACTTCAATCCCTGTATTCGTGACCGAATAGGCAACCGTCATTCTAGGCGTGCCAAGCATCCCTTCAACAACGAGCTTCCCCTCGGGGTGTAAGTTGACGAGGTTGTCAACGCTGGCTTTGATGATATTCTCCGACTGCGGGTCAATCGAACCCTGAACGAGAGTGACAAGGACTCCAACAGACCCTGCTTTCTTCATCTTCGAGCTAAATTCCCTGAGAATCTTGGCGACAAGCATTGGGGGGTTGTAGATGAAGAGGGGTGTGAGTGAATCCCAGATTGCTCGAAACCGGACATTACCCTTAGCGAAGGATGACAAGACCTCATTGAGGCTCAGCATGAGGTCGGTTGGATTTGCTAACGATACAATTTTGAGTGAAGCCTCTCTATTGGAGGATGATGTGACGGGCGTCATTGAAATGATTTGTATGCCGCCCTGTTTCAACGCGTCCTGGATAGACCAGTTGAACCCTGACATGGCGCGAACAAGTTCCTCCGCACCATAATCCGTGGTTACAACGACGCAGGCTTCATTCAGCCTGACTGACTCGGCGAGGAAGTGATACGCAAAAACAGACTTCCCAACCTTAGGAGGCCCGTACACCATCGTTACCGTGCTCTCAGGAATGCCTCCCGAGGTAATAGCGTCGAGGCTCCCAATTCCGGAGCTTATTCGCCTCAACGCTGAAGAAGCCGTACTAATCAACCCACGGCATTATCAATGAGTTAGGTCTAAGTCTATTATGCCTTTTACTATTTGATTGAAAAGTCGCCGCTTTTCCAAATACAAGTGCCATCATATCCCTCCGAAAACATTAGTGAAAGTGGAGCGATTCTACCAAAGCAAAGCGACCAAAGCAAAGCTACTCGCTGGTAAATGCTAAATATTCAAGCGACCCGTGGTGTTTGATTGTTGGTTTTGAAGCCCTCTCAGAAACTAGCTGCTGCCGCGATCCTTCTCATCATAGTAGTGGGTTCGGTTACTGCATTGTACCTCTCACGCTTGTGGGTTGCACCTTCAATCTCACTTGCACCATCAACCTTCGTCGCTGAACAGGGAACGGCGATAACGTTCACCGTATTCGGACTGGAGTCCAACGGAGTTGCCACTGTCTACTTCGGCGATGGCCACGCAGCCAATACAACGTCATTTGTAGCCTACACTTACCTGACTCCGGGAAGGTATCTGGTGGCGGCTCAAGAGTTCGTCAACGGCGAACCTGTATCCTCAACGTTCAACGCCCTCCAAACCATCCAAGTCACACCTCAAATCAGCGTGTCCCTTGCTCCACTTATCTCCGTCCCCGTTGTTACCTTTGACGTCACCAAGAACCCGAACGCCCCCATCTTTCCGGTAAACAGTAATGCGTACTTGTACGGTGGATTCCTTGAACTCCCAACGGGAATGAACGTGACCATCACGCAGTATGTTTGGGATTTCGGTAACGGAGTCACCAAGACACTTCGCGCAAACAGCGCCTCATTCAAGCCTACTGACAACCCGACATCGGCAACGTATAGTCAACCCGGCCTTTATCCGGTTAGATTGACTCTGGTAACTGAGAACGCGAAAAGCATGACCACATACCGGACCTCCGTCGAACAAACAGTTGCGGTTAGCTCCCCATCTCAGCCTTTCACCGTCTTCTTGTACGCGGGTAATGTGCCGAACCCATCGGTAATCAACGTGGTCGAAAAGTTTGCAGGTGGGCCGTCCACTTTGGACCCAGCGTTGGCTTTTGATCCTGCTAGTATTGAAATCGATGCAACCGTCAACATATTCAGCGCGCTGCTCCCCTGGAATGGTTCATCAACAACGAACTTCATACCGATGGTGGCCACGCAGATTCCTTCTGTATCGAATGGCGAAATCTCACCCGACTACACCACCTACACATTCCAGATAAGGTCCGGAATGAAATTCTCTAACGGCGACCCTCTCACCGCCTACGACGTCTGGTACTCAACGATCAGGACGCTACTTTTCTACGGTGGCTTGTCGTCTTACCTGGTCCCAGCCGCGTTTCCCATAATGGCTAACGCCAGCGACACTGCAGACTTCAACGCTATAATGAGCGCAGTCACCTACAGCAACTCATCAAACACCGTTACATTCAAACTGTTTAGCCCCGTTGCCCCGACACACTTTTTCGATGTGGCTCCTTCATTTGGCATTCTAGATTCCAAGTGGCTTGAGCAGGTAGGGGCCGGCATTACGTTCACTCCCGCTGGCCTCTACGCCTACCAGAACCAAGTCAATCCCGGAAACTACAACTTGAAAGTCCAGTACGACCCGGTCGCATCCGGCCCCTACATGATTCAAAGCTACACCCCGGGCCAAACAATCACCCTCGCCTCCAATCCCGGATACCCCGGCGTCCCCGGAATACCTGCAGTCCACAACACCGTGGTGGTTCAATATGTCAAGGATGCGGACACGGCCTACAACTTGTTCCGGAGCGGTCAAGCGGACATTGCCCGTGGCCTGTGTTGTGATAACAGGACAGAGCAAGAGGTCGCTAACGGTCAGGCTGCTGTGTATCAGTTCCCTACGCTGTGGACTGAATCCTTTAGCTTCAACCTCGCAGTGAATGAAACCCTGATGAAGACGGATTTCGGTTCGCAGTACCACATTCCATCAGACTACTTCGCGAACTTGAGTGTTAGGAAGGCATTCGCATACGCCTTCAATTACACGTGGTACAATGAACCAAGTTACGGCGTAAATTTCGGGAGTGGTTACGCGGGCGCCATAATACCGGGAGTGCAGTACCATGTGCCCGAAAGTGAACTCCAAAACGTCCCCACATACAATCTGACATACGCCAAACAGCTTTTGCAGCAATCAGGCGAATATGGTGTCTCAATCAACATACCCGAACCAGTATTGATCGGAGACGCCTCTCTGTTCCAAACATTTCAAATGTGGGCTGCCGCTCTTAACTCGATTGACCCCAACATAGTAATGACCCCGGGCCCATACCTTTCACTTCCAACGATTACAAGCTACTCCACTCCGGGTTCCGACCCCGTGCCGATTGACTTCAATGTCGGGCCTAACGATGTTTACGCATCATCCCCCGTCGAGACGTACTATGCACAGGGCGGCCTTGGGCAACCGGCTGTGGACGGCTGGACAGCACAGTACCTCAAAGAGACAGGCCATCAGGATGAAGCTGCGATGTTTGCGGAGATGAATTCACTTATCCAGGTAGCTGATTCAACGACGAATTCAACGTTGGCAGCCCAAGACTACAAGCAGATAGAACAGATAGCAATCAACCTATACATGTACGTCTATTTGAGCATCGATAACGGTTTCTTGCTTGTGAAACCTTACATGACCGGTTACCAGGGCCAAATCTCCTACCAAGAGAATCCATTCTGGAACGGCGCCAACCAGTTCTACTGGTGGGTGAAAGGCTGCGAAACACCAGAAGCCTGTTCCGGCCGTAACGTAGGCCCCTAGCAACGGGTCCCGCCGAATTGCGGCAACGGTTTAGCTATCGTCACTGTCTTGAGATTTCAGCTCCGTGGTCGGGTAGTGGAATATTGTGTGTGCCTCTACTGGTGCGCCGCCGCCACCCTAAATACGCTTGTGTACATGTACCTGAACGAATATGAACGCCCGAAACTCCCTGAATGAATTTTAAAATTTAAAATTACACAACCACGACCGAACCCACGAACCACTAACAACCCGGATACGCTACGCCGACGAATTACAGATGATAAGACTTGCAGAACGGTAGAAGTTGGACCTCGTTACAAGACCGGGTCGAACGTGAACGTAACGTGAAGTCTACGGTTGATAGAATGTGCTGTGAAACTCTAGTTGAACTTCGTACCTTACTTTCCTTGGCTCAGCGCTGTGGATTTGTCAGTGGGCTTGGGCAGCCTTTTCGATTAGTTTGGCTACCGCTTCGGGTTGAGATACGTATATCGCGTGACTACCCTTCGCCTCGGCGACTGTCGAGCCAGCACGTTTCGACATGAACCGTTGTGCATCGGGTGGAATCATCTTATCATCGGTTGCCACCAGATACCAACTCGGTTTGGCTTTCCATGCTGCCGTCGTGACCTTGCCATTTAGCGCATCAACCCCCCAAGGCGTCTGTGAGTCAGCCATGAAGACCGCTTTCTCAGCATCGACGTCTCCTGCGAAGGACGCGGGGAACTTCATTCTATCAAGAGCTAGAAACCCATTCTGCGGCGGTAGGATTGGCGGGACGGGCACCCCAGGCGCGGGGTTCGCGATGAGCGTAGCGACAGATTCACCCGCGTCGGGTGCAAAGGCTGTGATGTAAACGAGGCCAGCAACTTTCGGGTGGTTGCCCGCTTCCGTGATGACAGCTCCGCCATAAGAATGACCGACAAGAACTACCGGCTTGTTTTGAGCCTCGATAACGGCCCGTGTGGCTGCTACATCGCCAGTAAGCGATACTGTTGGATTCTGTACCACGCCGACGTCGTAACCGTCTTTCTTCAGAATCTGATACACGCTCTCCCAGCCCGAACCGTCCACAAAGCCACCATGAACAAGGACGACCGCCTTCGGTTGTGATGCGACCAAGGTAGAATCTAGAGTAACCTTACTATTCTTTGTAATATATAACACCTGTCATAATTATTGGTTACTGACCCGATCGGTAGATAATGCTTGGCGTGAGAACGCCCCACCTCAGCCCGAGTCGAGGGAACCGCTCAACCGACTTTTCACGATTAAGTCGTCAACCGTCAACTTCACGTTAACAACGTGAACACCATTATTGCTTGACTTCTGCCTCCATAATCAACGGACGAAGTTATTCCTCTTTTTGAAACGCGTGAACTACCGCGTAGCCTATTTGCGGACTTGCGTGCCGCACAGTTTCAGGCGGCTAATGATCCTAAGCGAAAGTTCACTATTGCCCATGCGTTCGGGAAGGCGAAGATCACTAGAAGCTTACAGGTCCTAGATTGGCTTGCGCAGAGATATGAGATTGAACGTGAAGTGCGCAAGGCGAAAGGTGAGGCTGCAAACCTAGGCAAAGTCTCCTCAGTCAGTCAACTACGCATTGTTGAGGGTCGTGTTGCGTTGCGTTATTGGGAAGCGTTCAGGAAGGCGCTGCCTGACTGGCTTGATTTCCAAGGCCGCATGATCACGAGTCATCAGAAGAATGCTTCAGATCCGTTCAATGCGGCTTTGAATTACGGTTACGGGTTTCTTGAGGCTGAATGCAGGATGGCGATTAACGCCGTCGGCTTAGAGCTTGGCGTAGGCTTCCTGCACGATTTTAGCAACTATCAGACCAAAGAATCGTTAGCATACGATCTACAGGAACCGTTCAGATGGCTAGTGGACTTAGCTGTGATTCAAGCGTTTGAGTCGAAGACTCTTGAGTTGCATGACTTCTACTTCACCGGAGACGACTACCGCTACCGTTTCGAGGCAGAGGCAAAGCAGCGATTCATTGAGGTTGTACGGGAACGGTTTAATTCAGGCGCAAAGTACCATAGTCAATTACTCAAGTGGGATACGATAATTCAAGAAAAAACCATTGAACTAGCAAGATACTTATCCGATCGCTCGAGCAAGCCGGATTTCTCCGGACCAACTGTTTCGCTTCAGCGTGCGGACAGTCAGGAAATGAGGAGGAAGATTTTGAGCTTAACACAAGCTGAGGCTGAAAAGCGTGGGATTCGTAAGAGTACCCTTCACTATCTCCGTCTCCATGCCAAGCACCACGGTTCTTTTGCAATTCGAAGGAAGATTAGTGAGAAGCTGATTCAATAGGGGTTGGGTCGTGCAGGACGAAGACCGTAAGAGGCAGAAAATCTGTAGCAGTCTGATACGTGAAACTGAACGCCCGTGAGATTTAGAACTCGCGTCAAAGAGTACACTAGAGTCGCATTAACATGACCTCGTCTGCAGCCAAGCTCTCAAGGAACTCGTCGAGCCTGGGTCAGCTATCAATCGAGAATCTCAACGTTATACCAATGCCCTATCTAAGAGGCGGAAAACCACCTCTAATTAATTCGGCAGCATTCGACTTGGATAGCAATCTGCGAATCCGACCGACTTTGGAATCTGAACGAATAGAACGCTACCGAATGCAGGGCAAGGACCCCAGGAAAGGGACCTCGCGTGAGATAGACAACCTATGCTGCATCATCGAAGCTATCAGCAAATCTCCCAAAGATTCTCGTATGCTTTGGTGGCGCTCAAGATTTGTTTGGATAGCCATGCTGCTACACTTCCCTGGCATTTCCAAACTTAAGAGTAGAACCATAAGAGAGGGTACCTTCGAAGCCCTAAACTCGCATCCTGATTGGGCTCGGCAAATTACTCCAACATGGACTTCTTCTCTCCCCATGCTTGAAAGATTTGAACCACGATTGAATTATCGCGAATTGGAGAAGTTTCGTCAATGGTGGAGAAAATTCGATGCACTTGGTTGGACGATCTTCTTTGATCCTGATCCAACCTTCCTCCTCATCGCTGTAAACCGATTTACCAACGCCGTGTCAGGGTTAGGAGAAGAAGAGCCTGCCTACCAATTCGTGGATTACATTTCCGCTCTTGAAGCCCTGTTAGGGGAGAGCGATGAAGCCAGTGTCAAGCTGGCGAATAGAGTTTCTATCCTCATGGGAGGGACAGACGATGATTGTCAAGACACAGTGGATTTTATGAAAAGGGCATACTCCATGCGAAGTACGCTAGTTCACGGACGCTGGCCAAAGCAACTCAAGGTTAGAGGAACAAAGATTGAGACAACAGAAGCAATAGGGAGGTTGCATTGGTATACTCGTCGATGCATATGGCGTGTTCTCAATTTGTTGATTCTCATCAACGAGGCACCCGACAGTGCAATCAAAAAGGATTGGTTGGGTAAAGACAGTAACGAACGAAGGGATTGGCTTACCGGAATATTGGACTATTGCTTAGTAAGGGCTGACTTGCGACAGAAGCTCTCAGATATACTTTCAAACAATATCGATCCGTCTGAACTATTGACCCAGTGTAAGCAAACATTGGACAGGTCATTCTATGCTTCGATGCTCGAAGAGAAGAACGAGAAATCACGTAAGAGAATTACGATGCAAGAACACTGAGAAAAATCTTCGGTGCAACTTATGAGGGCACGTGGGGAACATGAAGGAAGTCTAGAATGGAGAACAGGAATCAAGATACTCGCGATGACGTTTCAAAAAATGTTGATGACTTATGTGAACTGATCCGTAAGCTACCGATCGCGTCGACACTCAGCAACGTAGCGCTCAGAACGTATATGATTGAGCCTAGTTCAGTGTTTGAAACTGAGACGCTCTCGATTTCTGCCGAATATGTCACTTGGCTATTCGTTTCTCTAAATAAGTCCGAACCCACACCTGCAGAGCTCAACGATGTTGTTGCCGAGGATCACATTGAGCGTCTGAGAGACCTCACGAATAAGATCATTCAGTCGGCGAAGGAGTATAGCTATGCCGAGAGGGAGAAGAACGTACAAATCGGCGATCGCATCGACGACATACTGGTTGCTACAAGAATAGCAAATATGAGTATTCGCGGAGAAGCCTATCCACATCATCTGGCTATCCAACTGCATTCTTTGTTTGATCCGTTTAGCTCAGAGCTCAAATCCAAGCTAGGATTCGACATAGGTGAAGCGGTTGCAATCTATGAAAGCCTCATGAAGATGATGAACGATCGCACTCAACGCCTTGTCAGTCTTTTTCTCCGCGATTCGGAAATCAAATCTTTGCAACTGGATCATATGCCTACCCGACCTGAATTACGCGAGTTGAGAAATGAATTTCTTCGATCCGCTTTCAAGGAAATACGACCAAGTGCACACGAAATATTCCTAGTCACCTGCGATGAAGTCTCACAGGCATCTCATTGCGATCCTTTTGTCGTCAGAAGTTTTCTTGAATTCTTCACTATATGTTTCGGCCAGTCAGATTCAACCGGGGGCAGGCCGACAGTACATGAAGCTTTGGAGCAGGCTCCTTTTCTCAAATTATCCTCCGATAGGTGGTTGGTCCATTTGGTGATCTATTCCATATTCAGGTTCAGATCAGCCATCGAAAAGGCGTTAGAGGGTAATGCTGCGCTCTGGAACCGATACGAGGAACATAGATCACAGTATCTCGAAAGGCATGCTGTAGACCTGATAAAATCCACATCAGTTCACGCAAGTGGATGGACCCACCTGAAATATGATTTCGATGATGGTGACGGACTAAAAGCGTTTGAGTTAGATGGTCTTGTACTAATTGACCAAACCGCGTTCCTGATAGAGGCAAAAGCAGGGGGGTTGACTCCGGCAGCCCGTCGAGGTTCTCGCAGCGCGTTTGATCAGATCAAGCGTTTGGTCGATGAAGCTCAGCAACAGTCTGCTCGTGCCGCTCGATACCTCAGGTCGGTTGAGGACGGATGCTTCCGGAGTTCAAACGGCATCGTTAGGATTAGGGGCAAGAAACTATCCCGCATTTATCTCCTGTCTGTCACGCTCGACTCGTTAAATGCCTTCACTGCGCACAAGTCTTGGTTATTGAAAGCAGGAATAGTAAAGCGCGAATCCGCTTGGTCGGTTTATGACTTGGACCTCCAGGTTGTTACCGAATTAATTCGGGGTGCGGGCGAGTTCGTCGGTTTTCTGGAGTTCAGGTTAGCTGCAGACAACATTGACCAATTCTTGATTACAGAGGAATTGGACTGGCTGGGCTTATTCTTCAATCTCGGGGGCCAACCGATAAGACAGTTCAACCGGAAAGTTATGATGGTTGGAGATTGGGCCCATTACATTAATGATTACTACGCTGGAATTGTACCGGGTAACCCTGCAATTCAGAAACCTCGACTACTAATTAGCGCAACCATGGCCATGCTAATCAAAGCGGTTGAGAAGATTGGTTCTCCTGGCTTCATTGACGCTATTGTGACGCTGCTATCGCTGACACCAGAAGAAAGGGAGTGCTTCACAAGACGGGTTGATGAGCTTTGGCGACGAAGGATTAATCGCAAGGTCCTAGGATTCAGAATGCTGCTTGCAGATGGGAGTGTACTCTGCTATACTATCTCGCGCAAGATGTTCAAAGGGTACGCCAAGTTAGCGAAGTATGAGTTCCGTGCAGATTTGGCGATTTGCATTCGAGAGAAGTCAAAAGGAGAAGCGCAAGCTTGTGTCGAGCGTTATCCTTGGAGGGAAGATGCCAACATGAAAGAAACTATACGGAAATTCCGCGAGCGAACCCAGTCTCATTCCAGACCAATAGTAAGTGGCTAGCTTAGTCTTTAGCATTCTAGAGTTCAATTAATTCGGATTGCCATTTCAGCGCCTTGTTAGAATTGGAAACACATGGATTTGGACGTTTTAATGCGTGTGCGCACCACGAGAACCACACATACTACGCGCAGCACCAACAGTCCGCTTCCTACTGTTAGACTAAGGACGCACACGACTGTCAAAACGAAACGAACTGTTATACGGCAAACGCGGATAACTCATTAGTCAATTTAGGCCGCCTGGATCTGAAAACAATGTCGTCGAAACCGAATTCGAGCTCTTCGAGACTTTTTGTCCCTGACGAGCTAACACGACGAGCAGAGTATTATGGCGGTCTTTTTAAGACTAGTTTAGAGTGCAGACCTCAAGTCGCGATTGATTTCTATAACCTTCTTTACCACTTGGACCTTTTCGATGTCCTCCTTACCGAAGAATATGGGGATCGCCCCAAGACCCTACGAATCACGGCGCTGGAAGTGTCCTTGATTTTTCACGAATGGCTAGGATTTGTGGTTGACCATTGCATTGGATCATATTACGCCGCTGCCAGAACTCTGCGATGGATTTATGAATCATCCCTTGGCTCTGCAGTAGCTTTGATTGACGGCCGTCTACTTCTCGGTCCCAGTGGGCGTCGCCACCTGACACTTAATCAATTCGAGAATTGGCTCCGGCAGTATGACGCGCATTCAGTAACGTTCCCTAGAAGACGCAGTCTCGGAGCAATCGGACTCTCCTTGACACAGCAGCAATCGTGTAATGACCTCTATAGTTCACTTTGTAAGTTTTCTCATCTTTCGACAAAAAGCTTCGTTCCTGTTAGTTCGATTGCTGAAATGGTGGTGGACGTGAAGCATTTTGATGTCATCGCAAATTACGCATACAGGGCCATGGATCTTGCCCTTTATTGCATTATCAAAGCAACCGTGTCGCAATGGGACATTTCGGATTTCTTGGCCTCGTATCTCCCTTACTTCCGGACTGGAGAACCCTACGTCGTTAGACGGCGGAAATTTCCATTGACATTAAGTCTCCTATGATGTAGCCATCTAATTCGGATCGTTAGTTTTAGTGTGTGTGTGTGGCTCTACTGGTGCGGGCATCGGAATTTGAACCGTCCGCCCTCCGTCCGTTCGTCGTCGGTGCGGAAAGTCGGTCCGAGTCGGAACCCTGTCCTACGACGCGTGGTCGGGACGGAAAAACTCTAGCTTAACTCCCGCCCGCTCCCGCCTCGACATGAAGAGGGATGGTCGGGTGATAGTTCCCGCTAACAACAAGCACAATTATCGTCGTCGTCGCGCACCACCAACCACGTAACCACCTAAACCACAAACAATGATTCACTAACCGTTCACTCTAAATTTCTGGGGGGCGGATTGCGGTATAACCTGGTTATACCCTTATCCATTGTTTGCGAATGGTCAGTTGCCGGAAGGGTCGGCCCCCTAGTAGAGGGGGGATAACTGGTTGGATGTGATCTTTGTAGGTTGGCAGCGATTTGCGTATGAGGTTTTTACTTTTCTTTAGTGACGAAGATCCCGGAGGCAACGTCTAGGCTTATGGGGTATGAGTTATCGCCGATTTTCACTAGCATTGGGCCTTTAAACGGAGCTTTCTCTTCGATCGAGATCTTGGCGCCTGGAAGCATTCCTAGGGTGGAGAGGTAGTGCAGAAGCTCTGTGCTTTCGTCGGGGATCATGCATACGACGGCGTGCTCGCCGTTGTCGAGGTTTGAAAGGGTATCAGCCTTCAGGTGGGCTATAGAGCCGGACTGGTCTGGAATTGGGTTTCCGTGTGGGCAAGTCTTCGGGTTGTCAAGCATCTTCTCGATTGAGTTTGCCACCTGGTCGCTTACTGAATGCTCAAGCCTACAGGCTTCCTGATGTGACTCTGCCCAGTCGATGTGTAGTAGATCGACAAGGAGTCTTTCGGCGAGACGGTGCCGCCGGAACACTGAAAGGGCGAGCTTTCGTCCCTGATCGGTAAGGTTAACTCCCTTGTAGGGTTCCCTCGCCACCAACCCTTTGCCTTCCAGAACCTCAAGAGTATTCGTTACGCTTCCCGGAGTTATGTTAAGAATCTTAGCGATGTCTCCGGTCCGTGCGGAACCGTTCTTCAGCTCAAGGTTGTAAATTGTCTTAAGGTACATTTCAGGAGCGGTAAAGAATTCATGGCTCACAATCAAACACCATCCGTTTAGGCTATCGCACCTTGGAGTTAGTCTACTCGTAGAAAGATTCTTGGCATGTAGTATAATGGTTCTATAGCCGACGGAAACTTACCTACATATCCTCTGGAGAAATAAGCCTTGGTAGGAACACAACCGAAAAAGAAACCGTTCGGACGAGACGAACCCCCTAAAGGGTACCCAAAGGACCGATCCCTCTATGCTGACCCTGAAAATTGGCGCTATCCCCTTCACACCTCCTGGCACGCGCGAGCAGCGCGCCGCTACTTCGATGATCCGGCCAACAGAAACAAGTACTCAGAGGAGGAACGGGACTACATTGACTGGCGTATCAACGAAGCCTTGACCAAAGCCAAAATCGGACGCAAAACATTGAAGACGCAAGCCCGTAGCCCCCCACTTCCTTCTCCCGCCCAAATGGATGGGCTCTCATTACAGGACCTACTTGCGCTATTCTTGGGGCAGGCCCGGCTTGAGCGAGCGAGACAAATGGATGATTCACTCGTCTCGATATCCCAAGAAGACTCGGACGTAACTGAAGGTCGTGTGAAGGATTACACGTTTAGGATAGACATCCCGAACCGCACGATTACACACGACTGCCAAGACTGGCAGAACAATATGAGTTCGAAAAATCTGTGCAAACACTTGGGAAAAGTGTTCTTAGTTCTTGACGATGGGAAATCCACGAGCATTCTTAGGCAAATCATAAGGGAGATGGGCCAATGGTCTTTCACTGCCCCACAGCCTGGTGCCGAGTAATACCCTAACCAGATTGCTTCTTGAGGAGCCCCATGATCTCGTATCCATGATCGAGAGTCCCTATCGCCCCTTTCCTACCGTAGGCTTCTGTAAATCGCTTCGATCCGTCCGGCGTGACACCCCCGCCTGCAATTAATATTGGAACCGGGTCGTCCGTGTGGCCCTTCGAGACGCATGGGGTTGAATGGTCGGCGGTCACGCAAAGAACACTGCCACTTAGATCGCCTAGTTTGGAGAAGAAACCATTGTCGATGTCTTCGATCGACTTTCTCTTCCCATCGAAATCACCGTCATGCCCGGGCTCATCAGGGCCTTTCAAGTGAACGTATACGAAATCGTAACTGGCTAGTAGCTTCATCGCTTCTTCTGCTCGTTCGGAGTATGCTTTCAAGGAACGATCGGGGGGGAAGACCCGCGTGTCGATTCCGATGACCTTTGCAATTCCGAGTTCAACGGGCATATCGGCAACTGCCACTCCGTTGAAACCGAATTTCTGCCTGAAACTCTCGACTTTGGGGGTTGTTACTCCGGCGTCTCTCATTAGCAGAAAGTTAGCGGCTTGGTAGCCGCGCGCTATCCTGGCACTGTTCACTTCTTCGGTGTCGAGTACCTCACGAACTTTGTGTGCAAAGGTGCCGATTAGTTGGGCTGTCTGCTCAGCTTCTTTCGTCTTGTCCAAGGGAACACATTGGGGAATAGAGGTTGGGAGTCGAAGGTCAGTTCGTGCAATCGTTAGGTTACCTTTACGTTCGTAGGCGGGGTCAAGGTTTGAGATTGCCGAAGAAAACTGTCTACCGTCACGCCGAAAGACGAGAGCGCAACGGTGGCCAATGGTCGCTCTTAATTCGAAATCGGCTAACCGGCGAAGCTCCGCGTTTTCATTCAGTGCGGCGACAAGTTGAGCTGCCTCCTCCGTTGAAACATTCCTACCCGCTCTCCGGTCAACAATCTGATTGCCTTCTACCGTTGCGAAGTTACACCTCAAAGCCAAATCGCCGTCGCGGAAGTCAATTCCTGACCCCAATGCTTCGACGACCCCACGCGAGAGGTCAAGCCGGGACGGGTCGTAGCTTAAGAGAGAGAAGACGCCCGCATCGCTTTCGGGAGCGATGCCTCTTCCGACCGTGTAAACCATACCCATCTCTCCCTTCATAGCCATCCTATCTAGCGTTGGCGTGTGGGCGGCTTCCAGCGGCGTCTGATTATCATGCGTGCTCGTAGGAAGATCGCCCACGCCGTCTAATACGACAAATAGGATACGGGTTCCCAAGGGTTGGTCGTCTTGGCCCGTCTTTGGTCTCCTCAATATATTCATATGACCTTTCCTCCGCCAGTGCGGCTGAGTGCTGGTAATGCCTTCGGAGAAGACGAAGACTAAGATCGTCTGCACTATTGGCCCTGCGAGCTCGACTCCCGCAGTCATCGGCCGTATGATCGACGCTGGGATGAACGTTGCGAGGCTGAATTTTTCCCATGGGACGGTTGAGCAACATGCCGCACAAATCCGATTGATCCGCGCCGTGGCAAGGAAGAAGAAGGCCGCAATTGGCATCCTAGCGGATCTACCTGGCCCAAAGATCAGAGTCGGTCGGATTTCACCGGAACCGGTTGAGCTGAAGAGCGGTTCGGAACTGGTTCTCACCGCGCGACGGCTCGTAGGAAATCATCGGATCGTATCTATCAGCCATCCCACGATATTCCGACACTTGAGAAAGGGTGATCGAGTTTTCCTTGAAGACGGCACAGTCAGGCTTGAAGTCCTCATCGCTAAAAAGTATGAGGCGTTTTGCCGGGTCGTCACCGGAGGCCCTCTCTCATCGGATAAGGGTGTTAACCTACCGGACAAAGACTTGAACCTTCATGCAATGACGAGAAAAGACGTCGGCCTTCTCAAATTTGCGTTAGTAAACGATGCGGACTTCATCGGCATCTCGTTCGTGACCACAAGTAAGGACCTTCTTAGGGCAAAACGTCTGGTTAAGGCCTCCGCCTCGAAGGCTTGGCTGATTGCGAAGATTGAGACCAGGCTGGCCGTCGAGAACCTCGCGAGTATTGTGAAGGAATCAAACGGAATAATGGTGGCTCGAGGCGATCTCGGCGTCGAGATGAACGTTGAAGACATACCCGCTCTACAGAAAGAGATCATACAGAAGTCGAACGTCGCCGGCAAGCCGGTCATAACCGCCACTCAGATGCTTGAATCAATGGTCAATAATCCTACTCCAACCCGGGCGGAGGTAACGGATATCGCTAACGCGATCATTGACGGAACAGATGCGGTTATGCTCTCTGAGGAAACCGCGATGGGCAGGTACCCGGTTGAAGCCGTAAAAGTGATGAGGAAAGTTGCTGCGGCAACCGAGAAGAACCTGAACTATGAAGCGCTCCTGGATGCCCGACGAGCACGACTGAAACCTATTGTCCAGGAATCAATCAGCTTCTCAGCCTGCGACGTAGCTTACGCTCTGAAGGCGGGTTGTATAGTCGCAAACACCAGAACTGGCCTCACCGCACATCGCGTGTCCCGGAATCGTTCACCCGTCATTGTGATTGCGCTCACGTACACTACCCCCGTGATGAACCGACTGTCTGTGCTATGGGGTGTATACCCATACAAAGTCAAGAAGCTGAACACTACCGCCGGAATCTTCGCAGCTGCCAAACAAGCAGCGAAGAGCAGCGGAATCGTGAAGCCAGGAGACAAGATCGTCGTCGTGTGCGGCGACCCCTCAACGCCGGGTGGAACAACTGACCTGCTTAGGGTCCAAGAGGTTTAGCGGCAAGAGTGCTTTCACGACCCGCCCTGACATTGAGATGCACACACATATTCTGCTTTGCCGACGTATAGTAGACACTGGTCGGCGCTATCTCCGGATGGCAATGTCATTCATTCCGTTCAATTGACGCCCCCAAGCGTCCTGTTAGTCCGGAAGGATTGAAGATACGTTTATTCCGCGGCCGAACGAAAAGAACTCGAGAAAAAGCATCTATGGGTTTCAACCTCGCCGCCCGGCGACCTCAAGGAGAACTGTGAACAATGGTTGCGGGTAAGGAAGCGACACTTTACGAACCGCTGCCTCACGGCAGAGTACGATGCACGGCCTGTGCACGGTACTGTAATATCGGAAATGGACAGGTGGGCTTTTGTGGAATTCGAGGCAACGTCTCCGGCAAACTGCAGCTGTTTGTCTACGGTAAGATCATAGCCGGTCACATAGATCCAATCGAAAAGAAACCCGTCACCCACTATATGCCGGGAAGCAAGATCTTCAGCATCGCCACAACCGGATGCTCCTGGGCCTGCGCCTACTGTCAAAATTGGGACATCAGTCAGCGACGGAAGGTCGAGGGTATGGATGCGACTCCGGACTCCGTTGTTGCGATGACGAAACGTTACCATTGTGAGGGGCTGGCGTACACATACAACGAGCCTTCGATCTTTATCGAGTTCGCTCACGACATCGGAGTGCAAGCGCGGAAGGCGGGGTTGAAGAATATTTTCGTCTCGAACGGCTATGACACGCCCGACGCGGTTGGTTTGATGAAAGATTTCTTGGACTGCATAACGGTTGATTTCAAGGGCAATGGCGAGACGGGGTTTGTGCGGAAGTACATCACCATCGCCAACGCCGACCCAATCTTTCAGACCTTGCTTGAGTTGCGCGATAGGACGAGGGTCCACATCGAGATCACGGACCTAATTGTGCCGGAGGTTGGCGACGACCTAGGAGCGGCAAAGAAGCTTTCTTCATGGATATACGATAACCTTGGGCCTGACATCCCGATCCATTTCCTACGCTTCCACCCTGACTATAAGATGATGAACCTACCAGCTACACCAATCGAGACCTTAGAGAAACACCATAGCATAGCGAAAGGAGTAGGGTTGAACTATGTTTACATAGGCAACGTTCCGGGGCATCCTCTCGAACATACATACTGCCCTGAATGCGGCGCGATCGCGGTGGAGCGGATGGGATTCGACATAACCGGTTGGAACCTTGATTCACGGAATTGTTGCAAGTCCTGTGGAAACGAGATTCCGATAGTGGGTAAGCTGAGTTCGGCTGTCAACGAAGAACGATTCGTGCCCATAATGATGTAACCCACTGACTCGAGATCAATCTTCTGACGAGAGCCTGATTCAACATGGCATTTACAGCAAACAGGGCACTGTCCGAGGGAAATTACATCCTTCGAGACGTGTTTCTAGGCCTAGAAGATGTCGAACCGCTGATCAAATGCGTGGGCGATCCGTCAACGCTGAGGCAGATCTTAGAGAGGACGCGCGTAACATTGAAGGATGAGGATGGTTACATGTATGTCAACGACGAAGACGGCAGCCTAGTAGTGGGCCTAGAGTACCTGAAAACTGGCGAAGAGATTCACCTGTACCTAGACGTCATCCACGAATTAGTACACGTCAAACAATTCCTGCAAGGCCGCGAATTATTCGATCATAGGTACAGTTACGTTGACAGGCCGACAGAGATTGAAGCCTATCGATGCTGCGTAGAGGAAGCGCGCAAAATCGGAATGTCCGAATCCGCAATCGCCGAATATCTGTACGTCGAGTGGATAACGAAGGAAGACCATGCGAGACTCTTGGAGACCCTACGCGTGAAAGACACACGGAGCTAATGTCGAAGTTTCTCCAAATACTTCGTTATGAAGAGTCGAGTATACTCTTCCAAATCAAGTTTGATGGCAGCTTCCGGCTGGACCCAAATGTAACTTTGCAGCTCTCGGCCGTCTAATTTCACTTCTGTACTCTTGGCTCTGCATACGTAGTCCAAGAAGATGTAGTGTTCATGTTTGTGATAGTCCTTCGGATAAATCGCTTGCTGCACAATAAGCAAATCTTCAGCGACGGAGTCAAGACCAGTCTCCTCCTTAACCTCTCGCTCAATCGCATCTTCGGCTCGCTCTCCAAGCTCAATGTGCCCCCCTGGCACGGTGTACTTTTCCCCCCACTTATGGGATCGAACAAGCAACACTTCACCCCTCTCGTTGACGATCAATGCGCCGACTGTGGCTTCCGGATAAACCTGAACCAATCCGAACCCCGACTTGAACTCTGATGGGACGGCTAGGCTTTGCTCGTCATCATACCCAACACGCCAACCACGGAGATTAATCCCCCAACGATGAGAATGAGTGGCTCCTGAGTCCGCTCATATACCAGACCAGTAAATGTCGCCAACGCAGCCAGCCCAACGATGTTGATCAGAACCAAACGTTGCTGTTCATTCAACTGAAACACAGCCCCTAGACCGATTAGACCCATCGCCTCAGCGGCGTATATTTCTGTTGAGGTTGTCGAAGCACATTTCAACGAGGAGGGAACAGCTAACTCTCCCCGGGGAGTCAGGATACCGGTAGAATACAGAGGAGAGCACCATTGGAACGGACAATCCAGCCCCCCTTAACCCGGCCTAGCTCAAGATTCTCCTCTGACGTGGAAAGCTTGACGGAGGCAGTCTATGGAAGAGAGACTAAGGCCGTGTTAGAGGCCCTTTCGAAGCCGGTGGGCACGTATTATGTTCGTTGCAACACTCTCAAAACATCGCCCGACGACCTGACGCGTAGGCTGGTGGAGAGAGGCCTCAAGGTTACCCCAAATCCAGCCATTCCCGAGGCCATAGGGATCAGCGTCGAGGGACCCTTTGACATTTCCTCTACGGGAAAGGAAATAGTTGTCGACAAACACGCGGCTGAGTCCATATTGCAAGGGGCCAACGTGTACGCTCCGGGCATCGTGGATTGCGACTCGGTTCATTGCGGAGACGAGGTTACAGTCGTCTCGGAGATGGGCGAAGTGCTCGCTGTTGGGCGAAGTAAAATGAGTGCGGATGAGATTCTGAAGTTTAGAAAAGGCCTAGCGGTAGACGTGGCTGAACGAAGATATCGAGCTCCTCAAATCCGAGATCTACCAGAATATTCTGAAGGCCTTCTTTATCCTCAGTCACTAGCAGCAATGGCCACATCACGGGTCCTCGACCCGCAGCCTGGCGATTTTATTTTGGATATGAATTGTGCCCCTGGCGGCAAGCTGTCCCACATCAGCCAGCTAATGCATAATACCGGGCGGATCGTGGGATTGGATAGAAACGGCGAGAAGATCGCAACCACACGCCGCAATATTGTAGCTTTAGGCTGTTCGAATACCACAGTCTCAATCCACGATTCTAGGTATGCTGATGTGGATTTCGATCTAAAGCCCGACCGTGTGATGGTGGATCCCCCCTGCAGCGCTCTCGGACTAAGACCAAAAGTCTACGACCTCACCTCAAAGGACAGAGTAATTGCTCTGTCTAAATACCAGAAGCAATTCCTGAAGGCTGCAAGCAGATTAGCCAAGCCCGGAGGGGTTGTAGTCTACAGCGTTTGCACTTACACCGCCGATGAGTGCGAAGGCGTCGTAGAATATGGCAGGAAAGAATGCGGACTCCATCTAGTCGAGCAGACACCATTCCTCGCTTCCGATATTAACCGGTCGACCCTATGCCAACGATTCCACCCAGCACTGGACGAAATCGGGTATTTTATTGCAAAATTCGAACGCTGATACCGCCAGTTACATAGAGTATATAACCGGATCAAGTAACTGAAGATCGAGAGAAGCTAATTGCGAAATCGAACTATTCGTTCGTTGCTAATTCTCGCGTTTCTCATCGCGTCGGTCACCGTTTATTCCTCAGTAAACGGGCAGCTTCTGGACACTTTCAGCCTCAGCGCGTCCCCGAGCTCTTTGAGCGTGATGCAAGGTGGTTCGGGGCAGGTATCTATCACAGTGCTTTCAATCAACAACTTTAGCGCTCCTGTGTCTCTGTCATTCTCGGGTGCACCCGTTGGTGTTTCAATTAGCTTTGACAATAACCCTGTGACACCATCTCCTGGCGGCACGGCTTCAAGCACAGCCTCCTTCAGCGTGGATTCAAGCGTCCCGACCGGCAATTATCAAATGACGCTGATTGGATCGAGTGGTTCTGACATCAAGAACTACGACTTCTCGTTGCAGGTCACCGCCCAGCCGACGCCTGGCGACTTCGGTATCGCCGTTGCCCCTCAAACCGTCTCCGCCTCTCCGGGCGGCTCTACGTCGGCAATCGTGACAATAACCTCTAATAACGAATTCTCGTCCCCCGTGACGCTCACGTCAAATGGCCAACCTTCTGGAGTAACCGTCAACTTCTCCCCAGACACGGTCACGCCCTCCCCAGGAGGGTACGCTGACTCAGCTGTCTCCATCTCCGTCGCGAATTATGTCGCGCAAGGTTACTATCCCCTCACCCTAACTGGGTCCGGAAGCGGCGGCGTGGCTGCAATTGTCATTCAGCATTCCACCGGACTCGGATTGCAGGTTTCCTCACCACAAGATTTCACGCTAACCGTCAACCCATCAAGCCTGAACATTCAGCAAGACCAATCCAAGACCGCGACGGTCGTCGTAACCGCAGTAGGAGGCTTCAACGCTCAGGTCGGCTTCTCGACCAGCAACGGCGTTCCCTCGGGTGTCCAGATTGCCTTCTCTCCGAACCCAACCGCGCCGGGCAGCTCGACAATGTCTATCAATGTGTTATCGTCGGCGCCAACTGGGACGTTCAGCTTCCAAATCCTAGGAACCAGCGGAAGCCTCAGCCACGCCACGACATTCACGATGACAATTTCGCAAGGATCCCAACCGAGTTTCTCGCTCACGACGTCATACCGTTCAGTAACCGTTGCCCAAGGTCGGAGCACGACCGTCATAATCATAGTGTCATCCATTGGCGGCTTCTTGTCTTCTGTGAACACCTACGCAACATGGGTCGGCTCAACGCCCGCAGGCGTTACGGTTACTACTCCCGGAACTCTTACACCGCCGCCGGGAGGGTCCACCTCTGGGCCTCTTACCATTTCGGCTACGTCCGGTGCATCTGTTGGAACCTATGTATTATCGGTCGTTGGCACTAGTGGGTCCTTATCCAACAGTGTGACTATTACCATAACGATTAGTCAAGGGCTTGCGCCCGACTTTTCGGTGGGCGCCACTCCAACTGTGATTTCGATTAGCCAAGGATCGTCAGGAAGCTCTGTTGTCACCGTCCTCTCACAGGATGGTTTCAGCTCGCCGGTGGCCTTGTCCGTTTCATGGCTGGGTACGGCTCCGAGCGGAGTAACGTTCAACCTCCCCAGTCCGATTACACCACCGGCAAACGCCGCGGCTACGTCAACACTCACCGTCTCCGCGGGACAAGGGTCCAGCGTCGGGACATACACGCTAAGCGTAACTGGAACCAATGGGCCGCTAATCCATAGCAGTTCTGTCTCGATCCAAATTTCCGGTCAGTCTACGACGACGAGCGCGGTGACTTCGACCAGCTACTCAACATCCAGTTCAAGCTCTAATTCGACTACCAGTTCTACCGCGGGGCCGAAATGTTTCATTGCAACCGCGACTTTCGGATCCAGTCTGGCGCCTGAAGTTCAATTCCTCAGAAATCTGCGCGACGAGGACATAATGAATACGTACGTTGGCTGGAACTTCATGATCGCATTCAACGCATGGTACTACTCATTCAGCCCCGTCCTAGCCCAATCGATAACAACTCAACCAACACTACAACAGACAATGAGAGTAGTTCTCTTTCCATTAATTACAATACTTCGAATCGGAGCCACCCCGTTCAGTCTACTGCCCCCGCACTCAGAATTTGCGGCGGTCCTCTCTGGACTCTTAATAACATCAATGATCGGCGTCGCGTACATTTCCTTACCACTAACGGCATTATCGTGGTTTGGTCTGAAGCGAAGATCCATCTCTAAGAGAAGCCAAACCGTTCTGGCGGTTGTTCTGGCACTGTCGCTTGCGGGAATCGCCATGGCAGACATTGCGAGGTTAGGGCCACTCATGATCGTGGCGACGGTGGGTACAGCTCTCTCGACTCTATTTCTCTGCGCTCTCGTAGTCTCAAGCAAACTATTGCAGATAATCGAAAAATGTGGGCGTTAGGAGACCCTGAACCAACCTACGGTTTCGCTATATACTCGAAGAGGTGAATAATCCTCAGTGTAGTGCTATGCCGAAGCGAAGAAGGACAAGACGACGAAAGAAAGGCAAGACGTCGAAAGTCAAGCGCAGAGTAAAGAAAGGTGCACGAACGGCCCGCCGAAAGTTAGGCAGGGGCCTAATGAGGTTCCGTCGGAAACTCGCGCGCTAGGCTTGTCGTAAGATCCTTCCGGCGCCCGTTTAGGTGACGGTGACGGGTAGGATTTGAAGTAGGGATTTCAAGGGCACGCCATCGATTTTTGTCCTTCCGCTCTTGTTCACCAAAACGATGATTCCCACGGGTTTCGCCTTCGCTTTTCTAAGGGTCTGAATAGCCGCTCTATGTGTTTCTCCCGCGCGTAGGACGGCGTCGGCGATTAGAACCTTCTTGCCTGCTACGCCGTGAAATGACGGGTTGACTAGGCCGGGTAGTTTTCTTTGGGCGATGCGATGCGGCCGTACGGCGGCGAAGGGTTTGTCGAGTTCCTTCGCGATGGCGACGCCAAGAACCATACCGCTGCCTTCTACCGCTGCAATGACGTCAGGTTCATCGAAATCCTTCGCGCGCACCGATTCTCTCTCCAGATCCGCTAACGCGTTCGCGATGGCGGCCATTCGCTTCGCATGGGAAGCTACCGAACTCCAGTCAACGAAAACATCGTGTGGGGGATGAATTGAAGCACGTTCCTTACCTTTGAGTAGTAACCACACCACGGTGTCTGGTTGCACCTTCAATTCGTCAGCTATCTCATAGTTCGACAGCCCCTTGGATTTGAGCTGCTGAGCCTTTCTAACCAACTCTTGTGGAACCATTCTGGAAAGCTCCTGATCGGTTGTTTGCTAACGAGGTCTTATAAGAGGTAGCGGAATTCCATCGGTCGGAACTCCGTTGGATGGACGCTTAAGGCTGGGCTATCAACGATGACAAGAAGCTTCTCATTCACGATTCCAATGCAGTTCGTAAATGGCCCATTGAACCTGACTGAAACAGTTCTGAGCGGACAGACACCTGAGCCTGAATGGGTCAGGAATGGGTCGATCTTCACCGATATCGAGATTCTCAACGGAACTCCGGTCAAGTACATCTTAACTCAGATGGGCGACACAGATAATTTCTCAATTGAAGCGCATGCGATTACGGGGAAACCAACTCAACATAGCGAGGAAATTGCTGCAAATCTACGAAACCACCTAATGCGAGTGCTCGGTCTGAAAGATGATTTGACTTTCTTCTATCGTATGTACGCGGATAAAGACAAGGTGCTTTCGGTGACTTTTCAGAACCTGAGGGGGTTAAGATTGATGCGTGCGACAGACCTCTTCGAGGCGCTGATTTGTTCCATTCTTTCACAGAACAACTCCGTAAGGTTGTGGAATAGGTCTGCTCGGCTCATGATGAAGGAATATGGCAGAAGGGTCGATTTCGTAGATGGATCTCATGAATTCCTCTTCCCTCGGCCGGAGACACTTGCGAGGTTGAACCCCAGAGGGCTTAGATCAAAGACTTCTATGGGTTATAGAGCTAAACCGGTCGTTATGGTTTCGCGCATGATCGTCGGCGGGGAACTTGACCTAAGCAAACTTGCGAGCGTATCCTATGAGGAGGCTAAGGATACGCTTCTTGAACTTCCCGGTGTTGGTCCGAAGGTTGCTGACTGCTTCCTGCTGTACGGCCTAGGGCGAGTTGAGGCGGCGCCGGTCGATGTCTGGATCCACAGAATCGTTTCCAAACTCTATTTGCGTGGTAGGAAAGCGAGCAGGACGAAGACAGGAGAGTTTCTGCGCGAACGTTTCCGTGACTGGGCTGGGTACGCACAATTGTATCTTTTCGATTATGCTCGGAGAGAGAAAGTGTAGGAGATTTTCCTCTACTAACAAAATGAAGTGGTTAGCTGCTCCGTTGTTTGGCCGTTTCCTTTTCGATGGGTTTGCGTTTTAACTTTGTACCGCACACCAAGCACTCTTGCGAGTCGCCGTTTGGATATCGCTTGAAACATGCTGGGCAGTAGAGGATCCAATTGAACTTCTGGCGGATTCCGAAGGTGGCCAACGATTGGTAGTTTAGCTTCAAGGCTTCGGCGACATTCTGCACGGCGTAGTCGTCACTCACGATAATCGGCGTGTTGCCTTCCTTGCTAAGATCTAGGGCCAAGGCAACTATGCTCGTATCAGTCTTAGAGAGCACAACCCTGTCGCCAAGTGTTTTGGCTTCATCCAGAACCTCGTTTAGCGACGCTTGCGAAGGGCTTTGAATTTTCAGCTTGCCGGATGAAGTTGATACACTTAGGCGGTAAAATGGCCCCGTCTGTTGGCGCAGTTCATCTGTGACCTCTGGTACTGAGTAACTTTCGAATTCAAGTCCGAGCGGGTCGAGCCCCATTATCAGGGCGGACGTATCCAATACCAGAACTTTCAGAAACTCGCTCGCTCCATTTCATGAAGTCTAGTCAAGCTACCCATAGGAACCCGCCGGGCCAATCGGACGAAGGACGTGTAATGTCTCGACTTCCTAATACGCAACTTAACGTCGCGCACCAGTTCTCGCTGGAACCGGCCGTCTGCCACGATAAGAGCTTTCACCTTCGGAGTCGTCATTTCGATGGAGAGAGTGCGATCCATGGAAACCACCGTCGGCCTTACGAAGTCAAGAGGGCATATGAAGGTGACCACGAATGCGTCCACAGACGAATCCACAATCGGTCCACCGGCGGACATAGCATAGGCCGTTGAGCCGGTCGCCGTTGACACGATTACACCATCTCCCCTGAACCTCAAGAGCTCTTCCGATTCCACTCCTAATTTGAGGTCTAGCATCTTGGCGGGGCTTCCCGATGAGACAACGACTTCGTTGAGCGCATCCACGATGTGGGTTCCATCCATGTCTACGGCCAGTTTGGCGCGTTTTTCGATCCTGTAGTTGCCCCTTCTGAAGAGCTCAATCGCTTTGATGGCTTTTCCTGGTTCCACTTCCGTTAGGTACCCTCGTCGTCCCATATTGACGGCAAGGATCGGTGTCTCCTGTTCAGGAAGGGTCATTGCAGTCTTCAGTACGGTTCCATCACCGCCAACAGTCACAACGAGGTCGGCCTTGAGTTCCCTGAGGTATGTGCCCCCTCCCAGCCGACCAACTTTCGCCAATTCTGACTCGACGATGACTGAGACGCCCTCCTTCCTCAGTCGCCGGGCTAGGCTTCTTGCGACGTCAAGGGCCTCCGACTCGTCTAGGCGTGAGACAAGGCCGACTCTGAAAACCAATTTTCCTTCAACCGGCCAATCCTGTACTGACGGACAGGATAATTAAGGAAATTCTTCGCTTGCCAAAGCCCCCTGTCAGGTCGTGAGCGCGCAAAAACCATTACCGATTGACCCAGACAAACTTTTTAGACGAAGGAGAGGCGTATCCAAGTTCCGAACTTAGAGGGGACAGGCGAAGGAAACTGAGCAAGCCAGTAGACGTGGGTTCCCTAAAGATTGGCCACTACCTCGTTATCGACGGAGAACCTTGCAAGATCGTGGAATATGAGAAGTCGAAACCCGGGAAGCATGGAGCCGCCAAAGCTAGGATTGTTGCGATTAGCGTAACTACCGGAGCGAAAAAGAACCTAATTAGCCCCGTCGATGCTCGCGTTGACGTCCCGATGATTGAGAAGCGGACCGGCCAAGTATTGGCGTTTGTAGGAAACAACGTGCAAATAATGGATATGGAGAGCTACGAAACGTTTGAGACTCCTATGCCTGAAGAAGAGGAAATAAAATCCAAGCTAGCCGCGGGAGTCGAAGTGGAGTACTGGCAGATGTTAGGCCAGAACAAGATAATGCGAACGAAGGGTTAATCCAAAGCTTACTGCGCGCTACTCAACGTGCATCCCTATGCCACTAGTGTCTCACATCAAGATCGACAAACGCATGTCCGTTCTCAGCTTAGCCCAGCAAATGGAGGCGGCGAGGGTTCTCGGAGCTGGCAGGTTTGGAAAGGCTGCGAGAATTCTCGGCGACATGTTTCACGACAAGAATTGTACGAAATTCGTCTCCCTCGCGGGGCCATTAGTTCCAGGGGGCCTCAGAAGCGTCGTTACCGATCTAATTGACGGCGGTTACATTAACGGCGTTGTGGCGACTGGCGCGAATGTGACCCATGACATCCTTGAAGCTTTAGGACACAGGCATATCGTTGGATCCGAAACCGCCGATGATGTCCGACTCAAGCGCCGCGGCCTCTCCAGAATCTATGATTTGTACGTAACGCAACGTTCCATTGAAGATCTCGAGAAGGCAACGTATCGGATGCTAAACCGCATTCCGGAAACAAAGAGACGAAACATGGCCAGCCACGAGTTGCTGTGGGAATTTGGCAAGCAGTTGAAGGACAGGAATTCCTTTGTGCGAGCAGCGCAGATTCGTGGGGCAACAATTTTCTGCCCCGGTATTTTTGATTCCATGCTTGGCCTTCACCTCTGGACGTATAGTCGACTTCACCAGTTCGTCCTTAACCCGTTGAAGGATTTCTCAAGGCTCGTGGATATGACCTACGAGCGGAAGCGGGTTGGAGTGATAATCCTGGGAGGTGGAATGCCCAAACACCAGGTTCTAATCGCAAATACTTACAGGGGCGGCGTGGATGCGGCCGTTCAAATCACTCTCGACCGACCGGATGGTGGAGGCTTTAGCGGGGCTCCTCTGGAAGAAGCGATAAGTTGGGGTAAAGTCAAGACTCCCAAGAATTTGGTTACGGTCGTAGGGGACGCCAGTGTTCTCTTCCCAATTCTTGCCGTTGCTGCCCTTCAGCAAACGAAGTGAACCCTGCAGAAGCGACACGTTCACTGCAATCTTGGAATATGTACTTCGAGCAACCCGCGTTTGAATTTCTTAGTGATCTTCTTTTCCTTAACCGGAACTGGCATCCGTATTATGGCGTGATAGCACGTGAACTCACCTCGGCGGTGTTTCGCTCCGAGGTCTTTGAATGTGATCTTCTTGGTCGTAACCGCGTATACTTCAACCGAGTCTTTTGAGGAGCGCTTGAGTTTCACGCCTTTTGCCTCGACGTAAGGAAGATCGACCGTCAAGACTACTTCTTCCGCAGTGACGAATAGGTTGTAGAGGGGTTGAATGCACGCGGCCGCGACGTTCCATCCCGAACCCTGTGGCGGTGAAGTGTCGATTCTTGTGGTGCTCGTCGTCAATCACCCGTAGAGAGGAGGCAGGTCGTATTCATGCGACTTGTCCATTTTATTCATCTCTTCGTGCGTGCGGTGCATCATATCTTTGCTTCGTAATCGAATCTCTTCTCCCCGTTTCAAGAGTTCCGAGGCATCTACTTTGAGGCCTAGAATCTTGTTAATCGCGGTTAATGCTGCGGCGGCCGCCTCGGGGTCTGGATAGTTGTAGTGAGATTGGGTTAGTAAGGTGATCGCCGGAATGGAGGCTTGAGCACAATTTCGAAGCAGTAGACCGTACGCTCCGACAATGTAGCCTTCTTCTAACACTTCGGCGGCGCCGTTAAGCTGTGATTCGACAGACTTTGCGGAAAGAGCCGCGAAGACTCTTGGCACCTCTATATCCTGTCGGTTCGACACCGCCATTCCCCCTAAAGACACCATCAATCGAACACTATTCTGACCCGCCCACTCAACAAGGGTATTTGCGAGCGGCCTGATTAGCGAGCCGGGAATTACGGTCTCAGATATTACAACGACGAGTCCACTTCCCGCGAATATGCGGACCGGAGCCTTGGGCACTCCGCCGTGTAGAACAATCATTGGTGGAAGAAGGTCCGATTCGATTGCACCTACCTCACGAAGTTTCAAGGAGCTAATGATATGGGAGGCAGCCAGCAACCCCACAAGTCCTACGTCCGGCAAGCCGTTAATCATAACAGAATGTCCTGGAATGGGTTCAGATTCAACGATCTTCAGCCCAGGTTTGGAAGACCCGTCAGGAGGCATCTAACACACCTTTCCGTGAAGCTAACTGATGGCAACCGACGGGGATAGTTAAACGATTGTGCTTGCGGACGATAACATTTAGGTTAGTTTAAACCGCTCTTGAACCCGATTCTGGGAGGAATAACGAATGAGTATGTCTGAGGGGCTCGGCCAATCGCTTAGGGACGCAGTGAAGAAACTGCTCAGGTTGGCTGTGGTCGACGAGAAAGCCGTCAAGGAACTGGTCCGCGATCTTCAGAGAGCCCTACTCCAATCAGACGTTAACGTGAACCTCGTCCTGCAGATCTCCCAATCTGTGGAGAAACGGTCGCTCGAAGAGAAGCTACCGCCAGGGATCTCCCGCCACGATCACGTCGTCAAGGTGCTCTACGAAGAACTCACGCGATTCCTTGGAGAAGAACCTGCAAAACTCACCATCGAACCTGGTAAGACGCAGACAATCATGCTCGTTGGGATACAAGGAACCGGAAAGACAACGGCTTCAGTGAAACTAGCAAGGTTTTACCAGAAAAGAGGCCTACGACCGGCAATCATATGCGCAGACACCTATCGGCCCGGCGCCTTTGACCAGCTGAAGCAGCTCGCGGACAGAGTAAATGTTCCGGTGTACGGGGAACCTGGTTCAAAGGACCCGCTTAGGATCGTTCGGAAGGGGATGGAACAGTTTGTTGCCCAGAAGTACGACTTGATAATCGTCGACTCGGCTGGGAGACATAAGAACGAAACCGAACTTATGGATGAGATGAAGGACCTCGCGAGACAGATTCACCCAGACGAAATCATACTCGCAATCGACGCCTCCATCGGCCAAGCAGCTATGTCACAAGCCGCAGCCTTCAACGAAAACACAAAGATAGGCTCAATCCTCGTCACGAAATTAGACGGCACGGCGAAGGGCGGCGGAGCACTTTCCGCCGTTGCTGCCACCCATGCTAAAATCAAATTCATTGGAACCGGGGAAAAGATCGATGACATTGAACAATTCGTTCCTGCAACATTCGTTGGCCGCCTCCTCGGAATGGGCGACATCAAGTCACTAGTCGAACGAGTCCGAGAAGCTCAAGTTGAGATTCCGCAGAAGAAAGTCAGAGCGTTTCTTGAGGGAAAGTTCACTCTGAAAGACATGTATGAACAAATGGTGGCCGTAAGAAAGATGGGGCCACTAAAGAAACTGGTGGGGATGGTGCCCGGCGGAATGAACATCCCAGACGGCGCTATGGAAACCGCTGAAAAGAAGCTTGACGCTTGGCGAGTCATAATTCAATCAATGACTCGGGACGAGATTGAAGACCCCAAACTCGTAGATTCATCCAGAGCGAGAAGGATCGCACGGGGATCGGGAACCAGCGATAAGGAAGTGAAAGAAATGATCAATCAATATTTCATGATGAAAAAGATGATGAAGAGTATGAAACGACGCGGCGGTGCTCTCAGAGGAGGCAAGCTACCTTTCCCGATGAGTGGGCAAAGGACTTAGGGCGGTAAACATCTGGCTTATCCTCGGTTGAGAAGGTTAATTAGCTTCAGAACGATGTGCATGCGAAATCTCAAGGTGTACTAAGGTGAGACGTTCGAAGGGTTATCGGTCGAGGACTAGGACCCTTCTTCGCAAACGGCCCCGTGAAAGAGGCAAGATTGGGCTGAGCAGAATCCTAAGGGTCTATGAACCCGGACAGAAGGTAACCATATTGATTGAACCGTCGGTTCACAAGGGAATGCCCCATAGACGTTACCATGGGCGAGTTGGGGTTATTCACGAGAAACGCGGAAAGTCCTATGTGGTGCGTGTCGAGATTGGGAGTCTAACGAAACAGATTATCGCACGCCCCGAGCACTTATCCCCAACAACCTGAGTGACCGCTTTGCCAAGGAAGATCGTTGACTCTAAGCCCACGACTACGGCTGAAGCACGAAGGACATTGGAGAAGGCAAAGGAAGAGGAATTGGGCGAATTCCAGAGGCGCACTCTTGACTATACTTCTAAGTTCTCCAAGACTGCCGCACCAAAGGCTGAGAAGCTAGTGAAGGAGCTCGGCGAGAAGTTCCAACTGGAACGTAAGGACGCAATACAAATCGCAAATACTATGCCGCAATATATCGAAGAACTTCGCACTATCCTGACTGTAAAGGGTAGGATTATCGCAGGAAGCCAGCTGGAAGACATGCTCAAGCTGATTAAGGGGTACAGAGAGGCCTAGTCCCTCTCTAATACAAGTCCGCGAACTCCAACCCAGCGCATTCCCCCTAGCTTTACCTCCAGACGCGCCTACTCGATGAGTCAAATCTGAGCCAAATCTGCACACGCCATAAGCAGAAAGGTGGCCAAAACTGACTCACCCGTGAGCTAAGGCGCGCTTAGACAGGAAGGCTTTTTTTCCTCGCAAACCATCTAGTAAGTGGATATGCTGGACCTTGTCAGATTTTGGCCGCCTTTCCATTCTAGTTTTCACTGAGAAGGCAATCAGGCCAAACGACCGGTCGCGCCGTTAGCCCACAGATACAAACGCGCGCCCTTCTGGAGGAAAATAAAATGAATGAGATTACAAGAAATTCACAATTTGAGCGAGCAGGGAGCTCAGACGACCGGAGATTCAGGCATGGAGCAAACGGTCCGGAGACTGGCTTGCCTCCGAGGCTGTATGAAGAGTACGCCTACGTCTTAGACTACCTGCAATTTGGTAGGCCAGCACCCGATAAACCGCGGCACTTGGCCCTTCCAACGGTTCAAGTCATTGGAGAGACATACTTCACATTGCTCGAAGCTGAAGTCCGGGCGGGCACGCAGGCCAACCTCCACGAGCGAGTTTACATAGGTAAGGACCGCCGCGAGAAGATCAACCGCATAATCGGACGAATAGGCTACAGTGACCTGACTGCCAACGCAAAAGCGGAGTTACTCTCGGTTTTGGAGGAACTCATCGCCAATCAGGAACAGCGATTCGTGGCCTTCTTCAACAATTCTCAGGCGATCACACCCCGGATGCACGCATTGGAGCTACTCCCCGGCATCGGGAAGAAATCCATGTGGCAAATAATCAACGCCCGAGAAAGAAAACCGTTCACCAGTTTCAAGGACATTCAGGATCGTACCAGCGTTGGCGACCCGATCAAGGTAATAGCGAAGCGAATACTAGATGAGTTGAGCGGAGGAGAAAAATACCGCATCTTCTCCAGGGCAATGTAGAGAGCGCATAGATTGCCGCCTAGGGTAATCATGCACCTCGACCTCGACTCCTTCTACGCCCGATGCGAAGAAAACGCGAAGCCCAGCCTCAGAGGAAAACCAGTAGTCGTATGCGTCTACTCCGGCAGGACGGAGGACAGCGGAGCCGTAAGCACCGCCAATTACGAAGCAAGAAAATACGGCGTCAAGGCGGGAATACCAATTGCTCGCGCAAAGAAACTGCTTGAATCAATAGACGCAGTCTTCGTCCCAATGAACCACCCATATTACGAGCAAGTCTCCGAGAAGATCATGGAAACTCTCAGGACTCAAGCAGACGCCTTTGAACAAACGAGCATAGATGAAGCATTCTTGGACCTTTCCGACCGTACGGAACTCAACTACGAGTCCGCCCGAGACACAGGAATCGAGATCAAGAAGCAACTTCTCGCACAAGAAAACGTGACGGCATCTATTGGAGTCGGTCCCAACAAAGTAATCGCGAAGATAGCATCGGACCAGTCGAAACCAGATGGCCTAACAGTAGTAAAACCAGAACAAGTTATGGACTTTCTATCCCCATTACCCGTAAGTCGAATCCCAGGCGTTGGGAAAAAGGTGGAGGAGAAACTCAGCCAACTGACCGTTTCAACGGTTGCGCAACTGGCAACCCTGAATCCAACCATCCTCGTTGAAACGTTCGGAAGAAACCTCGGGGGTTACTTGTACCGCGCCGCCAAAGGCGAGGACGACGATCCAGTCAAGGAGCGGGGACAGCCAACCCAATTCAGCCGAATTGCAACTTTAAAACGAGACACAAGCCGAGCGGAAGAGACGTTCCAGCTTCTCACTGAGCTCTCACAGTCTGTCTCCGACAAATTGAAGGAACAAGGAATGGCCTGCAAATCTGTTGCCATCATTGCCATACTGACCGATCTGAGTATTCACAGCAGATCGCGTATGTTGGAATCGCCATCATCAGAAGCAAAACTCATCGAGGCCGCCGCCAAGAAACTGACTCAAGAATTCCTGCAGTCAAACCCGGAAACAGCCCTTCGTAGGTTAGGAGTCAAGGCCTCGGGTCTCACGAAGGAGACCGGACAATTGGATATGTCCACATTCCTAACTGCACAAGGCACCCCCGATTCACGTTAGCAGCTCGAGGATTTGACCTTGAGTTGGGTCCGTCGCGAGCTTCGGGAACTCGACATCCCGCCACTCAAACGCTACGGCCAGCATTTCCTTGTGAGCCGAGAAACTCGCGATCACCTAGTCGACAAGGCTGACGTCTCACGGCAGGATACGGTCATTGAAGTAGGTCCCGGACTGGGTTTCGTAACCGAGGCTCTGGCGTCTAGGGCCGGAAGAGTTGTGGCAATAGAGAAGGATAGGACGCTGGCCAAGCATCTTCAAAGCAAATTCTCCACGAACGATAACGTGCAAATCATACAAGGGGACGCTCTGGCTGTACCCATTCCTAACGACGCAAAGATCGTGTCGAGCCCCCCCTACAACATCTCCTCAAAGCTGGTCCTGCGAATCCTAGGCAGCAAATTCAGGTTAGCCAGCTTGCTGTTGCAAGAGGATTTCGTCAATAGGTTAACCGCGTATAACGGCACCCGTGATTATGGACGGTTAACTGTCATGTTGCAGATCCGCGCTCGCGCCGAATATATTGCTAAGGTTTCAAGATCCGCATTCTACCCGGAACCTAGAGTGGACTCCGCAATTGCCACAATCCATCCAATCCCTCAAACTCTAGTCATCAAGAACAATAGAGTACTAGAAGAACTCGTTCGAGCCATGTTCACACAACGCCGACGCAAATCTCAGAGCGTATTTTCCCGCTACCTGAAGGAAATCTATCGCGATCAGAGGGAGGAAATCATGGCCCGAACGGACTTAGAAGATAAGAGGGTCTACGAGCTAACCCCTAGTGAATTCGTTAGGTTATCTAACTCGATCGCCGACTCAATACAGCCCTGATTTCGAGGCCCAATCAGATGCCAGTACGAGTAATTTTGGTAGAACCGGAGAGCGCGGGAAACATCGGTGCGGTGGCACGTTCCATGAAGAACTTTGCACTGTCGGATCTGTGGATTGTCAACCCGAAGACGCGTGTAACGATGGAGGCGAGGGCTTTTGCGATGCATGGTTACGACATTCTTAAGAAAGCAAGAAAAGTCAAGACAATGGGGCAAGCGCTCAATAACCTGAATCTAGTCGTAGGTACAAGTGCAATAGTAGCGACCAGCCGATCAAACGTCACGCGAATTCCTATCACTCCCATCGACCTCGCGCACCGTATTTCAACCTTCCAAGGAAACGTAGGAATCGTCTTTGGAAGAGAGAGCTCGGGATTAAGCAACGAGGAGATGAAGAATTGCGATTTGATGGTTACGATACCTGCTAACCGAAATTACAACGTGTTGAATATAGCCTCCGCCGCATCCATCATATTCTACGAACTCTTCCGAACTCGAACCATTCGCCCCGGCCCCCCTTTAGCATCACAGGCAGTGAAAACACGGCTGCTGCTAGAGTTCTCACATCTGGTGACCCATAGCGGAGTTCAAACACATAGAAGAGAACTCGTTCAACGTTCATTCCGTAACATCATCTCTCGCTCGTTCATTACGAGACGTGAGGCGTCGCTTCTCGTGGGCCTGTTCCGAAGAGGATCAACCAAACTTAAGTAACACCGCAACAATCTCGCTGGCTCTACGAGGACACGGCCATGAGAGGTAGGAACTACCGACAACCAAAAGGACAGCCGTACACGAGGAACAAGTACATACACGGTACGCCGCCGCCGAAGATCTCTAAGTTCATGATGGGCGACCTCAAAGCCAACTTTGAGTATAGGCTTTCGCTCGTGGCCCAGGGCCCGGTTCAGATCAGACATAATGCTCTTGAGGCCGCTCGTGTCGCCGGAAACAAAGTCCTCTTTGACGCGCTGGGGGAAACTGGCTACAAGATTCACCTAAAGGTATACCCCCACGTAATTCTACGTGAGAACCGCATGATCGCAACCGCCGGAGCCGATCGACTTCAGGAAGGCATGCGTAGGTCGTTCGGAAAACCATCAGGCAGAGCAGCTAGGATTAAGGCTGGCCAATCAATTCTGGACATCTACGTCAACGGCAACGCAGTCGAAACCGCGAAACACGCTCTAAAAGTCGGATCAACGAAGCTCCCAGTCGCCTGTGTTATCAATCAAGAGACGCTGGCCGTCCCGGTCCCGGCTGCTTAGCGATTATAAAGTTCTATTCGGTTTTTTCCCGAATCGTCACTGTTTCGTTGATGCCCTCGGGTTATTCCAGAACCACTGCATCTTCGGCGGCTCAATATTATCCTGCCATAACAGTGCGATAAGCTCCCCTAGATGGTATAACTGCTCCGTGAACGATTGGAAGAGGCATTCTTCGAGGGAAAGATTGAACGTTAACCCCGACGTGAGGACGAAGTCGACACGTTTGCCGAAGTCATCTTGAGTCAGGCTCTTTAGGTATGCGCGGGTCCTAGCTTCGACTTCGTTGAGGTGACTCAGGACAGCAGCCATGTCCGTATACTCATCCCATTTCTTTCGGGTATAAGCTTGTGACCTGCCCGGTATCACCCAGTTGACTATCCAATCCTCGTTATCGATCATGTGGAGCATGATATTTTTCATTGTGTGGAAGCTAGCTTCGCGGTTTTTCGCGACAGAATCGGGCGGCAACTCGGCGAGTTTCTTGGCAAAGCTTCGGCGGACGCGTGAGGAGTACTCGTACAGTTCTGTTATTGCAAACATAGAGCTTCACGCTAGCCATTAGTATCCTTCCGTCCTATTAATCGGACTGACGAAACGAGGTTTGAGCGCAAGATTCGGAGTCAACTCCCTTATTCTCTGGCGGGTAACTTGCGGTGTGAAAGCTTTGTTCGCGTTGAAACTCCGAAGATGCGTTGACGCCCTAGTCATCGTGCCTTGGAAGGGCATGCAACTTCAGGCCCTTAGGCCGTTGAAAGAAAGATTAGCGGTCCGCAAGCCCAATATTTGTCTGATGCCCCATAGACCGTGTGATTCCATCAAGCAGAGCCGGGCTTTTCGAATCAACCAATACTCAAGACGCACATGGATGGAATCAGCAAAGTCACCTTGCACCATCATGAGGTAATCAAGAGCCTTGCCCATCTCAACATTAGAAAACGGCTTGGAAGAAGGAGAACGCGCGAAATCACTGACGGAGACGGAGAAATGGGAGGCGGTGCTTCATCGCAATCGACTCTTCGACGGACGATTCGTCTTCGCTGTCACGTCGACAAAAGTCTACTGTAATCCGTCCTGTCCGGCCCGACGCCCCGGGCCGGAACAAGTTTTGTTCTTCTCGACGCCCTCCGAGGCTGAACAATCGGGTTTCCGTCCCTGCCGCCGATGCAAACCAAACGAAAACACAAACGGCAAGTCTCAACAAGAGCTTATGATTGCTCGAGTGTGTGCTTACGTCGAGAACAATCTCGACAAGAGGTTAACGCTTTCAGCTCTTAGCGTCGAGGTGAAAGTCAGCCCATACCATTTGCAACGAACGTTCAAACGAATCGTCGGGGTTTCCCCACGTAAGTACATTGAGACCCTCCGCCTAGCAAAGATGAAGCGCTCACTCCTGAATGGAGAAACTGTGACGAAAGCAATCTATGGCGCTGGTTTCAGTTCAAAGAGTAGGTTCTACGAAAAGGGTTCCTACAGGTTCGGAATGAGCCCCGGTGTGCTTCGGCGTGGAGGAGCGGAAATGCGGGTTAGATACACGATTGTGGATTGTCCGCTAGGGAAACTGTTAGTCGCAGGCACAGAATTCGGCGTCTGTGCCGTGTGTATGGCAGATTCCGATAGGGCCGTAGAGAGGGCGCTTTCGGAGCAGTATCCATCCGCCAACATTCAGCGCGATGATGAATCAATGCGCGAATGGGTGAAACAAGTCTCAAAATATTTTTCCGGAGAGAAATTCAACCTCAATCTTCCTCTCGACGGTCAGGCGACAACATTCCAGTCACGCGTGTGGGAACAGGTTAGGTCTATACCGTATGGTGCCACCGCCTCGTACGGCAAGATCGCCGTAGCAGTTGGTAACCCTAAGGCGGTCAGAGCAGTCGCGCGAGCATGTGCAACAAACCCTGTCGCGCTAATTGTCCCGTGTCACAGAGTGATTGGCGAAGACGGAAAAGTGCATGGATACCGTTGGGGCAAAGTCAGAAAGCGGCAACTCTTACGCCTCGAACAAACCACGGCCGTGCCTACCTGATGAGGCTGCGAGAGAATGAAAGCGTTCGGCTAACCGGATCTTGCGAATTCGGCAACCGTCGGTTTCACTAGGCGAACGAGGTCATCTGTGCCAACCTTTATGCTCTTTGTATGCAACCCCGGGTTGAAGTAAACAAAGTCAAGATTCAGCATATGCCTGTCAAAGTAGGTTGCCAAATTGAGTAGGTTTCCGAATGGATGCACAGACCCAACCGAGCATCTGGCGATCTTCTCAGCCTCGGGAATTGGCGCTAGCGAGACTTTCTCGACACCCAGAACGGTGGCGAAGCGACTGAAATCAATCTTCAGCCTCCCCGGCAAAACTGCAAGCACATAACCACCATCGCTTTTCTTCAAAATCATAGATTTTGCTATGCGTTGCTCCGACGTTCCGAGGTACTCGGCCATCTGCGGTGCCGTGTAGACGGGCTCGTGTTCTCGAAGCTCATACGTGATTCCATTCTGATTCAGAAAACCTATGATTTCCTCGTCGATTTGAGTCATGTTCTCACGCAACATTCTAGCTCAAAGGGTCGGGAATTTACTTTTCAAGTGTAGTTTCCGTTCCCCGAATCGAGCTATGGCTCTTGTAGAATAGAACGTAGCTGATAATTATGAAGTCAGCCACAATGGCAACGTGCATTATAGTGCAGTAAATACAGATAGCTTTGACAAGATACAATTCCACGAAGACCAAATATGGGACGAGTACAATGCCTATGAATCTCCACCCAAACAAGGTTCTCAGTGAGATTCTCGATAGGGCATCGCTTCCGAAAGCAAAGAAATACACTAACAGAAGATTTACGATGAAGTACCATACCGCGAGTAACTCGAGGGGAATCCCGAAGACTTGACTGTACCGACTACTTAGCACGGCATAACAATCTATAGCGATTCCAGGGCTTCGCTGCAGAGGGCAGAAAGGAAGCGCCTGTTTCAATGTGTAATAGACAATGAGCACCTCCGAAGATGCCCACAGGCCGAAGACCGACATAGCCATGAGCACCATAAGCTTGAGCCAGCTAATTCTTCTCGTCATCGTTCTCAGCTACTTACCGTCAAATCCCACGGGCGAGTGTTCCGTTTCGCCATATACGACCTGAAGTTGGCCTTCTAGTTTGTTATTGGACCATCATCCTAATCTTGGGTGCTTCCGCTTCACCGTATTTCTGTCGACGGAGTTACGGTGGTCTAAAAAGGGGGTTACAGGGCATCGTCGCCTAACGGCGAACGTTTCTGGTAATACACGTCTCCGCTCTTATCGGGAAACTTCTGAAGGAGCCCGCTATTGGCTAGCCTTTGGCAGGCGGCTTCAACTTCGTCTGGATCTAATTTGACGTCGAACTGCTTCTCTGTGTCTTCCTCTACTTCGAAAGTTCCTCTCCTTTGCATATCGGCAAGGGCACGCATGATCTTTCCGTCGAGCGTATCTGTTGAGGGTGCTCGCGGAAGCTGCACAAGTTTCTGGTTTCCAGCCTTTAGCCGTTCGATCACGGCTTCCCAATCGTTTAGGTTCTTTCGCCTGCTTCGCCCGCTCAGACGCTCAATGAACACTCTTTCTTCTTCCGTAGCTTCTTGCCATTTCACATCCAAGCTAGGCCTCTCCACGGGCCCGGAATGGCCTTTCACATGGGAAATTGACGATAATGGTATGAACGTGTTACCGCCGGAGTGCGGAATTGAAGCAAGATCCTCAACGTCGGAGTATACAAGGCGCATTACTCTTGCCCCCTCCATGAATTTGAAGTCCTCCTCACGGGCGTCGGTGCAGACGAAGATTAATCGCCGGTTGGTCAATACAAGCGTCCCTTCTAATTCGCCGCCTAGGCCGCCTTCAAGCTCCTTCTCCTTTCCAGCGCGTCGCATGATAACGCCCTGCTCCTGCGCTAACATCACTTCTTCGGCTTCGGAGGCCATAATGAGAACCTGAGGCACGAACAGGTTCAGGACATTAAAAGGTAACCATTCCAATGGAACAAGGTTTCGTTAGAAGAATCGACGAACAGACCCGGCGGTCCAGGGTTCAACTAAAGGTTTGAATGTATGGGGGTACTGCCCACATCGGGATCCCGACGCAGATGGTCTTCTGGAATGGGTACGGAGGGAACGGTTGTGTTTGGGGCCAGTTGGGGTAGACGAATCCGTACACTTGGTAGGCGCCCTGGTGTTGGATGTAATAGGTGGTATTGGGCAGGTTCCAGACCACGTATGTCTGGCCCGTCCCGACGTATAGGTCCAAACATGACGTATCACCGGTCAAATATCCGGTGACTGTTACTGGCGGGCCCTCGTTGCATGTGTACGGGTTGAATGGGTATCCGCATTATTGGCCGCTAAACCAAGACGGAGGTGGTCCGGCTGGCAAAGTCGTGAATGACCCCATTGTAACAGTGTAGCCTTGAGTCTCTGTCGTTGTCGCGACGAAGTTTGCTGTATAGGTCGTATATTGCATCTGAGTCACATAACTCGACTCTGTTTCCGTGACCACGGTAGGGCCGCGGATGGCAAGTCCCGCCACGATCAACCCCATTACCGCAAGCGCCACCATCATCAAATAGAACATGTTCCTCGGCATCGTCAGCTGTTGGCTCGCATCCCTTCGCCCTCCGCCACTGAGCTGAGATCCGCCGCAGATGTGGCAGAACCTGGCTTCGTCGCCGAGTTGAGTACCGCAGTTCTCGCAGGTTTTCAACAAACCTTCACAGGTTGATTTGCGAAGGCTGAATCCGTGGTTTAAATCTTCGTTTGTTTTCCGCGTTCGATGGTCGTACGTTAGATCACTTGTAACGGCTCTATCTTGATGATGACTCGTTGCTCCGTGGGAGACGAACGTTCGTATTTCTTTGCACCAGTGTATTTGTTAGCTAATCTGTCTATGTGGGCGTCGGCTCCCTCTTTAGTTTGGTCGACTACTCGTCCTTGAACGGTCACCCGCTCGTACATGTTGTCTTGGTCTGCGATTGCGATTGATACTCGCTTATTTCTTATCGCATTTTTCTGTTTGACTCGGCCAATAGCCGTGTTCACGAGAACCATGTCGCCCTCGTGGTCAATCCATACGGGCGCCACGTGAGGGGAACCGTCAGGTAGAACAATGGCTAGAAAAGCGAAATTCTTTCCTTCGATTAGCTTAGTCGCTTTCTCGCCTAGTCTCGTTGGCAACAGGAAGTCTCGACGCTAATTGATCTGGTCTAGTAGCTTTACATCATGCCCGGTGGCATTCCGCCCGGCATGCCTCCCGGCATTCCTCCAGGCATTCCGCCAGGGGGACCACCTTCCTTCATTCCTTTGGATGAAACTACATCGTCGATTCGCAGTAGCATACTTGCCGCTTCAGTCGCCGATTTGATGACCTGCTGTTTCACTCGCAGTGGTTCGACTACGTTGTCCGCGTACATATCCGCGATCTTACCCGTCTTGACTTGGACGCCGTACCATTTGTTCGCTGGGTCGGCATGTTTTGATCTCAATTCGACCATTATGTCGATAGGGTCCAGACCTGCGTTCTCGGCTATTGTAATCGGAATGGCTTCGAGTGCTTCAGCGTAGGCTTCGATGGCAAGCTGTTCTCGGCCACCGACCTTCACGGCGAAATCTCTAAGCTGCTTTGCCGTCTCGGCTTCGGGTGCACCTCCCCCAGCTACGATCTTCTGGTCCTCGACAGCGTTTCTTACTACGCAGAGCGCATCGTGGAAGGACCGTTCGGCCTCGTCTACGACATGTTCAGACCCGCCTCGAATAACCACCGTAACGGCGTGTGGGTCCTTGCAATCGCGCACGTAGAGGAGTTTATCGTCTCCGATCTTTACCTCCTCAACGAGCTTCGCATCGCCGAGTGCTTCCGGCGCGATGTCTTTTGTGCTTGCGAGTATCGATGCTCCTGTGGCTTTCGCGAGTTTCTCCATGTCGCCGCTGCTCACGTTTTTGACGGCTAGGATATTCTTCTTTGAGAGGAAGTGAAGCGCCATGTCGTCTATTCCTTTCTCGCAGAGTACCACGTTCGCACCACTCTTGACTACCTTATCCGTCATCTCTCTTAGCATGGATTCTTCCTCGTCGAGGAATAGTTTCATTTGGTCTGGCGAGTTGATGTTGATCTTCGCATCGAATTCGGTCTTTTCAATCTCAAGCTTAGCGTTAAGCAACGCGATCTTGGCATTCTTCACTTGCTTTGGCATTTGGGGATGGGCGACCTCCTTATCGATTACTACACCTCTGACTAGTTCACTCTGATCCATGCTCTCTCCTTTCTTCTTCACGACTTTGACCCTATCGATGTCGGCGACAGTCTTCCCGTCTCTTTGCTCGGCGACCTGGCTTATTGCCTCCGTCGCCAGCTTTGCAAGATGGTCACTTGTACCCACAGTTGCCTTTGTTGCCATGGAAGTCATCGCGATTTGCTTTAGCACCTTCTCGTCGTCCGCTCGAATAGGGATGGCGAGGCTGTCTAAGATTTGCAGAGCTTTCTCAGAAGCTTTCTTGTATCCTTCCACGATAACCGTTGGATGAACTTCTTGGTCCAGTAGTTTCTCGGCCTTGGTCAACAATTCTCCCGTCAGCACTACGGCAGTCGTCGTACCGTCCCCGACCTCGTTGTCTTGGCTCTTCGCTACTTCAACGAGCATTTTTGCAGCCGGGTGTTGGACGTCCAGTTCCTTCATGATTGTCGCGCCATCGTTGGTAATTACAACATCACCCATACCCGAGACCAGCATTTTGTCCATGCCCTCCGGGCCTAGCGTGGTCCGAATAGTCTCTGTTACAACTTTGGCAGCTAGGATGTTATTTCGCTGCGCATCCCGCCCACGCGTTCTACTCGAACCTTCTTTCAATATTAGTACTGGTATGTTTCCTTCTGACATCGCTTGAAACTCCGGCGAGCTGTTGCAAACCGCCATACATAAGCGGTTCTATCAACGTGCTTCTCAGTCGCGTTACAGCTTTCGCTGTCCCGCTACCCCGAAACTTAGGGTTATTCGGAATCGAAATCCGCCACAATCAAAGGCCAACTGTGTCGGTAGAAGAAAACTAGACCAGTGTCAGGCTCATTTGTGACGAAGCTTCTTTACTGGATAAGCCTGTTAAGCAATTTGGCGGAACCCTTTCGTCCGGAAAAACCTACTACCGTCGGGTTCCGGAAAGACTATTATGGAGCCGCTAGGCAAGAGATTTTTGAATTTGCCCGGGTGGTTATGCTAACTTGGTCGAAGCAGGACGGAGACGCTTAAGCAAACAGACAATTCTGCTCGGGATTGTTGCCATCGTATTGGTAGCCTTAGCCGCGTTCGCCTTAGTTACGGTTAGCAGGGCCTTCGAAATCCGTCCCTCCAACTTTGTCACAATGCCGACTACCCCCGTCTCGAAGACGGGCACTGTGGTCCTGCTTAACTCGGTCTCGCCAATAGAGGAAAACAATCTTGCCGTCGGCGTTCAAGGTTACCTGACCACCTCATCGGGCCAACCCGTATCGGGAGCGTCTGTATACGTCCAATACTACTTAGAAGGATCATACAGGACGCAGGTTGGAGTCACGGATTCAAATGGGTTCTTTCAGATACATTTCCCGATGAACTGGACCGGCTGGCTACCCTTGACTGTAGTATACTTCGGCGATACACAGCATCAGGGTGTCCAGCAGCTAGTCAGTTTACCCGGCGAGAACCTGTAGCCTCTCCGTAGCGGTCAGTTTGCGCAAGCAGAAGGCGGGATTCCACTCTCTCGAAGCAATCAACAGCACCGTAATCCGCTGCGAACTCTGCCCTAGACTCGCTCGCTACCGCAGAATCATCGCAAAGACAAAGCGTCGGCAATTCATGGAATGGACGTACTGGGGCAAGCCGCTCCCAGGTTTCGGCGACCCAGCTGGAAAACTTCTCATTCTAGGACTTGCGCCCGCCGCACATGGAGGCAACCGAACGGGTCGAATGTTTACTGGAGACGGTTCTGCTCAATTCCTTATGGCGGAACTATACAGATTTGGGTTTGCGAACCAGCCCTCCTCGCTAAGCATCAACGATGGCTTACGGTTACAAGATGCATACATGACTGCGATCGTACGTTGCGCTCCCCCAAAGAATAAACCGACTCCCGGCGAGATTCAGACTTGCAAACGCTACTGGACCGAAGAACTTCAATTGCTCCCAAACCTGCGTGTTGTTCTTGCACTCGGCAAAGTCGCGTTCGAGACTTATGTCAAGCACTTGAAGGAACGTGGCGTTGAAACCAAGAAATTCAAGTTTCGCCACGGCGCGCTCTACAAGCCTCCGAGTCCCCACCCAGTCTTGGCTGCATCGTTTCATCCTAGCCGGCAGAATACGCAAACCCGTAAATTGACTGCACCAATGTTCGACTCGGTTCTCAGAAAAGTCCAACGGGTTATCGAATCCAGTGCGCCCGCTTAGGGCCTATCCCGTCGCGATGGTTTAAGAGTTCATGCCGATCTTAGTTCATCTTTGAAGGTGCTTCATTTGGATCCGGTTGTTGCGTTGAACCTTCTCTTCGATGTGATCATAGTATTGGTGGGTGCTTATGCCTACGGCAGGAAGAGAGGTACTCTTCTTCTATGGGTCACTGTGGCTTTCTGCTTCTTCGCCGCGTCATACGTGCTCAGTATTGTTGGAATTGGGAGTTCTTTGATTCTAATTCCACTCAGGGCAATCGGGTATTTGTCAATCATAGCGGGTCTTGTTTTGCACTACATCCAAGGACAGTAGATCATGCATCTATCGAGCCTTTTTGGTTGCTTTCTTCAAGTTTCGTGCCAGCCTCGATAACTTGGTCGACGCTCGGGAAACGTTGCGTGTATTCTCTCCAATTATCTTGACGAACGCACTGCCGACTATGACCGCGTCGGCTCCCGCTCGCACCAGGTTCCGAACATGATTCTGTTGCGATATTCCAAACCCAACCGCCAGGGGAAGCGTCTCTCGAAGGGCGATGCTGTACTTCCTCACAAGCGACAATGCTGCGTCCGGGAGAACTCGTCTAACACCAGTCACGCCGTAGAGAGAGATTAGGTATAGGTAACCCGTCGTTTGCGAGATAATTTCTTTCAGTCTTTGCTCATCCGTAGAAGGTGATGCGAGAAATATAGTGTCGAGTGATGCTGCGACACACTCCTTCTTGTAGTCCGAAGACTCTTCGATTGGCAAGTCTGGGACGATGATCCCGGAAATTCCGGATTTCCTTGCCGGCGCCAAGAATTTGTTCAGACCCAACCGGAAGATTGGGTTGTAGTAGGTCATTAGGACGAGGGGAGTGTCGTATTTGTCGCTAATTGCGCGTGCTATATGCAAAGCGTCAACAGGCCTAGTTCCGCTCATCAGGGACCGTTTGACAGCTGCCTGAATCGTTGGGCCATCAGCGATTGGATCTGAAAAAGGAATTCCAAGCTCTACGATGTCGGCTCCGCCTTCAATCAATGCCGACACTAGGCGGGGCGTGTTTTTCGGAGCGGGGTCTCCTACAGTAATGTAGGCGATTAGAGCGGCTTCGTTCCGCTCTTCAAGGTCCTTGAAAGTGTTCGAGATTGCGCTCATATTTCTACGCCTAGTTCTTCCGCCACTACGTTGACGTCTTTATCGCCGCGCCCGGAGAGGTTGATAACGAGGATCTGGTCTGGTTTCATTTTCGCGGCGAGGTTAATTGCGTAGTGAACGGCGTGGGCCGGTTCTAGCGCGGGTATAATTCCCTCTGTCTTGCTCAGTTCCGTGAATGCTTCTAGGGCCTGTTTATCGGTCACTGAAGTGTAGACAGCCCGTTTGGTCGCTTTGAGGTAGGCATGTTCCGGCCCGACGCCTGGGTAGTCGAGGCCCGCCGAGACACTGTGTGTTGGCTGGATTTGTCCATCGTCGTCTTGGAGAACATAGGTCAGCATTCCGTGGAAAACTCCCTCTTGACCGGCACAGAGGGTAGCGGCATGTTTGCCTGTTCCCAGGCCCAATCCTCCAGCCTCAACTCCGTACAATCCTACTTGGGCGTCTCCTACGAATGGGTAGAAAGCGCCCATCGAATTGCTTCCTCCTCCGACGCAGGCTACGACGGCGTCGGGTAGTCTTCCCTCAATTCGCAAAATTTGTTCTCGTATTTCTCGGCCGATAACGCTCTGAAAGTCTCTCACTATCGTTGGGTATGGGTGTGGGCCCACTACCGAGCCGAGAAGGTAGTACGTGTTGGTTACGTTTGTTACCCAATCTCGAAAAGACTCGTTAATTGCGTCCTTTAGGGTTCTTGACCCTGAACTGACCGGGTGCACGGTCGTTCCGAGGAGGTTCATGCGGAAAACATTGAGCTTCTGACGTTCCACGTCCTCAGTGCCCATATACACTTCACACCTCAGTCCCAGGGCGGCACATGCAATTGCGCTTGCTACGCCGTGTTGGCCTGCCCCTGTCTCGGCAATGATTCTGTTCTTTCCCATTCGTTTCGCTAGTAGGGCTTGGCCCATTGTGTTGTTGATTTTGTGAGCTCCACCGTGTGCAAGATCTTCGCGTTTAATGTAGATTTTCGCTCCCTTGAGTTTCCGAGTGAGGTTGGCCGCGAAGTAGAGGGGTGTGGGGCGCCCGACAAACTCTCGGAGGTAATATTCCAATTGAGTTTTGAAATCTATGTCGTTTTTTATTCGAGAGTATTCTCGCTCTAACTCGAGCAGAGCGCTCATTAGAGTCTCGGGTACGTATCGGCCCCCGTACCTTCCGAATTTGCCGTTGATTGGCTGTGAATATTCTCGCGTCATAACATTGCCTCCTGTGCGTTCATTATGAACTCCCTAATCTTTCCATGGTCTTTTATGCCGAACGAGCGTTCCACTCCACTTGACACGTCGACGGCATAGGGCTTGACGTTCTCGATCGCAGCCTTAACATTCTTCGCCGTCAATCCGCCCGCTAAAATGAGCGGATGAGGGTAGATCAAATTTCTAACACGTACGGTTAGGCCCCAGTCTGTGACTCGGCCTGTCCCGCCCATCCCCGTCGAGCTTGGAGAGTCCGCTAGAATTGCGTCTGAGTAATGTGAACATGCCTTCGCACTTCTCAAAGATGACTTGCCAGCTATCGGGGTGGCTAGAATGAGTTTAGTCGATGGTTCTCGTTTTCGAATCAAACGAATCAGCTTGGGCGTGTGGTAGTGAAGCTGAAGTGCGCCCGGTTTGAGTTGGGTGCAGATCTTGAGCAGGCGCTTCGGGTCGCGAGTGGAGGTCACGGCGACCGGAGTCGTGAAAACGCGTGTCGCCCTCATCAATCTCTTAGCCTTCGGAAGTGTTAGATTGCGTGGGGACGCCGGGCTCTCTACTACAAAGCCTAAAGCGGCGGCGCCTTCGGTCAGCGCCGCATTCACGTCTTCTAACCGAGTGAGACCGCAGATTTTGACGCGCATTTCTTATCGCCTAAGCGAGCACGAACGCACGTACTTTGCGTTCCCAGTCTTCCGCTAACATTATGGAGGAACCGATGAGAAATCCATCTACTCTAGTCGGCTTTACTCTGCGTATGTCCTCCGCCGACTCGAAACCACTCTCACTGATCATAACCTTGCCCGCGTGTTCCTTCGCTTTCGCCATCAAGCGAATGGTCGTTTCAAGGTTGGTTTCGAATGTTGAGAGATTCCTATTATTCAGTCCTATAAGGTCAGCTTCGCTGTTTAACGCCCGGTTTAATTCGTCCTCGCTGTGCACCTCTAAGAGCACCTCTAGACTAGACTCATGTGCGTACCGAATCATCCTCGCGAGGGAAGATATTGGGTACTTTGAGAAGATAGGTTCGATTAGTAGAATGCAGTCTGCACCCATTCTTCTGGCTGCTTCAATCTGTCTCTCGTGAATAATTACATCTTTCATCAGCAGCGGCAAGGTCACATGTTCCCTTACCTTGCGAAGGTTCTCCAAACTTCCCCCGAAGTTGTCAGGCTCAGTAAGGATCGATAGAGCGATTGCACCGCCATCGACAAGCCGTTCCGCTGCCTTAATAGGATCGACTTCTGGCCGCAAGGGGCCGCGGCTTGGGGAAGCCGGTTTTATCTCGGCTATTATCGCGTTTCTCTCGGCTGATTTGATCGCTCGTTTGAGGCTTACTGGTTGGTGGGAGGAATGATCTGTTACGTCATAATACCCGTCTCGTACTCGGTTTCGTGCGTCGTCAATTAGCTTGGCCAAGAAGTCAGGCATTTCTGCTCTCCATCCTCTCTAGCTTTGACTCGTCGCCGTGTGTGATTTCGATTAGAGCTTTCAACTTCTCATACGCACGTCCGTTGCTGATCGTGTTCCTAGCCTCTTCAACTCCCTCCGCTAGGTCGTTGACCTTCCCGCTGACTACGATAGCTGCTGCTGCGTTGGCGAGCACCATTTCAAGACGAGCAGAGTTTTCATCCTCATTGCCCTTCAAGATGTTTACCATGAGCCTTGCGCTTTGCTCCACGTCAAAACCCGAGATTTCGGTTGGCTTAGCCTGTCTCAGGTGCAATTCCTCAGGAGTAATCTCTTTGCTGATGAGTTCCCCCTCTCTTACCCAGGCAAGCTTCGTTTTGCCAACCGTGGAGATTTCGTCAACCCCATCCAATCCGTGAACTACTAGAGCCTCTTCCGTTCCAAGCTTTTTCAGCACTTCCGCTATGGGCATAACCATGCTAGAGTCATAGACCCCCAACACTTGCGCATTTGCATTAGCTGGATTGGTCAGCGGCCCGAGTATATTGAAGACCGTTCTGATACCAATTTCTCTTCGCGGAATTACGGCGTTCTTCATCGCGGGGTGGAATGTCGGAGCGAACATGAATCCAATCCCAACATCCTCTATAGCGCGCTGTACCGTGCCGGGTGGGGTGTTCAGGTTGACTCCGACCGCCTCGAGGACGTCCGCACTGCCACATTTGCTAGTTACTGACCTATTACCATGTTTGGCCACATGGATTCCAGAACCGGCCGCCACTAAGGCCGAGGCTGTACTGACATTGAATGTCTTGAGTCTGTCACCGCCTGTACCACACGTGTCTACGGTTCTGCCGTTGACTTTCGGATTTATTCGAACCGAGTTCTCGCGCATCACCATCGCGAAAGCCGTCACTTCTTCAACGGTTTCTCCCTTCATTCTGAGCCCTGTCAGGAAAGCACCTACTTGAGCGGGAGTTGCTTCCCCCGCCATGATCTCCCTCATCGATTGCTGGGCGATTTCAAACGGGAGTTCTTTGTTTTCGACTAGGAGCTGGATAGCTTCTTTGATCATTTCTTCATGGACCTTCTAGGAAATTCTTGATGATCTTGAGGCCTTCGGAGGTTAGGATTGATTCGGGGTGGAATTGGATGCCATAGATTGGGTATGTGCGATGGCGAATTCCCATAATCTCCTTATCCTCGATTGAAGTCGCCGTCTCTTCCAAACAATCTGGGAATCCGTCTCTTTTGCATATCAGGGAGTGGTATCTTGTTGCACGGAGAGGGTTCTGTACACCCTTGAACAGGCCTTTTCCAGTATGTTTGATTGAGCTGGTCTTTCCGTGCATTAGCTTCTTAGCCTGGACAATTGACCCCCCAAAGGCGTAGGCGATTCCTTGATGGCCGAGGCAAACGCCCAAGGTTGGTGTGTGGGGGCTTATCGTTCTAAGGATGTTCAAGCTAACTCCAAAGTACTTCTTCTCATCCGGCCGCCCTGGTCCGGGTGAGATTATGATCCGTTCCGGGTTCATCTTCGCAATTTCTCTCACCGTTATCGCGTCATTTCGCCGGACATGGGGTTCGGCGCCAAGTTGTCCGACATATTGGGCGAGGTTGTAGACGAACGAATCGAAATTGTCGATGATTAGGACTCTCATTTCAACTCCTCCTAATCTTCAGCGCGCGGAGAAGCGCTTCGGCCTTATGCCCGGTCTCAAACCATTCTCTTGTTGGGTTGGACTCGGCTACGATGCCAGCCCCTGCTTGGATGTACCCTCGATCTCGGTTGGTCACTAGTGTGCGTATTGTAATGGCGAAGTCTGCGTTGCCGTTGTACGAGAAGTAACCTACGGCGCCGGCGTACGGTCCTCTTCTCGAAGGCTCTAGTTCTTCGATAATTTCCATCGCCCGTTTCTTGGGCGCACCGGAAACGGTTCCGGCCGGGAATATGGCTTTGAAGACGTCGATCGCATCACGATCAGGTCTAAGCTGGCCCGTGACTCTAGAGACAATGTGTTGCACGTGACTGTATTTCTGAACCGTCATAAACTCCGGAACGGTAACTGTTCCGAATCGGCAGACTTTTCCAAGATCATTACGCGCTAAGTCAATGAGCATGACGTGTTCAGCACGTTCTTTGGGATCCCTCAACAATTCTTCTGCTAATCGTTTATCCCGAATCAGGGTCTTGCCGATAGGGCGCGTGCCAGCGATTGGAAAGGTTTCTGCTTCCTCACCGTCTAGTCTTCCCAACATTTCGGGGCTGGAACCAATTATCGCCCTCTCTTTCATCTTAAGAAAGTACATGTAAGGTGACGGGTTAATCTCCCGTAGAGTCCTGTAGAAGTGTACGAGGTCTCCTCTGAACGAAAACTCGAATCGTTTGGACAGTACTGCCTGGAAGATGTCTCCCGCCTTAATGTATTGCTTCGCCCTTTTGACGTTGTTCTCGAATCTGCTGCGCCTCAGGTTCGTACGAAGCCCGTTAGCCCTAAGATGGCCTTCCTCCGTTTTCTTCCGAAGGAGGCGTTCCACTTCTCGAATTCTGTTCTCATTGTACCAATAGTAGTAGGCCTGACCGGTTATGTGGTCGAAGACGATGCCGTCGTCGTAGACACCAAATTCGAAATCTGGCAACCGCAAATCGTCTCGCGCGTGTGCCGGCAATTCTTCCAGGTAGCGTACGGTATCGTACGAGAAATAACCCACTAAACCGCCAACGAAACGTAATCCGCGGTAGGAAGTGTGATTCCGGGCTAGGGTTGCACGCAAGGCGAGAAATGGATCGTCGGGGTGGGAGGTTGAATGATTATCTGCGGAAAGTTCCTGGTAGCGTCGGTCTTTGGAGACGATTATTGTTTGAGGGGAGAATCCAATGAATGAATATTGAGCCAGTCGACGTGGGCCTTCGGCGGATTCTAGAAGGTAGCAGTATTCACTTTGATTGGAGAGGCTGAGGAAGGTCTGGAGGGGGTTTGTTGAATAGCGGAACTTCTGGAGTTTCAGTCTAGTTTGATTCGACGCGATCGCTTGCAGGCGTCCAAAGGCTATACCCCATTTAGATTCCCCAAACACAGAACGTCGCATACGTTACCTTAATACCCTATTTAAGTCTACACAGTACATAAACGTACATCCACTTTATTGAATCCTGCCATAGAAAACTACACCCCCCGGCGGGGTCCCCGAAAAAGGCGGCGCGTATTCAATGGGTCCCAGGAAAAGCCGGCGCAAAATACGGGTAGGCGCCTGCCTTGTTGGGTTTCGCGTCACCTGACGACCAGTACCGGGCAATTTGCATGGTTCAATACTCCGGAGGATACGCTTCCCATCAGTAGTTTCTTGAAACCGGTCCGCCCTCTGGTTCCAATTACGATTAGGTCAACGCTTCGGTTTGCTGCCAGATTCACCACCGCCTCAACGACGGAGAACGCGTTCTCCTGAATCACACTACTCGCATTGACATGTGCGGCTTTCGCTGACTCCACCAGCTTTCCAACCATAAGCTTCGCGTCCTCGCGCGCTGCATCCACGTATTCCTTTAGCACATCGGCGGGAACTGCCAAACCATCTTGTGTAAATGAATAGAACGGAGTTTGAATCGCATGGCAGACGATCAGCTCGGACCCGAACTTTTCGGCTAACGTGATCGCAACCTTTGCCGCGCGGGCAGCATTTTCCGAGCCGTCTACAGCGACAAGTATTCGCCCGAATTTCGTTTCCTCCATGAACCAGCGCCCCCGTAGATGAATACCTTCACGTGAACAAAAACTCATTCTTCGTTTGACACAGCGTCAATGGAGTCGCGGGTTCTCGTCTCTCGTGAGTAGGGCAAGGTGTCATATGCCCCGACGAAACGCAACTATCGCCAAAACTAGCATCAGTCCGGTGAAGATTCCAAGGAACGTAAAGTCTCCTATGACCGCTTGAAGATTCGCGCCCTTGTACATTAAAAGCCGCAATGCTTCCACGGAGTAAGTTTCGGGGTTAATCACGGACACTTCCTGCATCCAAACTGGCATCCCATTCAACGGATAGATCGCTCCGCTAGTGTAGTACAAAATCAGATTGATTGGAAAACATGTAACTCTGTATAAGTCGGCAGAGGTTGATCTCACAGCGTAAGCCGTCATCATCGCGATCAGGCCCAGCGCAGTCAGGAGCAGGGTGACGAAAATCAGCGCGATCTCTGAGACGTTTGGGTTCGGGAAGATGCTCATAGGCCGAACGCCGGCAATCGTGACAGCTAAAATGAATACTGTAACCGCCGAGAAAAGCGCCTTAAAGACGCCTGAGAGCAATACGCCGAGGACGATCTCATATTTTTTCAGTGGAGTGACCAAGTATCCCTCTATAATTCCTCGCTCTTTATCGACTACGAGTTGCACACCCCCCGCGATAATCGAGACGAACATGATTGCCTGAACAAATGTTCCGGGCGCCATGAACTCGATGTATAGGACGTCTCTGTAAGCGTCTTCCAAATCAAATGTCATGTTGGAATTATCCGCAGAAGATGTTTGAATTAACGACGAGAGTTGCTGGCCTGCTTGCGCAACTTCAGGGCCGATGGCGGCAGCACTCAGTGGGTCAGTATTATCGAGGGTTATAGTAACCGTGACTTTTGAGTTCGCGGCTAAGGAATCGTCGAATCCTAACGGGACATATACAATAGCCTTTACGAGTCCTTCATGGAGCATTCGTCGTGCTGTGTCGAGGTCGGGCACGTTTGTTAATTGGAATGAATTCTGGCAGTTAATCCCGCCAAACTGGCAAGTTTGTTGGTTCCGCAGGATCCCGATGAAATCGGATGAGTACGGGCCATAGCTGTCCTGCACGATAGCGATCGGAGCGTGTGTTATCGCGCCTCCGAACGCGCTCCCAAGTAAGATTAGAGTAAGGAATGGCCCCACAATAGTTGAGACCATAAGGACGGGTTGGCCCAAGAACTTTTGGATGTCACGTAAACAGACGGCTAAGGCTCCTTTCATTCTCGCAAACTCCGTCCCGTGACCTCTAGGAATACGTCGTCAAGCGTTAGTTCCCGAAGGGTGATGGTGCGTAGCTTTCCTCCCTTCGAGTCGACTAATGAGACTACTTTAGGCACAGCTTCAGCTCCGTTCTTTACAAGAATCGTTAGGCCGCCCGGTCGCTTCTTAACGCTTAGAACGAAATCCGCGCTCTGTAGAGCTTGGAGAGCCGTATCGGGAAGAGATGAGAAGTCGGCTTCAATAATGTCTCCCCCCGAAATCTTCCGTTTGAGTTCCGTGGGGGATCCTTCCGCAACTATCTTGCCACGATCAACGATTGCGAGCCGGTCACAGAGATTTTCCGCTTCGTCAAGGTAGTGCGTAGTGATTACAAGCGTTATGCCATGCTCCTTGTGGATCTTTTCGACATACTCCAACACGGCAGCGCGAGCTTGTGGATCTAGGCCCGTGGTAGGTTCATCGAGGAATAGGATCTGCGGATCACTCACTAGCGCTCTCACGATTTCCAGACGGCGTTTCATACCGCCCGAATAGCCGGCCACACGAATTTTGGCGCGGTCAGCCAACCCCACCACCTTGAGAAGTTCGCTAATTTTCTCCTGGCGTTCCTTTCGAGGAATTCCGTAATACATACCGTAGAGATTCATGTTTTGTAGAGCCGTCAGCTCAATGTCCAATGTCGATGCCTGCGTGACAACCCCTATTCGCTCTCGTACCTTGTCCGCCTCGTGCACGATATCTGCCCCAGCGACCGTGGCCGTACCTTCAGTTGGAGCAAGCACCGTTACTAACATGCGTTGCAGAGTTGTTTTGCCCGCGCCGTTTGGGCCGAGGAGGCCAAAGACCTCATGTCCGATTTTGAGGTTCAGATGATCTACTGCCATGAAGCTGCCGAATTTTTTCGTTATGCCAAAAGTCTGCACTGCTAGATCCATAATGGTTCTCCGTCCGAACAACTTCTGCCGCTGGTTGGCTGGTTCATGCCTTCGATCGCTTCTTTTCGATTGACGATGATCTTTGCGCGACCCTAGATTCGAGGGGAACTTTCGTGGAGAGACGTTGCTGTTCGCTGTAAACGAAACGTTTCCCTCTGAGCGCCGAAGCCGCCGCGGCGATGATCGCGAGTCCAGCGTTGAAGTAGAAGGCGATGTCGAGGGCGGACATGAAGGCTGGTGCGATTGCTGTTGGGAACCAGGTCGTATTCGTAAGAACGGCGATTGACTGAGCGCTGAGGGATGAAGTCACGGTTCGTGGAAGTTGCCTCAGCATTATTCTCATGGGATTGTATCCTAGAAACGCCGCAAATAGCGCCGTTGTCGGGGGAATCGTCCCAAGTAGGGAACCTAGTTGAGGCGCGCCCGCGTTGGCGGCCGCCGTAGACAGGCCGTGTCCTAGGCTATCGGAGAGTGCTACAAGCACTATAGTGAAGAGGATGGTCATGCCAACGGTTGAACCCGTGTTCTGTAGCGTGCTCCTCATTCCGGACGCCACTCCCCTGTCGTCGGCTGGGACAGAATTCATGATCGACGCCGTGTTAGGAGATGCAAACATACCCAAGCCTAGGCCTAAACCAAAGATTGCAATAGCAAACGCGACGTAATCGAAATCGTACGGGAGCAACGTAAGTGAGAGGAAAACGCCAGCGGATAGCAGCATTCCGAGGGTTGAGAACCCCCTTGCGCCGTACCTGTCGGACAACCATCCGCTCAGCGGGCCCATGACCGCAAACCCGATGGTCATCGGTATCATGTAGATGCCGGCCCAAAATGGTGTGTCTTCAAAAGCAAAGCCGTGCAGTGGCAACCATATTCCTTGAAGCAGTATTACGAGCATCAATGTCACTCCGCCTCTCGATATCGAAGCCAGAAAGGTGGCGAAATTGCCCGCCGAGAACATTCTGTTTTTGAATAGTTGAAGTTTGAACATCGGATCCTTCACACGCCGTTCGATAAACGGGAATGCTGCAAGCAACATGCCTGATAAGGCGAGTCCGGCGATGACGTACGGGTTACCCCACCCCATCTCGGAATTACCGTAGGGAAGCAATCCATATGTGACCGCAACCAAGAAGACGGTAAGTCCTATTCCAAAGGTCAGGTTGCCCCAGACGTCTAATTTCTGGTTCTTCCGGATGACGGCAAGTTCCTTGAGTTTCCAATAGGACCAAATGGTACCGAACAATCCGAAGGGAACGCTGATTAAGAACACGTACCGCCAGTCGAAGACCGCGAGTATTCCTCCGAGAACGAGTCCCAGCAAAGAGCCGATGAGCCACGAAACTTGGTTTATCCCTAGGGCCTTCCCTCTCTCTTCGGGCGGAAAAGCGTCTGTGATTAGAGCAGCGCCATTAGCGAACAGAAACGCCCCACCTATTCCTTGAATGAGCCTGAAAGAAATCAATTCCAACGCAGCGACATCGCCGATTCCTGGAGCGAGGTACAGCAGAAGAGATCCGACGGTGTAGATGGCGAAACCAAGGTTGTATAGCCGCACTCTGCCGAACATGTCTGAAATTCGACCAAAAGCGACGAGCAGGGTTGCCGTTACGATATCATACCCGAAGACGAGCCATAGTAGGTACTGAAAGGAGTTGAACGGGTCAATGTTGATACCGCGAAAAATCGCGGGTAGTGCGATAATGACGATGTTAATGTCGATTGACGCCATGAGAACTCCTAGCGTCGTGTTCGAAAGAACAACCCATTTGTATTGCAAAGACGGTGACCGGCTATATTTTGATCCTTAATCGTTCGGGTTCAAATCACTCTCGGGTAAAGCCTCGCGGCGATGACGACTAGGACCGCTGTTGAGGCAAGAAGCGCTATCAGATCAATCCCGATGCCGTAGACTGGAGTTCCTCCCATGACCATGAGGGAACGCAACGCATCAACCTCATACGTTAGTGGGTTTAGTCTTGCGACATCCTGTAACCACTTCGGCATTATTGAGATGGGATAGATTGCGTTGCTGGCGAAGAACAGTGGCATGGTCAGCAGCTGGCCGACACCCATGAAACGCTCTCTCGTCCTGACTAGGCATGCGATAATCAAAGAAAACGTGGAGAACAACGCCGAACCCAGAACAACTACCAAAATTACGCCCAGAACGGCGGCTATAGACCAGTTGATGTGCACTCCGATTAGCAAGGCTAACAGGTAAATGATTACGGCCTGTGATAGTCCTCTTTCCGAGGCGGAAAGCGCCTTACCCAAGACTAACGCATCTCGAGAGGCTGGGCTCGCGAGCATTTTGTGGAGAATTCCCAGATCGCGTTCCCAGATCACCGCTATCCCGTAGAAGATTGCTATGAAGAGGACGCTCTGGGCGAGAATGCCGGGGGTCATGAAATCAATGTAGGGGAGCGACCCGGTAGGGATAGCTCTGATTTGAGCTAGAACCTCTCCGAAAATCAACAACCATAACGCCGGCTGAACGGCACGGGTTAACAGTTCCGTGGAGTCATGGTGAAGTTTGCGTGCCTCAAGCTCCGCTACCGTCATCGTATCCGTCATGAAATTGAAGACGGCCGTCAGCGCGCTGCCGACAGGCCCCGACGCGATCTTAGGCCAATCGCCTTGCGTTCCGCCTTGTCCTTGAGACTTCACGGTAATTCCCTCCTGAATCTACTTCGTAACCCGAATAATGCACGAAGACATCGTCTAGTGTTGCTCCTTCGCCTACGGATGCCTTGAGCTCTGCTGGCGTACCTATCGCCGCAACTTTTCCCAAGTGCATGATCGCGACGCGATTGCAGAGCGTATCCGCCTCTTCCATGTAGTGAGTGGTAAGCAGAATCGAAGTCCCGTAATCAGCACAGAGGCGCTGGATATGATCCCAGACGGCTTTTCTGGCGATTGGATCCAGCCCTACGGTTGGTTCATCTAGGAAGAGCACCCTCGGTCGGTGCAGCATGGACTCTGCTATCTCCAGTCGTCGTATCATCCCTCCCGAGTAATCATGAACCATCTTATCTGCAACTCCAGCAAGTCCCATGAAAGCCAAGGCGTCCCGGATACGGTCCTTGCGTTCACTTCGAGGTATGTGGTTGAGTTTTGCAAATATCAGTAGGTTTTCGTATGCGGTGATAGAGCCGTCTGCGGAGAGTAGTTGGGGGACATAGCCGATTACTCTTCTCACTTGGGCTGAGTGTCTGACTATGTCGTATCCCGCGACTGTCGCGTTGCCTGATGTTGGGGGTAGAATTGTGGTCAGCATTTTGATTACGGTCGTCTTGCCGGCGCCGTTTGGACCTACTAGGCCGAACATCTCACCTGGTTGAATAGCCATGTTCAATCGGTCGACTGCAGTCAAAGCCTTGAATCGTCTCGTCAAATCCTGCATTACGAGAATAGGTTTCGTATCGGTTTGGGCGGAGTTCACCAGTTCTGTTCGCTGGGTCGACATCATGCGTCACCATCCGAGAAGACTCGTCTCATGATTTTCATTCCTCTAACAAGCGTGATCCGTTCTTGTTCGGTGAGGTCTGCGAACCGTTTCTTCAGATCTTCCTGAGCTTCCTTCCTGGCTGACTGCAGCGTTGTCTCTCCCCGTTCTGTAAGCGTCAAGTCCATTCGGCGGCGGTCATCTTGATGGGTACTACGAATCACGAAATGTCGGGTCACGAGGCCGTCAACTAGCGCCGACATCGATGGCAACGTCAAGCCTATGTGATCGGCCACTTCGGATAACGAAGCGCCTTCATTTCGGCTGATGAAGCCAAGCGTGCGAAACTGTGGCAAGGACAGAGTTTGCGTTGCGTGTTCCCTCAACTTTTTCCTTATCACTCGCATAGCGAGCGGAACAACGTCCAAAACCTCGTGCGCGCATTCATCCGGAGCACCTTGCAATCGCTGCATTTTCATTCGACTTTCGAATAGTTCGAAAACCTAAGTATTTAACTATCTCCCTTCAGTATCCAGCCCGGTAGATCACCTAACTGGATGGTAACAAAACGCCGTCCTCAGATTGCGGAGGCATGAAATCAAAAGTTATTTGCACTTACGATGCTCATCTAGTGACCTCAATGCGACCCATTTCTCGCCCTATCTTGATGAGTATCTGTGCCCTGACTCTGGTAGCATACAATCCCATGCTTGCCGTCGGCTATTCGCAGAGGGTCTTTGGTTCCCAACTCAACCTATCAGCAGACCCGTCTGCGGCGGTGATCAAAGTGGGGGATAAAGCCACAATCAACCTAACGGTTACCGAATCACCTGCAACTTCGAGTACGGTATGTTTTAGCCAACAAGGTTTTCCATCCTCGGGTTTCACGCTTACATTCCTCCCCCAATGCGCGCCCGCACCGCTAGGCGTGGCCAGCGCTCAACTGGTCGTTGAGGCTACACCGGCGGCTGCTCCTCAAAACTTCACAGCAGTAATCGTGGCAGTTCTTGGAAACCAAACGGCCTCAACTCCTCTTACGATAACCGTTGTGCCAGCTATCCCCGCATGGATACCCTGGTTAGGAATCCTTCTATTCTTCTTGGTCATAGGCGCCGCCCTCTTTGTGAGACCACGTAAACCGAAGAGTAAAGGTAAAAGGAAAAATGAGTGACCCATCACTCGGGCGTCTAGGGTTTGGAGAATCACATGGGATTTCATCTTAAACTTCAAACAACGGCCGGCATCGTATTGACCGTGATAGGACTGGTTGGTATCCTGGTTTCTTTTTCAATTCAGAAATCCGACGTCGACCCTACAGCTATGACGGTCGCGTTCGCTTCGATATCGACGTCAATAGTTGGAATATCGTTGATAATCGGAGACCCGGCTCCTAAGTCAGCGGCTAAACAATTGCCGTGAATTAGTCACCAATATTTCCAGTATCCGCCAGTACACGCTAGGTGCCTGGTTGTTTTGCCTGAGTTCGACTACCTGTTCCTACGACTTCATTGATTGAGTCCGCTTTTGCCTCTGCAAGGAGGCGGAGTAGTTCTCGGTTTATTCTCGACGCTATCCCGGGACCGTGATAGACTAATGCGGTGTATAATTGAACGGAAGACGCGCCTGCCGCGAAGGCTTTCCAAGCGTCGAGGCCCGACGATATGCCACCGCAGGCGTTTATCGGAATCCTCCCATTAGTGTAGTTGTAGGTATCCGCAACTATCCTGAGCATATCCTCGAAAACTGGCGGCCCACTCAACCCTCCAGTTCCAATGCTTGCCCTGGGTTCGTTTACGAGTCTTGTGTTAACGCATGTCAACCCCTGAACAGTTGCATGAGCACATACGTCTATCAGGCGATGAACGTTCTCGCGACCCTCATCGTCAAAGTGTGGAGGAAGCTTTACCCAAACGGGTTTGTCTGAGGTTTTCGATCCGTCGATTGCCTTGAGGAGCGTGGTTAACGTCTCTGGGGTTTGGAATATTCTTACGCCGGTTGTGTTAGGGGTGCTGATGTTCAGCTCGACACCGTCTACTAACGGCTCCACTAGGCGAAAACATTCCGTAAACTCTTCAACACTTAAACCGGATATGCTGACAATCACGGGTCCGTAAGCGGGTCGTTTGCGAGCGAGGGTAGTCGCAATTATTCTAGCTCCTTTGTTAGGTAGTCCCATTGAGTTGATTAGGGCGTTGGGCGGGCATCGCCATATTCTGGGCTTAGGGTTGCCGTCTCGCGGGTTGAGGGTTACGGTCCCAAGCGTGAGATAACCAAACCCGGTTCTGAAGAGTGCGTCTACCATCTCGCAGTTCTTATCGAACCCCGCAGCCAAGCCAACCGGATTCGCTAGGTCGAACTTGCCTAGCCTGACGTGTAGTTTTGGATCCTGGACGCATAGCTGCCAGCTTACGAGCTTCCACAGGAAGCTTCTTTTGAAGAACCATTTAGCGACCTCATGCGCGGTCTCGGGCGAAGCAAAGAACATGGTGCGCCGAATGACTGATTCATAGAAGTTTAGATTCAAACGGGACTACGCCACTTCGGGCGTAAGCTGTGGAGGGCATTTAAGTTGGTTGAGTTCCTACCGTGAGCTGGATCGTCTGATATTGGTGGGCCCGAATTATGGTGACCAGTATAGTTTGCCCTGGAAGAGTGTACCTTTTGAGATATGTTAGCAAAGAATCATAGTTCACAATTCGTGTTCCGTTCAAGGCAACGATGACATCGCCTCCTATCACGTATTCTTGGCCCCCGATCGTGACTGTTTGCTGTCCCGCTTGCAAGCCTGCGGTAGCCGCTGGAGAGCCGGGGTCGATCTTTTCTACCAAAACACCATAGGTAACGTTAGTCCCGGTCAGTTGGGAGAGTTGATAATCCATGTCCGTGCCTTCGATGCCAATGTAGGGGTGCATCACGTATTTTCCAGTGCTTATCAGATACGGTAGTTCCCTGAGAATGGTGTCGGACGGAATTGCAAAGCCCACGCCCTGTGAGCCGCTGACATCCGCGGAAGTAATGCCTACCACCAACCCGTACATGTCCAAAAGTGGCCCGCCTGAATTTCCAGGGTTAATTGGAGCGCTGAATTGTATCGCGTCCGCGATCGTGAAGGTTCCGGATGTGGATTGATATTGAATCGTTCTGCCAAGCTGGCTCACGATGCCGTATGTGATCGAACCGGAAAGGCCGAACGGGTTTCCAATTGCGACGACAGGCATCCCAACGGCTAGAGACGAGGATGAAGCAAATTGCAGCGGATGCAAGTCAGCGCTTGGAGCGTGTACTGAAAGAACCGCAAGGTCGCTGTACGCGTCCGTCCCAACGATTACGGCCGGGAACGCGTCGCCATTCCAAAATGTTACAGTCGAGTTGACCGCTCCATCTACTACGTGAAAGTTGGTTACAATATAATCGGAGTCGCTGCCAGCAACCACAAAGCCGGATCCTACCACGCTCTCAACAGCCTGCTGCGGGCCAAGGAGCGTATCAACTACGACGGTCTTCGACCCTTCGATGGTCACGACGCTTCGGTTGGAGTTTGCATAGATCAATACCGGATTGAGCTGCGAAACGGTCGTGTTGCCATCGGATTGAGTGGGGACGGTTTCCATGTGGCTGTATGCTAAGTCCTGGTTTTGCAACTGCGAAATTACATTTTGGAGTTGAACTACCTTTGTTGTTTCCGCGGTTAAAGCTAGATTATAGTACACGGCAACCGAAGCAATGAAAATTACCACTAATAGCAGGGCGACTAGAACCTTGTTCGGTGATTACGAATTATCGGCAATCAAACTACTCTTCTTAGAGCCGATTCAGAGAAACGGAACCTGAAAAAGATGACTCTCCAAACGACACAGATTCTAGTAGGTACTGCTCATGGATCTGGGCACGCACGCTTAACCAAGGCGGCTGCATTGCATGCCTAGACCGGCCCCAGAAATTGACTCAAGACTCAATGAAGCGTTTCCGATTTTGTTCTCATTGTTGGGAATCGTTAAGCCTTCTATTATACGGCCTCAAAACTACCTTTCTCGATTACCATGAAGAGCGACGGCCACGCGCTTCTATCTGAGATCATGACGAACAAAGTCGTGACCGTCGATATTTCCGAACGCGTCGAAGAGGCGCTCCGGCTTATGGTCAAGTTCGATATCGGAAGCATCGTAGTTACTGACAAAGACAAACCGGTCGGCATCATCACCGAACGCGATGTGACTCGGGCGGCGCTGCGCGGAGACAGCCTGCTGAGGCTTCCGGTTAGAAGTCTCATGTCGAGGCCGTTGCAAACCGGAACCCCCGACATGGAGATATGGCTCACGTTCGAAACCATGTTGAGGCTCGGTGTTAGACGGCTCCCGATAGTCGAGAATGGAAAGCTTGTGGGAATTGTAAGCGAAAAAGACCTGACGCGATGGGTGCTTCGAGTGTTCTATGAGCCGAATCTTCCCCCCGAGATTCGTTCGCTTGTAAAGAATCCGAACATTGAAGCACTAACGGGCCGTCCTCGCTGTCCGACCTGTAGGCGATATCAAGATGAGTGTATCTGCGTTAGAACGGGGGTTGTAAGCGAAGAATAGGCGTTAGCGCACGTCACTTGGTTGAGTAGATAGAGGATATTATCGCGACGAACCCGAGAACCGTGACGATTGTGCCTGTCGCTGTAGCGGCTAACAAATCCGCCCCCAGTAGCACGTAGAGAACCCCTTCGATTACCGTGCCGGCGGTGATGAGTGCGAAGCCCAAGCCCGCGTAGAGTAGCGGCTTGCTTGCGTTTCTTCTATAACCCATGTAGGCGAGGCAGACAATGAACGCTCCCAACACTAGCGCAACAAGCTTGGTGACGGTCGCGAACCAGAACATGCTTGAAAAATCAATCATTTTGCTTCACCGCTCCATCAAATCGTGGGTATGGAAGTCCACATTCGCGTGAACCTATCCGACACATGTTCATTCACTATTACCTCTATCCTCACATCTCCGCGATCGAAGCTAACGTCGATGCGCCGCAGTAAGCTCCTGTAGAGGTCGTACCATTTGCCGTCAGTTGTCCGTCCCGATTTGACCGCGGCGATAAGCCCCGCTTCCACCAATTCTTCTATTCGTCGATATACAGTAGTTATCGGTATTTCGTACTTCTTACTCAACTCAAGTGCGCTCAATGGTTCTTGGACGGTCGCGGTTAGAATCTTACGTGAATACTCGTCCGACAGGGCTGCGAGGATACGTTGTTTTGCTGGCTCATCACTGACTATCAAAAGATTTCCTCATGCCCGCCGGATACGTCTCTCACTGTCTCTTACCTTACCGTTCTAGATAACCAAATAAGTTAGCCGATTACGGCTTCATACCGTGTATTTAGGAAGCCCATCCCTGAGGGTCGGCATAGTTGGCATCGGCCAGACGATTCGGTAAGATATCTGACGCCTCAAGCCGCGAACTGGCCGCGGAAGCTTTCAGACAGGCGCTATCTGACGCCGACGCTTCGAGGAAAAATATTTCGGCCCTCGTCGTTTGCTCGGGGACCCATAACATTGGCGGCATCGGCATGTACGCAGTCTGCACCCTTCTACGCTCAAGCTAGATTCCGGAGTTGCGATTGGTTGGGATTCGAAAAATTCGGGTTCGTCTCCTACGTTAGTCAGACCCGAGTGTCAGGATTCGCCAAGTACTTGGAAGCCGGCAAAATTTGCGGCACAAAATGCCTTGAATGTGGCTACCTTGAATTTCCACCGCGCGCATACTGCCGCCTATGTCTATCTGACAAGTGGGAATGGGCTGCGATGTCTGGTGAGTGTAAGTTGCTAACATTCACGAGAGTGGAGGTAGCACCGGCGGCGTTCAAAGACGAGGCTCCCTACGTAGTAGGACTAGCCCAGTTTATGGATGGCCCGAGAGTGCTGGCGTGGGTTGATCGGACAATTCCCGAATCGAGTATGCAAGTCGGCGCCAGGTTGAGTCTTAAGCCACTTGCTGAAAAATGAACAGTTTTGCTACGTTCTCACAGTTCCGGATTCCTCTTGAGAATGGCTCCGCCTTGATCGAAGCTTAGCGCTACGAACCACGACGCCCGTGGCTGGATACGACTACACAGGATGTTGGTGCTGTTTTCCGTTGCGGCAGCAAGCAGGCAAATATTCATCGTCAATTTCGGCGTTTTCTGCTGCCGGTTTTTCTTCTACCACGAAACCCTCTCTGAATTACTATGGAAGCGGATTAAAGCCTTTGCATCTATCGATTGGCGGGCGAATAGCGAAAGCCGAGCCGACCGGCAATCAAATTAGACTTCTCTTGTAGTTACGGATGCTTTCGGAGTCTCTTTTGTAACATAGACTAGAAGCCGCCCTTTCTTCTGGGACCAGTCGGTCACCTTGTAACTTCTATCATCGAGTCTAGCACTGGTCATAATTCCCAAAAGCCCTTCGAGCACGAGGGTGTGATACCGGGTTCCATTCAGGTACCAATATCCAGTAAGCCCCAGCAGGAGCAGGCCGATCACTTCCAGCTTCCCAACGAACACCAACTTGTCCCTGTACCGATTCAAAAGCAAGAACCGGCCGGTTCTGATTTTCTCATAAACCAAGACAGGCATTCGCTTGTTGAAGCGGGTTAGCTGCTCGAAGCTAGGCAGTTGCAGCCCTCTCAACTAACATTTTCATGAGTAGTATAAGATAAAGAATACTCAGCGTGGCGAATGATTACCGCTAACATATAGCCCCCTGACGTAAATGTACACGCCCGTAGACGCCTTGTCAAAGTTCCTGGACAAAGTGGCCATAGTAACGGGCGCCAGCGGCGGCATCGGTCGCGCCGTAGCCTTAGAATTCGCTAAGGAAGGTGCCGACCTCGTCATCCAATATAACGCGAACGTCGCTGCAGCTAAGACCGTTGCGGACGAGATAGGAAGTTTGGGGCGGCAAGCGCTCCTTGCGCAGGTTGACTTCAACGATTTCATTAATTCGCCCGCGAAGACTCGTGAGATGGTCGACGCGGCCGTTAGCAGGTTCGGGAAGGTCGACCTTTTGGTGAACCTGGCAGGTTACCCAGCAAAAGGTGAATGGAACAAGCAATTCGTAGATCTCTCGGCACAAGATTTTCTCAAACCGATCTACGTCGATTTATTCGGCACGTTCCTCTGCTCCCGAGCTGTTGCACCCCACTTCTTGAAACAGGGGCACGGCGTGATCGTCAACGTGAGCTCAACGCCAGCTTTGAGCGGACACGACAAGGGCTTCGCCTTTACCGTCGCCAAAGCAGGCGTTATCGGACTGACTAAGGCCCTGGCGGTTGAGCTAAGCCCCCACGTGCGGGTAAATACAATCGCTCTCGGCAATGTCGAGACGGAATGGGTGAAGGAGCTACGAGGCGATGAAGTGAAGGCGGCGATGAATGAGAACCTCATTAAGCGGTTCGGCACAGCCGAGGAAATCGCGAGGATAATTCTATTCCTCTGTTCAGACGATTCGGCTTTCATAGACGGACAAACCCTCGTCTTGGACGGCGGCGGGGTTCTACGATAGAAACCCCCAAAGAACCTCAGGCCTGTTTAGCGTGATCGTTGCAATGTTCTCTGCTACTTCAAACAGAATCGCCCGGTAACCCACGTTGATCACATGCCACGTACTCAGGTCTTGATTCGACTTGGTTCTCTTTTGACGCGTTGCAGGAGGGTCCCTGCTACCGGACCTAACAGCAGGGCGAGGAAGAGAAGAAAAATGATGGCCGCAATTACTTTGACAAGTAGATCGGCGGACGTATAATTGTAATTACATTTCATGGCGGCCACGAAAGGCGTTCCTTGCAGGCAATTTATCGCCCCAACTAGGGCAACTAGTGCTACCGCGGATGCGATGAATGCGATTTCGTACAGGCGGCGGGGCATATTACTTACCTTTGAAATTGGGTTTCCGCTTCTCTAGGAAGGCTTTCATGCCTTCTTTTCCGTCTTCTGTTGCGAATAGCATGTAGAATGCTTTTCTCTCGAATTCCAATCCAACTTCAAGCGTCGTATCCTGCGCCCTTTGTATTGCTTCTTTAGCTGACCGAACTGATATTAGGGGCTTGGATGCGATCTCGGCCGCAAGTTTCTTCGCTTCTTCCATCAAGCTCTCCGCCGGAACTACCCGGTTTACCAGGCCAACCCTATAGGCCTCTTCCGCCGAAATCGACCGGCCCGTAAGAACCATCTCCATAGCCTTGTACTTTCCAACGACACGCGGCAATCGCTGCGTCCCTCCAGCACCGGGGATTATGCCAACGTTAACTTCAGGTTGACCGAAAGTCGCAGCCTCAGAGGCAATAATAATATCACAATTCATCGCCAACTCATTTCCTCCCCCAAGACAGTAACCGCCCACCGCCGCAATGATTGGCTTCGAAACTTTCCTGATCCGATCCCAAAGCTCAAACCTTCGACCCAGTACGAGATCGACCGGGGTCGCCCGAGACATCTCGGCCAGGTCCGCTCCCGCCGCAAACGCACGTCCACTGCCAGTCAAAACAATCACTCTAACCTCCTCATCCCTATCTAATTCCTCCAATCCCTTCACGAGTTCGGACATGAGTCCGAAACTCAGTGCGTTCAGGACGTTTGGTCGATTTAACTGGACGACGCCAATATTGCCCTCTCTTGATACCAAAATGTTCTCGTAACTCAAAGTGCGTCCCAACCAGACGTAATGTCATGGAGACTTAAGCTTGACCAATGTAGCGTCCCGATCCGCTTCCACTCGCCGCGGAGAGATCTTCCTCGCTACTTGCGGTAAGTGAAAGGCACACTGTGTCTGTATAACGAACGTTAAATAGCGGATTCAGAAAGCAAGAAAGGCCTCCATGAGTTTCGTGAGTGTGTGGTTTGGGTTTGAACCATATGCGACCCCCTTGGACGATGAGGACGGATTTGTCGGCCGCGCCGGTTTTTGTTTGTTGGGAGACGACGAAAGCTTGCTTACTGGCTTGCAGGCATTGTAGGGCGAGGGCGATTAGGCGATCGCTGCCGGACGAGCTGAGCTATGAGGCGGGCCTGAAGTTGATTGATCAGTTGATGGAGTTCGGAGAGCCGTATCCCGCTCTTCTTCTTACGGGCGGGGATCCTCTCATGCGTGGTGATTTCTTTGATCTCATACAATACGCGAAGGGGAAGGGGATCTACGTTGCCGTGGCCGCAAGCGTGACTCCGAAATTGACCGAGGAGTCGATTTACAGAATGAAGGAGTTGGGCGTTGATATAATGTCATTAAGCTTGGACGGCGCAACGCCCGTAACCCACGATAGACTTCGGGGTGTGAAAGGCACGTGGCAAGAAACGATCCGCAACCTACGGTTAGCTGCGGAGGTGGGGTTGAGGACCCAAATCAACACCACGGTGATGAGAAGCAACGTTCGTGAATTAGCCGATATCTTCCATGCGGCTAAGACGAATGGGGCCGTGGCGTGGGAAGTATTCTTCCTGATCAGGACGGGAAGGGGCGCGTCGCTGGAAAGCTTAGACGCGGAAGAGTGTGAACAGGTGATGCACTTCCTATTCGACGCCACACACTATGGCCTTCCGGTGCGAACCGCTGAAGGCCCACATTTCAGGCGAGTGCGCGTGGAGCGAGAGATCGGTCACCGTTCTTCAGCCGACGTGCTATACTCGAGACTGGCAGCTAGGCTACGCCAAATCGAAGGCGAACCCACAGACCAACCATCCTTGAAGTCCACCGCGACCCGAGACGGAAGAGGGATCATGTTCGTAGCGTATAACGGGGAAGTGTATCCGAGCGGCTTTCTCCCCATATCGACCGGCAGAGTGCCCGCGAGCAACCTAAGGACCATCTACAAGTCTGCACCGCTTTTCGTCGCTTTGAGGAATTCGGCGAACCTGAAAGGCCGTTGCGGTATTTGTAACTACAGGGAGGTCTGCGGCGGATCGAGGTCCAGGGCCTTCGCCGAGTTCGGCGACCCACTCCAAGAAGACCCAGCATGCGGCTACGCTCCGGAACCAGCCCCGCATGAACATGCTCTGGCTTGAGTGGAGTTTCAAATGTCATCTGCCAGCCAGCAGCAACGGATACTTGAGGTCGCCAAGGACCTGTTCACCCGGCGCGGATTCTCGAACGTTGCCGTACGCGACATATGCAGGGCGGCGGACGTTACCCCTCCAACTCTGTATTACTACTTCAAGAATAAGGAAGCACTGTTCGACGCGGTAGTTCGCAAGAGCGTGGGCATGACAGAGTTTATCTCGAAACTTGCCGAGGCCGTCGAGAGGGTTCAGGAACCAAAATCACAGGTTCAGGCGTTCACCCGGAGCTACCTGGCCAACTTCCCCAAGGATCACTTGAACGTCGGCCTCTACGTCCGGCATTCCACCGAGGAGCTTGATTCGATTGGACGCAAATCTCTCGCGGCCGACCTCGCCAGAATCCTCGCAATCCTCAGCGATATTATCCAGAAGGGAATCACGAGCGGAGAATTTCGTGAAACCGACCCTAGGATGGCAGCGGAATGCCTTCTCGGTATGATGAACCGCTTCGTCTTTCAACAGATCCACTTCAAACGGAACTACAGACCTTCCGAAGCCGCGTCCTATCTCTCCGAATTCTTCCTCCGAGCCATGAAGACAACATGATTGGCGGCAGGGCGAACAGTGAGAACACAAATTCTGGTTGGCAGCAGAGGAAGCGAACTCGCTTTAGCTCAAGCAAAGGAAGTCGTCGAAGCATTAAGAGAATTCACCCCCAACCACGACTATCGAGTCGTCGCGATCAAGACGACGGGTGACAAGTTATCTGAAGTGAGAGAAGGCAAGTTCGAAGGTAAGGGTGTGTTCACTAAGGAAATCGAAGAATCGCTTCTGCGTGGCGAAATTCAGTTGGCCGTCCACAGCATGAAAGATCTAGCAACCGAACTCCCCTCTGGATTGATGGTTGCGGCTATTCCACGTCGTGTAGATCACAGGGACGCTCTAATCTCACGCAAGAAAGAAAAGCTTGACAGATTACCCGGCGGGGCAACTATAGGCACCAGCAGCCTTAGGCGCAGATCACAGCTTCTAGCCACCAGAAACGACCTCCACGTCGTGGACATGCACGGCAATATTGACACGCGGTTGCGAAAACTGGACAAGGGGGATTACGATGGCATTGTGCTTGCCGCCGCCGGCCTGATGAGGCTCGGGCTTGAGAAACGCGTGACGGAATTTCTCCCAACCAAGATAATGTTACCCGCAATTGGGCAGGGGGCCGTGGCAATTGAAGCCAGAGACGACGATAATGAAAGCTTGAAGCTCGTCTCCCGTCTAGAGGATAAAGCAACCCGCAGAGCGGTTGAAGCTGAGAGGGCGTTCGCGAGAAAACTTGGCGCGAACTGCCGAACCCCAATCGCCGCATACTCTAAGGCCGAGGGTGACAGGCTCGCGATTGATGGCATGGTAGCCTCGACGGATGGAAGAAAGCTACTGCGTAGCCAACTTGTCTCGACCAACCCAAACCCGGAAGAAGTGGGCGAGGAGTTGGCGGAGTCCTTGCTTGCAAAGGGAGCGCAATATGTCTTGGAGGCGGCCTAATGCAGACGGCACCCCTGAAATCACTCGCCGGCGTAAGGATACTGATCACAAGAGCCAAATCCGAAAACGAGCCGTTGGCCCACAAACTAATGGAGCTGGGTGCGAGTATTGCAGAACTCCCAACCATAGAATTTCTCCCGCCCGAGAACATGGAGCCGCTGGATCGGTCCATCAGAATGCTTTCAAAATATGATTGGGTGGTCTTCACCAGCCGGAACGGCGTACAATTCTTCATTCGACGAATGGCCGCAATCGGGGACCCTCCGAACAGACTTCAACGGGTTAAAGTGGCGGCTATCGGCCCCGCGACGGCGGCCGCGTTGGAGAAGCTGACAAAGAAACCCGATTACATGCCCAATGAATTCCTCTCAGAGAAAATGGTCGACGGGCTGGGGAACGTGAAGGGAAAACGAATTCTGTTACCCCGAGCTGACATAGCGTCTCGGAGCCTTCCCGAACATTTGAGAAGTCAAGGTGCGAGTGTGGATGAGGTGGTAGCTTACAGAACCGTTGCCCCGGAAGATTTGACGTTCGAGCGGTTGTCACACATTCTCGGTGAGGGTGTGGATGTCGTGGCTTTTACAAGCCCATCTACGGTGCGGAACTTGGCTCGGGTCGGCGTCGGTGGGCTCGGCGCTCTTTTGAAGGGCGTTAAAGTTGCTTGTATAGGGCCGGTGACGGCCGACGCGGCGAAAACGCTTGGAGTTCACGTCGATATTGTTGCGTCGAATCATACGGTTGATGATCTTGTGGAGGCGATTGTAAATGAAATCTGAACTGTATAACGTACCGGAGCATGTAGAGAAGTCGCAGCTTCAGCGAAGGTTGCGAAGGCTGAGAAGAAGTGAGTCTCTCCGGCTACTTCTGAAAGAGACTCGACTCTCCACCTCCGACCTCATGTACCCAATCTTCGTGGACCATCGTCTATCCGAAACGGAAGAGATCCCTTCGATGCCGGGCATCTACCGGCATCCGTTGTCAAGGCTTAAGGACGAACTGACTGATGTCGTCGACCTTAAGATCCCGGCCGTTCTCCTCTTCGGCCTTCCAAAACGGAAAGACCCGTTGGGGAGCGAAGCCTACGCCGTTAACGGAGTAGTTCAGCAAGCTGTCCGCGAGGTGAAGAAGGTCGCTCCCGAACTCACGGTTGCAACCGATGTTTGCCTCTGCCAATACACCGACCACGGACATTGCGGCGTGATTCGGGATGGTAAGATAGAGAACGACGAATCAGTGGGCCTTTTGTCAAGGATTGCGGTGTCACATGCGGAGGCCGGGGCCGACATAGTTGGGCCCAGCGCCATGATGGATGGGCAGGTCGGCGCGATTCGGCGGGCCCTCGATGATCACGAGCTTGACCAAACGTTGGTAATGTCCTATTCGGCCAAGTTTGCCTCGGGGTTCTACGGACCATTCAGAGAGGCCGCGGAATCGACTCCGCAATGGGGAGACAGACGCAGCTACCAAATGGACCCGCCGAACCTTCGGGAAGCAATGCAAGAGATTGGAGTCGACGCCGAGGAAGGTGCCGACATCGTAATGGTGAAGCCCGCCCTCAGCTACCTTGACGTGATCAGAGAAGCGCGCCTCAGATTCTCACTGCCCTTAGCAGCTTACAGCGTTAGCGGTGAATACTCGATGATCAAGGCTGCTGGTCAGAAGGGTTGGCTGGACGAGAAGCGGATAGCGTTGGAAGCGTTGACCGCCATAAAACGCGCCGGAGCCGGCATCATAATCACGTACTTCGCAAAGGACGCAGCCAAATGGTTAAGGGAGGCCAACTGATGGAGACCCAGACGTCGAACATTCCGCAGAAACAGGCAGCCGAACGTCAGTTCCTCAAATACACGTTCTTCAAAGTTGACCCGCAATGGCGGCGACTCAGCACTGAGGAGAAAAACTCCTCAAAACGCGAATTCTCAACCCTAGTCAACGACTTCGCCAAACATCACACGCTGAAAAGTTACTCCCTCGTGGGCATACGCGGCGACGCCGATTTCATGATTTGGACGATGGCCTCGCAACTCGAGGAGTTTCAAGACCTCACGTCCCACCTTCTTTCCTCCGCCCTCGGAAAGTATCTAGCAATACCCTACTCTTACCTAGCCATGACAAGAAAATCCGAGTACCTAGGCGGCCACAAACATGAAGGGCAGGAGGGCGCTTCGTTAACGACTCCTCGAGATTCCAAGTACCTCTTCGTCTACCCCTTCATCAAGAAACGGGAATGGTACTTTCTCCCGCATGAAGAACGGACGAAAATGATGGGACAGCATTTCAAGATCGGACACAAGTATCCATCCGTGCAGATTTACACCGGCTACTCATTCGGCTTGGACGATCAGGAGTTCGTCTTAGCCTTCGAAACCGACCAGCCCGCCGATTTCCTAGAGTTGGTAATGGAGTTGAGAAGCAGCGAGGCAAGCCGCTATACGGCGGTTGAAACCCCTCTCTTCACCTGCATCAACACATCAATCGATGACATTCTCAGCCTGCTTGGGTAAGAGCCGAAACCTCTCGCTGATGCGACAACCGTAGCATTTCAAAGCGCAGGAAGAAAAGGAGCGCCGACGCCAGACTTGAGCCACCGATTCATCAGAGCCTGCAGACGACAGAAAGTCGACGCAACGCCAGTCTGGTTCATGAGGCAGGCCGGCCGTTTTCTACCGGAGTACAGGAAGATACGGGAGAAGCATGAGGTTCTCGCGATCTGCAGGGACCCCGAACTATGCGCCAAAGTAACCGCGATGCCAGTGGAGGTTCTCGGAGTCGATGCAGCGATAATGTTCGCGGACATAATGCTTCCACTTGAAGGAATGGGCGTGAAGCTGAAGATCGAAGAAGGCATCGGCCCCATCATCAGCGAACCAATCACCAACAGTCGATCTGCAAATGCTTTGCAGAAACTTGACGCAGCGAGTGATGTCCCGTTTGTTCTGGACGCAATTCGCCTCGTAAAGAAAATTCTGAATGGAAAGGCACCGCTCATTGGATTCTCGGGAGCACCCTTCACCATTGCAAGTTATCTGATCGAAGGCCGACCCTCAAGAGACTTCGCTAAAGCCAAATCCGTCATGTACCGCGACCCGAAAGCCTGGCATGTCTTGATGGAGAAACTTGCAGACTCGATGGCGTCCTACTTGCAAGCACAGGTTGATGCCGGAGTCGATGCTGTGCAGGTCTTCGACAGCTGGGTTGGATGCCTCAGCCCACAGGATTACCGCCAATACGTGCTTCCCTACTCTCAGCGGATATTCAAGAGGTTGGAGAAGTCCGGAGTGCCAAGAGTCCACTTCGGAACGGGTACATCGAACTTTCTTGAAGAAATGAGGATGGCGGGCGGAGACGTTTTCAGTGTCGATTGGAGGATCCCCCTCGACGTGGCTTGGCGCCGATTGGGCTACGACGTAGCCGTTCAAGGAAACCTCGACCCAGCGGCCATGCTTGCCGACATCGACTTGGTGAAAGCGTTTGCTGGGGACATTCTGGGGAGAGTGAAGGGAAGAACTGGACATATCTTCAACTTGGGACACGGGATGCTACCCGAAGCTTCCGCGGAGACGGCCGCCGAACTAGTGAAGTTCGTACACGAATCAACTAGATCCGAGTAGGGAAGAATCCGTGTCAACCGCAATTCTTCTGATGGCGTACGGCACACCGGATTCGATGAATGATATTGAGCCTTACTTGGCAGACATACGAAGAGGCCGAAAACCCACACCCGAAGCAGTTGAAGACCTAAAGAGGCGCTACCTCAGAATCGGCGGTAAATCATCGCTCCTCGAGATTACGAAAGCACAGGCATCAGCCGTGGAGAAGCAGCTAAGTTCACGGGGCGTGAGCACGCGGGTTTACGTTGGGATGAAGCATTGGCACCCATACATTCGGGAAGTGGTTCCCCAAATCGCTGGCGACGGCTACGACCGAATTGTCGGCCTCGTACTAGCGCCGCACTACTCACAGATGAGCGCAGGCGGATACGAGCAAGCGCTGCATGAAGCTGTCCATCCTTGGAGCAAATTGAGTGTGGATTTCGTCGAGTCGTGGTACGATAACCCTCTCTTTCACCAAGCAGTCAAAGAGAAAATATCGGACGTGCTGGCAAAGTTTGCGGAACCGGAGAAAGCCGAATTACTCTTCACCGCCCACAGCCTCCCCGAACGCATACTAACCATGAAGGACCCATACCCCACTCAGCTCGCGAGCTCATGCAGCTCAGTCGCCGGCCTGCTGGGACGCAAGAAATGGTCTTTCGCTTACCAGAGTGCGGGCCAAACCAATGAAAAATGGTTAGGCCCAGACCTGATCGAATACTTACGCGGCCTCAACCGTAAAGACCGTCCCGCCGGTGTGCTCGTCGACCCCATCGGCTTTGTGGCCGACCATTTGGAGATTCTTTACGATATCGACGTAGAGGCCCAAGAGTTTGCAAGAAGCATCGATCTTGAGCTGAAGAGAACGGAGTCCCTTAACACGAGCCCAACTTTCATCTCGGCGCTCACCGATATCGTCAGCAAGCGTGTGTGATTTTCGCGACCGTCAGTAGCGTTTAGTTCATTGTGAGGGTAACCCAATAATTCCCAGTATTTCCAACTGCTACGCTGCCCCGTCCGTTCACGGGCCAAGAGTATGAACTCCAAGTGGCGAGGCCGAACGCCGTCGCCGTCAGAGTAACGACAGGGGCCGACGTAGTAACTGAGATCTCAACCTCCCCGCCGTACGGGCTGACGCCTACACCTACCATATTGCCGTACGAGTCGTAGAGCGAGACCTGCGATATGCTCAGGCTGCACGAGTAAGCGAAAAAGTCAACGTGAATTGTGTAGTCGAAGATCGTCCCTGGTTGGGCAAGTGCAAACGGAACCATGCATGCCATGAGCACCGTCAATGCGACGGCGATTAGGGCAGATCTCATCGACGACGAGGCCTGCCATCAAAGGTTGGTGTCGAGGTTAGGCTGGGACGAGGGAGATAACGCCGCCGGAATAGTACCATTGCGCATTCAGGTTGAGTTGAAGGGTTTGTGTCGAATAGCCTGGTGCCGAGAAGGTGATGGTTCCTAATGTTCCGTATGCGTACGAGAGTTCCCAAGAACCATTCGCAGAGGTCGTTACCGATTGTTGGTTGAAGCACCGACTCACGGTTACGGTAGCGGCGATGGGAGCTCCGCTGCTTGCGCTGTAAACATATCCGTAAAGCATTCTGGACTGCGCACTAACCATCGGATAACCTTGAGCTACGAATACTAGCGTGAGGGCTGCGAGAATACAAATCGGAAACAATTGCTTACGCATGCGAGCTTCCCAGACACTATTAGCGACCTTCCCGCTATAAACGTCGCCGACCGATTTACTGTCGTCGTCGACGCGTCGCTACAGCAAACGTAATTCCGATGCCTACTAGAACTAGAACTCCCGCGAGAACGTACCAAACCTCGTTGAAATATTGCTGAACCGTAGCTCCCGGTACGCCTAACGCAAATATCCGTTGTTCCATGTTCCGTGCTCCGGCAACGATCTCGTAGGTAATTTTGATCAGAAGATCCGCCTGCGGCGTTCCGTTGCTAACGTTTGTGGCACGAATATTCGCCGGCACCGCCAAATCAAATGTCCAGATAGCCGATTGAAGGAACCCGAGGTGGAAGCTGCCCAGTTGTTCCGAATGGATGAGAGCCCACGTGCCGCTTAAGTCCGTGTCAAGATACGCGTCGCCTTGGAGTAGATACACACCTTGCCGCATTTCGTTCAGAATTTCCATCTTCAACTCCGTTGTTTGCCCTGCCGGGGTTATGTACTGGCCCGTGGTCTGACCCACTAGGGAAAGGGAGAGCTGTGGACTCATCTGCGCCATCGCGTGGGGCATGCTAATTGCGAGCAGCACTATGGTCAGTATCAGAATTCCGCGCTGCCAATTTTCCATCGGTAATCTCAGAGCCTTTAGCCTTCGCGCCGTCTATTTACGTTTCCAACCCTTTTCCCGTTAATTTTGATGCCGTCCCGGTCCATGGCTATATCGTATTGTTGATTGAACCGGGTTCTGTTCCGAAAATGCGGCAATGCGGCGCATACAAATCCAGTTTCACGCCCACTCCTTCAAATCATGTCGATTCGGAGAGTTCTCTACTTTGTACCGAAGAATGTTTGCCGTATCCGACACTAATCTTTTTACTGGACTATGCGAAATTGATATGACGATTGATATGCGACCATTGCGGAAATTCGAGAGGGCACTAGCCGTAACTATTCTCACGCTGACATTAACCCTAATCGTCGGCGGCGTATTCGCAAACGTCTACGCGTATCAGTCCCCGCCGTATCCGTTCCCGCCCACATTTCCCGTAAACAGTTTTGATTTTACGCTGACAGCTAGCTCAACCCTCGTTAAGATCCAGCAGGGCCAGACGGGCGGCTTGATTGTGTGGGCCAACCTTTACTGCCCCAATTCAACTACGAACATTAGATGCGACTCGACAGTGCTCCAGACGATTTACCTCTCCGTTTCAGGCTGCCCGGGCGGAGCCTTCTGCGTGCTGAGCAGACAAGTAGTTCAAGTGCCGCCCGTTACGGAGTCCGCGAGCAATTTGATTGTCTACACGTTCTTCGGCATGTCGGCGAGCAGTAGCCCGACCCTTGTGACGATTACGGGAGTCGACCAGTTCGGCCATACGCACTCAGTTAGTTTCGGCGTAATAGTCTGCTACTGTTAACCTAGCCCCCGAGCAAATCGGGGACGACACACTCACGTAGGTATCAGGATACTTAGGAAGTAGCTCCGTCCCAGTTAGTATTGCTGGGTGAGTTGATAGATGATGGGATTAGGGGACTCCCGTGAGTATACAAGTGTCGTCGGCGCGGTTGGTTGGATTGAAGAAAGGCTGGATGTGGCTAAAGCCGAGATGCTTGAGAAATCTACCACTTTACCGACGCTGACGCGGATTGTGAACGATGAAACCTGTAAAGGTAATGTAAGGTAGAAGTTCACTACCCGCTCTCCACTCCCGGAGGGTAGGTACATCTGAACGTTGGTCGAATCGCCGTAAGGGCCGTAGTATCCCGATGAAACAACCGCATTGACGGCATGCATCGTTACGATAACGGTAACTCCCGAGTTGCCCGTATTTTCTATCAGGATATGGGTAATGTCGATGGTTGAAGGCATGTTTCGAAACTCAGACATTGCAACCAGTTGGTAAGATTGACGGATCTCATTACTTACTCCGAAAGTGAAACTTACGTTCCCCCCGTACGCTAAGCCGTATGCAACGAAACTAACCACAAAGCCCGCAACCACCAACAAGATCAAGGCGACGGCTAGCTTGTGTTTACCAAGTGCGTTCTTTACAGCATCCCCCCCGATCCGTTTCGGCATCTTCTCAGCTTTGGGAACGCGGCGCTTCTTGGCCCCCTTGTCGTGCACTCTCCTCTTACCGTTCTTTGACGCCATTCAGATCTCCGCTTCCTCTAGGTCCAGCGTAACTTGGTATCTCGATTGAAGCTAGAAATAGTTTCCCAGAACGAACATCCGAAGCAAGTAATGCGTGAACAAAATGAAAGTAGGTCAGACGATAGGGTGTTCGTCGACGTACAAGGTAGTTAGGCCGGTGGCAAATGCGTCGGTATCCTTCTGAGTGGCTATGCCTTCGGGTGAGATGAATGCTTTCTTCATGGCGGCCACGTCGTCGAACCACAACTCTACCACGCCATGATAGAGGGGTTCCCGGCCCGGGGAAGGCCTAACGACGTTCACCACATATTTCCGCAGCCCAGGCATTTTCTTCGCCAACGGCGCGTGATTCCCTAGCCAATACCGCGCGAATTCCTCGTTGCTGAACTCCGGCTTCTTCTTAAGCAAAGTTACCATCTTGAACACGGCAACCACACTCCACGATTCTATGAGCCATTAGCGTTTAACGTTTTGCGGATTCCTTGAATCCCCACGCAGTCCAACTACGGTCTTCGGACGGACAGACCCATCACGAACAAACCGAAAAAAGTGAAAGTTGAAGAACCATTACGGACCAAGACCACTTGGATGCCGTAGTCATGGTTAGTAGACAGGGGCGGTTGATCGCGATCGAAGGAATCGATCAAGCCGGGAAGAGAACGCAGGCCAACCTACTCGCCGCCGAACTGAAAAGAACCGGCCACAAGGCATGTGTCTGGAATTTCCCGGACTACACGACCCCAATCGGGAAGCAGCTCAGAGCGTACCTAAGGGGAAACGTTCACTTGGATTTGCATGCGGTTCACCTACTATACGCGGCGAATAAGTGGGAGGTCGCCGACAAGCTAACACAGAAAATCAAGAGCGGCCACGTCGTGATCGTTAACAGGTATACTCCATCGAACTTAGCTTATGGATCCGCCCACGCCCTGCCCTATAATTGGTTGACGACGCTTGAGGAAGGATTACCGCGGGCCGACTTGGTAGTAGTCTTGGACGTTTCGCCCCGAACATCACAAATGAGAAAGCAGATGCGACGCGATATCCACGAAAGCAACCTACAATACTTGAACAGAGTGAGGCAAACATACCGGTCCCTCGCCAAAGGGCACGGGTGGACAATTGTTGACGGTCAGGGAGGGCCGCAACAAGTGAGGCAGTTGATATGGGAAAAAGTCGAGGAGGTCCTCTGATTCGGTAGACGCCTCTGAGCCCTCCTTTTCGAGCCTACTTGACCGGCCCCTCGTCACCGACAGGTTACTTTATCGGTTACAGAGAAGCAAAATTGCGCAATGCACGTAGCCACGTTCCGTGGTAGAGGTATTTGGTAGTGGCGAAAGAGGAAGAAGATGACGACTATCGTCCTTACGATACGCTGAAAGCGATCGGATTCACGAAGGACGATGCGAAAGGATTCCTCTCAAGCATCGAAGCAGACGCCGCATCCCAACTGCCCGAAGAGCCCAAGAAGGCGCCGGACATGGAAGTGAAGTTCAGTGTGCAAAAAGCTCAGATCCGGCATTCTCGAATTAAGTACGGCCTCCTGATCGTTGGAGGGTTCGCATTCGCCGTCTGGCTGTACGTGATCGCCGTACAATTCTTGTACCCCGACTGGATTTACGAATCGTTCGCTACTTGGCTGCCGATCCGTATGGATTACGTGGGGGAAGCCGCGTTCGTTATCTCATTCATCGTATTGGTCGCCTTCGCAATGGAGCATAGCAAACGGCCTAAAGCGGTACGGCGCGAAGCAGACGCCGATACCGAAGCCAAGACACCAGAAGACCAATGATCTACCACACTCACGAATCCTGCTCCTGACCGCCCGGAAATACACCCCGGGACAGCCCCTCTTCACTGTATGCGTGAATGGGACAAACTGCATGGGCGGTTGCCCTTCGAATTCTCAGAGTCGGGTGTCGCCGGTCAGGTTCAAGTACACCGTTACCGCGACTGAGCTTTAGCTGCGGACAAAATTGCAGTTAACCTACGTATTCGGTTTAATTGGGCTCTTCTTGGCGGGAATAATCGCCGGATCAATCAACTCCGTTGCCGGCGGAGGCACCCTCATCTCCTTCCCGTCACTCGTAGGCTTGGGCGAGCCGGAGATAATAGCTAATGCCACGAACAGCGCAGCCCTCTGGCCTGGATCCATCAGCAGTGCGATTGGGTACCGCAGAGACACGGAAGTTAATCGCGGAATGCTGATTGGTCTTCTTGTCCCAAGCTTCATCGGAGGAGCAATAGGTGCCTTCATACTTGTTATCACTCCTCCCGACCTCTTCAAGATCATCGTCCCCTTCCTAGTCCTCTTCGCTACGCTGGTGCTCGCTGGACGCGACATTCTTACACGAAGAATAGGTCAGAGGTTAGCTGTGGGAGAGCACCATTCGACCTTGGCGGGGAGATTGTGGGGCTTCTTCTTCCAACTATTCATCGCCACATACGGAGGCTACTTCGGGGCCGGCATGGGCATCCTGATGCTCGGTTCCTTAAGCATAATGGGCATGCGAGACCTCCACAAGATGAACGCCCTCAAAACACCACTACAAGCGGTCATCAACCTGACCGCATTCGTCTTCTTCGCCCTCAAAGGCCTAGTCGCATGGCCCGCAGCGCTAGTCCTCTGCTTGGGCGCAATCACAGGCGGCTACGGCGGAGCAAGACTAGCAAAACGAGTCGATCCAAAACTCTTGAACACATGCGTGGTGGCGCTAGGATTTATCGTATCGGCGTGGCTCTTGTACAAAGCCCTCATCTAACTCTCCTTTCGTACTGTGAAGGGAGATAAGTGAAATATTAGCCATAGTTACTATAGTGGCTACGGGGACCATGAGTTTGGATACGACCGTCCAGCTCGATCGGCGAACCCGGAACGAGTTATTCAAAGTCGTGGCGAGACTACAAGCGAGGCTGGGCCGCCGAGTGACCTTCGACGAGGCGATAATGACGCTCATCCATGAGACAAGAGGGGTCAGTGACGCGAGGACCCGTTTTGACGCCCTATTCGGAAGCTTACAGGGCGACCGCGAGGCCTGGCATGAACTTGACTCCCTGAGGAGAAGAGAGCTGTACATTGCGGAAAAGGTTTGATGTACAAGTCTGCTTTCTTGAGGATTATGAGGCTCACCCATCTTAGCCGATCTTCCTTTCCTTAATTAGCGTATCAAGTCGACTCCAAGAGTACTAACGAATGTGCGACTCTCACTAACCCAGGGAGCATATCCGGAGCAATTCCTTTCGACCAACGATGAACGAATAATTTTCGCCGGAACCCCCGAAAGTCGCCTGAAGCCTCAAGTCCGTCTTCTTCTTCGCGACGGCGGCAAGGAGATCCGTGTCTACCGAGATTTGAGCGAGTGGAAGGAAGTAGGTCGTGTCGAGAATCAAGACTCAAACCGCTTTGAAAGCTCTCTCCGGAATGTTTCGAATTCCTTTGCGTTTGTTTTTGCTAGTTTTTCCGAGAAGAGCAAGTCCAGGACGTTTGCCTCACCCTTTAACGCTCTCTTTAGCAATTCGTTTGCGACCTTAGACATGGCCTTTGTTGTCCTGTATTTCCTCATACTCTCATTCACCAACCTCTGGTAGATGTCGTCGTCAAGTAGGATCGTGGTGCGCCTGGACATATAGCCACCTAAGCATTAAGTGGTGAAACACGCATAAAAACCGCTAAGCGGGTGAGCCACATAGTCCAGCTTCAACGAGAACTGCAACGGCCTCGAACCCACCCTTGATGCCGTAGATCCCGTTGGCGCACTATTCGGCGACCTTGATCAAGTTCCGGACCGATCTTGTTCAAGATGGTGTTAAAGACACATGCCTAGCACCTACACGCGTAAGTAGAGTCGTGTTGGTTTTTGGAGGGGTTGAGTCAGAATCACGCTTCCAGTTCCCAGATACGATGTCAGGCGCCTTGAGCGGCCACCTCATGGAGCTTTCTCAGATGATCTGGATCTTGAGATCTGCGACCTTCGCTACCTGTTCGAAATCATGGTCGGACGTTACGATCTTCTCGGCTCCGTTTGCAACCGTTATTCCGGAAATGAGTGTGTCGAGCGGGTTGATGGGAATACCCAATCTGAGGAGTCCCCCCATTATCTTTGCTGCCTCCGTTGCCGAGTTTGCATCAAGCCCGAGAAGCACTGTTCTGCGAATAAAGGCCCTTACTGCTTTCTCTTCCTTCAAGAGTCGTCTGTGTTGAATTGGCGCTAGAAGTTCAAAGAGCGAAACGGTTGTCACAGCTACGGCATCCCCTGACTGTTCGATAGATTCAACTAGTGACTTGGTTTCCGCTCCTCCACGTAGGAAGTCCACCGCGGCCGATGTGTCAAAGACGATCATACGCGAACCCTCGCGCTCCTTCTAATCTTTGAAATGCCGTCCTGGATCTGAGCGATGCTCTTGCTGTCAGCCAGTACGCCCCATAATGGAAGCAGGCTTCCCTGCTTCTCGAGCATTCTTTCTATCACGTCGCTAAAACTCTCGCCCTGCCGTTTCTCTTCAGCCAACTTCCTATAGACAGCTTCCCTTATGGCCAGGTTCTTTGTTGCCATACACAGCACAGTATACAGTTCTGTGTACAAGCACATAAGCGTTCCCCAGCCTGCAATCAACCATTTTCTTTACGACCCTAAGGCATTCTGAATCGAGGACGTTGAACATATGGCATTAACCAAGACCGAATCACGTAAGTTAATCACGAAACTCGATGACGTGATCGCGCAGTCAACACATGAGCTTCTGCAGAAGGGTGCGGCACGCGTCTTAGACCACGGAATCGTAGTACGATTCCCACTGAATGTGTTGACCGGGATACACATTCAACGATAGGTGTGCTACACTGTGTCGGACGACCTGGCTAGATTGGCACCCGATCTCTGCCCCAACCTCGTCAACACGGATAAGATGGCCACCGCCAACCGTCGACTCTTCCGCCAGCTGATCATAAGTAACTACGGATAAGGGTGCCACACCTGAATGCCTAGATTACCTACGGGAAAGGGGGCAGGTGACAGTCACGTGACTGTCACTCAGCTTAGGCGTAAAGGGCACCCGTACAAGTTCTCCCCACTTTTGGAAAATGATTCTCAAAGACTATAAACGGATTCAGCTCCCTCCGGCCGAGCTTGGTTCGAAGCCACCATCCGAGGCCTCTACCGGACCTGTGGGAAGGGGGATGTGTATCATGTAAGGGCCGGCAGGGATCTATTCCCCTTTAGAGGTAAAGCTTTAGGGGCCGTTCCCACACATCCTGTGGGAATAGACATGACCCAGACCGTTGTAGACCAACGTGGCAGGATCCTCATTCCCGAAGATATGAGGGAAGGTGCCGGACTCGATGAAGGAACCATTGTGAGCGTTGAGAGACAGGATCAAGGCATAGTGATCCAGCCCATTGGAAGGGGCAAGAGGACATGGAAGCAACTTTGCGGAATAACTCCCAAAAGAACTGGTAAACCAGAATGGCCCGCCGCGAAAGAAATCAAAAACATCTGGCGATAGACTCAAACGTTCTCGTCGCATACCTGGACGGAGAACACCCTCAGCATCACAAAGTAAGCTCACTAGCCTCTCGTCGAGTTGCGTTGAACCCAACGGTCGTTCATGAAACCTACCATACGCTGGTTTTCAAGATGAAATGGGCAACATCCGACGCCGCAGAAGCCCTCAATGAGATGTTGGATGACAGCCACATTCTATTCATAAACCAGACAAAGGACACAACCCGAATGGGTTTGAAATTCGCAGAAAGATATTCGCTTGGTGGAAGAGACGCCTTGATTTTAGCGAACTTCGTTAATCCCTCTGTTGCCGAGTTCCGAACGTTTGATCAAGAGCTTATCCACCTACGCACAGTTGAACACGGCCGCCGCAAGCTAACGATTCATTCCGCGTGAATCGGCGATCCTGTTCAAGTTCCAGTCTTGTTCGGGATGTTGTTCAAGATCACTCAAACATATCCATAGCCGTACTTTCGCTCCCTATTTCTTGGCGAGGGATTCTCAAAGACTATAAACGGGTTCGCCGCCGGTAGGGGCGGTAAGTTTGGAGAAAGTTTCGGTCTTCGGTTTAGGGCGGGTGGGGCTGATTATGGCCGTCTGCCTCGCCAAGCACGGGTATGAGGTTACGGGCATCGACCCGAACACGGCTTTGATCCAGAAGCTCTCACGAGGCGAGGCCCCATTCTATGAGCCAAACCTGGGGGAGTACGTGAAGTCGGCGACGGAGACCGGCAAGCTGCGGGCAACACCGAACTACGAGTCGAATAGCAAAGCAGACCTGACCTACATTGCCGTAGGAACCCCCAGCCGAGAAGACGGATCAATCGATCTGGGGTATGTGAAGGAGGCGGCAGGGATGATTGGCCGATCTCTTAGAAACGCCAGCCAACATCAACTCGTGGTTGTGAAGAGCACCGTCCTACCGGGGACCGCACGCAGCCTAGTCAAGCCCACAATCGAGAAAGAGTCCGGCAAAATCGGCGGGAAAGATTTCTCGGTTTGCTCCAACCCAGAATTTCTCCGCGAAGGACGCGCCATACATGACACAGAGTTACCCGACCGCATAATCATCGGCAGCGACCAACCATCCGCCACCGAGAGACTCGAGACGATCTACCGGGCGTTTCACGGAGGCAACCTCCCCACGGTCATTAAGACCAGTTTCGAGAACGCCGAGCTGATAAAGTACGCCAACAATGCGTTCCTGGCGACGAAGGTTAGTTTCATAAACTCAATCGCCGGCATCGCCGAACGCGTCCCCAACGCGGACGTGAAATCCATCGCCCAAGGCATCGGGCTAGACGACCGGATCGGCCCGAAATTCCTCAACGCCGGACTCGGATGGGGAGGCTCCTGCTTCCCCAAAGACCTAGCCGCCCTACTCCACTTCAGCCAAACAGCCGGCAGCGACCCGGAACTAATCAGGGCAGTGATTGATACGAACAGGAGACAAGCCGAGAAGGCCACCGAGTTCGCGAAACAGGCCCTGGGCAGCTTCGAAGGAAAACGAATCGCCATCCTCGGCCTATCATTCAAACCCGAAACCGATGACTTGCGCGACGCCGTCTCCATCCCCATAATCAACAGCCTCCTCAAGAACGGAGCGGACGTACGAGCCTGGGACCCACGCGCCATGACCGAGGCGCGAAGAATTTTCGGCGACCACATCAAGTACTCGGCCGATGCCCTCGACTGCCTAAACCAAACGGACTGCTGCATCCTAGTAACCGAATGGCCCGAATTCAAGAACATACGACCGGAGACTTTCGCGGGAAAAATGCGGCAACCCATCGTCATCGATGGTCGAAGAGTATATGACCCCGTGGAATTTCGAAAGGCCGGTATACGGCTGCAGGCGATTGGTTTAGGGCCTGAGCCCTAACCCATCAGTGGCATCCTAAAGCCGTAGTCAAGGGCGTTATGGCAACAGTTGGTTTGCTCTCCCAAGCCCAACGAAGCGCAGGCTTGTTCCATGACTATACTCAGTGCTCCCTGTTCTCGTGTAGCAACCTCTTCTGGCGTCTACAATCTCGTCGTAGCCGTTTACGTGCGTTAGGAACCGTTCGACATCAGCGGGATCGTACGTAAAACCTCCGTCCAAATCGGTTAGATAGTTACTTACGGTAAGTAGCTTCAGGGAAAGGAGAAAAGGGTTGCCGAACGGCCAGTCTTTCCACGTGAACATACGAATTGATGATGCAGGATATTTTGTGGCCCGGGGCGTGGAACTTCCTGCAGCCATGACTCAAGCTAGGACTGAGGAAGAGGTTATTCGTAGAATTAAGGAAGCCATACATTTGGTACTCGAAGCCACCGGGCACGAACAAACGAAGGAAACCGCTTTAACAGCCATTGAACTTGTAGCATAATTGTCGAAACTTCCGCGTAACATCTCAGGCAAGAAACTAGTCAAGATTCTAGCTAAAGCTGGATTTCAGTTGGCGGATTTATTTCGTTTAATTTCGCCTTACATTGGCTCCCCCGTTTAGTCGACCACGACTAGTTTCTTCGCCCGCAATGTTTTGACCGGGGCGGTTTTTCGCGCGAGCCAGATGTTCTTGGCCAGCTCGTCTAGGATGGGGTTGATTTGGGTTCTCATGAAGATACCGACCAACTCCTGGGCGGCGGTTCGATCATTGGTTTGGACCAGTTTCGTCAACATCCACGCGTAGACCCTGAACGCGAGATTGAACTCCCGTTGGACGTTGGCGCGGAGTTCCCTTTCGTTCGTGGGGGGCGGGCCGGGGGGTGTGAAGTAGCCGTACCGCCAGCCCCCGGGGGGCCGAGATGAGCGTAGGGTTGTGAGGAGTTTGTTTAGCGGCGGGTGGTTGATGAACGGGTTTCTGCGGTAGGCGCCCGCGTCGTGGATGAGGATTCCCGCGGCCTCCAGCCTTTTCATATATTTTGCGAGCGTTTCCTTACTTCCCACGCCGGCCTGGCGGCAGCGCCGCCATACCTCCGAGTACCTGAGCGGTTCATCGTTCGTGAATGCGTTTTGGATTACGGTTTCGAACCTTGCTTCGGCCCAGTATCCTTTGTTTCCCAAGCGTACCACGGTACGTAGTACGATTAACCGTACAAAACATATAAGCCTCATGGATGACGTCACAGGTGGGCGAAGGCATTTGGCCAGGACCAAGGGGAGCACGGTGGCGAATAGGCAGCGGCGACGGACGCAATTGCTCCGCTACTTTCTCCGCGGCGTCACCGACACCCACGAACTCAGCAACGCCCTAGGCTGCGGGGAAAGAACAATCCAACTCGACCTCGCCGACCTCAGACCCTGGCTCCACGCGGAAGTAAAGGCGGAACGGTTGCACAGCGTCCGCATATCATTCCTACAGAAACGCGAGATCTGGCGCGAGATCATGGCCCTCTACCACCGACCCCTACACGACGGCAAGGAGACACCGGACACCTTCAGAAAGTTGAAGGCACTTGAGCTCGCCATGAGGATGAGCCGTGAATTTGACCGAATCGCCGGCATAGGACAACCCAAAGCCCCAACCGTAACCGTGACCCAGCAAACCGCGCTCAGCCTTAGCCTGAAAGAAAACATTCGGAGATTACCACCCGATGAACAAGAGGAACTCGCGAAAGCAATCAGAGATATTGAACGCACTGCGAGCGAACCTAACTGACCCCGCAGCGGTATCCGTCGCCTTCGCGGGACTAGAACTCTCCCCCGGCCAGAAACACCTCGCCCGAGCGATATGCTCCAACGAAGAACGATACAGGCAGCTGGTCGTCAAGGTAATGCGGGGAGGAGGAAAAACCGGCACGGCCGCAATAGCATTCGCCACCGCACTCCGAAACAACCCAACCCGCAAAATCTTCGCCCTCGCCGGATCATACTGGCAAGCACAGAGACTCTACGACCGATTCGAATCAATCATAGCCACCCCAGAATTCATGCCACCCGGCTCCCTAGACGGACCCCCAACCAGGTACCTCACAAGACTGAAAGAAGGAGGCTTCTTAGAGATCCTAACCACCTCCCCAAACCGAGCCCGCGCGGGACACGTGGATTGGCTCTGCATCGACGAAGCCGTCCTCATCCCGAACAGAATAATAGACGCCGTCTGGCCAGTCGTCCGAACCTCCAAACAACCCAAACGACTAGTCATGTCCACACCAAGCCCAGAAGTAAACCAAGAATGGTTCGTCGGCCTCTGGCAGAACGCCGACAAAGCACATTTCGAAAGAATCGAATGGCCACTAGAAGAATGCCACTGGATAACACAGAGCGGAGACATGAACCAAATCTCCGCCGCAGTCGCCGCCGGATTAATCGACACGGAAACATACAAGGTCGAATACCTAGGAGAAATAGCGGAAAGAAGCGGCCGCGTCTGGGACACCGCCCTAATAGACGGCCACCAAAACGGCAAACCCCGAGCCGTAGTTGACCCCAACAAAACCCAAGAATACCCGCTCCCCGCCGCCGCACCACTAACGGAATGGAGCGTAGGCCTCGACTGGGGCTTCATCCACCCCACCGTAATTACCGTCTGGGAGAAGCAAGGGGAAACCGTCTACGCACGCGACTGCCGCATCAGAGAACAAGTAGCCCTAAGCGAAATCATGGAGGAAATCCGCGCGGACTTCCCAAAATACACAATCTACCCAGACTCAGCCGGAATGCATGAAAACGACCAACTACGCCGCCTCGGCTTGACCACCCGCCCCGTAATCTTCAGCAAACAAAAGGACGAACTCATCGGAAACGTGCGCTGGCGCCTCGAAAAAGGCCTCTTGAAGATCCCGGATCCCAACCTCGACAACCGTTTCTTCACCCTAATCCAACAAATGAAAGCCTACAGCTACGACGACAAAGGCAAACCAAGAAAAATCAACGACGACTGCGTCGACTCAATGCTCTGCGGCATGGTCCCATTCACCCACGAGACGCCACGATGGATGTTCGAAATACGAGGAGTAAAAACACAATGGTAAACCTAAGAACCCTCCCACGCATAAAGCTCGAACAGATACCAATCCAAAACCTTCGAGGTTGGGCTAAGAACCCGAGAACGATCAGCGAAGAGGAACTTGCGAAGCTAAAGAAAGGCCTTGAGCATTTCGGCGTCGTCGACCCCATCATAGCAGACAAACAATTAACCATAATCGGAGGGCACCAAAGAGTCAGAGCCCTCAAAGAACTCCAATAGACAGGAACCGTCCCCGTCATTCGACTCAAAAAACAACTCACCAAACACGACTTCGCCGAACTCAACCTCGCCCTCAACAAGATCAGCGGAGAATGGGACAACGAAAAACTCGCCCCAATCCTCACAGAACTAATCCAACTACCCACCTTCGAACTCACAGGATTCAACCCGCAGGAAACCAACCTGATCATTGAAAGCTTCCCCTACAACCCCACCAACCAAACCAACGAAACCCTCCCCCCAATACCAAAGAAACCGCTCACGCGACCAGGCAAACTATGGAAACTGGGCCCACACCGCTTACTATGCGGAGACGCAAGAAACCCAGACAACTGGAAGAAACTACTCGGCAAAGAACAAGCAGCTCTCTGCATAACCGACCCACCGTACGGCGTCGAATACAACACCTCCAACAAATCAAAAAAGAACAAACTGACCGGCAAATTCAAGCCCAACCGAACGCGGGAACACATTCTAGGAGATAACGATACCCAGACCGCTATCAAGACCCTACCGCTAATCTTCCAACACCTAACCCCCAACGGCACAGCATACGTCACCTGCAGCACCGACACCGCCGTTGACATCATCACCTGGCTGAGAAGACACCGAATCCACTACGGAACCCTGATGGTATGGCACAAGCACTTCCCAGTCGTCTCTTGGAACCGTTACCACGCCGAACACGAGCACATAATCTACTGCGGAAACGGAAGCAGACCTGGAAAATACGCACGATGGTTCGGACCCAAACAGGAAACCACCGTCTGGGATATCCCACTCGACACACACGCCGACCGAACGCACCCAACACAGAAACCAGTCGCCCTATACGAACGGGCCATAATCAACAGCAGCGCCCGAGACGATATAGTCGTTGACTGCTTCTCCGGATCCGGCCCCTGCCTCGTCGCAGCCGAGAAACACAAACGCCGCGCATACCTCATCGAACAAACCCCCCAATACTGCGACGTGACGATAAAACGCTGGATGAACCTCACAGGCCTGAGACCCGAAAATTCGTAGCCCCCTCCTACCAGGAGCGATTGCGAGGCCAGAAACAGGAGCATTAAGCATCATTGCAGTGAAACTACTGGCGAGTAGCAACTGGAACTCATGAGCCGTCAAGTTAACCGTATGTGAAGAAGCATGTTAAACCTGAGTCAGACGATCCTATCCACATGTTCGTAGGATTGGATCTTCATAAGAACTACCTGCAAGCAGCCGTTGTAGACGATGAAGGAAAAATGCTGAAAGAAGAAAGAATACCCAACACGCAAGAAGACATTGAAACATTCAGCGCCAACCTTGAAACCAACGCTGAGATAGTCATCGAATCCTCCTCAACCTGGTACCACGCATATGAACTCCTAGCCAGAGATCATCACGTCATCCTCTCAAACCCCGTCAAGACGAAAGCCATAGCCTCAGCGAAAGTGAAGACAGACAAAGTGGACGCAGTAACGTTAGCTAACCTGCTCAGAGGAGGATACATACCTGAATGCTACATCCCACCCAGAAGAATCATGGACCTACGAGAAATCGTCAGGTACAGAGCATCCCTCGTCAGAATGAGAGTGAGCGCCAAGAACAAAATCCACGCCATACTACTCATGCGAGGCGTCAGCATAGAAGCTAAACCATTCACGAAAGAGTTCGTTGAGGAACTGAGAAAGATCGGAGACTACAGAATAGACGGTTACCTAACTGTAATCAGCTCCATGAATGAACAGATAAACGCGGTCTCACAGAAGATAAGGAAGCAAGCCGTCGAAGACGAATCCACAAAACTACTCATGACCATACCAGGCGTAGGCTACTATTCGGCCCTGCTAATCGCCGGCGAGATAGGAGACGTGAACAGGTTCCCTGACTCACATCACCTCTGCTCCTACGCAGGCTTAACCCCATCAACCCACTCATCCGGCGGAGTAACCTACCACGGAGCGATCACAAGAACCGGAAGCAAATACCTCAGATGGATCCTAACTGAATGCGCCAAGGCCTACATCAGAACCGAGAAGGATAGCGACCTATCAAAATTCTATCATCGCCTAGCCAAGAAGAGGGGAGCATCCAAAGCGTCTGTGGCGTCAGCGTCGAAGCTGCTCAGGATCGTTTACTGGGTCCTCAAAGAGAAGAGACCCTATCACGGTTAAGGGAAAAGCGAAGTATTGGTGAGGTCAAGCCTCGGCAAGTTAACTGCGCACGCCCTTAGCAAGGTGCCGAAGACTCGATAATGAGGTTGAAGCCTCGAATAGGTACTCGGCATACAAATCCAACAAAACGAAGCGAAGGAGAGAGAAAAAGGAAGACAACACTCAATAACTAACGAGTAGAATTCTTCACATAGGTAACAATACTTGTCGATCTAATCGGCTTCTAATTGCTGCCGCAATATTTCAGCGACCTCTTGCACGTCTTCGTCGCTGCGACATTCCATATGCCATTTCCGTTTGAACTTCTCAAGCAGCAACCTACGCCGGAACTCCTGCAACCGCTTATGCCAATCCAAGGCTTACTGCCCCTCCGTAACGCGTCACTTACGTTTCGGATATGGGAATAGTAATTCTCGTTTTGGTGGGTCCAGGCTCATCCATTTGCCCTTCCAGGATCGCTATTCGTTCCAGTGAGAACAATCTCGATTCCAGTCGTTTCCTTAGGTCTGCTTCAAGTTCTGTGTTCGACACGTTCTCCGCCGGGAGAACGCTGATTAGCGCTACATGAGTCAAAGCGACCGCCTATAAATAGTGTTGAGGCTTCTTAACTTATTGTCGAAAAACTGAATCTACTCACATATTTCAAAGCTCGCAATCGGTTCTAAAGAGAACTGAATAAATTGCTGGCGGATGTCAATAATTCGAACGCAAATCAAATATCAATTTTCCCAATTCTTTGAGAAAAGTTTCGGTTTTCGGTTTAGGGCGAGTGGGGCTGATTATTTGGGGAGTTGCGTGGATATGGCCTTCTCCTCTTGGTCGGTAAGTATCGATATGTGCTCCACTGAGAACAGTTTCGAGTTTAGGCGTTTCTTTAGGTCGGCTTCAAGGTCCGTGTTCGATACAGTTTCCACTGGGAGAATGCTAATGATCGCTACGCGAGCCAAGTCTCTCAACTTCGTGCATAGTACCTGACGGATATTAACTCCCTGTTCAGTCAACCTCATTGAATTGTGTTCACTACAGTAACGCGTCGTTGTAGTTTACTGGGAGTGGGCGTTTACTTTCGTTTGGTGGACTGATTAAGGCTCTGGTAAACCGTTGTCGGACACGGAAACTAACATCGAGTGCGAGTTACGCCTGTACAGCAGAGGCTTGCCGCTGGCCGTTGCTTGTCGGGGCCTTTCCAGTTGCGAGTAGACTGTAGCTGGCTAGGACTCGTTTGAGGTCATACACGTATTGAATCATAGGCGTTCCGGCAACCTCATAGAACGGAAGCTTTGCTTTTGCATACATCTTCTTAACAACAAGCTTTGGAACAGTCGATCCAAACAAACCGTACGCGTGTTCTAGGGAAGAAAACAGGGCTTCAATGTTGTCGGTATCCTCATAAGAGAAGCCTAGGAACGCTTGCAGATGGTGTTCAAGTTCAGGAGTAGTCTTTCTTCCTAACACTATGGCAATTGCTTCGTTTACCGACTCGACTAAAACTCTGTCAAAGTCCGTGCGATTCGTTGCAATCTGCTCTCCATCCGTTTCGTTAGGCAATGGCTCTTCCCTGAAAAGATGAATGCCATGACATAAGTAATAGACTAAGTGTCACTCAGCGCCCTCTTCTTTGGTGACGCGACCTCGTTCTACTAGACTTTGTGGGCTAGATAACACCGGCCGAGGGTGACTGGACGAGTTGTCTTCGATGTTTGGTGAAATCGATTATCCAGCCCTTTTCTTCGTCGAATAGTTCGTATGATATGGTTTGGGTTCTTCTGCTCTGAAGGTTCTTCCGAATCGCGGAGTACGATTGGAGCATGTGAGCTTTGGCAAGCTCGGAGAAGAACTCGAACAGCCTGCGCAGTTGTGATTCGAGAATATAGGTTCTGAGAAGAACCGCGTTCTTCTCCAGTACCTTTGAGAACCCGATTACAAAGAATAACCGTGGGATAATCGCGACGAACTTATTCATGCTTTCCGCGTTCTCGAATTCGAGCATTATTTCATGAAACGCGGACACCTCTTTCGCGTATGGAACGACGTTAAACTGGAAGTTGTTTGTAATTCCCTGCGGAACTAGTTTCTTGTCGAAATGATATTTTACGCCGTACAGAGTGATTCCCAGTAGCGATGCGAGTTCCGAGTACGATTTTCGTGCATTCGCTTGAAGCTCTTTGACGATGAGCAAGTCCTTCTTATCCGCTTCCGTCTCGTAGGATAGAGGGTCGAGCAAGGTAACCATTAGTTTAGCATCAATGACCTCTGACAGCCATGAGGCCCACGGAAACGCCCACTCGTGCCGATATGGGTTGTAGTAGCTAAAATCCGGAAAGTTTGGAACATAATCACCGGTCGGGATTATCCTGAGATCCGTTACTAGATTGATTCTTGAAAGGTGTTTGAGGTAGTCCGTGAACTCGTTTACGTATCGAATAGGGACTGAATGCACGGAATCATGCGTGAAGTTGCCCTCGCATGCGTCAATGGCGGACCAGAGGTTGGGCGCGGTCAGCGCTCTCGTCACGGCATTCTCATATCCCAAGCGCGCAGTGGCCAAAGCCACAATCCTAACCAGCCCAAGCTTGGATAGCTTCGGCATGAGCTCGACAATCGGCCCGGATCTTGATTCAATCCTCTCAACTCGATGATATACCGATGTGAAAGGTATGTTAGTCCGTCTCGAAACTTCCAGAAGGTTTCTCGGCCCGTACCTCCACATCGCAGAAAAAATCTTGATCGCCATCGGGTCGAGTTCCCTGAGGATTTTCTGAGCCACTCCCGCGTATTGTTCTTCAAGACGAATCTTCTCCGTGCATAAGGGTGTGGACATAGCATAATATCTCCAATTTTAGGCGAATTTAGGCCTTAACAGTGCAATCCAGCACGTTTTCCATCTGTGAGCCGTGAACCTTGGCCATAACCCGCTTCATGATTATATCTGTTGGTTTCCTTCCCAATAACCCCGCAAGTACGCCATCTACGGCATCACAATGCTCACACATTGCTCTCGGGACGCATTCTCAACCGAACAACAAATAAGTTTCCTTTGGCTATCACACACAAGGTAAATACGTGAGTCATTTTCGGCACCAGAATTGACACGGGGGTGACAATGTGTTCAAGAATAAACTGCTGTTCGTCCTCCTCGTCATCCTCGCGGTTACCGTAATTGTACTTGCTACTAAGAGTGTGAGCGCTGGCGACGGAACCCATGGCGGTATGGGCGGCATCATAACCACCCTGATCTCCTGACATGAATACTGATCGATGCCTCAAGGCCCTCGCGTTTTGTTCCCTTTTTTTGACTCGGTTGTGGATGGCACGTCGGAGAATTTCTAGGGTTGCATATGTTTTGGCAGAGCAACGTTTCGAAGTACCAAACCCAATATGGGCTCTCAGGAGCAGCGGGCTGTGTGCTCTTCCAATCGAACCGCGCAAGTTGTTGATTCATGGGAGGCCGTCGAAAGCAGATTGTCGAATGAGCCGCCTAGCAGGTGCCACGCGTTTAACAACACGTTCTGGTCGGTGTTCAACACGATCGCTGGTGATGGTGAGCCTTGTTCTGAGGCAAGGATGTGCAATGCGAAGAGGTCGATGAATGAGATCATCGGAGGTTGAGTTGCGCGGCTTACTGTTCCAACCGGATCCATGATATCCGTCCCGTCCACCAGACTGCCCAACCCTAAGGCCCGACCAAGTTCATGAAGCGCCAATCGAAACCCAAACTCTAAACCAGTTACGTTCGGTTCTTGTGGAGCGTTGAAGCTTCCATCCAAGAACACGTGAGCCGACGCGATCGTCGATGCCCCGTCGAGAACAAGCTCGGTCCAACCGACCGCTATCGAGACGAACCCAGCTGGCATACCGTATGAGACGATCACGTTGCCGGAAGGCGATGCCACGAAAGTGAAAACTCTGGCGTCGGGGAAATAGTTTTGCTGAAACCACAGCTGAGCCAAATTCCAGGCACGGGCCGCGTTCAGGACTAGGGCTTGAGCCCAGTTAGGTGTGGAGGGAATAGTGAGGCTAATTTGAAGAACCGACCAGCGGCCTACAACCGGAATCGAGTAAGCACAGGCGTACACAGGCCCACCAGATGCGTTTTGAATCAGGAGCAGTGGAAGAAGGAAGGCGAGCAGATAGGGACGCAAGGATCAGGGCCTCCGCATCAGCAGGCGGGGAACGATCGCTACACCTAGGCTCGCGATCAAGCCGAACAGAGCAAGAGCCTCCAACCCCTGAAATGTTCGGGGTTGGACGTCGAATGGCTGACTGGAAGTGGTCGTGTAGGTTACATGGTCTAGGCTTGTGACCTTGTAATCTTGAAAGCTGGTCTCCGTGCTCACCGCGTAGGTTATGTTCGCAGGTCCCTCGACGGGTTGGCTGCTGCCCGCGTCCCTCAGCATGATGATCGTGGTTGGGCCGGTTAGGACGACGTAGAAAGTACCACTCTCAGGCGCAGTCCAATGCAGCGTGTAGTCGGTGAAGTTAGCTTGGAACCGTAGCGCCGATGCCGGGGAGGTTAGCTCGCAGCCATCCGCGGAGCTCTGGTACGTGTATGTGGAGAGGAGGTAGACGTTTGCGGGGTAGGTTGAGGCAATTTTTAGATTCAAGACAGCTCCGTTAGCGAGGGTTACGGGATATACGTACTGACTGCATCTTCCCTTAGGCGCCATGAACCCGACCACTTTCGGAGACAAGTTTAGCGGAGCATTGACGAGAGCCGTCCCCGTTGTGGAAGAGTAGTATGTTTGAGTGCTTGCGGAAGAGCGTGTTACTGTCTGCTGCTCTGAGGATGTGTAGACGGTTGTGGAAGTTAGGTTGAGGTTAGGCATGAGGGGGTGCGTGATGGTGAGTGGGGAGAGGAGTAGGAGGGCCACGAACAGGCGAGTACGCTTATGTTCCATGTATGGAACATGCACGGTTCAGAATTTAAATAACTTTCCACAACGTACGGCATGAACTCTCCATCCTTTCTTCAGGAGTTTGGTGCAAGGCCAGTTCGCGTCCCTGTAAAATGAAGCCTAAGGTTAGACTGAACTTAACTGCTCTGTGATTGAAACCATGTTATAGACACATGGCCATATTGGCTCTCAGCAGGCAGGTTTGATCCTTATGATCGACTTACTGCCGCTAAGCATGCTCGTTCTCGGCGTAGCCTTGCTCATCATACCATCCATTGGGCTTCTCGTAGACTGGCTCAACAACTTCTGACCCGGGCTACTTGTTGCATCCTGCCTCCCCCTAACCATACTTGACTCCAATGGGCTGGAGACATCAAGTTCCAGTAATCGAGAAGAGGCCTTAACCCAAGAATTCAGCCTTGTGAGGAGTGCTTGCGCTGAATGTGTTGGTGTGCAACCACGACAATAGTGAAGACGACAAACGGGAGTCAAGATTTCGGTTCTCGTGAGTGTGACCAACCTCCTAGTTCAAAATGCGACTGATTCCACTTCTCCCATCATGATTCCACCCTTTCTACCCAATTTGATTACGGTCAGCTGGATAACTGAGCTGAGGTAAACGAAATGGACTCCTCCTCAGGTT